>Ga0070686_100000855_pt1 | contig 17681 bp, 12 predicted proteins | sample KBSS23LmetaG_FD_65654 | JGI IMG/M metagenome (GOLD analysis project Ga0070686, IMG submission 65654) | Switchgrass rhizosphere microbial communities from Kellogg Biological Station, Michigan, USA - KBS S2-3L metaG | ecosystem: Host-associated > Plants > Roots > Rhizosphere ... | reverse complement strand
CGTCGAGGAATATTGCGCCTCGGAAGGCTGGATCCGCGTCGCCGCCGGCAAGGCCGTCGACCGCCACGGCATGCCGGTGACGGTGAAGCTCGCCGGCGAGGTCGAGACCTGGTGGCGCGACGCGGGCGAGGGCAACGAGGGCGTCGGAGGCTAGCCAAGGGCCGATTGGCGCGTCCGTCATCGCGAAGGCGCCAGGGCCCTGGCGATCCACTTCTCCGGATTGCTTCCCCCGGCTTTCGCCGGGGTCGCAATGACGACTTTCCGCACCTAGAGCGAGAAGGGCGGCGTCCCTTCGACCACCTGCTGGGTCATGCGCGGCGGCTCGCCCGCACGCCAGAGCGGCACGCTGTGGCGGACGCGATAGACGAGCGGACCGCCGTCCGGCGCTTCGCTCCGCTCGAGCGGGCGCGGGATGCAGACGAACTCGGTCATCAGCTCGGTGGGGGTCACCCGCACGACCGCATAGCCATGGCCGCCACAGTCGGCGAAATGGAGATGCGGCGCGAGCTCGGGATTGCTGAGCGCCCGCGCGGCCGCCGCGTCGCCGGTCCGCGCCAGCTCCAGGGCCGAGCGGACGCCGTGGCGCACCGTCACGTTGAACGCGTGGCCGTCCGGACCGTTCGGACCGTCATGGACGTAGAGCGCGCGCAGCGGATGATCGCGCCGCATGCCCTCTATCGCTTCGGCCGTGCCGACCGAGATGACTGACCCGCCGATGAACTCGACCGCCACCGGCTCGAACGGCCTCGGCGGCAGATGCTTGGAGAAGGTTCCGGCCCAGAAGCTGTGCCTGTCGCCGGCGACGATGGCGAGCCCGGTAATGCCCTCCCGCTTGAGCAGGTCGGCGATCTCGCCATGATCGATCTCGTAGCCGAGGCGGACGCCGGCATAGCCGGGGACCGGCCAATTCGCCTTGAGCGGGTCCGGCAGATTCTGAGGGTCGGCCCGGAAGCGCATTGTGCCGAAGCTGTGGCCCCAGATCTTCCAAGGCTTGCGCGAGCCGCGAAGCTGGCCGTGCAGCCAGGCCTTCTGCTCCACGCCGAGATAGGATTGGCGCGGCGCGTCCTTGGCGGGATTGGGGATGTCGTGGCCGCCGATCGAGATTGTGACCGGCGGATGGCCGTCATCATAATCCCGGCCGCCGTCGAGGATCTCGAGCGGCTCCTCGGGATACATGTCCGGAAAGCCGGTGACGTTAGGGAGGCCGTCACTGGGGGCATCCGCACCCATGAAGGAGCGATTGTCGGTGAGGATCAGATCGGCATTCCGGCCCCATTTGAGCGTACGATAGACTTTGAGGGCGTGGATCGCGGCGAGATTGTTGGGTTCGAGCCCGGTGCCGAGCGAATCGAACCGCGTGAGCGCCGTGTCGTGCACCTCGGGCGCGTGGAATCGCTCCAGGCCTTGCCCGCCCGCCTGGACGATGCGGGCGGGCTGATATTCGAACCAGGCCTGGCTGGCGTAGACTTTCTTGGTCTGCGCCGGCCGGGTTTCGCCGAAGAACACCTGCTGGCTCTGATAGCCCTGCCAGGAGAATTCGTGATTGTCCCAGATGGGCACGAACGGGAAGCGCGCCCGCGCGTCCTGGAGGTCCGGATCGAGAAGATAGGTCGCGTAGGCCGTGCGATAGTCGGCGAGACTGGTCGGAAAATGATAATTGCGAATTTTCTCGCCATTCGGATAGCGCAGATTGCCGCGGATCCGTCGGGTGCCGCTGCGACCGTCTCGACCGTCCTCGGGGTACACGGTGATCTCATAGATGAAGTCGCCGAGATGGAGGACGAAGCCGAGCCGGTCCTGCGGCGCGGCCGCCTCGTCTTCATAGATCATCCGTCGATAGGCGTTGCACGCGCCCAGGGTCACGTCCTGGCAGCTGACAAAGGCGAAGCGGAACGTGCGAGGATCGTTCTCGGCCGGCGCGGTCAGGGTCCGGCCGACCCGGCTGCCGGCGCCCGACTCGTCGGTGAAGCGGTAGAAATATTCGCTGGCCGGGCGGAGGCCGGCGGCGAGGAAGCGGCAGGTCCAGTCGGTGGTCGCATCGACCCGCGCGGTGCCGCGGACGACGATATGGGCGAAGGCGGGATCCTGCGCCACCTCGACCGCGAGCCGATAGGCGGCGGCGCCCGCATCGGGCGCGCGGCGCGTCCAGAGGATCACGCTGTGCGCGTCGGGGTCGCCCGAGGCGACGCCCTGGGGATAGGCCTCCCGCCGCTCCCGCCAGGGCGCGGCCAGGGCCCGGCCGGGGCCCATGGCAAGGCTCGCGCCGAAAGCGGCGGCAAGGGCGGCGAATTCGCGACGATTCATGTTCATTGGGTGCCCGCCTCTGTTGTGGTCCGGTTCGAACCATTTAATCATGGCGAGGGTGACGAAGCAAACCGGCTTGGCGGAGTGTCGCGCGCTTCGCGATCGCAATGACGCGCGATCCTAGCCTGCACCCGCGCGAGAATCTTGAACCAAATCGACCAGATGCGGGTTCGGTTCGACGTGCGTATCGCAACCTTCAACGTCAATGGCGTCAACGGGCGGCTGGCCGGGCTGCTGCGCTGGCTCGAGGAGGACGCGCCGGATGTCGCCTGCCTGCAGGAATTGAAGGCGCCCGACGAGAAATTCCCGGAAGCGGCGATCGGGAAGGCCGGCTATGGCGCGATCTGGCACGGGCAGAGGAGCTGGAACGGCGTCGCCATCCTCGCCAAGGGCTGCCAGCCGGTCGAGACCAATCGCGGCCTGCCCGGCGACCCGAACGACAGCCAGTCGCGCTATGTCGAGGCGGCGGTGAACGGCGTGCTGGTCGGCTGCCTCTACCTTCCCAACGGCAATCCGGTGGGCACCGCCAAGTTCGAGTACAAGCTCGCCTGGATGGAAAGGTTCATGGCCCGCGCGGCCGAATTGAAGGGGCTCGATTGCCCGGTCGTGCTCGCCGGCGATTACAACATCATCCCGACCGATGCCGACGTCTACAAGCCCGAGCGCTGGCTGGACGACGCCCTGTTCCAGCCCGAGCCGCGCGCCCAATATGTGCGCCTCCTGAAGCAGGGCTGGACCGACGCGCTCCGCAAGCTCCACCCGAAGGAGCGGATCTTCACCTTCTGGGACTATTGGCGCAACGCCTTCGCTCGCGACGCCGGCATCCGCATCGACCATCTGCTGCTGAACAGGAGCGCGGCGAAGCGGCTGGTCGCCGCCGGCGTCGACCGCCATGTACGGGCGCGCGAGAAGGCGAGCGACCATGCGCCGGTGTGGGTGGAGCTGGCGGCGGAGCGTCAGGAGCGCATTTGAGGCGGCCAACCGGCGCCTCGCCGGATGCTCCGCGCACCCGGCAACACGCTCACAAGATCGTGATCCCCTCGATCTCGAGGACGCGCTGCACCGCCGGCCGTGCCAGAGTCCGGTCCAGGCTGCGCGACCAGGCCGGATAGTCCTTCCGCATCTCCAACCCGATGCGCTGACCCCATTGGAAAACGATCAGCAGGTAAGGATCGACGATGCTGTAGCCCTCGGGAATTGCCCAATCGCGTCCATCCGCGAACAGGCTTTCGATAAAAGCATATTGCTCCACCACCGCGAGCCGGCCCTTGGCCCGGATCGGATCCAGGTGCTCCTCGTCGATGCTGAATCGCTGGGCACGCCACATCTGACCGTAGGACATGGCGTGAACGTTGCCGGACAGCCAGTTCATCCATTCAAGGCAACGCGCAACCGGTGCCGGCTCGCGCGGCAACAGACCGGCTTCCGGATAGGTCGCCGCCAGATAATATAGGATCGCGGGAACCTCGGTCAGCAGGTTCGCCGCGCCGCCTATGCTGCCCGGGACGCCGAGCAGCGCCGGGACGCGCCCCTTGGGATTGACGGCCTTCCAGTCGGCAGTCGCGGTCATCGATCCCTCGCGCTCGCCTCTCGAGGAGATCAGCTTCCGTTCGTACGGAATCCCGATCTCCTCGAGGACGATGTGCGGGGCCATTGAGCAGGCCCCCGGCGAGTAGAAGAAGCAGTAGCTCATGATCATCATCCCTCTACCGAGAAGCCAGTCAGCGCGATCTAGGACCGGACGCATTCATCGAATACGGCAATTCTTATCTCCCCATCGCGCGTCAGGGCGGCGCGCTTCATGCCCTCCGCATTGTAGGGCATTTCGACATTGCCCTCATGGTCCACGGCGACCAGACCGCCCTCGCCGCCACGTGACCGTATCTCGGAGAGAACGGCCTCAGCGGCGGTCCGCAAATCGCGGCCCGATCGCACCAGAAACGCGATTTGCGCCGCGGAGGCGGTCAGGATGAAGAGCTCACCCTGCCCCGTGCAGGAAATCGCCACGCGATCGTCCGCCCAGACGCCGGCTCCGATCAGCGGGCTGTCGCCGACCCGGCCCGGCATCTTGTCGAAGACTCCCGCCGAGGAGGTGGCGGCGGCGAGGTTGCCGTGCCGGTCCAGGACGGCGCAGCCGACCGTTCCCCGGAGCTGCGCTCCGGGCGCGTAATTGGCTTCTTCGCCGGCGGCGTGGGTGAACCAATCGTCACCGTCGATCTCCGGCGCACGACAGGTACGTGCGAAAGCGGCCGCGCCCTCCCCGACCAGCAGGACATGGGGCGTCGTCTCCATGACGAGCCGCGCGACCTGAATGGGGCTTTGGAATCCTTGCAGCGCGGCCACGGCGCCGCCACGCCTGGTCTTGCCGTCCATGAGACCGGCATCCAGCTCATAGTCGCCGGCGAGGTTCGGCGACCCACCCTTGCCGGCAACGTAGAGCCCCGATGCCTCCATTTCGGAGACCACCGCAGTGGCGACATCGAGCGCCGTCGCGCCGCGCGAAAGGTCGTCCCTGGCCCGCTCCACCAGGGCCTGGAGGTGACTGCATTCCCGGCGATAATCCAGCTTGCGGATCGCGCTCGCCCCGCCATGTATTGCCAGGGCGGCTTGACCTTTCATCCCGCCCTCTTCCGGCCCGGGCCGGATCGCCCCTGTCGCCGCCGGTTCATTTGAGCTGGTTGAACTCGAGGACGTTGCCGTCGGGATCGCGCAGGAAGCAGGTCAGACGGCGCCCCCAATCGACCGGGCCCTCCGTGATCGCCACCCCGCGGCCGGCCGCCCAATCGAGGACGTCCTGTAGGTCGTCGACGATGAACGCCGCGTGCGTATATCCCGGCCAGCGATCCTCCACGTCCATGAGGACGTTCTTGCCGTCGGGCGGCGTGACCCCGTTGAAGATCAGGTGGATGCGGATCCCGTCGGGGGTCACAACCTCTTCCACCCGCTCCGAGCTGTAGCGGGGGTCGATGGCAAAGCCGAGGCTTGCGTAGAATTCGAGTGCGCGATCGCGATCAACCACGCGAAGGCCGCAATGATCATAGGCCGAGATTCTCATCTTGCTTCCTGTTCCCATCCCGCTTCTTCGCTAGTGAGACGGAGTCGGAAGTTGAAAAGAGATTTGCTGGCACCTCGGTTGAGGGCAATTGACAGAAGCACATCCAGGCCCCCCGACTCCCTTGCGGGTCAGCTCCCGTCCAATTCGGCCTCGATCCACAGGCGGAACGCCTCGATCGAGGCCATCTTCGGCGACGCGGGATTCCACACCATCCAGTAGCTGTAGGCAGAGGCGACCTCGATATCGAACAGCCTGCGCAGGCGGCCGGCCCGGAGGAAGGGCGCCACCAGGACGGACCGGGCAAGCGCGATGCCCAGACCTGCTTCGGCTGCCTCGAGGACGAGAAGGGAATCGTCGATCGCCAGCGAGGACCCGGGCTCCCGCATGTCCAGGCCGGCAGCGGAAGACCAGGGGCCCCAGGGCAGCTCGCGTTGCACGATCAGCTCATGCGCGTGAAGCTCGCTCGGGTCGGCCGGAACGGCGCCCGGGTAGGCGGGGGAGACGACCGGGAAGATGGTCTCGTCGGCCAGCTTTGCGGCGTTCAGGCCTGCCCAGCTTCCTGGTCCGTAACGCAAGCCGATGTCCGCTTCGCCATCGTTGAGCGGCGCCAAGCCCCAGGTCGCCTTGATCTCCAGCTCGATGTGCGGGTGCCGCTTGCGAAAGGTCCTCAGCCGCGGGACCAGGATCTGCGAAGCGAAGGCCGGCAGGGTGGAAAGGACGAGCTTCGAACGCTCCACCCTGGGGCGGGCTTCGAATGCGTCGTTGAGAAGGCCGAGGCTCAGCCGTACCCGGCCGGCCAGGACGCGACCGTCTTCCGTCAGGATGACGCCGCGCGCGCCCCGTTCGAACAGGCAGGTCCCCAGCCGGTCCTCGAGGCCACGAATGGAGTGACTGACCGCGCCATGGGTAAGGTTGAGCTCGACCGCAGCCTTTGAAAAGCTCTGGTGACGCGCCGCGGCTTCGAAGGCGCAAATGGCTCGCAGTGACGGCGGTCGGACCGGCATGGGCTTGCTCCGCTGCCTTGCCTACCGATGCGGCAGCTCGAATTGCTCGATGACCATCGGCTCGGCCTCGCCCAAGTCGAACCACTCCTCTGCAAGCGGGTGCGCCAACAGTCTGCGCCAATAGTCCAGCGCCGGCCCTTCGAGGCTCACGCCGTAGGTGCGGAAGCGCGCCGCGACCGGCGCGAACATGATGTCGGCGGCACAAAAGTCGCCGAACAGCCATCCGCCCTCATTGGATCGCCAAATCTCCGCGACGCGCTCTATCTCCGCGTCGACCTCTTCCGTCCGATCGGCGATCCGATCGCGCGCACGCGTGTTGCACGGCATTGCGGCACGAACGGCGTTCAGGCCGGAATGCACCTCGCCGGCATAGCTCCGGGCCCGTGCCCGATCGAGCTGATCCGACGGCCAGATTCGCGGGCATCGCTCGAACAGATACTCGGTTATTGCCAGCGTATCCCAGATCGGATGTCCATCTGCGACAAGGACCGGCACCAGTCCGGTCTGGCCTCCCAGGCCCACAACCCGCTCACGGGAGTCCGGCCGATACAGATCGACGCTCACCTCGGTGAACGGCAGCTCCGCAAAGCGCAACAGCATCCAGCCGCGCATCGACCAGGACGAATAATTCTTGTTGCCGATAATCAGCCGCAAGTCGGAGGTCGCGATTGCGCTCGGGTCCTCGGCCGCGGCCGATGCCGGGGAAGGCCGGCGCGAAACCTGCTCAATTGGACCCAACGCGCCTGCTCCCCGCTTTCAATTCTATCCACTGAATGACATTCCGCTCGAGGATGTCGAGCGGCACCGCACCCGACCCGAGAACCACGTCGTGGAATTCACGCAGGTTGAATGCCGGTCCCAGATCATGCTCGGCGCGCCGGCGCAACTCCTCGATTCTCACTTTCCCGATCGTATAGGCGACAGCCTGGCCGGGATTGGCGATGTACCGTTGAACCTGCTGGACGATGCCGCCGCTTGCGAACGCGCTATTCTCCTCGACATAGCGGATCGCCTGCTCACGGGACCATCGCCGCGCATGGATGCCCGTATCCACGACGAGCCTTATCGCACGATTGAGCTCGAGCTGCAGCCTGCCGAAATCGCGATAGGGGTCCCGATACTGGCCCATCTCCAGGCAGAGCCCTTCCGCGTAGAGGCCCCATCCTTCGCCATAGGCGGTGTAGTTCCCGAATTTCCTGAACGGGGGCACGTCCCCGGCGAGCTCCGCCTGGACGGCATTCTGCAGATGATGTCCCGGAATTCCCTCGTGGCAGAACAGGGCCTCGATTTCGGTCGTCGGCATGTCGTTCATGTTGGAGAGGTTGACGTAGAAGGTGCCGGGGCGCGATCCGTCAGGGGTGGGATCCTCATAGAAGGCCCGGCCGGACGACCGCCGAAAGGACTCCACCTCCCTGACGACCAATGCGGCTCTCGGCAGCGTCTGGAAGAATCGCGGCAGGGCCTGCTCTATCGACGCCTGGGCCGTCCGGACCTCGCCGAGATATTGCGCGCGGCCTTCGGCAGTGTCGGGAAGATAGAAGCGTCGGTCGGAGCGCATCATCTCGAAGAACGACCTCAACGTTCCCGTATAGCCGATCCTCCTCATCAGGCCTTCGATTTCGCGATGGATACGCGCCACCTCTCGAAGCCCGATCTCGTGAATCTGATCCGCATCCAGATCGGTGGTCGTATAATATCGGATCAGCGCCCGGTAATTGGCGGCCCCTTGCGGAAGCCGCCAGATACCATCGTCCGTACCGGCCCGCCCCTCCTCGGCCCGCATCAACGCGATGAGGCTCGTGTAGGCAGGCCGGAGACGAAGGAGCGCCCGCTCCCCGTCCGCCAGCAGAGCCGATTTCGTCGAGGTTGGAATAGCGAGACGTTCGAGCTTTCCCCTCAGGTCCGCGAGAAGCGGGCTGTCGGGGCCCTGATCAAACGGGGCGCCGGTGATGATCCGCTGGGCATCGCGGATGACATAGGGGAAGACCCATTTCGGCGGCAGCACGCCCAGACGTTCGCGAACGCCCGCCTCCGCAACGGCTTCCTCGACGACGGCACCCAGGCCCTCGAGGCGATCGATATAGTATCGGGCATCGCTCTCGGTCGCGACGCTGTGGATGTTGATCAGGAAGGCCGGGTAGTCGGTATGCACGCCGCCGCGTTGATCGAACACGAATCGGTTGCGGCGGAACGGGAAGATCGAATCCCTGCGCCGCATTTCGAAATCGAAGAGATCGAAGGAGAGCTGGTCGGCGGGAGAAAGGCCGCCGCGCTGGAAATTCGCGTGGAGCGTGTTGAGCGCGGAGATCTCGAGGTTGTGCGAGGCGATTGCCGCGGCCTCGCCGGGATGATCCCATCTGCCATAATCCGAATCCTTGATCCCCCGATAGGCCTTGCTCATCGGCGACAGCCTGAGCTCGGCCGCGTCGAATGATTCAAAGAAGGCAGCCAGCCGCCGGCTGGCTTCTGCGGGGCGGCGCGAAGATGATCCGGCTTCCGCGCCATGCGACAGCCCGGGCTGTACGCGGCTCTCTGTCGCGTGATTGACCGAAGCGCAGGCCGCGACCAGCAGCAGCATCGCAACCAACCTCACGGTCCGGGGCAGCGGCGGAGGTGACGGATCAGAGGGCATTGCCGGCCGAGGCGGATGAAATCAGCGAACGGGCGGCGTCCACCAATCCGGGCCTGAGGTCTCGCAGGCTGTAAAAGCCCTCGCCGGAGTGCATTTCACCGATGTTCATGAGGGCCGCCATGACCGCGCCGGAGCCGTCGGCCAGCCAGCCGGTGGTACCGGAATAACCGAGGACCGCACCATTGTGCCCGGCGAAGGCTCCATAGCGCGCGACCCCGTGCCCCGCCATGCGGTCGCCGTTTCCCGTTGGAATGGCATCGAGCATGAAGGCCAGGCTTTGCGGCCGGAGCAGCCTTCCATCGCGAATTGCGCGCATGAAGTTGACGAGCTCCTGGGCCGTGCTCATCATCCCTCCCGCGGTCCATTCGGGCGAGAGGTTGGATCGCGAAACCTCGATCGTACCTGGCCGAACCGGCCTGAACAGCGGATTGCGTCCAGCCGCCTCGATATAGGCGGGTGTGGCGCGGTGATAGGGTTTCGCGCGCTGTCCGCGCGCCGTCTCGAACCCGTCCAGGTAGCTCAGCTGCAGCCCTAAAGGCCGAAGGATACGGGACCTGATCTCCCGCTCCGCCCTGTTGCCGGTGACGTGCTCGATGATCAGCCCCAGCAGGGTGTAATTGGTGTTCGAATAGGCATATCCCCGGCCCGGCTCGTTGGTCGCCGGATGACGGCCGCCCGCGACATAGGCGAGGGTTTCCCGCTTGCCCCACCTGTGCCCCACCCTGAACGCCGCGCCGCGGGCGTCGCGTATCCAGCCGGGATCGAATTCCCAGGTTGGAATACCGCTGGTGTGGTTGAGAAGCTGATCGAGCGTGGCGCGATCGGTGTTGGGGACCGCGCTCACCGCCGGGTCCTGCAGGAGGGCGGCGGGGGTGACGTCGAGCCTGAGCCGCCGCTCCTCGACCAGCTGGAGGATCACGACGGCGACGAAGACCTTGGTGATGCTGCCGATGCCGAAGACATGTCGCGGCGTGATCGGCCTCGATCGCTCGAGATCGGCATAGCCGGCCGTACCGCTCCACCTGAGCCCGTCATTGCCCTCCACCACGGCCGTGATTCCAGGCACGCCGTTGGCGACGGCGTTGTCGAGAAATGATTGCAGCGGGTTGCTGCCGTTGGGCGTCACGCGCGTCGCCGCTGCGGACAAGGTCGATGCGCCAGCCAGGGCGAGGAATGCGCGTCGGTCAAGAAGGTGCTCCTTTGTCATCGTTCGTCTCGCGTCCCCGCCAGCGGTCCCTGCTTTCCGTTGATCCGAAGCGCGGCGTGCTTCTGCCCTTCCACGCGATACGCATCATATTCCGCGTCGGGCAGGAGGCTTCCCCCGGTTGCCCAGACGACATGGGTAGCGTCGCGAAAGACGGCGTGCGGCGCGTGCTGCGCCAGGTAGGACTTGCCCTCGGAAGCAAGACGAAGGACGTCGGGCCCGGCGAATGAAGCTGCTGCCGCCGGCTCGAGCCGCAGCGAGAATCTGCCGCCGGCATCCGCCAGCCATTGCAGCATCTGCTCATCGCTCACCGTCATGATCCCGGAAATCAGCTCGGAAGAGACAGCGGCAGCCAGTTGGGATGCTGTCGCAACGGCCAGGCCGTCGGCAACGGTTCCGTTGTCGAGCCCGACATCATAGACCGAGCTCGGCCGCCCGAGCCCGGCGGCCAGCTGCACGAGCATGCAGGGTGAACGGGTCGGCTCCACGTAGAAGCAGTGGACCGCGTCCCCGAACAGGACCTTGAGACCGAGGGTTATTCCGGCGGGCGCTCCGCCGACACCACAGGGGAGGTAGACGAACAACGGCCTGCGTGCGTCCACGACCCGATGCGCCGCGGCAAGCTGCTCCTGCAGCTCGACCGCTGCCGACGAATAGCCCAGGAGGAGGAGCCGCGAGGCCTCGTCGTCGATGAAATATCCATTTTCGGTGGTCGAGGCGCTTTCGCGCGCGGCGGCGACCGCGGCGGTGTAATCCCGATCATGTTCGACCACGTCGACGCCGACCGCCCTCAGCCGGCGCTTCTTCCATTCGCGCGCCTGAGCCGACATGTGGACTTCCACACGGAACCCCAAGGCGCGTCCGGCGAGGCCGATGCTGAAACCCAGATTGCCGGTGCTTCCGACGATCAAGATGTGGCTGCCGAAAATGCGCCGCGCCTCATCGGTCGCCAGAGCCTCGAGTGCGCCGCCGGGCGATATCAGGCCGTGTCCCTCCCCTATCGATTGCGCGTGGCACAGAACCTCGTGGAAACCGCCGCGCGCCTTGATGCTGCCCGCGATCGGCAGCTCGTGATCGGCTTTGACGAATACCGCCGCGTCATCCTGCATCTCGATTTGACGCAGGTCCGACCGGATGCGCCCGTCTTGCGTCGCGAGCGAGGCGAAGCAGCGCTTCAGGAGAGGGCGGAAGGCGATAGCGCGCTCGAGGTGCTGCCGGAACTCGCCTTCCTTCACCTCGCAACGAGGCAATGCCTCGGCCGCCGGCGCCAGCCTTTGATTCAGCCATAGTTGCGGGGCGCCGGCAACAAGGCGCCAGTAAGCAACGAAGCCGAGGCTGTTTTGCAAGCGATCCACAATCGGCCTCATCGTCGCCCGTTCCAGCACGGCTCGGTCAGCCCGCTAGCGAGGATGGAAAACGGTGGTCGCCGTCGCGCCCGGTTCCATCACCTCCAGGGTGACTTCCGGAAACGGCGAACGGCTCCGCAACAGGGGGGCTCTGGCCCCCTTCAGATAATGGTCGAAGAAGGCGTTGATATAGGAGCTGGTCGCGGTCAGCGCTTCCCCGGCATCGATGCCGATGGTCTGGAACTGCTCGGGAACGACGTAGGGCAGGTCCGAAAAGCTCATATGCTGGGCGCCTTCGACGGTCACGATATAGGTGGTCGATCTCATCCTGCGGAAGGTGGCATCCCATTCCCGAGAGGCCGCTACCGTCCCCTGATGATCCTGCTGGGGAGTCTGGTGCGCCTGCGCCATTTGCTCCGGCGTAGCCGGCGGCTCCCAGGGATACTGCTCCTGAATGAACATGTAGGGCTGCCGGATGCCGTTCTGCATCACGGCTTCGGTGTGGCGATAGCCGTCGAGGTTCAGGCAGGCCTTGAAGCGGCGATCGAGATAGCAGGCATGCGGCCCCGCAAAGCCGCCGCGCGAATGGCCGAATACGCCGACATGCTGCAGGTCGAGCCGGGTTCTGAAATCCGGGTCGGTCCGATTGAGCCGTTCGAGCTCGTCAAGCACGAACACCAGGTCCCGAGCTTGGACGATGGCTTCCGCCTGGCGGATCAGGAGAAGCCGCTGCCGTTCGTCCGCGGTAGCGTCGATCCTGTCGGGCGGCCGCTGGGACTGGTACCTGGCGACGCGACCGTCGGGGAAACGTAAAGTCGCGGAATAATAGGGACTCTCCACGCCAACAACCACATAGCCATGGCTCGCCAGATTCTCGATGAAGGTCGAATAGTAGGACGACACGTCCGCGAGCCCGTGCGAAAAAAGAACTACCGGATAGCGATGCTGCGCTCGGGATATGCGCGCGTTCTCCATTGCGTGGGTGCGCACCGACAGGAGGCGTTCCGGGCCGTAACGGCGATAGTCGTTCTGGAAGACGGGGTTTTGAGGATCGATATCGACATAAGCCGCCGGGGTGCCGCCACCCGTCCTCTCCGCCGGATACCAGATGTGCAGCAGAACCTCGCGATGGTCGCTCGGATCGGCGGTCATGACCTCCGGCCTGGACCGGTCGACCAAAGCCCGGGTCTTGCGCCCGATGGCATAGGAGCCCGTCGGGTCCGGCAAGGTGACGCTTTGGACCGCGGGGGCCGCCGACGCGGCCGGGGGTTGCGAAGCGACCGGTCCGGCCAGGGCCAGCTGCACCGAAATCAGGAGCGCCCCCAACATCGGAGCATTTCGCGTCCGCCGTGAGCTGTCGTCACCGAGCCTTGTACGCATCGACCTGAATTCCTTACGGGTATGACGGCATTCCTGCTATTCGCCGGTGAGGCGTTCGTCTTCAATCATATTAGCCGTCTTGCCTTGCCTTAGCGCGGGTCCGAACTGCGATGGCGACGGGGGCCAGCCGCAGGATGAACCATGCGATCAGTGCTGGACGGGGGCACATAGCCGGGGCCGCGAACGACCATTCCCGGCCTTGCCGACGTCACCCTGCCCATGTCGAGGACGACCTCGCCATTGACCAGAACGTAGTTCACGCCTCGCGCGATCTGGTGGGGAGCTTCATAGGTTGCCGTGTCGGCGATCGTGGCCGGATCGAAGATCACGATATCGGCATAATAGCCTTCCCTGAGCAGTCCCCGATCACGGATATTGAGCCGCTGGGCGGCCAGGGATGTCGCGCGTCTCACCGCTTCCTCCAGGGTGACCAGCCGGAGCTCGCGGACATAGCGGCCGAAGATCCTCGGAAACGCTCCGTAGGCGCGAGGATGGACCAGGTCGTGGGACAAAGGCCCGTCCGGAGCCACGGTTACGCCGTCCGTGCCGAAGGCGACCCAGGGCTGGACGATCGCGCGCCGGATGTCGTCCTCACTCATCAGCCGCTCGATGATGCTGCCATCCCCGGCGATGATCAGATCCAGCACGACGTCTCGTGGATCCTTCCCTTCCGTCGCCGCGATCTCGGCGAGCGTCCGGCCTTCGTAGCGTCGCAAGGCCGGGTTTCCACGCGCGCTGTTGAATATCAGCCCGGCGGGACCGCCCCCCAGGCCGAGATATTCGTTTTCCCACGTGTCTGACGGAGTCACGAGCTCGCGCTTGATCCTCTCGCGCGTTTCCCTGTCGCGCAACCGGGCGACGATCGCTGCACGCCCGCCCTCCTGCGCCCAGGGCGGCAGCAGCGCCGTGAGGGACCCGTCGGCCCATTCATAGGCATACATGTCGGCGGTGATGTCGAGCCCGCCTGCCCTGGCTGCCTGGATGCGATCGATCAGGTGCGCGATCGTGCCCCATTGCTGCTGCTGCGCGACCTTGAAATGCGTGACGTGCGCGGGAATGTTGGCCTCGCGTGCGATGCGGAAGACCTCGTCCATCGACCGGTCCGCGGCCGCCGCTTCGCTGCGCGGATGCGTCTGATAGACGCCGCCATATCTGCGGGCCACCTTCGCCATCTCGATCAGCTCTTCCGTGCTGTTGTAAGCATCGGGCGGGTAGAGGAGGGCCGAATAGACCCCGAGAGCGCCTTCCCGCATCGCCTGCGCAACCATCGCGCGCATCCTGTCCAGCTCGGCCGGCGTTGCGCGCCTGTCGGCATAGCCGACCACGAGCTGCCGGACGGTGCCGGTTCCGATATAGCTTGCGAAGTTGATCGTGGCCGGATGCTGCTCGAGCCGTTGGAAGAACTGGCCAAGGGTGCGCCAATCGCCATTCACTCCAAATCGTGCGAAGACCGGCGCCAGCTGCCTTGCTGCAGCCTCGTCCATGGGCCCGACGGAAAACCCCTCCCCTTCTATCTCGAGGGTTATGCCCTGCGTCAGCTTGCTGACGGCGCGGGAATCGACCAGATAGTTCCAGCTCGCATGGCTGTGCATGTCGATGAAGCCGGGCGAGACGATATTGCCCCGAGCATCGATCCGGCGCGCCGCGCCGGCATCGCGCAGATCGCCTATCGCCGTTATGCGCCGACCCCTGATCCCGATGTCGGCACGAAACCAGGGATTGCCCGCCCCATCGACGATCCTGCCGTTGGTTATGATGACGTCATAGGCTGGCTGCGCCTGGCTCCAGCCCGTGCCGGACAGGAGCATCAGGAAGCAGGCGACGATCCTGGCCAGGCTTGGGCGCATCGCGGCTATCCTTCTTCCGCCTGATCGGTTCCCCTATCGGACCCGCGATCCAGGCAATCAGGGTGCGCTGGACAGAGATTGCCCCTTCCCGTCCGGCGCACCCGCTCTCAACTCGATCAAAAGCGAATTCTCGCGCCGGCCCAGAAACGCCTTCCAATGGACTCATAGGCCCGGGCATAGGTGCCCCCGAGACTGAGTTGCCGGGTAGAGCCGACGTTCACAGGCTCCCTGTCGAAGAGATTGTCGACCCCGAGCCGCAACTGGAAACGTTCGGTGATCAACCAGACCGCTGCAAGATCGAAATAATCGGCGGCAGGAATCCTTTGCACCGGCAAGGTCGGGAAGAGCGCGGTATTATATTTCTCGGCGGCGTCGGTGACCGGGCTGAGATGGTGCCAGTCCAGGGAGAGCGAGAACGGACCGTCGCTCCAGGCAAAAGTCGTATTGGTTCTCCACCTGTGGATTGGGCTAGCGCACTGCTCCGCGTAGAAGCCGACGCATGAGAAGCGAATGGAGGGGTCGAGCGGGAACGGTGTCGTCAGGCTTTTGAGCATGTAGGTTCCGTTCGCCCTGATCCGGAAACTGGCGTTGTCGCCCATCAGCGAGGGAATGTTGATCCGGTAATTGACACCGATGTCGATGCCTCGACTCCTCACTCTGGCGAGGTTGCCCTGATCCTGGCGGAGTTCCGTGAGAAGACCGGTCGTCGGGTCGCGGGATATCCGGTCACAGAAGCTCTCGCCCCCCGCCTGTTGATAGCATGCCGCGTAGATATTGGCGGTTCCGATGAAGCCGATGGCATCCCTTATCCTTATGTCGAAATAATCGGCCGTCAGGCTGAAATTCCTGACCGGCAGATCGCGAAGGACGAAGCCCACGGTGAACGTGTCCGCGACTTCGGGACGAAGGTCGGGATTGCCGCTGAAGCTGGTCGTACCGATGGCGGTCGCGGCGGCGGCGCCGCTATTGGCCAGAGCGACGGGGAAGCCGGTCAAGATGCATCTGTCCCTCAACAGCCCGGTCAAGGGTGCGCCGGTTCGGCAGGGATCATCCCCAAGATTCTGATTCTGGTTGACCTCCCGGCCGAACAACTCGATCACGACCGGATTGCGCACCGCGCGCTGGATACCGCCGCGGAATTTCAATTGCGGTATCGGGGACCATTCCCCCAGGACCTTGTAGGTCCAATTGTGGGTGCCCGGATCGAGGCTGCTGTATCGCGCACCGAGCTCCAGCCCGAGATAGTCGAAGAAGGGTCGGTCCCTCAAGATCGGGACGACCGCTTCGGCCCACGCCCCGTTCGTGACGAACCTGCCGCTGAAGACATTGAAAAATGAGGCGCTCGAGCTGTTGGAAACCAACACCTGATCCGGAGTCTCGGACGCTTCGCGGGTGAGGCGCTCGACGCCGAAGGAGACTCCGAGCGGGCCGGCGGGCAGCTGGAAGGCTTCGCCCGTGACGATCGCCTGCAACACGGTGTCCGTCATCGAACCCCGGAATTCACTGCTCCCGTCGATCCAGGCGGCCGCCAGGGGCGTGATCTTTCCGGCGCCGAATATGTTGAGCGGGACGCAGCCGTTCGACGTGTCGCGGCACTGCGGGACGCCGCCCGGACCGGGAATCACGTCGACAGCCTGCCGGATCCTGGCGACATTGTACTCGCCGACGCGTCGCGCGAAATAATCGGAATTGGAGTAATTGACACTCGCGTCGAGCCTCCAGCTCCCGCCCATATCCCACCGGAAACCGCCCACCAGATTGTAGGAATTGCGCGTCTGGTAGACGTGCCGGCGGCCCAGCTCATCGAGCTGGCGGGCGACGGCCATCGAGACGAGGCCGTTATTTCGCGCGGCGCCCGTTTCAGCCGCATCTTTCGCCACCAGAAAGGCTTGGGTCAGGGGACCGAAGAACGGATTGTTGACGGCGAAATTCAGGGTCGCGGCGAAGACCTGGGGGAAATTTGGCCGATCGGAATGTTCGTTGATGTAAAAGCCGTTGCCGTAGAACTGGATGGAATCCGTAATATTGTATCTCAGCCCCGCCGCAAACTCCACGCGCCGCTGGGGTTGCTGAATCACCAGATAACCGGCTCTGTTGACGCCGACCGCGGTGAATGTGTTGCCGCTGATCTCGTACGTCTGCACCGGCAGGAAATTGGGTACGCCGGGCGCACTGAAGATTTCGCCGTTCGCGTTGAAGAAGACCCTTTGGAAGCCGTCGGCGGTATTGAAGATCGTCGTCGTCCCCTCCGGAGTCTGAACGCCGATATTATTCGGCCCCAGCGCGAAAGCGGGAGCGCCCGACGCACATCTGACGTTCGCCGAGAGCGCCTGCGGGCACGCGAGGCGGCCGCGCTGCGGATCCAGGAAGTCGCGGTCGCCGGCGGTGATGCCGTAGGTCCTGTCCCACGAGGCGTGGACCCACGCGCTGCCCCGGTGGTCGGCAAATTCCGTGCCGCCGGTCAGCGAGAGGCGGCTGTTGGTCGCTTCGCCCCGCTCCGTCACGCCGGTCTGTGCATTGACCTCGAGGCCGTCGAAATTGTCCTTCAGGATGAAGTTGACGACTCCCGTGATGGCGTCCGAGCCATAAGTGACCGACGAGCCGCCGGTGAGGATCTCGACCCGGTCGATGAGCTCGGGCGGGATCACCGATACATCGACCCCCCGGTCGGTCAGGGTGCTGATGAACCGTCTGCCATTGACCAGGGTCAGCGTTCTCAGCGAGCCGAGCCCGCGCAGGCTGAGGAACGAGCCCGGAAACTGCTGCACGTCGAGCGGACTGCGGTCATTCGCTACGAAGTTGGGCATTTCGTTGAGCGTTCGGACGACGTTCGTCTCGCCGTCGACTTGAAAGGTCTCCCCTCCAAGCACCGTAACCGGGCTCGCGGAGTCCAGGTCCGGCCGCGGCAC
>Ga0070686_100000844_pt1 | contig 17755 bp, 13 predicted proteins | sample KBSS23LmetaG_FD_65654 | JGI IMG/M metagenome (GOLD analysis project Ga0070686, IMG submission 65654) | Switchgrass rhizosphere microbial communities from Kellogg Biological Station, Michigan, USA - KBS S2-3L metaG | ecosystem: Host-associated > Plants > Roots > Rhizosphere ... | reverse complement strand
TTGTTTTGATTGAACCAAGTCGAAAAGAGTATCTGGAGCGTGGCCGCTTCAATCAACCCGACCGCACGAGCAAGCCAGCCTGGGCGCACCCGGTAATCGCGAACGGCAAGTTATACATTCGCGATCAGGACACGCTGTTCTGCTACGACGTGAAGGTGAAATAAACGGCAGCGCAGTTTCATAGAATATGAGCGATCGGTTACGCATCTCAAACACCTGGGGAAAGCGGTTCGCAGACCAGAAAATAGCAGTTCCCGCGTTGCTTCGTCGCGCCGGACTGCCTGTGGGCCTTTTCGATCAGGAAAAAGTTTACGTCACAACGGCTCAACTGTTCGCCTTGTGGCGGAGCGTTGGCGAAACCAGTCCAGATCCCGCCATTGGCCTGAAGCTCGGCAGTGAAACTCGATTGGCGCGGTCCCACCCGGCTGGCATCGCTGTCCTCTGCAGCCGGACATTCGAGGATGCTTTGCAACGGCTTGCCCGCTACAAGCAACTTACTTGCCCTGAAGAGATCCGCGTGAAGCGCGGAGCCCAGGAAGCATCGGTCGAGTTCTATTACCTCGAGGCGGACGAACCGCAACCCGCCCTGCTGGTCGATATGGTTCTATCGTGGATTTTGAGTGTGGGCCGTCATGGCTCGGGAGAACAAATCACACCGCTCCGGCTGGATCTGGCGCGCCCCGCGAAAAACCGCGCGCTCTTCGAAAGCCACTTTGGCTGCCGGGTGCATTTCAAGGCGGACCGCAACGCTCTCATCTTTCGCAGTCGCGATTTAGACACCCCATTCGTGACTCATAATGAAGAAATGTTGGAAGTAATCGGCGCGCACCTGGAAACCGAACTGGAAGCGCGGAACGCGAGATCAAATGTCGGTGAACAGGTGAAGGAAACGCTCAGTCGATCCATGGCCGGGAAGCGTCCGACCCTGGAAGATGTCGCGAAAGAACTTGGTTTGGGCGCGCGCACTCTCCAACGGCGGCTTACCGACTCGGGCCTTACTTTCCAGACGCTCGTTGAGGATACCCGTCGCCAGCTTGCCCACCATTTTCTGAAGCAGCGGGCCGTGGAACTCAATGAAACCGCCTTCCTGCTGGGTTTCGAAGATGCCAATTCATTCTTTCGCGCCTTCCAGATTTGGGAAGGGATCTCGCCTGGCGAATGGCGCGCGCGAAATTGCCTGGAGGAGGCGCTCCTCGATACGAAATGACTTAGCCCCGATTTTTTCTGGAGCAATCCAACGAACGAGAACTATGCGAAGACAAGGACTTAAAACGAATTTCACCGCTCTCTGGCTGTTGGCGACTGCACTAATTATCTCGACCGCCGCGCAAGAAAACAAAGAGACCAGGACCGAGGCCGCGCCTGCCGCCACGGTTCGAACAGCTTCAGGCGTCGTCCGGGGCGTCACCGAAGGAGGTGTCTCTAGCTTCAAAGGTATTCCCTACGCGGCCGCCCCGGTGGGCGCCAACCGCTGGCGACCGCCTCAACCAATGCCACCATGGGAAGGCGAGCGTGATGCGAGCAAATTCGGAGCGGATTGCGCGCAGGCTGGGTTTCCGCGCACGCCTGGATCGATCTCTTTGAACTCATCGGAGGACTGTCTGTTCCTTAATATTTGGCGCCCCGCCACCGTGGCCTCGGACGCAAAACTCCCGGTCATGGTGTGGATTCACGGTGGCGCTTTCGTGTTCGGCAGTGGTTCAAGCCCGGACTTTTCAGGTAACCAATTTGCGAAGCAAGGCGTGATCCTTGTCACCTTTAATTACCGGCTGGGGCGCCTCGGTTTCTTCGCCTTTCCTGCGTTGACGAATGAGCATCCCGGCGAACCCAAAGGCAACTACGCTTACATGGACCAAATCGCCGCTCTCAAATGGGTGCAGAAGAATATTGCCGCCTTCGGAGGCGATTCCAATAACGTGACCATTTTCGGCGAGTCCGCTGGCGGCGTCTCGGTGCATACTCTCCTGACCTCGCCGTTATCGCGCGGCCTGTTTCAAAAAGCGATCAGTGAGTCCGGCGGCGGACGCGACGGAGTTTTGACAGGAAGGCCGATGAGCAAGGATGGTGTCGATCCTAACTATCCGGCGGCCGCGGAGACCATCGGAGTGAACTTCGCGCACAAGCATGGAATCGAGGGCACGGATCCAGAGGCGCTGGCGAAACTTCGCGCCTTGAGTGTGGGCGATATTGTTGACGGGGGCCAGGAAACCGATGGGCCCGGAGGCAAACCGATCTACCCCGGTCCGATTCTGGACGGCAAGCTGGTTGCAGAAACGGCCGAGAGCGCTTACAAGGGCGGAAGGCAGGCCAACGTTCCCCTGATCATTGGATCGAACAGCGCTGAGGTGCCGGCCGGTTTTGTCAATGCCAGCTCCAAGGAGGACCTTCTTTCGCAGTTTGCGACCGTGAAAGGTGAAATGAGCGCCGCCTACGATCCGGATGGCGCAACTGACTTCGCCAAAATGCTTACGCTCGTCAATACGGACAAAGTCTGGGCTGAGCCTGTGCGCTTTACCGCCACAGCCTTTTCCGCCAAAGGAACTCCCGCCTACACTTACTTATTCTCTTACGTCTCCCCCTCCATGCAGGGGAGAATGCGCTTTGGAGCTTCCCACGCGTCGGAAATTCCTTACGTGTTCAATAACCTCAGAACTCGCGGTGGCGCCACCGTTGATCCAAAGGATGACGCGGTTGCCAAAATGATGAACACCTATTGGGCAAACTTCGCAAAAACAGGCGACCCAAATGGATCTGGCTTGCCGAAGTGGCCACGCTATGAACCTGGCAAGAACGAGATTTTCGATATCAAACTCGATGGTTCGGCGATCGCAGAACCCGATCCCAGAAAAGCCCGGCTCGATGTGATGGAGAAATTCGCCAACGCAGCCCGGTCACGTTAACCAGCCAGAAGCCGATGAGACTTGAAAAGATGAGCCGAAAAATCGCGCTTGTTGTCGCAGGGTTAGTCGGAACCTTGCTCGCTTTCAGCGCTTCCGCCTTTGCGGAAGACGTGAGTAGGAAGGCCGAATCTTTGGTTATCCAGGAGCAAGGTAGCTTCGCCATCGGCGGGACCGTAATCACCAGCCCTGGAACCTATGACGCGACCAACCGAAGCCCTGCCGGCCAGACGTTGCACGGAGACCACGCTTACGTTTTCTACCAGGTTCCTGTCGCCGCGCGGAAGCTGCCTCTCGTGATGTGGCACGGCATCGGACAATTCTCGAAAACCTGGGAAACGACGCCGGACGGACGGGAGGGTTTCCAAAACATCTTCCTGCGCCGCCGCTTTTCTGTCTATCTGATCGACCAACCTCGACGCGGCCACGCGGGCCGCAGCACACTGCCAGGGACAGTCACGCCAAAACCGGACGAAGAGGATTGGTTCGGAACCTTTCGCCTCGGCATCTGGCCGGAGTTTTTTCCCGGAGTGCAGTTCTCTCACGACCCGGAAGCTCTGAATCAATACTTCCGCCAAATCACCCCGGACACGGGTCCGCTCGATCCCGCTTTGAACTCAGAAGCAGTCACTGCGCTCTTCAAGAAGATTGGGCCTGGGATTCTCGTGACTCACTCCCATGCTGGAGGGATGGGCTGGCGCGTCGCCACGAAAACTTCGAACGTGCGCGCCATCGCTTCTTATGAGCCCGGAAGCGGTTTCATCTTTCCCGAAGGCGAAGTTCCTCCCGTGATGCAAAGCTCCGGCGGTCCGCTTCAGGCCGTGGGAGCGCCTCTCGCGGAGTTCATGACGTTGACGAAAATTCCCATCATTATTTTTTACGGCGACAACATTCCGTCGGAGCCTTCGGGAAATCCCGGCCAGGACGGTTGGCGTGTTCGTCTGGCCATGGCGAGACTCTGGCGGGATGCCGTAAATCGCCGGGGTGGCGACGTCACCGTTGTGCATCTGCCTGAGATTGGCCTTCGAGGCAACACTCATTTCCCATTCTCGGACCTGAATAACGTTCAGATCGCGGATGAACTTTCGAAATTTCTTTCGGCAAAGAAGCTCGATTAACGCCTCGCGGGATTAACCAGGAAAAAAGACCGCGCGATGTTGCGGTGGTTTGGCGTCTTCGGCATGCATTTTGGCGCGTGTTGCGAGTGCTTTGGTTTCGTTCCTGCGCACTTCGTAAGAATATGAGGCAGAGAATTTTTTCTCCAACCACGTGGATCTCGATCGCGAGCTTTTTGTTGTTACTCAGCGCGGCAACAGCGATGGCACAGTCCGGCAACGCGGAACGCGGGAATCAGTTTTTCCAGACGAGTTGCGCGCTTTGCCATAGCGACCGTCTCGGTGATGGAAATACCGTCGTGATTAAACAAGGTCCGACTCTGGTTGGGGTTGTGGGGCGCAACGCTGCGACCAGTCCGCACTTTGGCTTTACGCAAGCTCTCAAGGATTCAGGTCTGGTTTGGACCGCGGAAACGCTCGATCTCTATTTGACCAATCCTGCCATGGCGGTTTCCGGCACAAGTATGACGCCGACGGTTCCCGACGCGAGCGATCGCGCGGATGTGATTGCTTATCTGGCAACCCTGATCGTGCCCGACGGTCTTGACCTGGACAAACTGCCGACGGTGACCGGTCCCGATCCGGACGACTGGCAGCGAGCTTCGCCGGGTGATCAACATTACATCACCCTCGCGGACTTATCCTCTCCGTACGCCACTCCATCGGCCGGCAATTTCCCCACCGTCATTGCGCGCCCAGCGGGCGCCAGCTTGTCTGTGCTCCCCGGGTTTACAGTGAAGCTGTTTGCGTCCGGCCTGACCAATCCCCGCATCGTGCGCGTTGCGCCGAACGGGGACATTTTTGTTTCGGAAACTTCGCAGAACCGCCTTCGCGTTCTGCGGGCAAATGATGGCGCCGATACGCCCTCGACGAACCGAATTTTTGCGACCGGACTCGACCGGCCCTTCGGCATTGCCTTCTATCCCGCCGGTGACGATCCGCGTTGGATTTACATCGCCCTGAATAACTCCGTGGTCCGAATTCCATACCGCAATGGCGATTTGATTGCGTCCGGAGCTGCCCAGGTGGTTATCCCGACCTTGGCCTCAACAACGGGTGGACACACGACCCGGGATGTCGTGTTCTCCAAAGACGGAACGCGCCTGTTTATTGCCGTCGGTTCGAGTTCGAACATTGCGGAAACGATGGCGCGAAAGACGCCTGCCGAAATTGCGGATTGGGAAGCGGCGCATGGTCTCGGCGCGGCGTGGGGGCCTGAAGCGCAGCGCGCAAATATTCTGGTCACCAATCCGGAAGGAACTCTGCCCCCGCGTCCATATGCGACGGGCATTCGCAATCCCGTCGGGCTCGCCATTCATCCCACGACGGGTGAACTATGGGTCTCTACAAACGAACGGGATGGTTTGGGCGATAACCTGGTGCCGGACTATGTCACTCGGGTCAAGGAAGGCGGCTATTACGGCTGGCCCTGGTATTATCTGGGCGGTTTTGAAGACCCTCGCCACGCAGGCGAACGTCCGGATTTAGCGGGCAAGGCAAACGTTCCCGACGTTTTGGAACAGGCGCATTCAGCCTCGTTGCAGATGACATTCTATACGGCCAACAATGGTCCGGCCGCTTTCCCGCCACAGTATCACGGCGACGCCTTTGCGGCCTTTCACGGATCATGGAACCGCGCCACGCGCACCGGCTACAAGCTGGTCCGAATCCCTTTGAATAATGGTGTTCCGACGGGTCGATACGATGATTTTTTGACGGGCTTTGTCACCACGGACCGCAACGTTTGGGGGCGACCCGTCGGTGTCGCCACGGCGCACGATGGCGCATTATTGATGACCGAGGACGGCAACGGCACGATCTGGCGGATTGCGTATGTGCGACCCCAGTTGTCTGCCAGCGTCGTCGAGGACGGTGGCCAGAAATATCTGGTCGTAACCGTTACCCGTCCCGCCGGCGTCGATTACACGATAGAAGTTTCTTCCGACTTGCTTGCCTGGTCCCCCAGCGCCGGCGAGATCGTGACACTCAGTGAAACAGCCACGCAACTTGTACTGCGCGATAACACGCCGATTCAAGGCTTGACCGCGCGCTTCATCCGCCTGCGAGCCTCAACGCCATAGCGCACACTCGCGAATCGCTGAACCGATTCGAACCCGTTCATCGCACGCGTGAAAATCGGGATCGTGAAAACCGGGACCGGGGACCGAAAACCGGGACCGTATCGTCGCATTTAGCATCTCGCGCGTCCCCCCCGACGCTTTGAATCATCGGTCCATCTCGCCCATCAAGTCCATAGCGTCCATTCGGCCAGTTTTCCAACCGCGAACCGATCGGGTTGTTGCCACTCTGCCGGCAGCGCGACGGCGTTGTCCTCTACGGCAAAAATCCCAAATTCAAAAACGACCGCGGCCACTCCAGCCTCTGATTATCCGCCTCGGCGGCCGATTTCAACCGCCAAACAAAACGGCCCGCATCGCCGCAATCTTTTCCGCCGGTTTCAGTCCGAATTGCGCATTGACCTTCGTCAACGGTTTGACCGACGCCACCATTTGCCTGGCCTGATTCAACTCGGCGCGCATCCGGGCAAACTCCTGCTTTTCCTTCGCCAGTTGATCCCGCTTCGTTTGCAATTCCTGCTTGTCCATCAAACTCACCTGCTTAAAGAGCAAATCAAAGTCTCTCAATTTCTTATCTTCCATCTTCATACGTTTCCTTGCCTTTCGCTTTCGTGTTCTCCGCGTTCTTTCGCGGCCATCGCGTTTTTTTGCGCATCTAAAAATCTGCGCAATCGGCGAAATCTGCGTTTAAAAAATCCCTTCAAAATCGGCGCGGCCATCCACCAATTGGCGACAGCCGCGCCAAACCGATTTATCTTCTGACTCCGACCGCCCATCCTCTTCATGCCGCCATGCGCATGGGTACGGCTTGTTTCCCGTCACAGCACCGTTTGAATTTTTGACCGCTCCCGCAGGGGCAGGGATCATTCCGGCCAACTTTTTCCCCACGAACAAACGGCTGCGTCAGCATCGGTCGGACCCGCTCTGGCAGAGGCCGAGGCAAAGGCGCGGATGCCGATACAAGGGCAGGCGTCGGCACACGCGCCATTTCCATCGGCATGGCCGCGCGATCCGAGATGAGGCGTTGCTCATTGGCCAGGACCATCGTTCCCCCGTCCTCCTTCACGCGTGGCCTATCGTTCGTGCCTGCCGCCGCATCTGCCGTCCGTTCCGGCAACGGCATCACCGACGCTTCCATCTGTCCCAGGATTTGCAACGCGCCCGAAACCCGCTCCTCAAGTCCTTTCGCTGTGTCCATCAGCAGCTCCCGAATCCGCGGCAGCGCCTTTAATCCCGACCGCGCGTTTTCGGATTCCAATTTTCGCCACGCAATTTTCGCGGCTTCCTCCTGCACTTTCACCCGCCGCTCCTCCAGCGCCGCCGCGCGTTCCTTGTCTTTCTCCTCGTTCAACGCTCCGAACGTTTCCATCAACAATTCCCGGTTGTTCGATTCGAACGCCGCCTCGAACATCCGCTGCCGCATCGTCGCCAGTGTCGCCTCCCGCACGTCCGAATTCGCTCCCCGTTTCGCCATCGTCTCTACCAGCTCCGCATCCTCTTCCATGCATTCCAGGCGTTGCTCTTTCTCCAGCCGCTTGATGAATTTTCGCATCGCCGCCAGCGAGCAATGGATCGGTTCCGGCGCCCCTTCCACCACCTTGCACATCTCTTCGATCGTCATCGCTTTCGATATGCTCAGCAGCTTCTCGCACTGATCCTCGGTCAACTTCGCAAACGGACTGTCGCTTCGTGTTTTCACTCAATTCTCACTTTCTTTTTTGATTGTTCGCCCGCGATCCTGGCACGGGGGGTGGGACATCCGCAGTCCAACCCCCTCGCTTTTTTCAAAATATTTTTCACCCCACATCCGGGTAGCCGCGTTCGCGCTGCGAACGCACTCCCAATTCCACATTCTCCACTCGTCATGCCGCATTAAATTGATGAAAATTGAATTGCCGTCGATTTGCGGCGCGGTAGCGTTTTTGAAAGCCCAGATCTCGATGGCGACTGAAAAAGAAACGGTTGAGTTTATTTTGGCGAAGCTGCGGCCCCGGAACCGCTTCTCGGCTCGCGCCATGTTCGGAGAGTTCGCCCTGTACGCCGATGACAAGGTCGTCGGGCTGATTTGCGACGATCGCCTTTTCGTGAAAATTGTTCCCGCCAGCAAGGTTTTGGAAACGCAGTGCGAGCAAGGTCCACCGTACCCAGGCGCAAAACCTCACTACATCGTCGATGAAGGCCAGCTCTCCACAATCGAGAAATTATCGACCATTCTGTTCGCCATCGCCGAGTCCCTTCCGGCAAAAAAATCGAAACCGAAATCGAAAAAGCTGCCAACTCGACGCTGACCTGCTCCATGGTAGCCGCGTTCGCGCTGCGAACGCTCGCCCTCTTTCCCCTCCTCTTCGCACTCCTTCGAAAATGCGTGGCCCGGGACCGCCAGCCTGCCCGGCGAGGGCCTCCAGCGTGGCGCGAAGGGATTTCATGCCCGATGGTGAACGAAGTTCATGATGACTTCTGTTCAAAACCCAAGACCGCAATCCGCAGTCTGAAATCTGCAATGCCGGGATGGGTCAATTAAGGGTCAATTTTCTCCTTGTTATGGGTCATTTAAGGGTCAACTAAAGATCAGGCATGGGTCAGTTAAGGGTGAATTAAGGGTCGTTTTATGGGTCAAAAACGAAAGGTAAATTCATAACATGTTCTGCCGCAATGACTTATGAAAATTGACCCTTAACCCTCCCAAAAAACACCCCCCATGCAGTGTGCCGTCTGAATTTTGCCATCGGCCAATCCGCACTGGCATTTCCCGATTTACAGACAAGCTCTAAGCCTCAAAATCGAATCCAGCGAATCATCCGAATCGAAACCCAAATGACATTCAGTAAAGCCGTCGCGATTTTCATTTTCTTTTTTGTGGCCGCACTGCGGGCCGATGCAGTCGACAGCGCCGCGCTGCCCACACCCGCCGCCGGCAAATTTACAAACCCGCTGAATCCCGGGCCCGATCCCTGGATGCTGTGGGACCATGGCAATTATTACTTGACCACCACGCAGGGGGACTGCATCCGCATGTGGAAAGCTCCATCGCTCACGCAGCTCAAAACCGCCCCGGGCGTGGTCGTGTGGCGCGATTCGGATCCCTCACGCTCCCTCGGAATATGGGCTCCCGAATTCCACTTCATCAGCAACCGCTGGTATCTGTATTACACCGCCATGGCCGCGACCAAAGTCGATGCCACCCATCGATTGTATGTGCTCGAAAGCGAGGGCCTCGATCCGATGGGCCCCTACCATTTCAAAGCGCGCCTGTTCGATCCCGCCAACGACCTCTACGCCATCGACGCTTCCACCTTTCAACATCCCGGCGACAAACGTTGGTATCTGTTGTGGGCCGCCCAACCCGGCCATCGCCTGCGCATTGCGAAAATGCAAAATCCCTGGACGCTCGAAGGCCCCAGTGTCGTCATTCCGGCCTCCGGTTTCGGTTGTGAGGAAGTCCGCGAAGGCCCCACCGTCCTGGTGCGGAACGGAAAGCTCTACCTTACCTATTCCGCCTGCGACACCGGCAAGCCTGATTACAAAGTGGGCCTGCTGATCGCGGATGGCCAGGCGGACGTAATGAACCCTGCCTCCTGGAAACAACATCCTCGCCCCGTTTTCGAGCGCAACGACGCCGCCGGCGTTTTCGGCCCGGGCCACCACGGTTTCTTTAAATCGCCCGACGGCACGGAAGATTGGATAGTCTATCACGCCAAAACCTCCAGCGCCTACACCTACGCCGGCCGAACCACCCGCGCTCAACCCTTCACCTGGACGCCCGATGGCCTGCCAAATCTAGGCGCGCCGCTCCCCTTGACCACCGAGATCGCCGAACCGTCGCGGCCGAAGTGAACGCGGCAAACCAAGGCCACAGAGGAGCAGGTCTTGCCAACGTAGCTCCGGTCTCGGATTCTGGAACCTCGCATGGAACTGAATTTGAGCGGACAAGCGGTGGCGGTTTTTGGAGCGGCTCGAGGAATCGGGCGCGCGATCGCGGAGGAGTTTGTTCGCGAGGGTTGTTTGGTGCATGGGTTCGATCGGGAGAAGGGGGCGGAGCTGGGAGGGGGTTCGCGAATGGTGACGGGGGATGTCGTTGCGTATGGCGAGGTGAAGTCATTCGCGGAGAGGATCGGCGAGGTGGATCATGTGGTCTTTTCGGTGGGCGTGGGCTCGGGCAAGTTCGGGTTTCCGTTTTGGAATTTGGAGCCGACCGATTGGAAACGGGCGCTGGAAATCAATCTACTGGGCGCGGTTCATGTGGCGCATGCGTTTGCGCCGCTCCTGGTCCGAAGAAGGAAGGGTTCGATGTTGTTCCTGGTTTCCGTCGCGGGCCAGATCGGTTCGCAGACCGACCCGCCCTACAGCGCAGCGAAGGCGGGGTTGATCAATTTCGTGCAGTGCGCGGCGAAGGATCTGGCGCCGCACGGGGTGCGCGTGAACGCGTTGTCTCCGGGGATGGTGAAGACGGACTTGAACGAATCGGTTTGGCGCGCGGGGCAGGCGACGTTGCCCGCCGCCGAACGCCGGGATTATGAGAGTTGGGCGGCGGAGAAGATCCGCAAGGTGTCGCCGCTTGGGCAGTGGCAGACTCCGCCGGAGTTCGGAGCGATGGCGGCGTTTCTGGCGTCGGATCACGCGCGGAACATCACCGGCCAAACGATCAACATCGACGGCGGCCAGGTGATGCATTCGTGATCCGATCTTGTGCCCGCGCTTTGTATTGTTCATTTTCTGACCCATGAAAGTGATCATCACGGGCGGCGGCGGCTTTCTCGGTTCGCAGCTTTGTCAGGAATTGCTGCGGCGCGGTTCCCTCACCGGGCCGTCGGGAAAGTCCGAGGAAATCCGCGAGATCATTTTGTTCGATGCATTTTTCGCGCGGCCTTCCGCCGATGCGCGCGTGAAACAGGTCACGGGCGACATCAGCGATCGGGCCGCCGTTTTTGCGGCGATCGGTGTGGATGCAGCGACGGCCATTTTTCATCTCGCTTCGATGGTGAGCGGAGAATGTGAAGCGCGGTTCGATGATGCGTTGCGGGTTAATTTGGATGGCGGACGAAATGTGTTCGAGGCCGCGCGCCGCGCCGAAGGAGTTCCGCGCGTGGTCTTCGCGAGCAGCATCGCCTGCTTCGGAGGCGAGGCCATGGAGAATCCCAACCGCGATCGCACCAAGCTAACGCCGCAGACGACTTACGGGATGACGAAGGCAATCTGCGAATTGCTCGTGAACGACTATTCGCGCAAGGGATTTTTCGACGGACGATCAGCGCGGTTGCCGACCGTGATCATCCGACCGGGCCAGCCGAATGCCGCGGCCTCGAGTTGGGCCAGCGGGATGTTCCGCGAACCCTTGGCCGGTGTGCCTTGCCTTCTCCCTGTGCGACGCAATCAATGTCATCCCATGACCGGCTACCGCACGGTCATCCAGTCGCTCATCGCGCTCCATGAGGCTCCGTCTCACCTTTTCGGCGACGATCGAGCGATTGGCCTGCCCGCGCATTGCGTCACGCCGTTGCTGGCCGAGGCGGTCGTGCGCGAAGTTGCCAATGAACGCGGCTTGAATCCCGGGCCCATCACCGATTCCTTCGATGCCCGCATCCAGGGCATCGTCGATAACTGGCCGCAAGCCGTGGACGGCGCGCGCGCCCTCGCGCTTGGCCTGCCGTCGCCGCCACCATTGAAGACGATCGTGGAACAGTATCTCGCCGATTTCGGAAAGCGCTGAAACGCCGTTCGCCCCGGATTGCGTTGCTTTGAAAGCTTTCCCGCCTGGAACTACTCAACGGGCATGCGGGCGTGGAGCCAGTCTCCGATGCGCGTGGCGGCGGGATGATCGAGGTTGCAGAGGACGACTACGGCTTGGCGCGAGTCTGGATAGACGCGAAGGATGCCGTTCATGCCGGGAGCGGCGCCGCCGTGGCCGTAGCTGGTTGGGGCTCCTCGCGGACTGACTTGGAAACCAAAGCCGTAGTTGCCCGTGGCGAATTGGGAGCGGGCCGCTTCAGCGAGTGTCGCGGGCTTCAATAGTTCGTTGGACATGAGCGCTTCGGCAAATTTCATGAGATCGGTCGCGGTGGTATAACCGCCGCCCGCGGAAGTTCCGCGCCAGGGCAGGGTGGGTTCGTTGGAAATCATTGCCCACTGATCGCGCATGTAACCTTTGCTGCGATTGGGGACGACCACGCTCTCGGGTTCGGAGCCGGTGTGAGTCATGTGAGCGACTTTGAAAATATTCCGGGCGACATAGTCGTAGTAAGACAGGCCCGAGACTTTCTCGATCATCACGCCGAGCAGAAGGAAGCCGTAGTTAGAGTAGTCCCATTTCGTGCCGGGCTCGAATTGGAGATCGCGCGCGCCGTAGAGCTTCACGTAATCCTGGAGCGTTTTCAATTCGAGCCGATGCGCATCGAATTCCGGACCGAATATATCCCCGGTCCCTCCCGTGTGCGACAAGAGATGTCGGACCTTTACTTTCGAAGCAACATTGGTGTTTGGATAATCGGTAAGGATCTTGCCGATGGTGTCATCCAGCGAGAGTTGGCCGCGTTCGACTAACTGAAGGGTTGCGACAGCGGTGAACATTTTATTCATCGAACCCATGCGGAACTGCGTGTCGAGAGTGTTGTCCAGTCCTCTCTCTCGATCCGCCTTGCCGCGGGCGCCTGACGTGATCACCTTGCCGTTTTTGGCCCACAACCAAACGCCAGCGAACTTCCCGGCGGAGGCGGACTTATCGATTTCAGCTTTCCACGCCTCCACAGCCGCGCGTTGCGTCAGCCGCTCGGGAACCGGGGCGCCGGCGGGCGGCGGAATGACCATCATGGTAATATTGGTGATCACCGCCGGATTCGCGTCGTTCACGAAAACCGACATCCGGTTATAATTCCCGTTGCCCTCGCGTTCATGCAGCACCGCCTGAATGTTCAACGGCTGCGAGCTTTCGACCGAATACAGATCGAGCCCGCCCGTGTTCCAACGGAGATCGAGCATGATATCGAGCGCGTTGGGCCGATCGGGTCGATGCGCTTTGATGAATGTTTCGAGCTTTTCCTTCTCCCCCGAATTCAGAGCTTCGAGATAACCTGCGAGAACATTGCCCGCGGGAGTCGATGGTAATTGCGGAGCCGCGAAAGAAAGGCCCAGTGAAAGGGCGGCCACGATGAGCAGGAAAACAGTGCGCATGTTTAGTTATACGTTGAATCGAACGGATTGGTTCGATTGAACGGAACAAGATTCATTCTGCCGAAGGCTCCCGCTATTGGAATCCGATATTTCAGAATTCCCGAGGCTGCTCCGCCATTCGATTCAACTGCTCCCCTAAGACCAACGGCCTATGGTGGGCGGGCGCTGGTTGTGTTTTCGTTACGACACACGGGGGTTCTAGCTTCCATCTCTGTTCGGGGTGGAATTGGTTAACTACAGAAGTGATTCAATTATGACCTTTCTTATCTTACGACGGTGTCGTTCCGTTTATTCGGCCCTGCTGGTTTTGGCAGCGGTTCTGGCAGTGGACAAGGCGCGGGCCGGTGATCCGGTGACGTTAACTTACGAATACGCGTCATCGGTCGAAGGCCCATGGCGCACGGTGGATCCGGCGTCGGTGCAGATCAGTCCGACCGGCGCGGTGACGGTGCAAACGGATGCGGGCGCCAATGCGTTTTTCCGCATGCACATTATCTCCAGCGGTGGCGAATCGTCCGCGCCGGTGGTGCCGCTGGCGCAGGTGCCAGCGGAAACCTTGATCGCGGCCCGCACGCATTTGACGCATCTCATCGCGACCGGCGACACGGAGTTCGGCGGGCAACTGGCGGATGTCGATCTCGCTCCGTTCGCGGCGCCGCTCGTCGATTCGTCGGATGCCAAGAGTCCCTCGCATTTCGAGTTCAAGTTCTTGCGCAAGCTTCGGCCCTCGGCCAGGACGGGCTTCCGTAAATTCGATTCGGATGAGACCGGCGACATCGCGCGCGGTTACATGGTTTGTTCCGCGAACATGAACGATCTGCCGGTGGTCGAGTTTTCGACCGAAGGCGGCACACCCATTGAGAGTCTATTGCGCAAATGCGGCAACGTGACTCCGGCCAGGCTGATTCGCTATGGCGCCGCTTTTTGGGTCGCGGAAAATGCCCGCGGAGAATTGGTCGCCAATCACGGCGCCGAGCCGTTCCGTCCGCCGATGGAGATGTCCGAATTGACGCGACAGGCGCCGATCGTCGGCAATGGCGACACGGAGACGGGCCAGCATGACACCCCGCCGGCCACGCGCCTGACGCCGGGGTTCTACAGCAGCTACGCCGAGTTTAAATCGGACATCCGCACGAACGAATTTTACAAAACCCTCCGCGCTCGCCGCACGGAAAACGCGAAGCCCTTCTGGAATGCCGAGCGCGGCATCTTTCCGGAAGTTCTGCAAGTTGCCGTGGGCGAGAGGAAATCGTTTCTGCCTGCGGTCCAGGTTGACAACATCATTATGGACACCGAATCCGGCGAGCGTCCCATTGCCAATGTTTCCTCCAACCCGACCGCGGGCGGATTGATCGTGGAAGGGCTTACCCCCGGTCGCATGGGGATCAAAGTTCGCGTGAAGGAAGCGGTCACTCATTATGTCATCGAAGTTCCCGCGACACGCGCCGGGCTTCCGTCATCGGGCAAAAAAGATTCCAGCCAGGGGCCCATTGCGCAATCGAACACGCCGTTTTGGAAAACGATCACCGAGGCTTACGCGGGCAGTTGGAGCGACCAGATGCGCTGGTGGCAGTTGAAAGACCCGGATTGGTGCCAGGCGGTCGGCTGCGGCCCGGCGGCTCTCGGGATGTTGCTCGGTTGGTGGGAAAACGAGAAGAGCGTGGAAAGCGCCTTTTTCACTTCGGCCGGAAGTTTCGAATCGCTGAGCACGATCGATGCGCCGCAGTTTCTCGATACGAATGCCAAGAAGGCCAAAGTGAAAGCGGTTTACGGACAGTTGCATGAGTTGTGCGATGTCATCTGCGATCCCTTCAGCGATTCCGGCGCGACGTTGCCCGGCGATTTGATCGAGGGATTCTTTGACTACATTCAACCCGTGGCCAGTCCGACCGGGCTTGCCTCGCTGATTTACGGCAAAGGCCATGCGCTTGTCGGATATTCCTACTCCTACGCGTACGATTTCTGGGGCGACGATTGGGATAGCTCCGGTTCGCGCGTGGCGAACGGCATCAAAGATGGACGTCCGGGCGTCATTGGGCTCGGATGGCTCTGGCATTATGCGGTTGCCTATGGATATCTGCGCCAGGACTACACCATCACGATCAACGGCAGCGACGTTTACCTGGGCCTGCGCAAACGATTCCTCAAATGCAACGAAGGCTGGGGGAAAGATTCCCCGGCCTGGTATTCCGCCTACGACGTGTTCCTGGGGCTAAGCGTGAATATGTTCCAGAAGACCGTGCCGACGCAGCCGTAGTTTTGGAAAAATCACGTCGCGTCGCGGCAGTTGCACAACGGTTCACAGGGAGCGGGTTCGGAAACGAATTCGCTCCCTTTTTTGATTTGGGTTTTTAAGAAACGGATTCCCAAATCGCGATTCCTGCTTTGATCCCGAACGAATCTTATTTACGTTCCGCGTGTGTTGCGCAACTCGCACCTTCCATGAAAACGCGATTCATTCCCGTTTTTGTTGCAATCGTTTTTGGCGTCATGACTTCGGCATTTGCCGCGCCTCCTGCGGATGCGGACTTTCTTCCTCCCGCGCTGCCCTGGAAAGGCGCGAGCGAAGCTTTAGTCGCCAAGCCCGATGACCCGTGGATCACGCCCGCGGAAAAAACCGGCCTCACCGACACGCCCAACTACGAAGAGACGATCGCTTATTTGCAGAATCTTGCGGCGGCTTCCCCGCTCATTTCGGTGCACGAATTTGGACGCACGTCGCTGGGTCGTCCGCTCTATGTTGTCGTGGCGGCCAAAGAGCGCGCGTCCGAAGCGGCCCGCACGAACGGCCGGCCCACGCTCCTGGTGCAGGGAGGCATTCACGCGGGCGAAATCGATGGCAAGGATGCGGGCTTGATGCTCTTGCGCGATATTGCCCTGCGCGGAAAAGCGTCGTTGCTGGATACGGCGAACCTTCTCTTTGTCCCCGTGTTCAACGTGGACGGGCACGAGCGTTCGTCGCCGCATAATCGTCCCAATCAACGCGGCCCCGTCCACCAGGGCTGGCGCACCACCGCGCAGAATCTGAACCTGAACCGCGACTACGCAAAAGTGGACACCTCTGAAATGCAAGCGATGCTGGGGCTCATCAATCGGTGGTCGCCGATGCTCTACATCGACGTGCATGTCTCCGACGGGATGGATCACCAATACGACATCACGTTCTGCTACAACGGCGATCTGGGCGGGTTCGCGTGGTCGCCGCACATCAGCCAGTGGCTCGAAGAAACCTATCGGCCTTCCATCGAAACCGCGCTCAAGGCCGCCGGACATATTCCCGGCCACTATTTCGATCGCGCCGACGAAGAGGATCTGGCGAAAGGTTTGCTTTCCGGCCCGTTCGGCCCGCGCTACTCCCACGGTTATGGCGACCTTCGTCATCTCCCGACCGTCCTCGTCGAGACGCATTCGCTCAAGCCTTACCGGCAACGCGTCCTGGGAACCTACATTCTGATTGAATCTTCCCTGCGGACATTGGGAGCACGGGCCAAAGAGTTGCGCGCCGCCGTGGCGGCCGATGCCTCCGCGCGTCCGTCCACCCTCCCGGTGAATCCCGGCACGACGAATGGCGAACGAACAACTGCCGATTTCCTCGGCGTCGTGCAGGAAACGTATCTCTCGCCCGCCACCGGTCGCCGCGAAATTCGCTGGTTGGGCGCGCCCAAACTTTACGCCTCGCTTCCGGTGCAGTTGGGAAAACCGGAATTGTCGCTTCGCCGCCCCCAAGCCTATTGGGTGCCCGTCACCAAGCCGGAAGTCGTCGCCCGGCTCAGGATTCACGGCCTCCGGATGGAATCGCTCACGGCAACCCAAACCATACAACTGGAAATGAATCGCCTTGTGAATCCGCAGCCCCAAACCAAAAGCGGATTGCCGTTCGAAGGACGCCACACTTTCACCGCTGGCGTGAAGGCCGAATCTCGCGCCGAAACCTTTTGGCCTGGTTCCGTCCGCGTGCCGACCGATCAACCGCTTGGCGATCTGGCCATGGCCCTTTTGGAACCCGAGTGCAACGATTCCTTTTTGGCCTGGGGATTCTTTCCCGAGATTTTCCAACGCACCGAATACATCGAAGGCTACGTCCTCGCGCCCATGGCCGAACGCCTGCTCGCCGACGATCCGAAACTGAAGGCCGACTTCGCGGCAAAGCTCGCCGCCGATTCCAAATTCGCCGCGGACCCGGCCGCGAGAATGCGCTGGTTCTACGAACGAAGCCCTTATCACGACGACCGGTATCTGCTTTACCCGATCGGGATCGAGCGCTGATTTGAAGCTCCCGGGATGTCCATGGAGAACCTGGCGAACGAGTCCTTCGGCCGCCGTGGGAAAACCCTCAAGCCTTCGCGTTTTACACCGATATTCAGGAGTCGCAGGCGACGCCGGGATCGGCTGCGCTTTCGAATTGAATGCGGGATATGTCAACCTTTGCCATTAGCAGGTCCACTCTCAACCGCCGGCGCGTCATGTTTGTGGATGACGAACCCTTCGCTCTCGAAGTGCT
>Ga0070686_100000843_pt1 | contig 17764 bp, 14 predicted proteins | sample KBSS23LmetaG_FD_65654 | JGI IMG/M metagenome (GOLD analysis project Ga0070686, IMG submission 65654) | Switchgrass rhizosphere microbial communities from Kellogg Biological Station, Michigan, USA - KBS S2-3L metaG | ecosystem: Host-associated > Plants > Roots > Rhizosphere ... | reverse complement strand
GCTACGACCAAATTCTATAATGGGGGTCAACACGCAAGCGTGCACAATGCCCGCGTCCTCACGAACCGCCATGTTCCTCGCCCGGCTCGACCGGCTGCGCGCGCTGCGTGAATTTCTCGAGAGCTTCTGCGCCGACGCCGCCCTCGGCCGCGACCCGTGCCTGCGCCTGAACCTCGTACTTGAGGAATTGTTCACGAACACGGTGCGCCACGGCCACCGCGGCGACAGCGATTCGCCGGTCTGGGTGACGCTGAGCGTCGCCGGCGCCAACGTGAGCCTGACCTACGAGGACGCCGCGCCGCCTTTCAATCCGTACGGCACCCCGCCCGACGCGCCGCCGGATACAACCGTCAAAATGCGCAAGATCGGCGGCCTGGGCGTGCTCCTCACGCGCAAGCTCGCCACCTCGCGCGAATACGCCTACCTCTATGGAAGGAACCGGATCCGGCTCGCGCTGAACCTCGCCTGACGCCTTGCTGGCGAGCGCGCTGGAGGCGAAGGTTGGACTCGAACCAACGTCGACGGCGTTGCAAACCGTAGCATGACCCCTCTGCCACTTCGCCCTGCCTGCATTGTCCCGACGCCGGGTTAAGACAGTGCCGCAAGGCCCACGTCCGGAATGACTATTGCCCGGTTCACCCTTTGGGAGGTGAATCATGCCCCAGGGGTTGGAGACCTGCTGTTCGCGCTCGAGGAGCATCGCGTAACGGGGCTCTCGAGCGGCGCGGCGTTGATGACCTGCATCGCCCCGGCGAACCGAAGCCGTATCGGGCGCGTGAGCCCGCTGCACTTGATGCAACGGGCGGCACTTCTTACAGGGTTAGGCGGCGCGCATTTTCAATCGCTCGCGGCGGCCGAAGAGTGCCAGCCCCGTACCGGTCCCGAGGCCCCATGCCGCATTGACGAGCAGGCCCACGGCCAGCGCCTTTGGAACGCCGCCTGCAAAGAGCGGCTGCCCTTTCAGCGACGCGACCACGGTCCATGCAACGAGCGAGGGCAGGATCGCACCGAAGATCGTCGCGGCGATCACGAGCGCTCCGTCGACGTACCTGCGCAGCGCCGCGGCGAGCAGCACGCCCCACACCCCGCCCCAGAACGCGAGCGACCACAGCTGCGCCACGCCCAGCGGATGAGTGGGCTGCATCGAGTACGGAACGCGCGGCGTGATGCCGATCGCGTGAAGCAGCGCCGCGATCACCTGGTGAAAGAGGAGCACCGAGACCGCGCCGCTCAGGAAGCCGACCACGAGCCAGCGTCCGAGATTTTCCTTCGTCATCATGAAGCGCGACCTGCAACCCCTGTTCCCGCACCCGCCGGGCGGAACGCGGCTTGCAGCGATAGGGGCTCAACCCCGCAAAGAGGGTTTCCGAAACCCTACCAACCGAAAGGAAATTATGGTCAGGAAGCTATCCTATTTGCTTCTCGCAAGCGCAACCGCGGTCTCGTTCAGCGCCATCGCCGCAGGCAACCAGAAGCAGTCGCAGGGGCAGAGCGAACCGACTCAGTCCGCTCAATCGAGCCAGTCGCAGGCGAGCCAGGCGCAGAGCCAGAGCCCCGAGCTCGTGAAGCAGGCTCAGGAGAAGCTGAGCGCGGCCGGCATGGACGCCGGCCCGGCCGACGGCAAGGCGGGTCCGAAGACCCAGGCCGCGCTGAAGGAATTCCAGCAGTCCAAGGGAATCAAGGCGTCGGGTCAGCTTGACCGGCAGACGCTGGCCGCCTTGGGCGTCAGCGATTCGTCCGGCTCCGCGTCCAGCGGATCCTCGAGCGGCGCGAGCTCCGGCAGCACCAGCTCGTCCAACCCGAGCGCGAGCTCACCTTCGAGCTCCAGCGGGTCTAGCGCGAGCTCGCCGTCTAGGGAGGTGCAGTAGAAAGGCGGAGAGCGCAATGCTCCCCGCCTTTTCTTTTGATCAGGTTCCGCTCAATGGAGCTAAGGGTGACTATTCCCATCCTGGGGGTTGGTGCCCGCCTTGTATTCGGCCAGGTTCGTCGCGCCATCGCCATCTGAATCCTTGCCCGCATCCAAAGGATCGTCGGGATTAAGGCCGTTCACGATCTCCCAGCTGTTGTGCATGCCGTCGCGGTCTCTGTCCCCAAGGTCGGCCGCGGAGGGAGCCCTGAGCTCCGTCCACCTCAGGAAGGCCGTACCCTCGTACGTGTTGTCTCCATCCAGGTCCAGATCCAGCCTGACCACGGTGAATGAAACCGCAAATGCGCGCGCATGACTCGTTGCGCCGGTAAGTACGACCTGGCCAGCGCTCGCGAAGAGTTGAGTCTGCGTATCAAACACCAGTGGCGTGTCCGTGGCGATGTCGACGAATCCCTCGATGCTGTCGAAAAGCCGTCCGGTCGTAGTTTCGGCAAACCGCGAATCCGTCGCGGAGATATCGTCGAAGACGTCCACAACGACCAGGTTGTCCGCCTTCGTCATGCGGCCGTTCGAATCGAGCGTAATAAGGTTCGAGGTCGTGGTCTCCTTGTTGGCTGCTGGATCCACTTGCAGGAGCAGCTCGCCGGAGACGGTGCCGCTGGCCGCCGGACTGGTCAGGGTTACGCGCACAAAGTTGAACGTCCCGTCGAGGATGCCGAACACTTGATCGAAAATCCTCACGGTCACCGACGCGCTGCCGTCCAGCCTGGTATCGCCGGTCAGGCAGTTGGTCCAGACGAAGTTGAGCGTGCCGGGGCCGCTTTGGCTGACGTCGCCGGTGGTCCTTACCGTTCCCGTGTTGTCGTCGCAGAAGTCGGTCTGGTTGACTGGCTCGGACGTGAGCTGCCGCGAGGCGGGCTTCGGCACCGAAGGCCGCGCGCGGATGGCGCGGATCAGCCGCCGATCGAGCTCCGTGACGCCGCCGCCCTCCGGTACGGGCGCGACGCCCGAGAACGCGCTCGATGTGCCCGCGCCGCCCACAATGTTCGCCGTAAGCTCAGCTGCGTTGGTCGCGCTGATGACGGCGGGAGTTGTCTTGCCGGCATAAACGAGCGGCGTGGGCCCACTGGCACCGCCTGCGCTATTTCCGCCTCCGCCTCCGCCGCCACCGCACGCGGCGAGGATGCCGGCGAAACCGAGCGCGGCGATTCGCGCGAACGTTGGTTGTATGAGGACTCTGGCCGAGGACCTGCGGCCGGAACAAGCTTTCGTCTTGAACACGCTCCCTCCCTCGGGAGACTTTTAAAATGCCGCGCGATTCTAGCTTGGACAATCATCGTGACTCGACGCGGAGAAAGAAAAAAGAACGCCGGCGCGCGCTCTTGCCGCGAGCTGACGCGCGTTCGGTAAAAACTACACACTTGTAGAGAAAGAACTACACGTCCAGCCGCGGTTGTCGTGTCATCCACACAAGAGCAGGCTTTCCTGTACTGTCTTGCGTCTGTCATGGCCATCCACGATCTAGACAAGGCCTACGCCATCCACGCCGCGCTCCTTGCCCTGTTCATTCAGGAGCACGGCGGGAGGGGCAATGCCGACGCGCTCGACAGGGCGAGTGGTCTGTGCGAAGCCGCCGTGGATGCGGTGAACGATCTGGAAAGCCGCGTCGCGATCCGCGGCGTGAAGAGCCTCGCGATGCTGCTCTACTCCGACGACGGCCATCTCGGCATCGCGGTCGGCGAGCTGCACGGCGTGCACGCGGTCAGGCTGCAGATCGCCAACGCGCTGAGCGCCTTCCGCGGCCGGCTCGAGCTGCTGGAATCGCGCAAGCCCTCGCGGCCGGAGATTCCGGCGGTGGTCGAGCCCAAGCAACTGCGCGTGCTCGTGGTGGAGGACAACCGCGACTCGGCCGAATCGCTCAGGCGGCTGCTCGAGCTCTGCGGCTACGCCGTCACCATCGCCGAGACCGCGAAGGAAGGCCTCGATGCCGCGAAGAGCATCCGGCCCGACGTGGTCCTGTGCGACATCGGCCTGCCCGATTCGGACGGCTTCTCCCTCGCCCGGGCGCTGCGCAAGAACCCCGAGACTTCGGCCGCGCGGCTGATCGCCGTGACCGCCTACGGGAAGGACGAAGACAAAGAGCAGTCGAAAAAGGCCGGGTTCGTCCTGCATCTCCTCAAGCCGGTCAGCCCGGGTACCCTGCTGCGGGTGCTCGAGGACGTGCCGCAGGCAGCCAAGCTCGCCGACGCGTAATCGGCAGGCGCGCCGGCCGTCCGTCAGCTTCGAAAAACTCCTTCAAAAACGAGGCAGTTAGCTACTTCGGGCTAAGGCTTTGAGCGAGGTCCGGCTGGCATAATCGCCCAGCAATTTCCGGGGGGTCATGCCGCGGCTTCAGGGGCGGCAACTACGTTGATAACGACGATGCTCCAGCTCCACTTCGGCGCCACCACCGCACCAACGATCCTGTTTCTCGGGGCGCATTGCGACGACATCGAGATCGGCTGCGGCGGCACCGTGATGCAGCTCGCCCGCCGCTATCCGAAGGCGAGATTCGTCTGGGTCACGCTCAGCTCCGACCCCGAGCGCGCGGCCGAAACGCGCGCCGCGGCCGAGCGCCTGCTGCAGGACGCCCGGGAGCGCGACATCCGGGTCGAGGAGTTCCCTGGCAGCTACTTCCCCGCCCGTTTCTCCGACCTGAAGGACTACTTCGAGGGCCTCAAGGCCCTCAAGCCCGACCTGGTCTTCACTCACCTGCGCCAGGACCTGCATCAGGACCACCGCGTCACGAACGAGCTGACCTGGAACGCCTTCAGGGACCACCTGGTGCTGGAATACGAGATCCCGAAATTCGACGGCGACCTCGGCGTGCCGAACGTCTTCGTCCCCCTGACGCGGGCGGAGCTGCAGCGCAAGTGCGAGATCGTGACCGACTGCTTTCCGAGCCAGGCGAAGCGGGCGTGGTTCACCCGCGACACGTTCGAGGCGATCGCCAGGCTGCGCGGCATCGAATGCAACGCGCCCGAGGGCTTCGCCGAAGCCTTCTACGGCAGAAAGCTTCGCATCAACCTCTTCGACCACGGGGCACCGACCCAATGATATTCACCGAAACCAAGCTGAAGGGCGCCTTCATCATCGACATCGAGCGCCGGGAGGACAACCGCGGTTTCTTCGCGCGCGCCTTCTGCCAGCACGAATTCGCCGACCACGGCCTGAAGCCCTTCATCGCCCAGGCGAACATCGCCTTCAACAAGACCCGGGGCACGCTGCGCGGCATGCACTTCCAGTATCCGCCCGCCGCGGAGACCAAGCTGGTGAGGGCCACGCGCGGCGCGATCCTCGACATCATCGTCGACCTGCGCCCCGAGAGTCCCACGTATCTCCAGCACGTCGCGGTCGAGCTCTCGGCCGACAACCACCGCGCGCTCTACGTGCCGGAGCGGTTCGCGCACGGCTACCAGGTCCTCGAGGACCGCACCGAGACCAGCTACCAGGTCGGCGAGTTCTACACGCCCGGGGTCGAAGGGGGCCTCATGTACAACGATCCGCGGCTCGCGCTCGCCTGGCCGCTTCCAGTCGGCGAAATGTCGCCGAAGGACGCGGGGTGGCCGTTGCTCGCGGGCATCGAGCCGGAGCTCAAGCGCAGGATGAGCGTGCGCGAAACCGAAACTGCGAATGCGTAGGAGGACGCGATGATCCTGGTCGACAACGCACTGAAGGCCCGCGAGCAGTCGGGCAAGCCGATCCGGGTCGGCATGGTCGGCGCCGGCTTCATGGGCCAGGGACTGACCAATCAGATCACCCACAGCGTCCCCGGAATGCGCATGGCGGCGGTGTACAACCGGCGCCCGGAGCGGGCGCGGCATGTCTTCCATTACTCCGGCCTCAACAACCTCGTGATGGCGGGGACGCAGTCCCAGCTCGACCAGGCGGTCCGCGAAGGCACGCCGGCGGTCGCCGAGGACCCGTTCATGATGTGCCGCTCGAGCGAGATCGACGTGATCGTCGACGTCACGGGCTCGGTCGAGTTCGGCGCCCGCGTGATCCTCGAGGCCTACAAATACGGCAAGCCGGTGGTGATGATGAACGCGGAAGTGGACGCGACCATCGGCCCCATTCTCCAGGTCTACGCGCGCAAGCATAACGTCATCCTTTCGGCCTGCGAGGGAGACGAGCCTGGCCTGCAGATGAACCTCTACCGCTGGGTGAAGGGCCTGGGCCTCATTCCGCGCGTGATCGGAAACGTCAAGGGCCTGCAGGATCCCTATCGCAATCCGACCACCCAGCAGGGCTGGGCCGAGCGCTGGGGCCAGAACGCGGCGATGGTGACCTCCTTCGCCGACGGCTCGAAGATCAGCTTCGAGCAGTCGATCGTCGCCAATGCCACCGGGTTCAAGGTCCGCTCGCGCGGAATGTCGCGCGGCTTGAAGTACGACGGCTCGATCATGGAGATCGCGAAGCTCTACGATCTGGACGAGGTCCGCGCGCTGGGCGGGGTCGTCGATTACACGGTCGGACCCGCCGGCGTGAAGATCTTCGTGCTGGCGGAGCACGCCGACCCGAAGCAGCGCCACTACCTCAATCTCTACAAGATGGGCGAAGGGCCGCTCTACCCGTTCTGGGTGCCCTACCACCTGGTGCATTTCGAAACGCCCAACGCCATCGCCCGGGTCGTGCTCTTCGGCGACAACATCGCGCCGCCGCTCGCCGGGCCGGTCGTCGAGGTCTGCGCGGTCGCCAAGCGCGATCTCGCCGCCGGCGAAGTGCTGGACGAATACGGGATGTACACGACCTACGGCGAGGCGGTGAACGCGGACGAGATGAGCGCGCAGCGCTACCTGCCGGAAGGGCTGGTGGAAGGCTGCAGGCTCAAGCGCGCGATCCCGAAGGACCAGGTGCTCACCTACGGCGACGTCGAGCTCCCCAAGGGGCGCATCGCCGACAAGCTTCGCGCCGAGCAATACCGGCATTTCCGCGGCGAGCGCTGGCTCGAGGAGCACCTTCAGGGCGCGCCGGAGCCGGTGACGGCGGCCGCGTGAGAATTCACAAGGGGGAACGGAGAAAATGAAAATACTTGTTACCGGCAACTGCGGCTACATCGGCCCCTCGGTCCTGAGGCGGCTGCGGCAGTCCTACCCGCAGGCGACGCTGGTCGGCCTCGACAAGGGCTACTTCGCGCACTGTCTGACCAACGCCGACGTCCTTCCCGAATGCCGCGCCGACGTTCAGCATTTCGCCGACGTGCGCAGATTCCCCCTGGAGCTGCTGCGCGGCGTGGACGCGATCGTGCATCTGGCCGCCATCTCCAACGACCCGATGGGGAAGACGTTCGAGGAAGTCACCTACGAGATCAACCATCGCGCCAGCGTCGAGATCGCGCGCATGGCGAAAGCGGCGGGCGTCAAGCGCTTCGTCTTCGCTTCGAGCTGCAGCGTCTACGGGCTGGCGGACGACACGCCGAGGAGCGAGACCTCGCCGCTGAACCCGCTCACCGCCTACGCCAAGTCGAAGATCCGCACCGAGGTCGACCTCGAGAAGCTCGCCGACCGGAACTTCACCGTTACCTGCCTGCGCTTCGCCACGGCCTGCGGCATGAGCGATCGCCTGCGGCTCGACCTGGTGGTCAACGACTTCGTCGCCTGCGCGGTGAGCTCGAAGAACATCACCATCCTGAGCGACGGCACGCCGTGGCGGCCGCTGATCCACATCCGGGACATGGCCGCCGCATTCGACTGGGCGATCGGGCGCGACGCGGCGTCGGGCGCGTTCCTCGCCGTGAATGCCGGCAGCGACGAGTGGAACTACCGGGTGAAGGAGCTGGCGGACGCGGTCGCGAGCATCGTCCCGGGCGTGAGCGTCTCGATCAACCGTACGGCGCCGCAGGACAGCCGCTCCTACCGCGTGGACTTTGCGCTGTATCGCAAGCTCGCGCCGAACCATCAGCCGCGGGTGGACCTCGCGACGACGATCCGCGAGCTGAAGGCGGGGCTCGAGGCGATGGGATTCAGCGACTCCAATTTCCGCAACTCCAAGTACATGCGGCTCATGGTGCTGAAGGAGCTGCGCGAGAAAGGGCTGCTGGACGCCAATCTCGAATGGACCTGGGGCGCGCCTGCCCGCGCCGCATCCCCGACTGTTACCGAGAGGAGCGCAGTTCTATGAAAGTCGTGCTGTTCTGCGGCGGCCTGGGAACGCGGCTGGGCGAGCTCACCGAGCACATCCCCAAACCGCTGGTCAAGATCGGCTACCGGCCGATCCTCTGGTACGTGATGAAGTACTACGCACATTACGGCCACAAGGACTTCATCCTGTGCCTCGGCTACAAGGCCGACACGATCAAGGACTACTTCCTGAACTACAAGGAGTACCTGTCCAACGATTTCACCATGAGCAACGGCGGCAGGGACATCCACCTCGAGCGCAACGACATCGCCGACTGGAAGATCACGTTCGTCGATACCGGCCTGCGGGCGAACATCGGCCAGCGCCTCAAGGCGGTCGAGAAGTACCTCGCCGGCGAGGAGATGTTCCTGGCGAACTACTCCGACGGGCTCACCGATTCGCCGCTTCCCGAGATGGTGGACGGCCTGGTGAAGAGCGGGAAGATCGCCAGCTTCCTGTGCGCGAAGCCTTCGCAGAGCTTCCATGTCGCCGAGCTCGGTTCGGACAACTCCGTGCGCAGCATCCAGAGCGTGCGCAAGTCCGACATCCGGATCAACGCCGGCTTCTTCGTCTTCAAAAAAGAGATCTTCAACTACATGAGGCCGGGCGAAGAGCTCGTGGTGGAGCCGTTCCAAAGGCTCATCGCGGAGGAGAAGATCATCGGCTACCCCTCCGACCACTTCTGGTGCATGGACACTTTCAAGGAGCACCAGGAGCTCACCGACATGTACCACCTCGGCACCACGCCCTGGGAAGTCTGGAAGTCGGCAGAGGCGAAATCCGCGGCGGGCGACAGCGCGGCGCCGCGGTTCGAGGCCAAGGATGCCAATGCCTGGGAGCGCACGGCGCCAAAATCGGTCGCAGGGATACGACCCTGAGGTTGCTTGAAAAAATCATGCATGAGGCCATAGCGAGCTACAGAAAAACCACCGTGGCCTCGTTCCTGGCGGGCCTGGCGGTCATTTCGGCCGCCTATGCCGGCCAGAGGTTCGCGCCCGCGGTCGTTCCGGCAGCGCTCGTTTTCCTGCTCGCGTCGCTGGGATGGGCCGGCGGTCTCGCGCTCCTGCTTGTCGCGGCCGGGGGCGTTCTCGCCTCCTTCCGCCATTCGAGCCGCGAACGGGGCGAGCCGGACCTGTTCATCACCCTGAACGCTCACCGGTCGGAATCTGCGATGCTCGGCCAGGATGGCCACGGCGGGAGCAATGGGTTCTCGTGGCTGCGCCGCCTGCTCGGCGCTCCGGCGCCGCACGTCGGCGACCTTGTCAGGATCCGCTCGCTCGAGGAAATTTCCGCGACCCTCGATGCGAACGGCTGCCTCGACGGTCTGCCCTTCATGCCGGAGATGGCGAGCTACTGCGGGAGAACGGGCACGGTGTTCCGCTACGTCGACAAGGTGTACGACTACGGCGGCAGGAAGGACCTGCGGCGCATGCAAGACGCCGTGCTGATCGCCGGCCTGCGTTGCGACGGGGCGTCGCACGACGGCTGCCAGGCGCGCTGCTACCTGATCTGGAAGACCGCCTGGATCAGCCCGGCCGATGCGCCGGCTGCCGTGAGCGGGAACAAGCCGCTCGCCCTCGGGCCGACATTCGTCCAGAGCGACGGCGGCGGGAAAAGGTACGTTTGCCAGTACACCGAGATTGCCCGGGCCTCGACCCGGATGAGCCCGCGCGACCCGCGTCAGGCCCTGCGCCCCTTGATCGCCGGCAACGTCACGCTCGCGGCCTTCTGTGTCGCCATGCTCACGCGCCTTTTCAATCTCGCCCAGGGCCTGCGCGGCGGCATTCCCTTCCCTCCTTGCGAGCCGACCTCCAAGACCCCATCGATGCGCATCGATCTAAACCTCCAGCCCGGCGAACGGGTGCGGGTCCGCGAGCCCGAGCGCATCTTCGAGACGCTGGACAGAATCGGGAAGAACCGCGGGCTCTGGTTCGACCGCGACATGCTGAAGCACACCAAGGAGCATCGAAAGGTGCTCGCCCGGGTCGATCGCATCATCGACGACGCGAGCGGTCAAATGCGCCAGATGAAAACGCCCTCCGTCATCCTGGAAGGGGTCGACGCCACCGGAGAGCTGCTGGGCTTCTGCCCGCAGCACGACTTCACGTTCTGGCGCGAGGCCTGGCTGGAGAGGACCGACCCCGCGAGGGAGTCGGCCTGATGGATCCGGAAAAGGCCCTCGTCACCGTCGGCGTTCCCGTCTACAACGGCGAGCGCTACCTGGAGCAGTGTCTCGATTCCCTGCTGTCGCAGACCTACCGCAACTTCGTTCTGGTGATCAGCGACAATGCCTCGACCGACCGCACGCAGGAGATCTGCGGGCGCTACGCAAAAGCGGATCCCAGGGTCCGGTATCACCGCAACCCGGTGAACATCGGCTTGTACGGAAATTTCAACCGGCTGCTCGAGCTGGTCCGCACGCCTTACGTCAAGCTCGCGAGCGCCGACGATTTCTGGGCGCCGGAGATGCTTGCCGACGCGATGGAGCAGATGGAGCGCGATCCGTCCCTCGCGCTATGCCATCCCCGTGCGGTGCTGGTGGGCGAGGACGGCGGCGAGACGCGCCGTTACGACAAGCCGCTTCACGTGATGGAGGGGGACGCGGCGTTGCGGTTCAAGCGCGTCTTGAACGAGCTTGCCCTGGTCAATCAATTGATGGGGGTGATGCGAATCGATGCGGTGCGCTCCATGCTTCCGTTCACGAACAACACCGATGCCGACGTGGTGTTCATGGCCGAGCTCAGCCTCTACGGGAAAATCATGGAGCTGCCGAAGTACCAGTACTTCCGCCGCTTTCACGAAGCCTGCTCGAGCTGGGACCGGAAATCGGAAACGCATCAGGTCAAGGCGGTCTTCCGGGCGGGAACGCGCCGCATCTACCTGCCCACCTGGAAGCACCACTGGGGGCTGATGCGCCGCGTCCTGCGCAGCCCGCTGCGCCCGGGAGCCAAGCTGGAGCTGCTGTGCTTCCTCGGCAGGCGGGCCGTCTGGGACAGGTCGGCGCTGCTGCGCGAATGCCGCCAGCTGCTTTGGCCGGCCTAAGCGGACCGAGACCGGACCAGGCGCAGGAAATCCACGACCGCCAGCACGCGCCAGCGGAAGAACCACCACAGCACTGCGGCGTACGCGAGGCCGCCTGCCGCCACGCTGAACGCCGCCTGCATCGGGGCAGGCATCGCCTCCGGCAATGCGCCGCGCAGCGCGAGCACGGCGCCGGACATCACGAGACAGGCGGCCAGCGCGGGCCAGATCGCGTCGAACCAGGCGCCGAGGCCGATCCGAATGGTGCGAAACGCGATCATGAACGCGGGAACGTTCGCCAAAGGGAACGCGATCACCCACGACCAGGCCACGCCCTCGAGGCCTCGCTGGGCCCCGATGTAGAAGGCGACGGGCAGCACTACCGCCGCCAGCGCGTTCAGCCACATGTTTGCGCGGAACTGCCCGGTCCATAGCAGCACCTGCGCATTGAGCACCTGGCAGGAGAAGAAAGCCGCGTAAAAGCACAGCAACTGCAGCGGCACGATGACGGCGTCCCACTGCGGCCCCAGAACGACTCGCACCACGAGATCGGACGTGACCGCCATGCCGAACGAGACCGGCAAGGTGAGATAGGCCAGCAGCTCCGTTAGGACGAGGAAGTATCGCCGCAGCTCGTCGCGGCTGTCCTGGACCGACGAGAACACGCCGGGAACCACCCGGATCACCACCGATGAGATTTCCTGCGAGATGGTGGTCGAGAACGTGGTCGCAAACGAGTATGCCCCGAGCGCGTCCTTCCCCAGCAGCCGGCCGACGATGGTCTGGTCCGCGGACGAATAGACGTACCACGCGACGCGGGAGGCGAGGATGCGCCAGCCCTGCAACAGCGGCATGGCGAGCTGCGTCAGGTTGCGCGGCCAGCGAACGGCATACGGATGCCAGGCGATCAACAGCGCCGTCACCGCGCAGGCGCCGGCGAGCGTGCTGGACACGAGCGCCCAATGGTGCCAGCCGAGATAGGCGCCCGTGACCAGCACGCTTTGCGTCGCCACGACCTGGATGAACTGGGCCCATGCCAACCGCCGGTATTGCAGCGCGCGCTGCAGGCCGGCGCGCGGGATGACCTGCAGGGCCTCGATAAGAGTCAGCGCGCCGAGCACGCCGACGGCGCCGGCGACTTCCGGCTCCCTGAAGAAAGCCGCGATCGGCTGCGCGAGCAGCAGCATGAGCGCCGACGCGCTCGCCCCGATCATGATGGCGAGCCCCGCCAGACGCGCCTGCGAGTCGCCGACGATGCCGCGGTCCTGCACCAGGACGGCGTCCAGCCCGATGTCGTCGACCATCCGCACCAGGCCCACCGCGAGCATCGCCATCGACATGATGCCGTAGTCGCCCGGAACGAGCAGACGCGCCGCGACCGCGGTTGCGATCCAGCTGATGATCTGCGCCGACCAGCGCAAGACCGCGGTCCATGCGATCCCGGTTACGAGCTCCCGGTCCAGCGCGGATTGATTGTCCTGGTTCAGGAAGCTTCCGCTCGGCCCGTCATCCGCCGCCAGTAGCTCGCTGCCTGGCCAAGCAGGACCGTCTCCGCGCCGGAGGGTCGGCCGCAAAGCATCCAGACCGACAGGACGACGCCGATATAGGTTGCCGCACCCAACGGCACGAAGATCGCCAGCAGCACGAGCGCGCGGCCGGTCGTCAGCGCTGCGGTATCGATCGGCGGCTGCGCCAGCACGGTTACCCCGTACATGACTGCCGCCGCCAACAGCGGCCGCCACACGGTTGCCAGCAGTTGCCGCGCGCTGACCCCGATCGCACGCGCGACCAGCGTCGCATTCAACGGCAGCAATCCGAGCGCAGTCCCGACGGTGGCCACCACGGCGCCCTGCACTCCGTACTCGCGGGTCAGCCAGAACGACAATGGAAGCAGCACGCACACTTGCAGGGCGTAGATCTTCACGTACACGATTGGACGGCCGCCGGCCAGCACCGCGGAGGCCGCCGTGCGCAGGAAAACGTCCACCAGCCCGTGGAAGGCGAGCAGGCTGATCAGAGGTCCCACCTCGCGCCACTGCGGCCCCAGGAGGACCGCAACGACCAGCGGAGCCACCGCGGCCAGCCCGACCACCAGCGGCATCACCAGCACCGCGACCAGGCCCGCGGCCGACAGATACGCGGCGGCGAGCGCAGCGCGATCCTCCGCCAACTGCGAGTAAGTCGGCAAGGCTGCCCGGTTCATCGGCTGGATCAGCTCGGTCCCGACCAGGTTCGACAGCTCGTTCGCCACGCTCCACATGCCCAGCGCGTGCGCGCCGGCGAACTTGCCGACGATGAAGTCGGGCCCGCGGTCCTTGAGAAAGACGAAGATATTCTGGGCCACCAGCCAGAGCGAAAAGTGCAGCAGATCCCCGGCGCGCGAAAGCGACCAGCGCGGCCGGAAAGGATGCAGCGCGTAGCTGATGGCGACTCCGGCCAGACGCCCGAACACCATGCCGATGGCGAGCGCCCAGTAGCTCCGGAGCCACAGGGCGAGCGCCACCGTGATCGCGAAAGAGAGCAGCCGCTTGCTCAGGAGAAAGCGGAACTCGCGCTCGAAGTTGAGCTCCTTGCGGAACGCCACCACGCCGATGTTTTCGCATCCCTGGAACAGCGGACCGAGGGCGAGGAAGACCACCAGGGCGACCAGCCGGTCATCGCCATAGAACCGCGCCAGCGGCCACGCGCAAAGCAGCAGCATGAGCGCGACCGAAGCGCCGATCAGCACATTCATGGTCCACGCGCTGTCGAAATGCTCGCGCGTGGCTCCCGGGCGCTGGATCAGCGCGATCTCCAGTCCGAGCCAGCCGAACAGCTCGACGAAGGCGATCAGGGCGGTCGCCATCGCCACGAGGCCGAAGTCGGCCGGCGTCAGGACGCGCGCCAGCACCAGCATGCTGATCAGGCCGACCGAGCGGTCCAACAGGCGAAAGCCGATCATCCATGCGCTGCCGCGCACGAGCGCGCGCCCGATGCTTGCCATCGGGCTTTTTACCATAGGGGTCGGATCCGACTCGGGTTGGTCCGATGTAGCTATCTGCAACGAGCGCGACTTTCTCGGCGCGCTGTAAAAAAAATCGACAGCGCAATTCGCGCGGCGCCGGCATACCGCGGAATAACAGTTGGTGGCATGATTGGGACGCGGTGCTAGAGCGCGGTGCGCGCATCATTCTCGGGAGAGCGCGCCGCTCAAATTGTCGAATGCAACAAGAGCGCGAAGCGTGAGACCGGCTCACGCATTCGTTCGGGGAAGCGAAGCATGTTTCGATCGAGGTTCATCCCGTCCATCATCGTGTGGCTCGCCGTGCTGCTGGCCGGCCCAGCAAGCGCGCAAACCATCAGCGGCCTGGTCGCCGCCTACGGATTCGAGGAAGGGTCGGGCACGGCGGTAGGCGACGCTTCGGGGAGCAACAACAGCGGCGTCGCGAGCGGGACGACGTGGTCCACGGCCGGCAAGTTCGGCAATGCGCTCGTGTTCAACGGCACCAGCTCGCAAGTCACCATTCCGGATGCGCCGTCGCTGCGGCTGACCACGGCGATGACGCTCGAGGCATGGGTCTTCCCGACCACGGCGCCCACCGGGTGGCGCGCGATCGTCGACAAGAACGTCGACGGCTATTACCTCTTTGCCTCCACCGACAACGGCAACCGCCCGGCCGGAGGCGGCACGTGGACCTCGGGCAACCAGAACACGTTCGGACTCTCGCCGATTCCGGTCAACGCCTGGACGCACCTGGCGACGACTTTCGACGGCGCGACGGTGCGGCTCTTCGTCAACGGTGTGCAGGTGGCGAGCCAGGCGCAGACCGCGGCGTTGGCGCCCACGACAGCTACCTTGCAGATCGGCGCCGACGCCTATCCGACCGAGCACTTCGCGGGAATGATCGACGAGGTGCGCGTCTACAACCGCGCGCTCAGCGCCGCCGAGATCCAGGCCGACATGGGCGTCGCCGTGGGCGCCCCGCCGCCGCCGGTCCTGGATACGGTCGCACCGAGCGCGCCGGGCGCGCTGACCGCCACGGCCTCGGGCTCGACTCAGATCAATCTCGCCTGGGGCGCGGCCACCGACAACGTCGGCGTCGCCGGCTATCGCGTGGAGCGCTGCGCGGGCGCGGGGTGCTCCACGTTCGCACAGATCGCAACGCCGACGGCCACGGGCTTCGGCGACACCGGGCTCACCGCGGGCACGAGCTACAGCTACCGCGTGCGCGCCAACGACGCCGCGGGCAATCTCGGTGGCTACACGAACGTCGCCTCGGCTACCACGACGGCGCCGGACACCACGCCGCCCGGCGCACCGCCGGCGCTGTCGGCCACCGCGGCGAGCGCCACGCAGATCAATCTCTCCTGGACGGCCGCGACCGACAACGTCGGCGTGACCGGCTACCGCGTGGAGCGTTGCCAGGGAGATGGATGCACGGCGTTCGCTCAGATCTTCACGCTCAGCGGCACGACGTTCAACAACACGGGTCTGACCGCCAGCACGAGCTACAGCTACCAGGTGCGCGCCATCGACGCCGCCGGAAACCTCGGCCCGTACTCGAGCGTCGCTTCCGCGACCACGCTCGCGGCACCCGACACCACCGCACCCACTGCGCCGACCGGCCTTTCGGCCAAGGCAGCCGGCAGCGCGCAGGTCGACCTCGCCTGGACCGCGTCCACCGACAACGTCGGCGTGACCGGCTACCAGATCCTGCGCTGCACGGGCTCCACTTGCACCACATTCGCACAGGTCGGCACCTCGACGCTCACGAGCTTCAGCAATACCGGGCTCACGGCTTCGACGACCTACCGGTTCCGCGTGCGTGCCGTCGACGCGGCGGGCAACGTCAGCGGGAACTCGAGCACGGTGAACGCCACCACGGCGGCGGCGCCCGACACGACTCCGCCGAGCGTGCCCGCCGGCCTTGCCGCGGTCGCGGCAAGCCCGACGCAGATCAGCGTGAGCTGGACCGCGGCCACCGACAACGTCGGCGTCACCGGCTATCAGCTCGAGCGCTGCTCCGGCAGCGGCTGCAGCGCGTTCGCTCAGATCGCCGCACCGACGGGCACGAGCTTCAACGACACCGCGCTTACCGCCTCGACGAGTTATAGCTATCGCGCGCGGGCCGTCGACGCCGCCGGGAATCTCGGCGCCTACTCGCTGGTCGCCTCGGCCACGACGCCGGCGCCCGACCTGACCGCTCCCACCACGCCCACCGGCTTTACGGCCACCGCGTTCAGCGCAAGCCAGATCAACCTGAGCTGGACGGCTTCCACCGACAACGTCGGCGTGACCGGCTATATCCTGCAGCGCTGCCTCGGCGCCGGATGCACCGCGTGGATTACGATAGCGACGCCCACGGGCACGACCTATAGCGACACCGGGCTCTCGGCGACCACCACCTACCGCTACTGGGTGCGCGCGACCGACGCGGCGGGCAACCTGAGCCCCTGGTCGAGCATCGTCACGGTCACCACGCTCACTCCGGATACCAGCGGCCTGGTTGCGGCGTATGGGTTCGACGAGGGCACGGGCACCGCGATCCGCGACGCCTCCGGGCAGAACAACAATGGCGCGGCGACCGGAACGACCTGGACCACCGGCAAGTTCGGCAATGCGCTGGTGTTCAACGGCACCAGCGCGCAGGTCACCGTCCCGGATGCGCCGTCGCTTCGCCTGACCACGGCGATGACTCTTGAAGCGTGGATCTTCCCGACTTCGACGCCGACCGGCTGGCGCGCGATCGTCGACAAGAACGTGGACGGCTATTACCTCTTTGCCTCCACCGACAATGGCAACCGTCCGGGCGCGGGCGGCACGTGGACCTCGGGCAACCAGAACACGTTCGGACCCGCGCCGATTCCGGTGAACGCCTGGACGCATCTTGCGACGACCTTCGACGGGACGGCGGTGCGGCTCTTCGTCAACGGTGTGCAGGTGGCAAGCCAGGCGCAGACTGCGGCGCTGGCGCCCACGACGGGCACTTTGCAGATCGGCGCCGACGCCTACCCGACCGAGTACTTCGCGGGCCTCATCGACGAGGTGCGCATCTACAACCGCGCGCTCAGCCCGGCCGAGATCCAGGTCGACATGCTCACGCCGGTTGCGGGCGCCGCGCCGCCCCCGCAGTCCGATACCACTCCGCCGTCGGTCAACGTCACCTCGCCCGCGGCCGGTGCCACCGTCACGAACACCGTGTCGGTTTCGGCCAACGCCAGCGACGACGTTGGTGTCGCCTCGGTGCAGTTCCTGCTCGACGGCTCACCGCTCGGCTCGCCAGTCATCACGGCGCCCTATAGTGTGGCGTGGGATACGGCTACGTCGATTTCGGGCAGCCATGTGCTGCAGGCCAGGGCGTCCGACTTCGCCGGCAACAGCACGACGAGCGCCGCGGTGTCGGTCTCGGTCGGCACGCCGACCGGCTCCACCTCCGGCCAATGGGCTGCGCCGGTGACCTGGCCGATCGTCGCGGTCAATGCCGACCTGCTTGCGACCGGTGAAATCCTCGCCTGGGATGGCCAGGACTTCGGCAACCAGGCGCGTCTGTGGAATCCCGCGACCGGCGTCTTCACCTCGGTCCCGAACAGCCTGACCAACATGTTCTGCACCGGAAGCTGCCTGCTGCCCGACGGCAGAGCGCTGGTCGCCGGCGGACACAACGGCGCCCACGTTGGACTGCGCGACACGAATCTCTTCAACCCGGCGACGCGCACGTGGTCGCGCGTCGCGCCGAT
>Ga0070686_100000842_pt1 | contig 17779 bp, 21 predicted proteins | sample KBSS23LmetaG_FD_65654 | JGI IMG/M metagenome (GOLD analysis project Ga0070686, IMG submission 65654) | Switchgrass rhizosphere microbial communities from Kellogg Biological Station, Michigan, USA - KBS S2-3L metaG | ecosystem: Host-associated > Plants > Roots > Rhizosphere ... | reverse complement strand
GGCCTCAAGACTCGCGGCCCATCCCCATCCGCCCTAAGGTGACGCGCGGGGGAGGACGATGGTCATGCCAGGCATCAGCGCGTCGGTCGGCAAGGGCGGCGTGAACGCCAAGGGCGACGTCACGACCGTCCAGCATCTGCTCAACGCGCAGGTCCGCGCGCTCGGCCTGCCGCCGCTCGACGAGGACGGACGGATCGGCGACAACACGATCGACGCGATCGTCCGCTATCAGCAGAGGGTGCTCGGCATCGCCTCTCCGGACGGGCGGATCGATCCCGCCGGCGGCACCTGGAAAGCGCTCGTCGCCGGCCGGACGGTCGCGGCGCCGCCACCTGCGGCGCCCGCCGCTCCGGGTCCGCAGCTCAGCGGCGCGGCCTGGTGGCACGCCAATGAGGGTCATTATCCGAACAGCGCCCGGCTCGAGGACCTCGCCCCGCCCTTCCGGCAGAAGGCGGTGCGCTTCGTCGGCGCGCTTCGGGATGCGGGCGCGCAGGTCGAGGTGAGCGCGACCCTGCGCAATCGCACGCGCGCCCATTTGATGCACTATAGCTGGAAGGTCGCGCACGGCGCGGTCGCGCCCGCCGCCGTGCCCGCGGTGCCCGGCTGCGCGATCCGCTGGGACCATGGCGACCTCGATCGATCGAAGCGCGGCGCGCAGGAGATGGTCGACCTGTTCGGCATCGTCTACGAGCCGGCTCTGACCTCGCTGCACATCTAGGGCGAGGCGGTGGACATGAATATCGGCTGGGCGGGCACGCTCTCCATCGTCGACGCGAACGGCGTGCGCCATGCGCTAGGGGCGCCGCGGAGCGGGGAAAGCAATCGCGGCCTGCACTTAGTTGGCGCGACCTACGCGGTGCACAAATTGCTGTCGGATGCGCCGCATTGGTCGAGCACGGGGCATTGAGGGTCCGACCGACCTGATTTACGCGGGGGCCGGGCGACGCAGTGCTGGATTGCCGCGCCCCTTCGGGGCTCGCAATGACGGGATGAGGCTGGATTCCCCGCTTTCGCGGAAATGACGAAAGGTGGGTCGGGCGAGGTCAGCCCGCGAGGGCGTCCTTGAGCTTCTGGAAGAAGCCCTTCGAGTTCGGGCATTCCTCGCCGGTCTCGGTCTCGCGAAATTGTTCGAGGATCTCGCGCTGCTTCGCGGTCAGCTTGGTCGGGGTCTCGACCTCGACCTGGATGACCATGTCGCCGTGGCCGCGGCCGTTCATCACCGGCATGCCGGCGCCGCGCTGGCGGAGCTGCTTGCCGGACTGGATGCCGGCCGGGATGTCGATCCGGTGCGTCCGCTTGTCGAGGCCGGGGACTTCGATGCAGCCGCCCAATGCGGCGGTGGTGAAGCTGACCGGGCATTTGGCGAAGAGGGTGGTGCCCTCGCGCTGGAAGATCGGGTGCCGGGCGAGGTGGACGAAGATGTAGAGGTCGCCCGGCGGGCCGCCGCGCACGCCGGCTTCGCCCTCGCCGGCGAGGCGGATCCGGGTGCCTTCGTCGACTCCGGCGGGGATGTTGACCGAGAGGGCCTTGCGCTTCTCCACCCGGCCCTCGCCGCGGCAGGACGGGCAGGGATCGGCGATGGTCTCGCCGACGCCGCGGCAATTGGGGCAGGTCTGCTCGACCACGAAGAAGCCCTGGCGGGCGCGGACCTGGCCGCGGCCGCCGCAGGTCGCGCAGGAGCGGGCCGAGGTGCCCGCCTTGGCGCCCGAGCCGGCGCAGGGCTCGCAGGGCGCCGTGGTGTCGACCTGGAGCTCGACCGCGCGGCCGTGAAAGGCGTCCCCGAGCCGGATTTCGAGATCGTAGCGCAGGTCGGAGCCGCGGCGGACATTGCCCCGGCCGCGGCCCTGCTGGGCGCCGCCCATGAACTCGCCGAAGATATTGTCGAAAATGTCGGCGAAGGAGCTGAAATCCTGCCCGCCATTGCCGCCGAAGCCGTTCTGGCCGTTGAACGCGGCGTGGCCGAAGCGGTCATAGGCGGCGCGCTTCTGCGGGTCCTTCAAACACTCATAGGCCTGGCTCAGCGCCTTGAACTTCGCCTCGGCGTTGGTGCAGCCGCCGTTGCGGTCCGGGTGGCATTCCATGGCGAGCTTGCGGTAGGCGGCCTTGATCGCCGCCGGATCCGCGTTGCGCTCCACCTGGAGCAGCTCGTAATAGTCGGTCTCAACCACGGCTCAGAAATCCCCCGAACCCCTTCCCGTCATCCCGGACTTGATCCGGGGATCCATGAACTCGGCCTACGAAAATCCCGTCGACCGTGCTCATGGATTCCAGCTTTCGCTGGAATGACGGAAACAGGTCATTTCCTAACCCTTATTGTCTTCGTCGACCTCGGAATATTCGGCGTCGACGACCTCTTCCTCACCGCCGGCTGCGCTCTCGCCCGCGGGCGCTTCGGCGCCCGGCGAGGCCGCGGCCTGCTGGTCCTTCTCGTAGATCGCCTGGCCGAGCTTCATCGCCACCTGGGCGAGCGCCTCGGCCTTGGCCTTGATCGTGTCGGTGTCGCCGCCCTCGACCGCGCTCTTCGCCTCGGCGACCGCGGTCTCGATCTCGGACTTCAGCGATTCGTCGACCTTGTCGCCATGCTCCTTGAGCTGCTGCTCGGTCGAATGGATCAGGCTCTCGGCCTGGTTCTTCGACTCGGCGGCCTCGCGGCGCTTCTTGTCCTCCTCGGCGAACTGCTCGGCCTCGCTGACCATCTTCTCGATGTCCGAATCGGAGAGGCCGCCCGAAGCCTGGATGCGAATCTGCTGCTCCTTGCCGGTGCCCTTGTCCTTGGCGTGGACGTTGACGATGCCGTTGGCGTCGATGTCGAAGGTGACCTCGATCTGCGGCACGCCGCGCGGCGCCGGCGGGATGCCGACCAGATCGAACTGGCCGAGCAATTTGTTGTCCGCCGCCATCTCGCGCTCGCCCTGGAAGACGCGGATGGTGACCGCGTTCTGATTGTCCTCGGCGGTCGAGTAGGTCTGGGTCTTCTTGGTCGGGATCGTGGTGTTGCGGTCGATCATCCGCGTAAATACACCGCCGAGCGTCTCGATGCCGAGCGAAAGCGGGGTGACGTCGAGCAGGAGGACGTCCTTGACCTCGCCCTGAAGCACGCCGGCCTGGATCGCGGCGCCCATGGCGACGACCTCGTCCGGATTGACGCCGGTGTGCGGCTCCTTGCCGAAGAAATCCTTCACCGTGTCGCGGACTTTGGGCATGCGGGTCATGCCGCCGACGAGCACGACCTCGTCGACGTCGCCCGCCTTGACGCCCGCATCGGCGAGCGCCTTCTTGCAGGGCTCGAGCGTCCGCTTGATGAGATCGGCGACGATCTTCTCGAGATCGGCGCGGCTGATCGTCTCCACGAGGTGGAGCGGGGTCGAGGCGCCGCCTTCCATCCGCGCGGTGACGAACGGCAGGTTGACCTCGGTGGTCTGCGCCGAGCTGAGCTCGATCTTCGCCTTCTCGGCGGCCTCCTTGAGCCGCTGGAGCGCGAGCCGGTCGCTGCGCAGGTCGATATTCTCCTTGGCCTTGAACTTGTCGGCCAGCCAGTCGACCAGTTTGGCGTCGAAATCCTCGCCGCCGAGGAAAGTGTCGCCGTTGGTCGACTTCACCTCGAACACGCCGTCGCCGATCTCGAGGATCGAGATGTCGAACGTGCCGCCGCCGAGATCGTAGACGGCGATCGTCTTGCCGTCCTGCTTCTCCATGCCGTAGGCGAGCGCAGCCGCGGTCGGCTCGTTGATGATGCGCAGCACCTCGAGGCCGGCGATCTGGCCGGCATCCTTGGTCGCCTGGCGCTGGGCGTCGTTGAAATAAGCCGGGACGGTGATCACCGCCTGGGTCACGGTCTCGCCGAGATAGGCCTCGGCGGTCTCCTTCATCTTCTGGAGGATGAAGGCCGAGATCTGGGAGGGCGAATAATCCTTGCCGCCCGCCTGCACCCAGGCGTCGCCGTTCGCGCCCTTCACGATATGATAGGGGACGAGCTCGGTGTCCTTCTTGGTAATTGGATCGTCGAAGCGGCGGCCGATCAGCCGCTTCACCGCGAACACGGTATTGTCGGGATTGGTCACCGCCTGGCGCTTGGCCGGCTGGCCGATCAGCCGCTCGCCGTCCTTGGTGAAGGCGACGATCGACGGCGTGGTGCGCGCGCCTTCCGCATTCTCGATGACCTTGGGCTTCCCGCCCTCCATGACGGCGACCGCGCTGTTCGTGGTCCCCAGATCGATGCCGATCACTCTTGCCATATTATACCTCTTGGCCCCTCAAAATTTCTCCTGCCCGCGGGCCGCTTCTGAGGCGGACGCGGGTCATCACGAAGGCGATATAGGAGGCGAATCTGTTGCGACAAGAAGCGCGCCGGTCCTAGGGGAAGCGCCATGCGAATGACCTTCCCGATCCTGGCTGCCCTGCTCGCACTCTCCGCCTGCGGCGAAGTCGCGCCGCCGCAGCCGGCGACGGTCCGCCTCCCGGCGGTGCCGGGGCGGCCCGCCTCGGGCTATTTCGAGCTGCTCGTCGACGACGACCGCGGCGCATTGACGTCGGTCAGCTCTCCCCAGGCGGGCCGGATCGAGATGCACGAAACGATGAGCGCGGGAAACATGACGAGCATGCGGGCGCTCGACCGGATCCCGGCTCCGGCCGGCGACCGGCTGATCTTCGCGCCCGGCGGGCGGCACCTCATGCTCTACGACGTAGACCCCGCCATCCATGCGGGAAGCGAGATCGATCTGCTCCTCCATTTCGAGCGCGGCGAGCCGCGCCCGATCACCGCCCGGGTCGAGGCGGCGGGCGGACCCGAGTAAAGCGCGCTTCCTTTCGCGCGCGGGCGTGCTAGCTTTCCGCCGGGCTTCGGGGAGACGATCATGGACGCGCCGCTCGACACATTCCGGCCATCGACCAAGGGATGGCTGATCGGGACGCTTGCGGGCTGGGGGACGATCCTGCTCGCCATTGCCGGCATCGCGCTGACCCTGATGGACTATGGGCTCTACTGGATCGCGCTCACGGCGATCGCCCTGCTCATCATCCTCTGGCGCTGGTTCGAGAACATGGCCTCAAAGTTCGAGATCACCGAGGAGCGGCTCGTCATCCGGCGCGGGATCGTCTCCAAGAGCATCGACGAGATCGAGCTCTACCGGATCAAGGACGTCCGCATCGACTTCAGCATCGTCAACCAGCTCGCGGGGATCGGGCGGCTGACCATCGCCTCCTCGGACGAGACGACGCGCGACGGCGACCTCGTCATCGCCGGGATCGAGCGCGCGCAGGAACGGCGCGAGACGTTGCGCCGCCTCGTCGACGCCGCCCGCCAGAAGCGCCGCGTGCGCGAGATCGACATGCACGAGGATGCCTAGGGTCCTGACCCCTTGATCTGCTAGGACGGGCCGCGATGGCGACGGCGGCAAGAAGCAACCAGCCGGATATGGCGCAAGGCTCCGCGGACGGCGGCGGGACCTTGGTGAAGCGCCACCGCCTCTCGACCCGGATCTGGCACTGGATCAACGCGCTCACCGTCTTCCTGATGCTGATGAGCGGACTGATGATCTTCAACGCCCATCCGCGCCTCTATTGGGGCCAATATGGCGCGAATTTCGACCAGGCCTGGCTCGAGATCGGCTCGACCCAGGATTCGGGCTTCCTGCGGATCGGCTCGCTCAGCATCGCGACCACGGGCGTGCTCGGCTACCGGACCGAGGCGAACGGCAACGTCAATCGCCGCGCCTTCCCCGGCTGGGCGACCATCCCCTCCAGCTACAGCCTCTCGGCGGGGCGACGCTGGCATCTCGCCTTCGCCTGGGTGCTGGCGATCGGGCTGATCGCCTATCTGATCGCGAGCCTGGTCAACCGCCACGCCTGGCGCGACCTCTTCCCGCGCCCGGCCGACCTCGCCCCCCGCCATCTCTGGCAGGAGATCAAGGACCATGCGCGCCTGCGCTTCCCCACCGGCGAGGCGGCGCTCCGCTACAACACGCTCCAGAAGCTCAGCTATTTCGGGCTGATCTTCGTCCTGCTGCCGTTGATCGTGCTGACCGGGCTCGCCATGTCGCCGGGGATGGACGCGGCGTGGTCCTGGCTGATCGATCTCGCCGGCGGGCGGCAGTCGGCGCGCTCGATCCACTTCATCTGCGCGATGCTGATCCTCTTCTTCATCCTCGTCCACCTGGTGATGGTCCTGCTCGCCGGGCCGATGAACGAGATAAGATCGATGATCACCGGCCGTTACCGGCTGCCGCGCGACAGGGAGGAACGCGCGCCATGATCACGCGCCGAACCCTGATCGCCGGGAGCGCGGCCGCCTTGCTCACGGGCTGCGACAGGCTCAACGACAGCCGGACGTTCCGCGGCGTGCTGCGCTCGGCCGAGGGACTGACGATGAAGGCGCAGAGGCTGATCAGCGACCGCGAGGCGCTCGCGCGCGAGTTCGACGCCGCCGACATCTCGCCCACCTTCCGCGCCAACGGGACGCGGATGCCCGCGGGGCCCGATTATCAGCGCCTCGCCGCCGGCGCCTTCGCCGAGTGGCGGCTCGCGGTGGACGGCCTGGTGCGGCGGCCGCTCTCGCTCTCGATCGACCAGATAAGGCGGATGCCGCGCCGGACCCAGATCACCCGCCACGATTGCGTCGAAGGCTGGTCGGCGATCGGCAAATGGACCGGGGTGCCGCTCCACTTGGTCCTCGACGCGGCCGGGCTTCGGGATGATGCGCGCTATATCGTCTTCCACTGCGCCGACCGGTTCGGCGAGAGGCCTTATTATGAGAGCATCGACCTGATCGACGCCTTCCACCCGCAGACGATCCTCGCCTGGGCGCTCAACGACCGCTACCTCCAGATCCCCAACGGCGCGCCGCTGCGCCTGCGTGTCGAGCGCCAGCTCGGCTACAAGCAGGCCAAATATCTGATGCGGATCGAGGCGCGCGACACGCTCGCCGGCCTCTGGGACGGGCGCGGCGGCTATTGGGAGGATACGAACGATTACGAATGGTATGCCGGGATTTGATCGGGCCGCTACAGCTTCACACCGAAGGCCGAGCAGATTTGCTCTTCGGAGACACCTTCGTTTCGCGCCCAAAGGATCATATATTCGGCAAGCTGCCAATCGACCGATTCACTGGGTCTGAGCAACTGCCATAAAAGGCGCAGCCGGCCTTGTTTGCTCACAGGGAGGGCATTGATCCTCGACCACAGCACCTGATCGACCCGGTCCTGCGCATCCAAGAGGTTCGCATCGAACGCCTCGATCAGCATCCGATCCTCTTCGGAGTAATCCGGAATGTGCTCGATGAGGGCGCGAGTCACCGGGTGGCTCATCGGATGTAGCTGGTCCGCGTCGATGCGACCGACGATCTCATCATCAGCGTTGCATTGGGGCTTCGTCATCGCCGTACCCTATGACCTGGGACGGCGACCGCAATGGAGATGTCGCGAACCCGAAGGTTCAGCGCGGCAAGTGCGCCGCCAGCCTCTCCTCGATCGCGCGATAGGCGGAGCGGCCGCGCGGCGGGTCGTCGCCGTTTCCGGTGGCGAAAAAAGCGATGCCGGTGCCGGTCGCCGGATCGACCCAGAGGCCGGAACGGACGCCATAGGCGTCGCCGGCATGGCCGAAGGCCGCGCGGCCATTGCCGAACAGGTCGTCGCGGCAATTCTCCCGGCGCACCGGCAGGCTCTGCACGGCAAGGCCGTAGGCGCAGTAGAAGCCGCTTTCGGTGTCGCCATTGCCCCCTGCCGCAGGGTCGAAAGTCCAGACCGGATTGACGAGCGTGCGGATGCTCGCCTCGCTGAGGAAGCGATCGCCCCCGTACATCCCACCATTCAGCAGCAGCCGGCCGATCGTAGCGAGATCGCGCGCGGAAATGCGGAGTCCCCCCTGGGGCGAGAACAAGGCGCCGTTGCTGCCCAGCGCATAGGCCGAGAGGTCGCAGCCCTGCGGCGCCAGCACCGGACAGTCCGGCCGGCGGCCGCCGAGGTCGTCGCGGAGCACGCTGCCGTCGGCCGCGTAAAGCACGGCGGCCCGCGCCACGGCGGCATCGCTGCAGGTGGTCCAGTTGAAGCAGGCGTCGAGCTCCAGCGGGCGGAGCACCAGATCGGCGATCAGCCGGTCGAAGCGCTGGCCGCCGGCGCGCTCCATCACCGCCGCGATCAGCGGGAAGTTCAGGTTGGAATAGCGGAAATAGGCGCCGGGCGGATGGCCGGCATCGTAGGCGGCCGGCGGCGCCAGCGCCGACTGGAGCGTCGTGCCGAGCGGGATCGCATAGTCGATCCCGTCCCGGAGCGACGAGCGATGCGAGAGCAGCAGCCGCAAGGTGATCGGCCGGTCGGGGAATGCGGGATTGCGCAGCGGCCAGCCGAGATAATCGGACACGTCACGGTCGAGATCGAGCCTCCCGTGCTCGACCAGCCGCATCACGCCCAGCGCCACCACAAGCTTGGAAATGGAGGCGATGCGGACGGGGCTGTCGATGCTGAGGGCCCGGCCACGCGCGCGGTCGGCAAGGCCGGAGGCGGCGCTGGCGGTGAGGCCGGTGCGGTCGAAGGTGGCCCAGGCATGAGCGGGCGGAGTCGTCGATGGCCGCACGGTCGCGCAGCCTGCGAGGAGGACGAGGCAAATGGCAAGGAGCGCGCGCATTCCCGCATCGTCATTCCCGCGGGGGCGGGAATCCAGCTTTTTCTTTGCCGTGCGTCATCCCGACGGACGTCAGGATCCATGAACACGGACTTGGCCCGTTTTCGCAATCCGTGTTCATGGATTCCGGATCAAGTCCGGAATGACGAAAAAAGGGGAGGAAGCGGGCTCGCCGCGCCCCCGTCACCCCTTCTTCGCCACCCCCACCAAAGCCGGGCGCAGCAGCCGGTCCTTGATCGTGTAGCCGGGCTGCATCTCCTGGACGATCGTGCCGGGCTCGGCCTCGTCGGTCGGCACCTCGATCATCGCCTGGTGGAGATGCGGGTCGAGCGGCTTGCCCATCGCCTCGACGCGGGCAACGCCGTGGCGCTGGAAGGCGCTGTCGAGCTCGCGGCCGGTCGCCTCGATGCCGGCGACCAGGCCCTTCATCCGCTCGTCCTCGCGCAGCTCCTCGGGGATGGCGGCGAGCGCGCGCTCGAGATTGTCCTTCACGCTCAGCATGTCGCGCGCGAAGCCGGTCGCCGCATATTGGGTGGCGCTGATCTTCTCCTGCTCGAGCCGGCGGCGGACATTCTGGGTTTCGGCCTGCGCGTAGAGGACGTGCTGACGCACCTCCTCCAGCTCCTTCTCGAGCTCGCCCAGCCGGTCGAGATTGGCCGCGCCGTCATAGTCGATCTCGCCGTCCTCGATCCTGGTCTCTTCGTCTTCGTTCATCTCAGCAATCTCGATAGTGTTTTCGCGGTGAAATCCACCATGGGAACCACCCGTGCATAGTTCAACCTCGTCGGGCCGATCACGCCGACCACGCCGACCACTTTTCCGTCCTGCCCGCGATAGGGCGCGGCAATAACGGACGAGCCGGACAAAGCGAACAACTCATTCTCGGAGCCGATGAAGATTTTCATCGCCGCGCCCGAGCGCGCCTGGTCGAGCAGGCGGGCGATCTCCTCCTTGCCCTCGAGCTCGCCGAGCAACTGGCGGACGCGCTCGAGGTCCGCCGAGGCGCTCTCGTCGATCAGATTGGCCTGGCCGCGCACGATCATCACCGGCCGGCGCGAGCCGTCCTCCGCCCAGGAGGCAAGGCCGCGCTCGACCAGCTTCTGCGCCGTGCGGTCGAGCGCCGCCTTGCCGTCGCGTATCTCCGCCTTCAGGCGCGCCTGGGCCTCGGAAAGGGTCAGGCCGGAAAGGCGGGCGCTGACATAATTGCCGACCTCGGCGAGAGTCGAGGCGGTGGCGCCCGGGGGGAGCTCGATCACGCGGTTCTCGACATTGCCGTCGCTGCCGACCACCACCGCCACCGCCTGCCGGGGCGAGAGCGGCACGAAGGCGAGCTGGCGCAGCACCGGCTCCTCCTTGGGCACCAGCACGATGCCGGCGCAGGCCGAGAGGCCGGAGAGCGCCGCGGTGGCGTTGCTGATCGCCTCCTCGATCGGGCCGCCGCGGTCGATCAGGGCCTCGATCGCCGCCCGGTCCTCGGCCCGCGGCTCGGCGACCTGCATGATGCCGTCGACGAACAGGCGCAGGCCCGGATCCGTGGGGATCCGCCCCGCCGAGGTGTGCGGCGCCGCGAGCAGGCCCGATTCCTCGAGATCCTGCATGACGTTGCGGATCGAGGCGGGCGAGAGGTTGAGCGCCGAGGTGCGCGAGATGGTCCGCGAGCCGACCGGCTGGCCGGATTCCAGATAGGCCTCGACCACCATGCGGAACACGTCCCGCGCGCGATCGCTCATCTCGCCGATGCTGGTCATCGGGTGAGATGTAGTCAGCGGGAGGGCCTGATGAAATCCCCGATCGGGAGGAGACCGGGGGCTGCTCTCAAGCGGTCGAACATGGCGCGGTTCCGCTCCATGTCGCAGCCATAATTGACGTAGAGCCTCTGCTCGCCCCTGCCTTGCCAGACGATCTCGACCGACGGCATGTCGGTCGCCATCCGCGCGCAGAGCGGCGGTCCGGAAAAGCGGCGCTCGCCCTCGGCGGGCCGGTCCGGGGCGAGCTGCGCGGCGAAGGCACGGAACTGGGCGTGCGTGACGGTGAAGCGGCGCGCGCCGGTCACCGCGGTGAAGCGCCGCCCTTCGAACAGGCCGCTGCCGTCTTCATTCACGGTGACCCGATAGATGGGGCAGGCGCCGAAACAGGGCCCGGTCTCGTAGCTGATGATGCGCACGTCGCCACCGGCCGCGGGCATCGTCGCGCAGGACGCAAGAATCAGCGTCGCGAGCAGCGCCGCCCCAGCCCTCATCGCCCGACCCGCCGGCCGTAATAGACCATCAGCGCCCCGCCCAGCGCGAGCACGCCGCCGCGCACCGCCCAGGCGGTGACGTCGATCATGAAGCTCGACGCCGGCCAGCGCACCAAGCCCATGCCCTGTCCGATCCAGAGCAGCCCGATCAGCACGGCCACGGCGCCGACCACGAGCATGATGATCCTGAGAGCCGCCATTTCATCCTCCCGGTCTGCGGGCTGGCATGGGCGTGCCGCATTGGCTAAAGCCCGCCGCCTCGGAGCGGCCCGATCGCCGCTCCTCATATTGGTCTGCCGCGATTTCCGAGTCGTCAGATTTTCGGATCTGACTAGAAATCGCTCTTGAGGAGTTTCTATGCGTCCTTCCGGCCGCGCGCCAGACCAGATGCGCGCCATCGTCATGGAGCCCGGCTTCACCCGCCATGCCGAGGGGAGCTGCCTGGTCGGCTTCGGCGACACCCGTGTCCTCTGCACCGCCTCGGTCGAGACCAGCCTGCCCGCCTGGCTGCGCGGCAAGGGGCGCGGCTGGGTCACCGCCGAGTACGGGATGTTGCCGCGCGCGACTCATACCAGGGGGCGCCGCGAGGCGGCGGGGGGCAAGCAGAGCGGGCGCACGCAGGAGATCCAGCGGCTGATCGGCCGCTCGCTCCGCGCGGTCGTCGACCTCGAGGCGCTCGGCGAGCGACAGGTGACGCTCGACTGCGACGTCATCCAGGCCGACGGCGGCACCCGCACCGCCGCCATCTCGGGCGCCTGGGTAGCGCTCAGGATCGCGGTGAACGGGCTGCTCTCCAAGTCGCTGATCGAGGCGGACCCGATCCGCCAGAGGGTCGCGGCGGTGAGCTGCGGCATCCATCAGGGCAATGCCGTGCTCGACCTCGATTATGCCGAGGACAGCGCCGCCGGCTGCGACGGCAATTTCGTGCTGACCGACGACGGCAAGTTGGTCGAGGCGCAGATCACCGCCGAGGGCGAATGTTTCGACGAGGAGGGGCTGCTGAGGCTGCTGCGCCTCGCCCGGATCGGCTGCACGAAGATTTTCGCGGCCCAGGACGCCGCAGTGACGGGAGCGGCGGCCCGATGAGGAAGCTCGAAGCCGGGCGGCTGGTCATCGCCAGCCACAATCAGGGCAAGGTCAGGGAGATCCGCGAACTGCTCGGACCTCACGGCATCGATCCGGTCTCCGCGGTCGAGCTCGACCTCCCCGAGCCCGACGAGATCGGCACCACCTTCATCGACAATGCCGATTTGAAGGCGCGCGCCGCGGCCGACCTATCGGGCCTGCCCGCTCTCGCCGACGACAGCGGGCTTTCCGTCGAGGCGCTCGGCGACCGGCCCGGCATCTTCTCCGCGCGCTGGGCAATGGCCGATCCGAGCCTGCCGCCAGAGGCCGGCCCGGGCGAGGTGAGCGGGGACCGCGACTTCAACCTGGCGATGAAGCGCGTCCATGACGAGCTCGGGGCGCTCGGTCCCGAGGCGAGCCGCAACGCCCATTTCGTCTGCGCGCTGGCGCTGTGCTGGCCCGACGGTCATTGCGAATGGTTCGAAGGCCGCGTCGATGGCACCATCGTCTGGCCGCCGCGCGGCGGCAACGGCTTCGGCTACGACCCGATCTTCCTGCCCGCCGGCGGGGAACAGACCTTCGGCGAGATGGACCCGGCCGAGAAGCACGCGATCAGCCACCGTGCCGATGCGTTCCGGAAGCTGGTCGCGGCCTTGCTTTAGGGCCTCAGGCCGAGGGCTCGCTTCTTCCGTCCTCCGGACGAAAGTCAGGATCCATGAACACGGCGGTGGAGGTTCTCGCACTCCGTGTACATGGATCCCGGATCAAGTCCGGGATGACTAGAGGAAAGTGCGGCGCACAATCAGTATGCGACCTCGCCGAGAATATTGCCCGCCGGCAGATAGCGGCAGACGACGTAATCGTCGGTGCGGTTGTGGGCTTCGGCGCAGCCGACCTCGCGGGTCGCGCGCCAGACGATCTGGGTATAATGGCCGACGTCGCCGAACCGGCCGCTGCTGCTCGATTCCGGGACCGGGAGCGGGCGGTAATAGCGGCCCTCCGCGACCCAATGGCCGACCATCTCGCTATAGGAATAGGCCCGGCGCGTTCCCGTCCACAGATTCTCGCCCTGTGGCGGATTGCCGCGCGGCTGGGCCGAATGCTCGAACCGGCGGGTCCGCGCCAGCTCCTCGGCATAGGCGCGCGCATCGCCGGCCAGGCCGTCGCTCCAGCTCAGCGGCTCCAGCCCGAGCCGGGCGCGCGCCTCGTTCTGCCCGGCAAGCATCGCCTCGCGGAGCAGGGACGCGCCGCGCGGCGCCGGCGTCTCGCTGGTCCGCGGCTCGACGACGCGCTCGGGCCCGCCTTCCGTCTCCGGCGCCGCCGAGCAGGCGGCGAGCAGCAGCAGCAAAGCGAGACGCATCTTCCTTCCTCGGTCCATGGCGAGCATAGGCGCGGGCGATGAACGATCCCGAAACGCGCGATCTGGCCCTCTATGTCCACTGGCCCTTCTGCGTCTCCAAATGCCCCTATTGCGACTTCAACTCCCATGTCCGCGAGGCGATCGACCAGGATTTGTGGCGGGGCGCCCTGCTCGCCGATCTCGCGCACGAAGCGCGCGAGACCGAAGGGCGCCGGCTGAGCTCGATCTTCTTCGGCGGCGGCACCCCCTCCCTGATGCCCCCCGCCACGGTCGCGGCGCTGATCGAGGAAGCCGAAGGCCATTGGGGGTTCGCGCCGGGCATGGAGATCACGCTCGAGGCCAATCCCTCCTCGGTCGAGGCCGCCCGCTTCGCCGATCTCGCCTCGGCCGGGGTGAACCGGGTCTCGCTCGGCCTGCAGTCGCTCGACGACGCGGCGCTTCATTTTCTCGGCCGCGCGCATGACGTGGACGAAGGCCTGGCGGCGCTCGACACCGCCCAGGAGGCGTTCGACCGGGTCAGCTTCGACCTCATCTATGCGCTGCCCGGCCAGAGCGCGGCCGCCTGGGAAGCCGAGCTTGGCCGGGCGCTGTCCTTCGGCACCGGCCATCTCTCGCTCTACCAGCTCACCATCGAGCCCGGCACGCGCTTCGCGGCGATGGCGGCCAAAGGCGAGCTGGTCCCCGCCGATTCCGACGAGAGCGCCGCGCTCTACGAGCTGACCGGCGGGATCACCGCAGGCGCCAGCCTCCCCGCCTATGAGATTTCAAACCATGCCCGGCCCGGCGAGGAGAGCCGGCACAATCTCGCCTATTGGCGCTATCGAAACTATGCGGGCGTGGGGCCCGGCGCGCACGGACGGCGGGGCGGCAAGGCCACCCGGCGCCACCGCAAGCCCGAGAACTGGCTCGCCGCGCTCGAACGCGACGGCCACGGCATCGTCGAGGAAAGTGAGATCGGCGCGCGTGACGCGCGGATCGAGGCCTTGCTCATGGGCCTGCGCCTCGCGGAGGGCGTCGCCTGCACCCCCGACGATCTCGAGATGGACAAGGTGGCGCGGCTCTCCGCCCAGGGCCTGGTGGCTTATGACGGCGCGCGCCTCCGCGCGACGCCGCGCGGCATGCTGCTGCTCGACTCGGTCCTCGCCGACGTGGTTCGCGTCAGTTGAACCCGCGCGGCGCCGGCGAGACCACGGCGGTGCCGGTCGCGCCCACCTCGCGCACCTCGAGCGCGCGCTCGGCGACCCCGTCGCGGCCGAAGCGGAAGGCACCGTCGACGCCGACGAACCCGCCCGGATCGCGCAGCGCCCGTGCCGGGAAGGGCCGGCCGACGGGCCAGTCCGCGGCCACCCGCACCACCAGCAGCACCGCATCGTAGCCGAGGCTGGCGAGCCGATAGGGCGCGGCCGAATAGCGGGCGCGGTAGCGGATGCGGAAGGCGTTGTAATTGGTATCCGACGGCGCCGCGAACCAGGCGCCGCGCAGCGCCGCATTGGCGCCGATCGCGCTCTCCGTCGCCCAGCGCTCGGTGGCCAGGAGGTGCGGCGGGGGCGAGGTCTCGCGCACCACCGGCATCGCCGGCAGGATCGCCCGCGGCACGTCGGCGAGCAGGATCGCGTCTGCGGGCCCCTGGCCGGCCAGCCGCTCGGCCGCGGCGCGGATCCCGGTCGGGCTGGCGTCGAAGGTCTGGATGCCGATGATGCGGCCGCCCTCGCCCTGAACCGCCTGGGTCAAGGCGCGCGCCGATCGCTCCCCATAGGTGTTGGCGGGGACCAGGCCGCCGAATCGGGCGGCGCCGCGCGCCCGGGCGAAGGCGACCACCCTCTGGATCGACTGGCCGGGATTGAGGCCCATCACATAGACGCCGTCGCCGGCGACGCTGATGTCGTTGGAGAAGGCGATGACCGGCACGTCGGCGCGCCGCGCCACCGGCGCCACCGCGCGCACGTCCTCGGCGAGCAGGGGACCGAGGATCAGGCCGCTGCCTTCCGCCAGCGCTTCGTTCGCCGCGGGGACTGCCCCCGCCGCGGTGTCATAGGCGGTGATCCTGATCTGCTGCCCGCCGCTGTCGAGCAAGGCGAGATTGGCGGCGTTGAGGATCGACTGGCCGAGCGCGGCGTCGCGCCCGGTCAGCGGCACCAGCACGGCGACGCGGTTGCGGGTCTCGTCGGCGGGCAAGCGGCTCGGCTGGACCGGGCGCGGCTGCTCCTGCACGGGCGGCGGCGGCGGTGGCGGCTCGACCGGCCGGGAGCGCGGCACGCAGCCGGACAGCAAGGCCGCGGCCATCGCCAACAGCGCCCACCCGATGGGCGCACGGGCGGCCCGGCCGCCCGGCTCGGGAGTCGCTTGCGGGCGAAGGGCTGCGGATGCCATGACGATACTCCCGATGGACGATGCGCTTCAGCCCGGCCTCTATATCGTCGCCACCCCGATCGGCAATCTTTCCGATCTGAGCCCCCGCGCGGCATTCGTCCTGGCGCGCGCGGACCTGATCGCAGTCGAGGACAGCCGGGTCACCGCCACCCTGCTTCGCCATATCGGGGCGAAACGGCCGATGATCGCCTATCACGACCATAATGCCGATCGCGTGCGCCCGGGCCTGATCGAACGGATGGCGCGCGAGGCGGTCGCCTTGGTCTCGGACGCCGGCACGCCGCTCATCTCCGATCCCGGCTACAAGCTCGTCCGGGATGCCCGCGCGGCGAGAATCGCGGTGACCACCATTCCCGGCCCGAGCGCGGTGATCGCCGCCCTCACCCTGGCGGGCCTCCCCACCGACCGCTTCGCCTTCTTCGGCTTCCTCCCGGCCAAGGCCGGCGCGAAGGCCGCGGCGATCGCCGAGGCGGCGACGTTCCGGGGTACGCTGGCCTTTTACGAGAGCGGCCCGCGCCTCGCGGCCACACTCGCGGCGCTGCGCGATGGCCTCGGCGCGCGCGAGGCGGCGGTCGCGCGCGAGATCAGCAAGCGCTTCGAGGAGACCGTGACCGGCACCCTCGCCGAGCTGGCGGTCCGTTATGCCGAGTCGCCGCCCAAGGGAGAGATCGTCATCATCGTCGGTCCGCCCGGCGAGGCCGCGGCGGCCGGCGAGGAGGAGATCGACGCGGCGCTGCGCGAGGCGATGGCGCGCCTCTCCGCCTCGCGCGCCGCCGCGGAGGTGGCGCAACGGCTCGGCATCCCCAGGCGCGCCGCCTATGAGCGCGCGCAGCAGCTCAAATGAAGCGGCAGAAGGCTGAGCGCGGCGGCCGGCGCGCGGAGCGGCTCGCCGCCTGGTGGCTGCGGCTCAAGGGCTGGCGCATCCTCGCCATCCGTGCGCGCACCCCGGTCGGCGAGGTCGACCTGATCGCGCGCCGTGGCCGCACCCTCGCCTTCATCGAGGTCAAGGCCCGCGCCGGCGAGGCCGAAGCCGCGATCGCGCTCGACGACTGGCGGCTGCGCCGGGTCGCGCGCGCGGCCGAGGCCTTGCTGCCGCGCTATATGCGCGACGGCGATGTCGTGCGGATCGATGCGATGTTCGTGACGCCTTGGCGCCTGCCGCGCCATCTCACCAACGTCTCGCAAGGCTGAGGCCGAGGGCGGCCGGCAAGTGACAGCGGCGCGCCTCTCGCTTAAGCGGGCGCCATGAGCCTGCGCGTCGCCGTCCAGATGGATCCGCTGGAGAGCATCAGCATCGAGGGCGATTCGACCTTCGCGATCATGCTGTCCGCGCAGGAGCGGGGCCACAGCCTCTACCATTATGCGCCCGAGGCGCTGAGCTGGAGCGACGGCCGGCTCTGGACGCGGGCGCATCCGGTCACCGTCCAGCGCGTCGCCGGCGATCATTACACGTTCGGCGAGCCCCAGATCATCGATCTAGGCCGCGACACCGACGTCGTCCTGATGCGCCAGGACCCGCCCTTCGATCTCGGCTACATTACCGCCACCCATCTGCTCGAGCGGATCCAGGGCCAGACCCTGGTGGTCAACGATCCGGCGGCCGTGCGCAACGCGCCCGAAAAGGTGTGGGTGCTCGATTATGCGCGCTTCATGCCGCCGACGGTCATCACCCGATCGCTCACCGTCGCCCGCACCTTTCTCGCGGAGCAGGGCGAGATCGTGGTCAAGCCGCTCCACGGCAATGGCGGCAAGGCCGTGTTCAAGGTCGGCAGCGACGGCCAGAACCTCGCCTCCCTGATCGAGGTGTTCAACACCGCCTATCGCGAGCCCCACGTCGTCCAGGCCTTCCTGCCGGGCGTCGCGGAGGGCGACAAGAGGATCGTCTTCGTCGACGGCGAGGTCGCCGGCGCGGTCAACCGCATCCCCGGCGAAGGCGAGATCCGCTCGAACCTCGCGGTCGGCGGCAAGGCGGCGAAGGCGGAGCTCAGTGCGCGCGAGGAGGAGATCTGCGCCGCGCTCGGCCCGGAGCTCAGGAAGCGCGGCCTGCTCTTCGTCGGCATCGACGTGATCGGCGGCGAATGGCTGACCGAGATCAACGTCACCTCCCCCACCGGCATCGTCGCCATCGACCG
>Ga0070686_100000841_pt1 | contig 17783 bp, 15 predicted proteins | sample KBSS23LmetaG_FD_65654 | JGI IMG/M metagenome (GOLD analysis project Ga0070686, IMG submission 65654) | Switchgrass rhizosphere microbial communities from Kellogg Biological Station, Michigan, USA - KBS S2-3L metaG | ecosystem: Host-associated > Plants > Roots > Rhizosphere ... | reverse complement strand
GACCCCGCCGCACCGCGAAGAGGTCACCACCCACAACTCCTATCATTGCAACCTGCCGCCCGAGCTCGAACGTGCCAAGCTCGCGGCGCTGACCGAGGCGATCGAGAAGAATTTCGGGGCGCGGCCAACCGCGTTCAAGGCGGGCCGCTACGGCTACGGCCCCAATACCGGCCGGGTCCTCGCCGAGCTCGGTTATCAGGTGGATTGCAGCTTCGTGCCTCACACCGATCTCTCCGGCGACGGCGGCCCCGATTTCCGTGGCGTGCCCGATGCGCCGCACTGGCTGGAGAGCGGCCTGCTCGAAGTGCCGCTCACCGTCGGCTTCCTCGGCGCCGCGCCCGCCCTTGGGGCCCGGGCCGCTTGGCTGTTCGACAGCCCGGGCGCCGAGCGCCTGCGCATTCCCGGCGTGCTGGCGCGCGCGGGCCTCGTCGCCCGCTCGAAGCTGACCCCGGAAGGCACGCCGGCCGACGAGCAATGCCGGCTCATCGAAGCGATGGCGCGGCGCGGCCACCGGCTGTTCAGCCTCACCTATCACAGCCCGAGCCTGGAGCCGGGCCACACGCCCTACGTGCGCGACGAAGCGGAGCTCGAACGCTTCCTCGGCGCGATCGAGCAGGTCCTGACCTTCTTCCGGGACGAGATGGGCGGTCGCTTCACTACCCTCAGCCGCGTCCATCGCGACTATTCCGAAAAACGCCTCGCCGCCTGAGAAATTCCTCCCCTGCACGAGCAGGGGAGGGTCTTCTCAGTGCCCGGCCCCCGTCGCCATCGCCGCCGGCTGCGGCGCGCGGGGCTGGTTGCCGCCGAAGGCGTCGCCGAAGAAGCTGCCGCGATACCAGCGCGGGACTTCGGCGCCGTCGGCGATCTCGCGCGCGATCAAATAGTTCAGCCGGGCGAAGCGGGCGCCGGCCTCCCAGTTGATCGGCAGGCTGAGGTCGTCGCTCGGCCTGTGATAATGACGAGCGAGGAAATCGGTGAACCGCTCGCGCCCGCCATTGGCGAAGCCGGTCATCAGGAACACCGAGGGGATGCCCTCCAGCACGAACTTGTAGTGATCCGAGCGGGTGAACAGTCCTTCCTGCGGCAGCGGGTCGGGCGAGAGCGAGACGCCCATTCGCGCCGCCGCGCGCTGGACGATCGGGCCCAGGGTCGAATGCTCGGCGCCGAACGCGATCACGTCGCGGAAGTCGTAGGTCAGCACCGGCATGTCGAGGTTAACGACGCCGATCACATGGCCGCCGCGGACGATTGGATGGAGGGCGAGATATTGCGAGCCGAGCTCCCCTTTCTCCTCGCCGGTCACCGCCGCGAACAGGATCGGGCGGCGCGGCCTGTTGCCCGGCCGGCTCATCTCGCGCGCGACCTCGATCAGGGTGGCGATGCCGGTGGCATTGTCCATCGCGCCATTGTTGATCCGGTCGGCGTTCGGGGCATCGTCCGGACGCGGGTTGCGGATGCCGATATGGTCGAGGTGGGCCATGAGCAGCACATATTCGCCGGCAAGCGCCGGGTCCGAGCCCGGCAGGATTGCGACCACGTTCGGGCTGGTGAAACGGGTCGCTTCGCCGGCGGCGCGATTGAGCCGGGCGGTCTGGCGGAGCGCGAAGCCCGCCGGCCGCGCGCCGCGCACCGCGGCTTCGTCGAGCACCGCCTCGTAGGAGCGTACCGCGCCCTGGAACAGGAGGTTGGCGACGCTGTCGTTCACCGTCGCCGCGAAGCGCAGGCCCGGCGCGCCGTCGAACGGCGCGCCGTCGGGCTCGGTCCAGGTGGTGAGCGGCCGGTCGGCGAAGCGGACCAGCCGCGCCCAGGGCACCGCCCCGCCGTCGGCGCGGGTGCGGATCGTGATCAGGCCGACCGCGCCGCGCGCCGCCGCCATCCGCCTCTTGTCGCTGTCGAGATGGGCGGCGACGTCGGTCTCGAGGCCCGCCGGGGTACCGCTCAGCACGACCACGATCTTCCCGCGGACGTCTAGCCCGCGATAGTCGTTGAGGCCGTGCGCGGGCATGTCGAGCCCGTAGCCGGCGAAGACCAGAGGCGCCTCGACCGAGGCCGCACCGGCCGCGCTGGCGCGGAGCGCGATGTCGCGGCCCTGCGCGAAGGTCTGGCCGTCGACGATCAGGGTCGCGCCGGGATCGTTCGCGGCGCGGACGAAGCCCACCTGCTGATACCAGCTGTCGCCATTGCCGGGGCGCAGCCCGAGTGAAGCGAATTCGCTGGCGACGTAGCGCGCGGCGATCTCATGGCCGCGGCTGCCGGTGTCGCGGCCTTCGAGCAGATCGTCGGCGAGGAAGGTTACATGGGCGCGAAACGCATCGGCGCTGAAATCGCCGGGGCCCGTGTCCGGCGCCTGCGCGAAGCTCGATGCGGACAGGGAAAGCGCGGCGAGGCCGCCAAGCAAGACTTTGAATTTCATGAAGAACCTGTTCCCGGGTGCAGCCGATACGCGGTGGCCTAATCGATTGATACGGCATGTCAATGGCGCTTCGACGGATGAACGGCGGACAACCAAGCCGGTCAGGCCCCGTTCAACTCGTCGATGCTAGGGAACGTTTCGTCGCACCGGTAATCGTGCGTCCAGGGAGTAAGAAAAGATGTTGGTTCAGCTGTTCGGCCAGAAAGGCCCCGGTTTCTCACTCGATCCCGCGCGGCGCGGCTATCATGTCGCCTATCGCGAGGGCGAGGCGAACCGCTGCCCCGGTTGCGGCCGCTCGCATTGGCATGTCGGGCGGCTGACCGCCGAATGCGCCTTTTGCGGCACCGCGTTGCCGCTCACCGAAGCCCTCGGCATGGGCGCCGGCCTGTTCCGCTCACGCGGCCGCCCCTTCGACGGCTTCGCGACGGCGGCCTGACGGGCGCAGTTCCTCCCTACCCATCAAAGGGAGGGCCCAGAAGGTGAATCCAGCCTAGCTCTTCGAAATGATCGGCGGCGGCCAGGAGCCCTCGGGCTCGTCCGGCTCGAGTGTGGATTGCGCGGCGAGCCAAGCATTGAGGCGGCCGATGGGCAGGCGCTGGACGAACTCGATGCCGGCATGGTCGCCGCTGCACCAGCGCACGATCCCCGGCAGCGGCCGCTCGAGCCCCTTGAGCACCAGGCGGACCTCGTCGCCGATGCTGAGCAATTCCTCGGTGAAGATCTTGACCCCGTCGGTCGAGATGTCGCGGACCTGGGCGGTGAAGCGCAGGGCGCCGATGTCGATCCTGGCGCGGGCGTCGACGGCAACCCGCGGGAGTGCCCGGCGGCCGCCATTGGCGAGCAGGGAAGGATCGGCGAGGATCGCCGCGATCTCGATCTCTTCACGGCTGCGCAATTCCGCGCGCTTGTCGCCGGTCCTGACCAGCGCCCCGCTCAGCCGCTCGCGGCCGATCTCGAGCGTTGCATTGTCCTGCGGCGTGAACGGCATATCGATGTCGAGCGTGGCGACGCGCGGGGAGAGGGCGCGGACCAGGCAGAGGATCGGCCCCGACTTCAAGGTCAGCATCGCGACGCGGTAGGTGGTGACGCTGCGGCCGGACGCGGGCGCCGCCGCGAAATTCGGCGTCGCCGTCTGCGTCTCCCGACCGATCTGAGCCCGACCCATTCCCCAATCCCCAATGCGTGCCCCCGATGGGCCGGACGGATTTACGGCCATGATGGTTTACAAAGCATTAGCCATGATCGCTTTTGCGCAACCCTGCCTAGGCGTGAGCAACCCAAAACTTATTCAGCTGCCCGATCCGCGATGCGATCTTCGTTTTGGTCCTTAAGTATCTTAACGTTAGGCATCGAACCCACTTTGGCACGCGCCCGAGAAAGGTCCAGATCCTGCTGCAGATTTAGCCACAAGCGAGGATCTGTGCCCAACGCCTTCGAGAGCTTCAAAGCCATCTCGGCGGTGACAGTCCGCTTCTCGTTGACGATCTCATTAATCGTCAACCGCGAAACTCCCATTGCAGCCGCCAACTGATCTTGGCTGATGCCAAGCCTTTCCTCGATTTCGTGCCTGAGGACGCTGCCCGGAGACACAGCGAAGGACGGCGCATTGCTCATTTAGTCCTCACTCAAGCCGCATCCGGAAGGGACCGACGTCCTCGATCCAGTCGAAGCTGATCGCCCAGTCTGGCGTGACCCGCACGCCCAACCGGCCACCCGGCATCGGTACAGGCTCGCCGGCAACCCAATGAGACTTGCGACCACGGGTGGCCATTAGAATTGCGAGTCTTCGCCGAATGACGAAGCAGTCTTCGGAGGAGACGCCGCGGGCGACGCCGGATTCGTAGATGTCCTTGAGTCTCTTGTCGTCGAACCAGGCCACCACGGCCTCCTATTCTTGCGTTCCGAGAATTGTGCCCTTGCGGGCCTCTGACATCGGAAGCTTCATTAGGAGGGGACAGACCGGTGTGGAGGGAAAAGAGGTGAACCCAGGTGCAAGTGGACGGAATATAATCGAAGAATAAGCCAAAAACTATGACAAGAGTACCCTCGCGCCGCACCGCCTCAATCAGTGCAACGCGAAATCTCATCACGAAATCGCGATAGTCGTCTAAACCTGTTTCGGCCAGTGCTACGGCAATCTGATTCCACACTCGGTCGAAAGCCCGTTTCGAGAGGGCTAGGGTAAAGCCATCTGCTTGGTCATTAGACCAGCCCATGGCCATTGAACCGACACCAAATTGCCCCGCCACATCCTTCAATGCGAAAATGTCGTAGACCTCCAGGAGGCCCGACCGCTCCGTGAGGAGTCTAATATTCTCGTTTTGTTGGACCGAAGCGAGGATCAGTTCAGCATTGGTTGCTTCTTGAGAAGCAGATCCGTGACGTTGCGTATCCAAGAAGAGGTGGAAAATTTCTTTGTAGGCTACCATCGATAGCCAGCGGCTCGGCAAAAAATGCTCCGGTGCCGTAGGACATGCCATGAAGTCGGTGGCGCTCAGTTGTGCGCTTTCCAAGCCCTGAGTGGTCCTCAATTGATCGAGCGGCATGAGGGCCCAAACATTAGAGGATGCTGCGAGGGATGCCATGTCGCTGGCGGCGGCCGCGCTGGCGTACATTTGCGTGGTGATGGCTTGAGCCGTTCCGCAATGCTTCGACGCAAGAGAAGATGCTGTGTAAAGGGATGCCATGTCGCTCGCGGCGGCGGCGCTGGCGTACATTTGCGTGGCGATGGCTTGAGCCGTTCCGCAATGCTTCGACGCAAGAGAAGATGCTGTGTAAAGGGATGCCATGTCGCTCGCGGCGGCGGCGCTGGCGTACCCTTGCGTGGCGATCGCCCGAGCGGTTTGATAGTATCCCAAATTGGCAGACACGTCACTCGGGGACACTAGCAAGCCGGTGTTGGTTGCTTCCCGTTGCGAGGGAATGGCTCCAAGCGGGTCTTCCATGATCGAGGTGTAATCTTATGGATTACAATTGTCAAGAGACGTGTGTGGTGCAGACCGCTTGCCCTGCCGCCCGCCGCTGCTATAGACGCCGGCTTGCCGTGGCCCGGCGGGCGTGGCGGAACTGGTAGACGCGCCAGGTTTAGGTCCTGGTATCGAAAGATGTGGGGGTTCAAGTCCCTTCGCCCGCACCAGCGGTCCGTCCCATATCGTAGAGCCGGCCGATCGCTGAGACGAAGGTTTGATCCCATTATGCAGACTGTCGAGACGTTGAATCAGGGGCTGAAGCGCGCCTATCGGATCACCATCCCCGCCAGGGATATCGACGCCCGCGTCGATCAGGAGCTGAAGAAGGTCGCGCCCCAGGTGCGCATGCCCGGCTTCCGCCCCGGCAAGGTGCCCGCCAACCTGATCCGCAAGATGCACGGCGCCTCGCTCCAGGCGCAGGCGCTGCAGGAGGCGGTGCAGGACGGCGTCCAGCAATTGCTCAGCGAGCAGAACATCCGCCCGGCGATGCAGCCCGCGGTCGCGCTCGAGGAGGGCGGGGACCAGGGCAAGGACGCGGTGGTGACCGTCGAGGTCGAGGCGCTGCCCGAAGTGCCCGAGGCGAAGATCGACGGGCTGAAGATCGAGCGGCTCACGGTGGATGCGACCGACGAGGCGATCGACCAGGCGGTGCTGCGGCTCGCCGAAGGCCAGAAGAGCTTCGATCCCGCGCCGGCCAAGCACGAGGCCCGGATGGGCGATCTCGTGATCATGGATTTCGAGGGCAGGGTCGACGGCGAATTGTTCGAGGGCGGCAAGGGCGAGGGCATGTCGGTCGAGCTCGGCTCGGGCCGCCTGATCCCCGGCTTCGAGCAGCAGCTCGTCGGCGCGAAGGCGAATCAGCAGCTCGTGGTCAACGTCACCTTCCCGGCCGATTACAATGTCGACTATCTCAAGGGCCGTGCCGCGACCTTCGACGTGCTCGTCAACGAGGTCCAGGTGCCGCGGCCGATGAAGGCCGACGACGAATTCGCCAAGTCGATGGGCCTCGAAGGGATCGGCCAGCTCCGCGACCTCCTGAAGGCGCAGGTCGAGCAGGAGCTGAACGGCCTCACCCGCACCCACATGAAAAGGCAGCTGCTCGACCAGCTCGCCGCCGCGCACGATTTTCCGGTGCCCGAGACCATGGTCGAGGCCGAGTTCGACCAGATCTGGCAGCAGCTCGAGCATGAGGCGAGCCACGAGGAGGATCCGGAAGCGGCCCGCGCCGAGATGGAGAAGGAGCGGGACGATTATCGCGCCATCGCCGAGCGGCGCGTCCGCCTCGGCCTCTTGCTTTCGGAGATCGGCCAGAAAGCGGGCGTCCAGATCAGCCAGCAGGAGATGAACCAGCTGATCATGCAGGCCGCCCAGCAGTACAAGCCCGAGGACCGCCAGCGCTTCGCCGAATATATCAACAACGAGCCGATGGCCGCCGCCCAGCTGCGCGCGCCCCTGTTCGAGGACAAGGTGGTCGATCATCTCTTCGCCACCGCCGAGATCAGCGACCGCACGGTCGCGCGCGAGGAGCTCGAAGCGGCGATCGAATCGGAGGAAGGCCACGTCCACGGCCCGGGCTGCGGCCACGACCACGATCACGGCGCGAAGCCGAAGAAGGCCGCCGGGAAGAAGCCGGCCGCGAAGAAGGCCGAGGCACCGGCAAAGGCCGAGGCGCCCGCAAAGGCTGCCAAGGCTCCCGCGAAGAAGGCCGCCAAGGAAGAAGCAGCCCCGGCCGCCGCCGACAAGCCCGCGAAGAAGCCGGCAGCGAAGAAGCCCGCCGCCAAGAAGGGCTGACGGGGACCGTTCGCGCCGCGCTTGTCGAAGCGCCTCTCTTCTCCCTAAAGGGAAGGGAGGCCTTCGGGATCAGGCCGAACGGAGTGGGGCATCACATTGGCTGAGCAGAATCTCCGCATCGCCGTCCTCCTCCCTTGCTACAATGAGGAGGCCGCGATCGCGCAGACCGTCGCCGGCTTTCGCGCCGCGCTCCCGGACGCGGCGATCTACGTCTACGACAATAACAGCGCGGACCGCACCCGGGAGGTCGCCGCGGCGGCGGGCGCGATCGTCCGTTCGGAGAAGATGCAGGGCAAGGGCCACGTCGTGCGGCGGATGTTCGCCGACGTCGAGGCCGACATCTATGTGATGGCCGACGGCGACGCCACCTATGACGCGACCGCGGCGCCCGCGCTCGTCGCCAAACTGGTCGACGAGCAGCTCGACATGGTCGTGGCGGCACGCAAGTCGGAGGTGGAGGAGGCCTATCGCCGCGGCCACGTGCTCGGCAACAAGCTGTTCACCGGCCTGCTCTCGAGCCTGTTCGGCCGCTCGTTCAGCGACATCTTCTCGGGCTACCGCATCTTCTCGCGCCGCTTCGCCAAGAGCTTCCCCGCGCTGTCGCGCGGCTTCGAGACCGAGACCGAGATCAGCGTCCACGCGCTCGAGCTCGCCATGCCGGTCGGCGAGGTCGTCACCTTTTATGGCGCGCGGCCCGAGGGCTCGCAGTCGAAGCTCTCCACCTATCGCGACGGCTGGAGGATCCTGAAGACCATCCTCCATCTCTACCGGATCGAGCGCCCGGTCCTCTTCTACGGGAGCTTCGCCCTGCTCCTCGCCGCGCTCGCAATCGTGCTCGCGGTCCCGCTCGCGATCACCTATTTCAAGACCGGCCTCGTCCCGCGCTTTCCGACCGCGATCCTGGTCACCGGCCTGATGATCCTCGCTTTCTTGAGCTTCTTCTGCGGCCTGATCCTCGACACGGTGGTGCGCGGCCGGCGCGAGGTCCGGCGGCTCCATTATCTGAGCTTCCCCGCGGTCGGTGCCGGAGACTGAAAAAAAGGGGGCCGGCGGCCCCCTTTTTCCCGATCGGTTAGGGCGGCGTCAGAAGGTGACGGACGCGCGCGCGTAGAGGAAGCGTCCGTTGAATCCGAACGGCGAGAAGCCCGAATAGGGCAGATAATATTGGTTGATCGGATATTGCCCGCCGATCGAGGCGGGACGGGCGCCGAACGGCGAGCGATCGGGATAGACGTCGAACACATTGTCGGCGCCGACCGCCAGATCGATCCGGTCGAATGCGCGGAAGCGCAGCTCGAAATCGGTGACCCATTTCGCGCCGAGCATGATGTCGTCCGGACCGAGCAGGGTCAGGCTGGTCGGATCGGCAAGGGGCGCGGTCGCGCCCGGCGAGATCACCCGGCCGAAGCGGGTGGTCCGCGCGGTGATCCCGAAATCGCCGATGTCGCCGTTCGCGGTCAGGACGACCTTGTCGCGCGGCTGGCCGTCGGTGAAGCGGATCCCCTCGACGCGGCCGAACAGGACGATCCCCGGAATGGTGGCGAGCGGCCCGAGATCGTTGATCCGCCGCCGGATGCTGCTCCGGTTGTAATTATAGGCCGCGGTCAGCGTCCAGGTGCCGAAGCCCGGCGTCCGCCAGCGGTAGGAGGCGACCGCGTCGATGCCGTGGGTACGCGTGTCGAGGCCGTTGATGAAGAAGCGCGCGGCGCCGATGCTCTGGAAGCCGTTGGCGTCGAGCAGTGCCTTCACGGCCGCGTTGACCGCCGCCGTGCCCGCGCCGGCGGCGCCGAGATTCTCGGTCAGCACGATCCGGTTGTCGATGTCGATCCGGTAATAGTCGACGGTGAAGGTGAGGCCGGTGACCGGGTTGGCGGTCGCGCCGACGCTGAGATTGACCGATTTCTCGGGCTCGAGATCGCGCGAGCCGAGCGCCCGCGCCACCGGGCTGCTGACCGCGAGGGTCGAGATGTCGACCGGGAAGCCGTTGATGAAGTTGGTCGAGGTGGTGGTGAAGAATTGCTGGTGGAGCGAGGGCGCGCGGAAGCCGTTGGAGATCGAGCCGCGCAGCGCGTAGCCGCTGATCGGCTCGTAGCGCAGCGCCAGCTTGCCGTTCAGAGTGTCGCCGAAGTCCGAGAAATGCTCGTAGCGGCCGGCGAGGACCGCGGTGAAGCCGTGGAACAGGTCGGCGTCGAGCTCGGCATAGCCGGCGAAGCTGTGCCGGCTTTCGTCGGTCGCGCTGGCGGTCGGGATTCCGGGGAAGCCCTGGGCGCCGACCGCGGCCTGGCGGCCGGGGAAGCTGCAGACGCCGGTGCTCGCGTTGAACACGCCGCCCTGCGTCGCGCAGTTCGCGGCCGTCGTGGTGATCGAGGCGCGGAACAGCGGCCCGGCCGCCCAGGACTGGGTTTCGCCCGGGCGGATCTGGAAATTCTCGTTGCGATATTCGGCGCCGACCGCGACCGACAGCGGCGAGGCCAGGCCGATCTCATATTGCCTCGAGAAGTCCATGTTGGCGACGGTCTGGCCGTAGCGCAGCCCGCCGGCGTCGAACTCCCTCTGGCTGGCCGTGCCGAACGAGGTGTTGAGGCTGTTCAGCACGCCATAGTCGAACTGATTGTGGCCGTAGCCGATCGAGAAATCGGCGTGCCAGCCGGAGACCTCGCCGCGCAGGCCGACCGTGCCGGCGAAGTCCTGCAAGTTGGTGTCGATATAGGGCAGGAAGCCGTCCGGCGTCAGCGGCACGAAATTGGCGGCGTTGGGCGTCTGGTTGGGCGCCAGCACGCCATAATCGCGGTTGGCCGCGGTGCTCTGCTGGCGGTAATTGGCGGCGCTGAGGCCGTCGCGCTCGCCATAGGAGGCGAAGGCATAGGCCTCCCACTCGCCGCCGATCGGCAGGCCGGCATTGACGAACAGGTTGATGTCGGTCGTCGAGGCGTCGCCATAGCGGAATTCGAGCCGGTCGAAGGTCAGCTCGCGCGGGTCGAAGGCGGCGGTCGGCCGGTTGTAATTGGGCCTCAGGTCGAAGCCGGCGCGGTTGGTCGGGTTGCGGTCGCGATACTCGGCGGTGATGTTGACGAAGCCGCCATTGCCGATCGGCAGCCCCAGATTGGCGCCGAGCGTGAAGGTCCGTCCGTCATGCGCATGGCGCTCGCCGCTCGCGGTGGCGGCGAGGACGCGATTGTCGGTGGGATCGAGGAAGGGCTGGCCGGCATTGGTCTGCAGGCCGGTGATGTTGGCGACGTCGTTCAAGGTCGTGGAATAGCGGCCGAAGGTCATGGTCGCCCGGCCGCCATGGGGCGCGTTCCTGAGCTGGATGTTGATCACGCCCGCGATCGCATCCGAGCCATATTGCGAAGAGGCGCCGTCGCGCAGCACCTCGATCCGCTGGATGGCGAGGCCCGGGATGGTGTTGAGATCGACCGCGGCGCTGCCGCGGCCGACGGTGCCGTTGATGTTGAGCAGCGCCGAGACGTGGCGGCGCTTGCCGTTGACCAGGACCAGGGTCTGGTCGGGGCTGAGGCCCCGCAAGGTGGCCGGGCGCAGCGCGTCGGTGCCGTCGGCGATCGAGGGCTGCGGGAAGTTGAAGGAGGGGACGAGGTCGTTGAGGATCTTGTTGGTCTCGGTCTGGCCGGAGGTGGCGATGGCGTCGGCGTTGAGCACGTCCACCGGCACCGGGCTGTCGGCGACCGTGCGGTCGGTACGACGGGTGCCGGTGACGATGATCGCGGTGTCGGTGTCGCCTTCGGGGCCGGCGGCGGTCGGTGCCGGCTGCGGCTGGGCCAAGGCGGGCGACGCGCCGAACGCGAGCGACGACAAGGTGGTGAAAAGGACGACGCGGGTAAGTGCCGGCATTTGATTTCCCCCAAAAGACCCCTTTGATGCGGAGCAGCTTAGGGCATTTTCCGCGTCTGCATAGCCAATTAGCGCGATCATTTCCGAAAGTGATCGTCTTCCAGCCTTCACGAGGCCGGGGCGAATGAGTGGGCGTGAGGAGGCGGATTGCTCACGCTTGACGACGTCCCGTTGGGGAATAAGGTTGGGCAGGTGGGCCGACAGAGCCGGGACCAGATATGACGAAAACCATTGCCCTCCTCCTCGCGGCCGTCGCCGGCCTCACGGTCACCGCCGCCTTCGCGTCCGCCGAGACCGCGCCCAAGTCCGAGGACACCCGGCGCATCTGTCGGGATTCGGGCCGGCAGCTGGGCAGCCACATCCGCGCGACGCGGCGCTGCCGGACCGCCGAGCAATGGCGGCAGGAGGACGAGGAAAAGGCGCAGATGCCCGTGAGCCTGAGCGTGACCGAAGGCCAGAATGACGGCAACGCGCCCCGCCAGCCGCAATGAAGACGGAGATCAGCGCAGCTGGCTGTCCTTGCTGCCGCGCCGATTGATGGTGCTGAAGGTGATCGCGGCGTCGCGATCGGCCTGGCACGCGACGCAGGTGCGCGTCCCCGGCAGCGCCTGACGGCGGCGCTGCGGGATCGGCTCCCCGCAATCGTCGCAATGCGTGGCCCCTTCGCCCGCGGGTATCCGCGCCCGCGCGCTATTGACCGCGTCGGCGAGGCTGTCCTCGATCTGATCCTGGACCGCGCCGTCGCGCGCCCATCCGCCGGCCATGGCCAAGCTCCATGCTGGAATGATGCCGCTCCCAAGATAATGAGCCCCGCCGCCGGTTCCAATGGGCGCGGGCCCCGTCCGGCCCACCCCATCCTCACGGAACAGGACAGGGTCCCGGCCGTTCTTCGGCCAGGGAGAATGAACATGCGTAAGATGATTCTGGGCCTGACGGCCCTTTCCATGGCCCTGCCTGTCTCGATGGCGTTGCCGGTCACGACCACGTCCGCGGAGGCGCAAACGCAATATCGCGCGCGCACGCAGCGCTACCGCCACTATCATCGCCGCCACTGCCATCACGGCACCACCGGCGCTCTCATCGGCGGCGGCGCTGGCGCGCTGGTCGGCAGTGCCGTGACCCATGGCGCCACGGGCCCGATCGTCGGTGCCGTCGGCGGTGCCCTGCTCGGCCGTCACATCGCCCGCCACAGCAACTGCCGCAGATAGTCTGCACGCGGGCTGAGACATCGACCCGGCCGCCCCCCGCGGCGGCCGGGTCTTGTCGCGCGCGCGATCCGCGCCATTCCGCCCCCTCCGCAAAGGCTTAGCTGCCGGCGACAGCCCTCTCGACAAAGCTCGCGATCTTTGGGGAGCGCTCCCAATTCGCTCCGCGTGCCCGGTTTGATTGTCACACTTCTGCAACGATCGGCAGAAATTCGCCATTTTTGGTCGTGTCACGCCGCTTTCCGGCTTCCGCGTCCCCCCGCTCCGCGACTAATTACAGGCCGTGGGGCGTATCGGCCCGCGGCGCCCGTGGGCGGCCCCGCGTGGGGACGTACGGGTCATGACCACCAACTCATCCAGGCTGCGCTTGGGCAGCGCCACCTTCGCCATCGCGGCCGGCCTCGCCGCTTGGCCCACCACGGCTCTGGCCCAGCCGCCCGGCGCCCCGGCCACGCCGTCCGCGACCCAGGACAACAGCCAGCCGATCGTCGTCACCGGCTCGCGCATCCGCCGCGATCCGCTCGATCAGGCGCAGCCCGTCACCTTCGTCGACCGCGCCGACCTCGATCGGACCGGCCTCAGCTCGACCGCCGAGGTGCTCCAGCGCCTGCCCGGATCGGGCGGCGCGCTCAACAGCCGCTTCAACAATAGCGGCAATTTCGGCAACCCGCCCGACGGCGGCGGCGTCGGCGCCGGCGCGGCCGAGGTCGATCTCAGATATCTCGGCTCGCGGCGCGTGCTCGTCCTCGTCGACGGCCTGCGCTACGTCAACGGCGCCTCGGCGAGCGGCGTGCCGGGCTCTGTCGACCTCAATTCGATCCCGGAGGGGATGATCGAGCGCGTCGAGGTGCTCCAGTCGAGCGCCTCCGCGATCTACGGCTCGGACGCGATCTCGGGCGTCGTCAACATCATCACCCGCACCCGCCAGAACGGCCTCAACGTCTCGGGCCAATTGGGCGAGTTCGGCAATGGCGACGGTTTCTCGACCAACGAGCAATTGAGCTACGGCTGGAGCAGCGGGGACGGCGGCACCTCGATCGTCGCCGGCGTCAATTATTCCCGGCAGGACGAGATCAGCTCGGGCCGCCGCGCCATCTCGCAATTCCCGACCCCCGGCGCCACCGCCTGCGACGGGAGCTGCAGCTCGGGCACGCCGCTCGGCCGCTTCATCGTGCTTGGGAACAGCATCACCCTGCGGCGCCCGGTCCTGACCGGCCGGCCCGTCTACAACCCGGCCAACCCGACCGACCCGAACAGCGACTACAAGGCTTTCACCACGGCCGACCGGTTCAACTTCGCGCCCTACAATTTCATCCAGGTGCCCCTCGAGCGCTATGGCGGTTTCGTCAACCTGACCCAGCGGATCGGGGACAACGTCAACTTCAACATGCACGCCCTCTACAACAGGCGCAATTCCTCCAACCAAGCGGCGCCCTTGCCGCTCTTCGTGGGCCCCGATTCCGGCAACGGCAATTTGCTCGATCGCATCACCATCGATGCCAGCAATCCGTTCAATCCCTTCGGAACGCTGCGATCGGGCCTGAACGCCGACGGCACCCCCAACGGGCAGGTGCCCAATTACAATTTCATCGGCCGGCGCGTCGTCGAGAACGGGCCCCGCCGCTACGACCAGCGGGTCGACACCTATTACGGTGCCGCGACCCTGGACGGCACCTTCCAGATGGCCGATCACGAATGGCATTGGGACATTAACGGCCTCTGGGGCCGCAACACCGCCAAGCAGGTGGTGCACGGCAACATGAACGCCGCCAATGTCATGCGCGCGCTCGGTCCGGTCGCCGCCTGCACCGCGCCCTGCGTGCCGTTCAACCTGTTCGGCGGACAGGGGTCGATCACCCAGCAGATGCTCGATTACATCGCCTTCACCCAGCGCGACGAGAGCCGCCAGCGGACCTGGGACGTCTCGGCGAACCTGACCGGCGCCCTGTTCGATCTGCCGGGCGGTCCGGCCGGCATCGCCATCGGCGTCGAGCATCGCGACCTTAGCGGAAGCTTCGATCCGGATCCGATCGTCGCCGCCGGACTCGGCTCCGACATTCCCGCTCTGCCGACCTCGGGCAGCTACAATGTCGACGAGGCCTATGCCGAATTGCGGCTGCCTCTGCTCGCCGACACCGGCTTCTTCCACCGCCTCGAGCTGACCGGCGCCGCGCGCTATTCCGATTATTCCACATCGGGATCGACGACGACCTTCAGCGCGGGCGTGAACTGGGAGCCGATCGAGGACCTCCTGTTCCGCGGCTCCTGGGCCGAGGGCTTCCGGGCCCCCAGCATCGGCGAATTGTTCGGCACGCCGTCGCGCTTCGACCAGGAGGTGGTCGACCCCTGCTCAGGCATGACCGCGGCGACCCCCGCCAACATCCGCACCAATTGCGTCGCCAACGGCGTCCCCAACAACAATAGCTACGTCCAGCTCAATGCCCAATTGCCGGTGATCACCGGCGGCAATCCCGACCTCGACCCGGAGAGCTCGGAAAGCTGGGGCGCGGGCGTGGTCTGGCGGCCGCATTTCGCCCGGCGGCTGTCGCTCGAGGCCAATTATTACAACATCAAGGTCGACGGCGCGATCCAGGCGATCGACGCGGGCACTTTGCTCGGTCGCTGCGCCAATACCGGCGATGCCGTCAGCTGCGCCGCGATCAGCCGCTCGGCCTCGGGGCAGGTCACCCAGATCCGCGGGCTCCTTCAGAACATCGCGAGCATCGAGACCGACGGCCTCGATCTGTCGCTGAACTGGCGCAGCCCGCAGACCGGCGCCGGCACCTTCAACCTCCTGTGGAACGCGACCTTCCTGTTCAACTATCACGTCTTCGTGCCGGCAACGGTTGGAACCACCCAGATCGACCGCGAAGGCACCGAGCAGGGCAGCCCCGACCAGGCCTTCCCCAAGTTCAAGTCGACCGGGATCATCGACTGGACCCTTGGCGACTTCGGCGCCTCGGTCACCGGCCGCTACATCAATCATGTCGTCGAGGGTAACGGCAACCGGCTGGGCTCGCGCTTCTACACCGACCTTCAGCTGCGCTGGAATCTCTCCGACGGCTTCGGCTTCGCGATCGGCGCCAACAATCTGTTCAACGTCGATCCGCCGGGCTGCATCAGCTGCGGCCTCAACAATATGGATCCGACCACCTACGACGTCCCGGGCACCTTCTTCTACGCCCGCGTGACCTACCGCATGCGTTGAGCGCAGGGCGCGCCCTCCTCGCCTTCGGGGGAGGGCGCGTCCCGGAACGATGAACTTCGACGACCAGCTGCGCCGCTATTTCGGCACGAGCGACCTCGCCGCGCTGACCCCGGAGGCGATCGCCGCCGGCACCGAGCGGATGCAGGTCGATCTCGGCCTGGAGACGGACCGCAGCCGCCGCTTCGCGCTCTGGGCCTTGCTCCACATGCTTGGGGCCGCGCCGGATCTCGACGTGGCGTTCAAGGACGAGCAGGATCGCGAGGCCGCGCGCACCTTCATGGAGCTGGCGGAGCGGTCGGAGGATTCGTGAAAATGCCCGCCGCGGTCAGGGTCGGGAGCGCGCCCGGCGCCCATCAATGGGGCATGCGCCATAGGACGGCGCCGACGATGCGCGCGGCGGTCGGCTGCCCGTCCGCGCCGATCGCCGGACGGAAGCGCGCGCGTTCCAGGACTACGCGGCAGGTGGCCTCGTCGAGCAGGATGCTGCTGCTCGAGGCGACGACGGCGCATTCGGTCGCGCGCCCTTCGACGCTGACCGCGATCCGCACGATCACGCGGCCCTGTCTCGAATTCCAGGCCGCCCCGGCCGGATAGTCCGTCGACTCCAGCCCGAACATGTTCGTCGTCACCGGCCGCTCCCTGAGGGCGGCGAGCGCGGCCTCGTCCAGGCCCCAATCGCGCATCACCCGCGACAGGCACTGGCGCTCCGCCGCGACCGCGGCGTCGGTCCGCGGCAGCGCGATCTGGCGGCGCATCCAGCTGCCGGTCATCAGCTGCAGCGCGTCGGCGCCGCGCAGAGCCTCCCAGAAATCGCCCTCGAGGCCGCCGAGCACGATCACGGAGCCGCCGCGTTGACGGTCCTCGATCGCGGCGGTGACGTGGAACGAGCGGTTGGCGGGCGCGAGCACGATGTCGGTGACGCCCTCCGGCGCGGGATCGCGGCCTCCGCGGGTGAGGACGATCGACGGCCAGTCCGTGCCCGGAACGACGCGAAAGCCCACGGAAAAGGGCGTCGTCTCGTCGGGCAGGCGAACCAGGGTGCAATATTCATTGCCCCAATCCACCCGCCAGCGGTGGGCGCGCGGAGCCCCCGTCTGGCCGAAACCGGGCGCGGGCCCGACCGCGATCATCGCCGCCAGCACTATGTGCGTCCAGCGTTTCAAGTGCTTGATTCTCCTCGCATCTCGGTGCGGCGTTGCCTAGCGGAACGCGGGCCCGGTCGGCAAGTCGCGCGGCGGATTGTCGCACGGGCCGGCGATGACATGGCGCGGGCCTTCATGGAGCTGGCGGAGCGGTCCGAGGAAACAGACGATGGAGGTCGGCTGGACGAATGCTGAACTGCTTGCAGATCGGAGATCGAAACAGAGTCCCGAATTGCGCGTTATCATTGATTGAGCGAAACAATTCAGGTCGCAACGGCGGCTACCTAGGCAGAAGATGTTCAGATTCCGAAACGTTGTCGTGGGTCTCGCATCCGCTTCAGCGGCAGCTCTGCTGGCGGGCTGCGACGCACGCGGCCCTGCTCAATCGCCGCAACCGGCCCGCGTCGTCTATGTGGCTCCCGCGCAACCGCCGGCTCCAACTATTGTGGATGAACGGTCCGATTGTGCGCCCGGCGCACAGCCCGCTTCCCTAGCGAACGCGATCGATGTGCTGCATGCGCATTGCGATCGGGCGAGGGCGGTGACCATCGTCGCCACGGTCGGAGCGCTTGCCCTCGCAACTCGGTTCCCGGGGCGGTGCTGCAGGCGAAGCGGCGGCTGGGGAGATGGCGGCCGCGGAGACGGCCACGACCGCGCGGACGCTGGTGACAGGTGCCAGGATCGCGGGCTCGATTGGGCGAGTGATGAACGACGACCGGGACTTGGGCGGGACCGGGAACGCAGCCCGAGGGGGTGAGCGACCCGAACCCGTGGCCGTGATGGATCTGGGCGACGGCTATTTTGACGTGACGATGTCGGACGGGAAGAGATATCGCATGACCGCGGAGCAACTGGACGCTGCCTATCGCGCCTGGTGAATGCTGCGCGCCGCCGGGGCTTGAACCTTGGCGCAAAGGCTCCGATGTTGACCGCACGCATCACCAGAAGGACCCGCCCGCCGCCATGGACCATCAGGACATCATCAGCCAGCTCGTTCCCATCGTCATCGAGCAATCGAACCGCGGCGAGCGCAGCTTCGACATCTATTCGCGGCTGCTGCGCGAGCGGATCGTCTTCGTCACCGGCGGGGTCGAGGATCATATGGCGACCTTGATCACCGCGCAGCTCCTCTATCTGGAGAGCGAGAACCCGAAGAAGGACATCTTCATGTACATCAACTCGCCGGGCGGGGTGGTGACGGCCGGC
>Ga0070686_100000839_pt1 | contig 17814 bp, 18 predicted proteins | sample KBSS23LmetaG_FD_65654 | JGI IMG/M metagenome (GOLD analysis project Ga0070686, IMG submission 65654) | Switchgrass rhizosphere microbial communities from Kellogg Biological Station, Michigan, USA - KBS S2-3L metaG | ecosystem: Host-associated > Plants > Roots > Rhizosphere ... | reverse complement strand
TGTCTCCTCGGGTTCTGGTGATCGACGATAACGACGTGGATCGGCTTGCGGTTTGCCAGGCGTTGCACCAATCCGCCGTCGCCGGCGTCGTTCATGACACCGGATCCGCAGCGCAAGCGGTCGAACGGATCGAAACGACACAATACGATTGCATTTACATCGGCGACTCCACTGCTCGCGCGCACCTGTTCTCTTTGCTGCTGGCGCTCAATCGGGTCGGCTATCGCGGGCGGATCGAGATCGTCGCGTACGGCGTCGAGCCTGCGGCGTACGGCACCGAAGCCGTGATCGATTTCCTGGCGATTACGCGGCTGACCCCTGAGCGACTTGCGGCGGGTTGCCGTCGACCGTAGGCCGACCTGCAGTTGGCGACGGAAATGCGCGTCCATTACGCCGCCTGCGCGACCTCGCGCTGATCCCGACGCGCGTTCGCAGCACTCCCTGTCATCACGTCGATACGAAACCTGCGGCGCCATTGGAAGAATCTGACGAGCAGTCTGATAAACACCGCGGTCAGGATGACGCCCCCGGCGACGCTTGAAATCGAGACGAGCGCTTCTACAAGAGGTGTCGGATCGCCGACCAACCGTGCAAGCCACGACAGGCCTTCGTGCAGTCCGCGGATGATCAGCACGATCGGCGTTCCGACCGCCAGAATTGCGAAGGCGAATCCGAACGCCACGAGCGACCCTTCGACGAAGGCGCGGATGACGCGAACAAATGATCTCCAGCCAGGTGCCGTTCTGTTGTCCATGCCATGAACGATCGCAAGGTATGCACCACTGCGGTGCGGCGGCAGGCCCTTTAAATGCGAAGGATTCACACGGATTCGAGAGACCGCTCCGACGAAGCACTTGCGGTGTGAAACGCAACGTTTCGTTTTGAAAGGAATGGCGAAACGCGCCGGCGTCAGTGCGGCCTCCTTGCAGGCAAATCTGGAGCGTTGGTCATGACAGGCCTGGCCTTCAAGTTGCTCCCTCTTTCCGCGGATACGGAGAAGAGTGAATGGACCAACAACCACCCATCATGTGCGCTGTCGATTTGTCGTGGCGCAGCCAGGGCGCCCTCAACCATGCGATCGCGCTTGCACAGGCGCGGCGCGCGCCGTTGGACGTGCTATTCGCTGTTTCAAACCGGCATCCGTTCGGCTGGCGTGTACGCGAGCGGGTCGGGCAGCTTGCCGAACTCCGTCAACGCGTTGCCGCGGCTGGCATCGACATGACGCTGACGGTCCAACACGGCACACCAGCCGACGTCATTCTGCAGCATGCCACATCGTCCAGCTTATCTCCGCAACTGCTCGTGCTCGGCGCGCCCACTCGCCGAGGGTTTGATCGATTCCGGGCGCCTTCGGTGGCGCGGGCAGTGGTGCATCAGATCGACCGTCCGACTCTCGTCGTGCCTCACTCGGAGTTGGTCACCTCCAGCGTGAAGGTGCCATTTCGTCGAGTCCTGTGTGCGATCGACTTTCCGCCGGCATCGCTGTCAGCGCTCGACGAGGCGTATCGAATCGTTCGCCTCGAGGGAGCGACGATGCGGCTGCTGCATGTGGTCGACATCGCTCAGTCAGCAGTGCCGCGGTTGGCACTGGAGTTTCCAGCCGCCGACTACACGGAGGATCTGAGAAACGAGGCGTGGTCTCAGCTCCGTCGGCTGTTGCCGCTATCGCAGGCCCTGCACGGACGAGTGCACCTTCAGGTCGCCGTCGGTCTCGTTCAAGACCAGATCGCCCGGGTGGCAAACGAGTTCGACGCGGATCTGGTTGTGCTTGGCGTGAGCAGACGCGGACGACTTGCCAGGCTGTTGCATTCGACGACTGGCGATGCGCTACGGCATCTCCATCGCCCTGTGCTCGCCGTTCCGGTTCGGCGACACGAGTCGCGTGAAGCGGCCGACCTTCATCCGATCGCCGCCTGACGAACTCACCAGCGACCGCTCGCGGTCGCTTCCTGCCCACCGCTGCTCCCACCGAGAAGGCCGGCGAATTCTTGTCGCCGGCTCCTGCCCGCGTCCAAGCTCACGCGTTCATCAGACGCCGTACTTCCTCGCAGTCGCGCGGCGACGGTACGCCAAACCCACGGCCGTAACCGAAAAGCTCGGCGACGGTCCTGGCTCCGAAGCGATTGTCGAGCAGCTCCAGTTGATCGGCAGTGATCATCGCCGGGTGTGGAACACCGCAGGCACGGCTGACCGCAAGCACGTCTTTTCTCAAGGTCAGGATGTAATTGGCAAGGCGCACGGCCTTGCTCGTGGGATCGACGCCGCGGACGAGCCAGGGGTGCTGCGTCGCGACGCCAGTCGGGCAGTGATTCGTATGACACGTCTGTGCCTGGATGCAGCCAATCGCCATCATCGCTTCGCGGCCGACATTGATTGCGTCGCAGCCGAGTGCAAAGGCGAACACGGCAGCCTCCGGGAAACCCAGCTTGCCGGAGCCGATGAAGAGAATCCGCTGATGCAGTCCGTGTTCTGTGAAGATCTTTTGAACACGGCTGAAACCGATTTTGAACGGCAGGGCGACATGGTCGGTGAAGACCAGCGGACCAGCGCCGGTGCCGCCTTCGCCACCGTCGATCGTAATGAAGTCGACGCCGCGCCGTCCGTCCGCCATCAGGCGCGCGAGATCTTCCCAGAAGGCCAGATTGCCAACGGCCGATTTGAGGCCGACCGGCAGCCCCGTTTCAGCGGCGATCGACTCGACGAAATCGAGCATCTCGTCGGCGTTGCGAAATGCGCTGTGTCCGGCGGGGCTGATGCAATCGCGATCCATCGGAATGCCGCGAATCTCGGCGATCTCGCGGGTGATCTTGGCTTTCGGCAGCAGTCCTCCGACGCCGGGCTTTGCGCCCTGGCTCAACTTGATCTCGATCGCGCGGATTTGCGGTGCACGAGCAATCGTGGCCTTCAACTTCGTCATGCTGAAGTGACCGTCCGGCTCGCGGCAGCCGAAGTACCCGGTGCCGACCTGCCACACGAGATCACCGCCTTGCAAATGGTGCGACGACACACCGCCCTCTCCGGTGCTTTGCAGGCACCCGGCAATCTGACTCCCCCGATTGAGCGCCTCGACCGCTGGCCCGCTCAATGAACCGAAACTCATTCCGGAAACGTTGATGATCGATCCAGGGCGGAATGCACGCGCTCGTCCTCGGGCGGCCCCCATGGTTTTCGCACAGGGAATCCGGAACTGCGGATCGAATTCCGCGTCTCCAGGGTGATAGGCCGGCAGCGGAAAAGTATCGTGCTTGATGATCAAATAATGCGCTTGCAGCTCCATTTCGTTGTCGGAGCCAAAGCCGAAGTAGTTGTTTTCACGCTTCGCCGACGCGTAGATCCAGCGCCGTTGGTCGCGGCTGAACGGCCGCTCCTCGTTGTTGTCGGTGACGATGTATTGACGGAGCTCCGGGCCGACGGCCTCGAGCCAGTAGCGGAAGTGCCCGACGACCGGGAACGTCCTGAGAATCGCGTGTTGACGCTGTGTCAAGTCGTAGATCGCGATCGCCACCACCAGAGCGACCGCCACGACACCGACCCAGATCATGAACAGGTTCTCGCTGCTTCGGGATGAACCGCGGTACAGAAGCTCGCCGACACCATCGACGTTTTGGGGAGTTCACGCCGATATTGGTCCAATCGACCGTTACCGTCAACCTGATCGCGGCCGTCGCCGCGATCAGGTGCGTGCTGACCCCTACGTAAGCATCGGCCAGTTCTCAAGGACGTCGTTCTGGCGTTGCGCCGCCGCCGGCGCCGGCCAGGGTTTGGCGTCCTGGCCGGCCCGAATCGACAGAACCGGGCACAGTGCGGCTTGCATCACGCGGCGCGTCGTCGAGCCGAAGAGCAGCCGATCGAGCGCACCGCGAGCCTGTACGCCCATGACAATCAGCCGCACGTCCTCTCGATACGCCGTCTCCAGGATCGCGTCCGCGGGACGCCCCTCGACGACGATCGCCTCAGGTCGGCAACGAAACACGGCATCGGACGGCAGTGCGTGCCTGAGTCTTGCGAGAGCATCCTTACGCACCTCCGCAACCTCGATTCGCGCCGACGCCGGCAGTGGCAAAGATCCCTGATTCACATGCGGCGGCTGCAGCGCGTGCAGCAGGATCAGGCGGGCGTCCGCCTCCTGTCCCATCACGATCGACAGGTCGAGTGCGCTTCTGCACGCCGGCGAGAAATCCGAGGCGCACAGGATCGGGTCGAACGGCATCAGCTCGAATGGCCGAACGTCCGCCAACGGCGGGATTGTCAGCACGGGGATTGCCGCCTGACGGACGACGCCTTCGGTCACGGAGCCGAGCACGGCCCTCGCCAACCCAGATCGCCCATTGGTGCCCATGACAATCAGATCCGATGCGTCGCGCGTCGCATGTTCGAGGATTCCCGAGACGACTCGACCGCTCGCGATGTGCAGGCGGACGTTTCGGCTCGTTCCGCCGGCCTCCTCGATGAAGTCGTTGAGCGCCTGATACTGCCGCTCCACCATGTCGGGATGACCGCCGGCTTCGACGGTCGCCGCATGGAGCAACACGTCTTCCACGTGAACGACGGTGACCTCGGCTTCGTGCCAGCGAGCGACCGCGAACGCGTACTGAAGCGCTCGCCTGGAGGCTTCGGAAAAATCGACCGGACACAGAATGCGATGGATCATCATCATTTCACCCTTCTCCAATAAGAAACGCTCTCCAGCCTCACACGGGTCAGACGACGTCAATGCGGTCGGTCGCGGCGACGGGGCCGCGGCGCGCCGAACAACCGCTCTGGAACGAGGAGAACGGCTCTGCGTGCGAACTGCATCACGCAGCTCGTTGTTTCTCCGAACTGGTCCGGCGCTGTCGGCCGCGCATCGATGCCCATGACGATGAGATCAGCATTGGCAGACGCCGCGATGCGCCCGATCTCGACGCACGGCCGGCCGCTGGCGACGACATCGCTCCGATCGCGACTCGTAGCCGACACCGTGCTGACCGCAATCTGCAGCAGCCGCCGAAAGTGCCCTTCGACCAGCCGCCTCGTCTCATCGACGTTCCGGTCAGGCCGCGAGGGTCCGTCCCAGCGTTCTGGAAGGACGTGAACGACCGTCACCGCCGCACCGACGGCACGCGCGAGGGCGAACGCATAATCGGCGGCCGCCAGCGACGCGGGCAGGAAATTGACCGCGACCAGAATGCGTCGCAGACCGTCGCGAGTCGTCGGCGGCGTCGATCTCGCACCCACAACCAGAACAGGGCAACGTGCGTCGATCGCGAGTCGGGTCACCAGTGGACTCACGCTCCCGTCCTGCGCGTGCATGCCGACGACAATCAGGTCGGCCCTCACGAGCCGAGCGTGACGCAGGATCTCGCTGGCGGCATCGCCCTCCATGACGGCGGCGCTGATTCTTGGCCGTCCTGGCAGGTGGTGTGCCAGCGCGAACAATTTGTTCAGCACGCGTTCACAATCGGCCTCCGAGGTTTCGGCTGCATGCACGTCGGCAGTAGGCAAGGCGTGGAACAAGCGCACTTCGCCGTCGCTCGTCGCCGCCAGCGACGCGGCCCAGGCCACCACGTCGCGTGCTGACGGTGAGAATGTGACGGCGCAGAGCACGCGTGCGATGCGAACGGTGCTGTCCGGCGGCGAGGCGATGATGTCGCGCTCCACGTACGCTGACAACGCAATCGCCGCGCCGCTGCCGGCGCGGCGGCGGGCGCCCGAACAGGCGGAAAAACCGAGTGTTCGGATGGCGTCGAGAGCGGACGATTACGAGCTGAAAGCGTGAGATTTCAGACTGAAACGCTGCCCGCTGTGGTGACCGACCAGCCACGCCGTGCGTTCGGCCGCCCGGTCGATCGCCGCAATCGGATGCACCGCTCGGGCTTGAGTCTTGACGTGGCCGCCCCCCGACAGATCGACGCGGACGGTGCAGAGGAATTGCCGATTCGCCGCCCGCTGCCGTGTCAGCACGACATCTATCGCGCGAATGCGCGTTTCGTATGGGGCGATGGCGGCAAAGAAGCGGTACTCGGCATACGCGCGCTTCTCGCCGGTTACTGAAGCGTCGATGCCGGAAACTCTGATTTGCATCACGTGAAGGCTGGCAAGTTGCACGCCATCGGCGGCGGCTACGCGGTGAGGTTGTACTGCTTCATTTTTCGCCAGAGCGTCACGGTGCTGATATTCAACGCCGCGGCCGCACGCTTGCGGTTCCCTTTGAATCGCTCGAGCGCCTTGCGAATCAGCTCCCGTTCCTGCGAACGGATATTCAGCGGATCGCCCAGGGGCGCCGATTTCTTCTTCTGCGTCACTTCCGGCGGCAGCTCGCGCAGCGTGATCGTCGGTCCATGGGCCAGGATGGCGGCTCGCTCGACCGCATGCTCGAGCTCGCGAACATTGCCTGGCCATTCGTAGTTGATCAATGCCGTCATGGCTTCGGCCGAGACCGTCTTCACGTCTTTCTTGAGCCGCGCCGCCGAGCGTCGGACGAATTCGTGGACGAGCGCCGGGACGTCGTCACGCCGTTCGCGCAGCGGTGGCACGGTGATGATGAAGGCCGCCAGTCGGAAGTAGAGATCTTCCCGGAACGAGCCGTTGGCGACCGCCTCCTTGAGATCACGGTTCGTCGCCGCGACGACACGAGCGTTCACCTTGATCGTCCGTTCGGCGCCGACGCGCCTGATCTCGCGCTCCTGCAGGACGCGCAGCAACTTGGCTTGAATGGTCGGCGCGACCTCGCCGATTTCATCGAGAAAGATCGTGCCGCTCCCTGCGACTTCAAACAGCCCGGCCTTGTCGCGGGACGCGCCGGTGAACGCGCCGCGAACGTGCCCGAACAGCTCCGATTCGAGCAGGGTTTCGGTCAATGCCGCGCAATTGATCGACACAAACGGCGCGGCGGCGCGGGGGCTCTGTTCGTGAATCATCCGGACGATGAATTCCTTGCCGGTGCCGCTCTCGCCGTAAACGAGCACGGTGGTGTCGATCGGCGCCACGCGGGCCGCCAGTTCCAGCACCTCCCGCATCGCCTCGCTGCGCGCGATGAAGTGCTGCGAGGCGGTGTGTCGCTCGATCCGCTCGCGGAGGACGTTCAGTTCGCGCTCGCGCTTTTCGAGCGCACGCTCGCGGCGCGAGAGTTCCTGCAGGCGACGCTGAACGGCCGACCGCAACCGTTCCACCTCTCGGCCGAGATCCTTGCTTTGGAAGTCCTGGCGGAGACGCTCAATCGCGTCTCCCCAGCTTCCAGCGTCACGACCGACGACGGTGCAGAACTTCTTTCCCTCGCCCAGGCACGACGACTCGCGAAAATAGATCTCCCGTTCGCAGCACGCGCTGGCATAGCCGCTGGTATAGCCGATTAACGACCAGCAGACCGGGTCGGGACTTGTTCCGTAGTGATGGACATGCTGCTCGGCTTCGTACGAATCGTGCCATTCGACATCTGCCTGGAAGCGGCCGGTCTCCGGATCGAACTCCACCGAGGTGAGCTCTGACCGCACGATCCCTTCGAGCGTGTGCACGACCGCACCGGTCCGCAATCCGTCCAGCGGATTGGACCAGGCGGCGCGATCGCGAAGGCTGACCGCGTCGTGGTAACCGTCCGCGAACCCAAACCGCATGAGCAGGCGGCGTGCCGTCTCGGGACCGAGCGTGTCGATCAGCTCTTTTCGCAACAGCCCCATGGCCGCGGCGCTGAGGATAACCACCCGCTGCTCGTGGAGCCGGATGACGCCCTCATCCGGCCGAAAGTCGAGGAGCTCGGCGAGCTGCAGCCGACGTTCAGCCATCTGTCCACGATACTGCTGCAAACCGCGGGCGTTCAATGCGCGATTCCGGTCAAGCCGCCAATGGAAGCGGCGACCGTTCGTGGGTTTCCACAGGTTTGTGGACCGATTCACGAGTGACGTCTGGCCGCGGCAGCGCCGGCTCGCCTCCCTCGCGCATCCATCGATACGGGTATGGCGCCACGAAGTGCCACATGTCCCGCCCGGTGAGCCGTGCGACCACGTATGACACTGCCCAGATCGCCGGAACGAATGCGATCACGAGCGTGCGCGTCAGCAGTCGGCTCTCCGCGGCTCCGGCGATAGTGCCGAGCGCAAGTGCCAGAACGATGCTCGTGAATACGAACCCCAATCTCATGACTCTCCCTTCAGTAATGGCGTTCCCATGCAACGTGACCGCGTCAGCAGACACGAATCACAAACGCAGTTCGGACAGTCCCGCCTTCCCCAGTCGATTCGAGACCATCCCGAGACTGCGGAGAAAGGCGAACGCATGCGCCCGTTCACCGTACACGTCGACAGCCTCGAGCCACAGCGACTCGGCCTGATCGTGCGGGCAGTCAACGTCGCACGCCGGGCCGGCGGCCTCTCCCGCGCGCCGTCGATGCATCACCATCGCGTCGTGCCACGCCGCGAGACGGTTCGCCAGATCGAGCGCTTCGCGCGTCCCGACCGCGGTTGCTATTGTTCGATAGAGACTCACGTCACACCCACCCGCGTGCCCGGCACGCTCTCGACGCGCGACCGACAGCGATCGCCGTTGTTCGTGAGGCGCCGCTGGCGGCGCCGGAAGCAATGAAAGAAGGACCGCGCGGCGACATGTGCGCCTGCGCGGTCGGCGACTCACGGCTGCGCGTCGCATGCGCGTCGCCAGATCGAGCCGCTGCTTATGGGTTAGGCAAGGCCCGGGCCGATCGGCCCGCGGCGAAATCGTCGAATTCCCGCACGTTGTGCCCGAACCGACCTTTCACTCTTGAACTCCCTTTCATCTTGAAACGTGTCGCGCGTGCGGCCGGGCAACGTCGATCGCCACAGTTCGCAGCAATTCCGCGGAAATCGCCTGGTCATCCCTGCAACGCGACCGGATCGATCCTTGCGATGACACACGTGAAAAGGAGGAAAGGAACGTGAGAAGTCGAACCGTGGTCGTAGGTTTTGTGCTGATCATCGCGCTGGCGCTGATCACGGGCAGCGTGCTGCTGATCGGGTACGTCGCGGCGGCGGCGTCGTTGCTGACGGTGGCGACCTTGCTGGTGAGAAAAGCACTGCGACGTGAATCGAAGATGACGATCGAGTCCCCCGTCCCTCGATGGATCGATGCAGAAGAACGGGAGGCGGCGTGACACCGTACCCACAACGGCCTTCGCCGAACGTGGATCAGGTTCTCGACGATTCGTTCCCTGCGAGCGACCCGCCGTCCTGGACCGGCGCGATCTCGCGTGTAGCGGGCCGGTTCGAGCGCCATCACGGCAACGAGCGACTCGCGCGCCGCATTCGTGCGGAATTTCTCGAGATGCCCGGGCTGTGTCTCACGATCGAGCAGGCGCAGCGTCTCTGGTCTCTGGATCCGGCCACGTGTGAGGCGTTGCTGAAATCATTGACCCGCTCGCGATTCCTGCGTCGTACCGACCGCGGTCTCTTCGTACTGCGCAGTCCCGAGGTTAGAGGCGCTGCGTTAGAGACGGACACACTCGTTTTGTAGGGAGAAGCACCATGCCTATCGGCGACATTATCGTGCTCGTTCTCGTCCTGTTAAGCGTTGGTTGGGTCGCCGCGGCGGCGGTTCGCTCGCGAAGGGGAACGTGAGGTATCCAATGCTGTGGATTGCATCGGTCGTGGCGCTCGCAGTTGCACGCGCCGACCAGAAGAACTCAGTCAGCGCCGGCAAGAACAATCGAACACCGAAATCTTCTTGAACAGGTGAAGCTGTGCTTTATCACGCGCTCGTGGTGGGACTCTCGCGGATCGGTCCGACCGAACGATCCGTGTATGCCTGGTGGATGCCGGCGCAGCAGCAACCAGAATCGACGGCCGATGATCGTTCACGTGAACAACCAACATATGGAGCTTCTTGAATGCGTCTCATCATGACCACCGACATCGTCGCCATCAGTCCACCGGGCCACGTGACGCCGCAGGGTCAGCGAACCGCGCTGCCGGCGTCCCTTCCAAGGCCGGTGAAGCTGACGCGGAACAGGAGGGGCGGACCGTCGCCACCGGCACACGTTCGCGTCATCGGCGGAGCGATCGATGAGGAGGACCGTGACTACATCGCCCGAAAGCTCGGGATGAAGCTCGGCAAGTTCGCCCCGTCAATCGAGCGGATTACGGCTCGTCTCTCCGACACGAACGGCCCTAAAGGCGGTCGCGATCAGAAATGTCAGATCAAAGTGGTGCTCAGCGGACTTCCTAGCGTGGTGGTCGACGAAACCGACTCCACACGCCCCCGCGCCATTGACCGGGCAATTGACGCGGCGGCGATCGCGGTCCGACGACGTGTTCAGCGGCGCCGCTTGAAACCGCTGCACCATCGCTCTCTCAACACCACTGCTTAGCACGGGGGAGCGTCAGGCGCCTGACTCGGCTACTCGATGACCTGGCGCTCAATAGGCCGAGATGGCGAGGAGAATGACCGCTGATCGGCAAGAACGATTGATCGCGGCAATCCCTGTCGCCTTCGTCCCGAAACTGCTGGGCCTGACGCCGCACTTCACCTAAAACGTGTAGCGCGCGCCGAAGCGGACGACCGTTCCGCTGATATGGGTGCTCGGCTGCCTGAAGAACGGGCCGGTGGTTTCAACGACGTCAGTCACCGTCTCGGCGTCGGCGAGGTTGAAGATGTTCAACATCAGGTGAAGGCGCTGCGTATCCTTGATGACGAATTCCTTCTGGGCGCGCAGGTTCATCAGGCTGATCGCAGGCAAGTAGTACGTTCCGATCTTCTCCGCCATGATCGTCATGTTTCCTTGCACCAGCGACGTCGTCCGACTCGGGTCCGCCAGCCGCAGGTGCCGGTCAGTCAGGGTGAGCAGCCGGCCGTACGGCTCGCCTTTCATGGCGTTGTAGGACAGGCTGACCAGCACGCCGTGGTTGAACACGTAGCTGCCTGCCGCCTTGAACGTCCAGCCGGTCGTCCGCGTGTTCTTCGAGTTCCACAGCACGGTGTTCGGATCCTCGGAGAACTCCGACGACACATTCCGTTTCGTCCAATCGACGCCGCTGGTCAGCTGCCAGTGGCCGCTCATGCGTTTGGTGATGCCGAATTCGACCGTGCTGTAGGTGTCGCCGATCGGCTTGTTGGTCAGGTAGTAGTCGGTCGTGTCCGGCGGCGCGCTGGTTTCCCAGACCGTAATGGTCCGGTCGTCGCCGCTAAAGACAATGGCGTCGCGACCCGGGTCGATGGCCTGGACCGGAGTGAATGCGGACGAGGTGCGAAGCCGGTCATATCTGCCGAACGTGTCCTTCTGCCGCTTGCGAACAGCCGTGACATGGGCGCGCACGTCGCCGGCGATCTCCTGCTCCGCACCGAACGTGTATTCGTCGGTGGACGAGTCGTGCAAGTCCGGATCGACGGTCGTGGGCGTCAGTTGCGCGCCGCCGAAGATCGGCTGACGCGTCGCGACATATGCCGGCGTGATCCGCGTTGCGGCGACCGTGGGATCCGCCGTCAGGTAGCTGGCGTCCCACGCGTACTTCCTGGTGGTGACGCCGATCGGATTCACGAGCGCGGCAATCGACGCCGCCGGATTCGTCGCGAATCGTCCCCAACTGGCCTTGAGCGCCGTCTTCGAGTTGCCGAAGAGGTCGTAGATGAGCGCGACCCGCGGCACCACGGTGTTGAACGTCACGACATCGCGCGCCGGCGTGACGATCCTGACGGCGAAGGGACCGACGTCGCATTGGTTATCGTCGACGCATGGCTGGTTTCCGTTCAGGCCGAACCGCTGCTCGGGATAGGAGTTGTGGTACTGATCGAAGCGAAGGCCGTAGTTGAGCGTCAGTTTCGACGTGATCTGAAACTTGTCCTGGACGAAGAGCGCGTGGTTCTCGAGGATGTTGACGCTCCACGCCGGTCCGTTGTCGGTCCAAAAGGAAGTCGGCAGGCCGTTTGTCGTCGCGATGTAGAAGTGGCCGGTGGTGCCGGCCGGTCCCGGAGCGCCGTACGCGGTGAATCGCGGCGCGTAGCGCTGATACATGTAGCCGATCTTGATGTCTTGTCGGTCGGCGTAGAGAGCGAGGTTCGCGTTGTAGTGCCGGCGCTGGTCCTGCGAGAGACCGGGCGTGTTGTAGGCGCCGCGCCGCGCGAACGTGACGTCGTCGATGATCGGCGTCTTGTCGGTGTGCGCGGTGAGCGGGAAGTTGTTGCCATAGACGTTGATCGAAGAGTCCAGGGTCGCGCGATCGCCAATCACTCGCATGTAGTCGACCTTGCCGATATGGCTCCAGGTATCCTGAAGCGCGGTCGACTCGACCAGATATTGATAGGCGCCAAAGCCGGAACCGCCGCGATACGGCTGATACTTGCGGCCCAATTGGGTCATGAACGTCAGTGCGCTTCCACCGCTGAGTTGATGATTCAGCTTGATGGTGTATTCGGTCGTTTGGGTGGTGAACGACTGACCTCGCGTGCCGCCCTCTTCGAGCGGCCGGTCGGACATCGCGGTCGTGAGCTCGGTGAACTGATCGCGGAACGATGTGAAGTACCAGAGCCTGTCCTTGACGAACGGGCCACCGAGCTGACCATTGATATCGCGATACCGCGCGTAGTTCTCGGCGCCGTCGAAGGGTTTGTGGCTCCCGGGTTTGTAGTCGGCGTAGAACTCACCGTGGGGCGTGTTGCTCCCGCTCTTGATCACCGTCGTCACCGCGGCGCCCGCCACGGGAACTTCCGCGGAGTTGCCCGCGGCAGCGACGTTCGCTTCAGCCAACGCGCCGTAGTCGATATAGGCGCCCACGTCGTCGGCGCCTGAGTTGATGTTGACGCCGTCGACGGTCGTGATGGTTTGGCCCGACAATCCGTACGCGCGATATGACGACTGCGTGCCCGCGGTATTGCCGCCGACATCCGGGCGCGGCACTGCGATGCCCGGGGTTTGCGAGAGCAGGGCAAACACGTCGCGCTGGTTGGGGATGTCGCGCAACATCGCGCCGGCGAAGTTCGTGCCGACGGTCGCGTTCTGCACATCGACGATCGGCGCCGCCGCCGTGACCGTGATCACGTCGCCGGGAATCCGTGCTCCCGATTCGTCGCTGACGGGTGCCGACACGCTCGCCGTGGGTGGTGGTTGATCGCTGCTCGAAAGCGGCCGCGCGACGCGTGACGGCGTCGCCGGTGCCGCCTCATCGCGACGCTTCGGCGCGCGCGTAACGATCAGCAGGCCTTGCGGCCCCGGCCGCGCGTACAGACCGTGCGGCCGCAGTACCTGGTCCAGCATGTCGCGCGGTGTTCCCGATGGTTCGGACGACACGCGCAGCGTCACCGGCACGAGGCTCGTGCTGAAGACGATGCGCAGGCCGCGGCGATTCAGATCCTGCAAGACGTCGACGAGCGGCCGTCCGGCATAGAGCGGCGCAGCGCGGCTCTCTTGACCAGCCAACGGCATGGCGCAACCGCCGACGAGCAGCAAGGCCACGATCGCCGCTCTCATTTTGCTTTGCGCGCTCCGCTCGCATCGTCGACCGCGACAAGCGTGATGACGTCGCCGTCGGTGCGACGCGCGAGCCCGCAGGACGACAGCACGACATCGAGTGCCTCGTCCACCGTGAGGCCTTCGATCGCGCCGTAGACGATCGTCGCGGCGTTTGCCCGTTCCAACGCGGGATCGGCAAAGCGAATCGACCGCCCGCCTTCCCGCTCCGCCCAGGCGAGAAACTCCGGCAACGGCCGGCCCTCGAATTGTGGCGGCCGAGCGGCTCGAACGATCCAGTCCCAGTCGGCGCCAGAGGTCGACGCCCGGCCCGAGAGGATTCCGGACGGCGTCATCCTGAGTTGGCCGCCGCCGTCGGCCTCCCGTATACCGAAGGCGCCCGAGACTTCCACTCGGCCGTCGCGAACCCGGACACGCAGCTCCTGATCGGAGAGGCGAACTTCATAGCGCGTGCCGACATCGCGGATCACCGATCCGCGAGCGACGATCGCCACCGTCTCCGGCGGTCCGGTTCGGTGCGACGAGTCGAGATAGAGCGCGCCGCGGGCGAGAGACATCCTTTGCTCGGTATCAAGGGTCATGTCGGTATTCGAATCAAGACGCAGCTCGACGCCATTGACCAGCACGATGGCGGTGCGACCGCCATACGTCGTGATGCGCGTGCCCGGCCTCAGTCCCTCGCCAACGCGACCGGCGCGCGCCTGCCCATCATGCTGGAAGACGACCTCGCTGGTGACGAACACCGTGGTCGCAATTGGAGCAGCCGCCGGCGAAGAGCCGCGTTCGCGCCGCCAGTTCAGGAGCAGCAGCGCGCTCGCCAAGACGAGCACCGCCGCGGCCGCGATCGGGACACCCCGCTTCCAGTTGCGCGTGCCGGCGGCGGCCTCCTGCCACGCTGCATGGACCGCGGGGCGAACGCGAGCCGTGCGGTCGGCATCGATGGCCGCCGGCCGCGGCTGCCGCAACAGGTCGCGGACCACCGCGTCGGGATCATCTTGACGGTTCATGACCTCACCTCGTTTGCCGCCGCGTGGACGGCGGCGAATGCATCCCGGAACGCGTCGCGCGCGCGCGTGAGCAGCGACTCAGCGGCCTTCGGCGTGCACTGCAAGCGCGCGGCAATGTCGTCGACAGGCAACTCCTCCAGGTACTTCCATTCGAGCGCACGGCTGTAGCGTGGCGGCAGATGATCGAGCACGAGCTGCACGATGCGGCCGGCGTCGGCGCGCGCCAGCCCGGCATCCGGGGCCTCGGCCGCCGCACCGATCGATTCCAGCGCCGCGCGAACGCCGGGGTCGTCTTCCGTGAGCGACACGGTCACGCGGCGCGACGTCCGTTTTTCCCACGCGGAGATCTCGCGACGGCAGATTGTACAGAGCCACGTGAAGAGGGTCGCCTCGCCGCGCCACGAACGCAGATTGCGCACGGCGGCGATCAGCGAGTTTTGGACGAGATCTTCGGCGGCGTCCTGATCGCGCAAGCGAATGACGGCGAAGCGGAACAGCCTGGGGAAATAGTCCGCGAAGAACTCGTCGAACGCACCTTCATCGCCGCCCAGCATGCGGCGGACCAGTTCGCGCTCGCTGCCGTTGTCCATCTGAATCAGTTAGAGGGTCCTCCGAAGCTGATCCTTCGGTGATGGCCGCGAAGGATTCACCAACGACGGTCCTCTCACTGATCCAGGGACCGGCCTCAATCGAGCTGAGATGCGTCGATATTCAGTCATTCTAGTGGCGGCGGCGGCCATCGCCTGCGGGCCAGGCGCGACGCCGACGGCGCCCACGCCTGGCATCCGCGCGACGGGCGACCTGAAGTCGTCTCTCTCGACGTTCTTCGACGCGCTGACGATCCCGGCGAACGCCGCCTGTTCGATCTCCATCAGCCAGCACGGGCAAGTGGTTCTCGAACGCGGGCGCGGACAGACTGCTCCGGGACTCGGGGCGTCCGGCGATTCCCTTTATCGCATCGCATCGCTTACGAAGCCAATCACCGCGAGCGCCATCCTCATCAGCGAACAGGCCGGCAGGCTTAGCCGTACCGACAAGATCAATCGATTCCTCGCATACCCGGAGCCGGCGCCAACCGTCGACGAGCTGATCACGCACATTCCCGGTCTGCCGAATTACCTGGAGACGTCGGCGTTCCAGAACGGACGTACCTCTCCGACGACTGTGGAAACCCTCTTGTCGCTGATCCAGCCTTGGGACGGCGTTCGGCGGTACCAGTACAGCAACTCGCACGCCATTCTTCTGGGCGCGGCCCTTCAGCAGGTGAATGGGCTGCGATACGAGGACGTCGTGCAGCGTGACATCTTCGGCCCGGCTGGGATGTCGCACTCGTCGTTCGCGCTCCCTCCCGAATCAGCATTATTTTCGGCGCCGACGCATCCGACGTGGGTGTATGCCGCGGGCGGCGTCACGTCGACCGCCGCCGATATGAATCGATTCAACCAGGCGCTCTTGAGTAACCGGTTCGGGTTCGGCGCGGTCGAGAGCTTTGACCGAAGCGCGGCGGGGGTCACGAGCTTCGGCATGGGGTCGGGCGTCGGCAACGGAGAGCTTCGCTTCACGCACGCCGGCGGTCTCGATAACTACAGTTCATTCAGCATCATGTTTCCCGCCGATCGGTCCAGCATTGTCCTTCTCTGCAACTTCAACAAGAACGATCCCGACGGTCAGTTCAATTTCGTGATGGGCCTCCGGAGCATCATGCTCGCCGCCAAGTAGGGTGCCGCGAAGGATTCGTCGCGTGCAGCCCTCTAACTGTTCCAAATGGACAACTCGTTTGGAGGCACGATGACAAAGTGGCTGGCGATAGCGACGGCAATCGGATCACTGACGGCGTGCGGCGGGGGCACCAGCAGTCCGACCGCGTCAACACCGGCGGCACCGCCGGCGAACATCGCGGGTCCCTACGGTGCGAACGTCATCGCATCATCAACCTGTTCTGCGAACTTGCCAACCGCGACGCGCTCGCTCGGTTTCTTCGCGACTATTACTCAGACTGGCGCCGCGGTTCAGATGCAACTCGTGGCCCATCTGCCTGGTGCCCCATCGGCCACGGTCTCTGGCACGGTCTCCGGCCAGACGGTCAACTTTCCGAGCTTCTCGTTGAGCGAAACTATGGGGGCCGGCGCTGCGCTCGTTGCGTCGGGCAATGCCAGCGTCGGCGCCAACGGGTCGATCACCGGCACCCTCAGCGGCACATACCAGACGCCATCCGGATCGAGCTGCAATGCAGCAAACCATCAACTCGAGATGGTCAAGCTATGCGAGCAGAAAGTTGATCAGGGGGTTGCACTGCTCCCCTGTGCAGGAATTTAGGATGCGCAAAGCCCACATCCTCTGCCTCGGCGCCACGATGGTCGCGATCGGCAGCCTGCTGCTGACGCTTCACACACGACCGGAACGCCGCGACACAATGGCCGAGCGCTTTGATCAACCAGGTGCCGCGCAACGCGCCGATCTGTTACGTCGTCGGCCCACTGATGGCCGGGAGGATACGCCGCACTTTTACGAAGCGGCAACGCGGCGCGTTGCGTCGCTGGCGCGATTCTCATCTGCCATCGGCCGCAACATTCCGTTTGCGCAACCGGCGTCACGGCTATGGCTCTCCGGTTCACGCGTGACGTCGCTGCGCGAGACGAGCAGCGCCGCCAACGTGCTTGATGCCTGGACACCGCTTGGGCCGGGCAACATCGGCGGCCGCACTCGAGTCGTGAAGTTTCACCCGACTGTTCCGACCACGCTGTTCGCTGCCGGCGTCTCTGGAGGAATCTGGAAGAGCGACGACAACGGCAGCACCTGGCGTCCCACCGGCGACGGCCTGACGAACATCGCGGTCAACTCGTTGCTCATCGACCCGGTTCGTCCCGACGTCATGTACGCGGGCACCGGCGAAGGATATTTTCGCGAAGAAGTCCGCGGCACAGGTCTGCCGCTCCGCGGCAGCGGGATTTACGTCACCGCCGACGGCGCGACGAGCTGGCAACAGCTGCCCGCAACCAACACGCCCGACTTTTACTGGGTGAACGATCTGGAATTCGGCGTCAACGATTCACGACGGATCTATGCCGCGACGCGATCCGGCGTGTGGCGATCGACCGACAGGGGCGCCACGTGGACGCAGCTGCTGGCGACCAGCGTCCGCGGCGGCTGTCTCGATCTCGCGTTGCGGCCGGATCGATCCGAGGACGTGTTGTTCGCATCGTGCGGGTCGTACGAGCAAGCAACCGTATATCGCTTTCCTCGCGCCGCCGATCGTGCCGACGTCGAGGTCGCGTTACGTGAGGCCGACATGGGACGCACGTCGCTCGCGATTGCGCCGTCGCGTCCCGACATCGTCTATGCGCTGGCGGCGAGCAACGTTCCCGGTCCGCAGGGAATTTACGAGCAAGGTTTGCTCGCCGT
>Ga0070686_100000837_pt1 | contig 17820 bp, 14 predicted proteins | sample KBSS23LmetaG_FD_65654 | JGI IMG/M metagenome (GOLD analysis project Ga0070686, IMG submission 65654) | Switchgrass rhizosphere microbial communities from Kellogg Biological Station, Michigan, USA - KBS S2-3L metaG | ecosystem: Host-associated > Plants > Roots > Rhizosphere ... | reverse complement strand
ACTTCTTTTGCTGGGGCTTGGAATCACTGTTTTCGTTGGAAAGGCACTTCGGTCATGAAATTGACAAATTCCCTCTGTGTCACCTTTGTAATTGGCCTACAGTCAGCGTACGCTGCCGATTTTATCGTTGCGCCAAATGACCGGGCCACGACGCGGGGCAGCAGCTCGTTCCTCCCTGGGTTTGCGAGTGGGGGCGGAGCCGATTTCAAGGCGTTGTACACACCTATTAATTTCAACGGAGCAGTTAACATTACTGGACTTGCGTTTAGGCTCGACGAAGGCTCAGGCAATCTGTCTTTGGATATTGTGATTCCGCGGTTGGTCCTTCAGCTCGACACCTATTCTGGAAGCTACGCGACATTTGCCTTCGGAAACGCATCCCCCAATTTAGTGACTGTTTTCGATGGGGCGGTGAATTGGCACACAACGGATCTTCCGGGGTCCGGCCCAAACCCGTTTGATCTTGCAATTGCCTTTTCTCAACCATTCCTCTATGATCCTGCCTCAGGCTCGCTTTCATTACATTATACTGCGGCAACAGTCGGCGGCGACGGCGGTGCGGCGGATTTCCAGGTCGTCTCGGGCGACACAACATTTGGATGGACTGCAGGAGCAACAGGAAAATCTCCCGGGACGCTTATTGCGCGTTTCGAAGTTACTTCGGTTCCGGAGCCAAGTTCCCTTCTTTTGCTGGGGCTTGGAATCACTGTTTTCGTTGGAAAGGCACTTCGGTCATGAAATTAACAAATATCCTCTGTGTCACCTTTGTAATTGGCCTACAGTCGGCGGGTGCCGCCGATTTTATCGTTGCGCCAAACGATCGCGCGAACGTGAATGGAAATGATTTATTTATCGGCGGTTTTGGCTCGGGAGGTGCGGACTACAATGTTGTCTATACCTCCGCAAATTTTTCGAGCTCTGTAATCATCACGGGCCTTGCATTTCGCTTGGACGAGGGATCGCTAAACCAATCGTTTGACGCCGTGATTCCAAGGCTTACCTTGCAGTTGAGCACCTACTCCGGAACTTACGCTGCTTTCGGCTTCGGCGCTGTGGGGACCGACGTTCGAATCGTCTATGACGGTTCGGTGACCTGGCATACCGCGGATCACTCAGGTTAAGTCCCGAACCCATTCGAACTTGCCGTGGCATTTTCACAGCCCTTCAACTACGACCCTTCACGCGGCAGCTTGAATATGCGATATACCGTCCCTTCGATCGAGGGAGGATTGAGTGCGGCTGACGCTCAAACATCACCCGGTAATCCATCGCTTGGTTGGTTTGCAGGTCCAAGTAGCAAAAGCCCTTTAATATTGGTCACGCAGTTTGCTGTGACGGCCGTTCCGGAGCCAAGTTCACTTCTTTTGCTGGGGCTTGGAATCACTGTTTTCGTTGGAAAGGCACTTCGGTCATGAAATTAACAAATATCCTCTGTGTCAGCTTCATACTCGGCTTGCAGTTAGGGCGAGGGAATTTTTAACCGCAGATCGCACAGAGTTTCGCATCGCCGCGGTTGCGGGACAGGGATTTTTGGGCTGGGAAATGGACTTGATGGACGGGATGGGTGGAGCGATGGCGCAATGCGTGGAGCGAAGTCGGCAAATTATGCGGTGGATGTTTTTCGTTGCAGAGGCGGGAACAGTTGGGAGCGCAATTATTTTTATGGGGATCGACCAAACGCCTGGGTATTCGCATGCCTTCGACTCGCTTACCGCGATCGCAACTATTCTGCTTTTCGTCCTGCCGGTGTTCTCGATGGGTTTATTTCGAAGCGACAGAAAGCCGGCGATAATCGGTTTGATCACGTTTGCCTTTGTTTTCCTGCTGGTCCCCGTTAGTTCGCAGCTTTGAGATGTCAGAGCCTCGTCACCTCGGCTGCTACGAGGGGGGCGCTGGCGCGCGCAGAGGGACGAGGGCACAGAGGAGATCGTCCTGGCACGACTTTTTTGGGGAATTGTGATAGGAGCGGAGGATGAGTGCGTTCGATGCGATCGTGATTGGCGCAGGGATGGCCGGGAGCGCCGCGGCGTGGCAGTTGAGCCGGGATGGTTTGCGCACGTTGGTGCTGGAACAGTTTTCGATCGGGCACGCGAAGGGGAGTTCGCACGGCGAGTCGCGCATTTTTCGGTTCGCGTATCCACAGGCGCATTATGCGAAGTTCGCGATGCAATCGAAGCCGCTCTGGCTGGAGCTGGAACGGGAGAGCGGACAACGTTTGCTGCACACGATCGGCGGATTGGATTTCGCGGACGATCCGGAATATTTTAAGGAGGTGCATCAAATCGCAGCCGCCTTGAAGCAGAACGGCGCGGCGTGCGAATTGCTCGACGCGAAGGAAATTCGACGACGATTCCCCCAGTGGCGGATTTCCGACCAGACGATTGGCGCCTATTCGCCGGACGGCGGCTGGATCGCGGCGACGAAAGCGGTGCGGGCCATGACGGAACGGGTGACGGCTCTCGGGGGCGCGGTGCAAGACGAAGAGCCTGTGAAAACGATTCGCGTGAGGAATCAATCGGTCGAAGTCATCACCACCAAAGGGAATTATACGGCAAAGTATCTGGTGATCGCCGCCGGCGCGTGGCTCAAATCGTTGCTGCCCGGCCGTGAAGCAATTGGCTTTCACTATGACGGAGCGAATTTGGACGAAGTAAATGCCGGCGACGAAATTTTGCGCACAACGCTGGACCGCTTTCTGAAGCTCAAATTAAAGGTGACGCAAGAACAGCCGGTTTATTTTGCGCCGCGCACGAACGCCGATTCGTTTCGTGAAGGGCGTTTCCCAATCTGGATTCATTATCGAAAGCCATTTTTCATTTATGGTTTTCCGATGTTGGAAACGCCCGGAATCAAATTGGCTTTTCATCATGACGGCCCGGTAATCGATCCCACCGATCCGAACCGGACGCCCAATCCAGAAGTGCGCCGGCGGTTGCGCGAATATCTTGAGACCTACCTGCCGGATGCGGCGGGTGAAGCGATCGAAGAAGCGACCTGCCTGTACACTTCGACCGAGGATCACAACTTCATCATCGACCACCTTCCGCCGTTCCCAAACGTGGTTGTGGCCTCGCCTTGCAGCGGCCACGGCTTCAAGTTCGCGACCGGAATCGGACGGGCGCTCGCGGACCTCGTCCAATTCGGCAAAACGGAAATGGAGATCGGCTACGCGCGCTTCTTCAGTTCGAATCGCGCGGCGTGACCCGACCGTGACGCGCTCGCATTCGATGGGCGAGGTGCGAACTTAAACCTCGGCGGGTTCGCCGCGGCGGAGGTCCACCGATTGGACGCCTTCGAGTTGGTTGAGCTCTTTGACGAATTCGGAAGGATGAAAGCCGGGTTTGAGGCGGAGACGATAGGTGTAATCGATCGCCGCTCCTTGTTTGGCGGTGGTCACAACGAAGACATCGTAACTGGCGACGTTTTTTTCGAAGACGGGAGCGAGAAGAGCTTTGACGTCGCAACCGAGTCCAAGGCGGATGTTCAAGGTGCTTTCAGTATCGGTCCATCCCAGCTCGGGTTTGGCGCGGGTGAGGGCGGCGGCAATTCCGCCGATGATCAGCCCGAGAGCGGCGATGGGATAGAAAGCGGAACCGGCGCCGAGGGACATGCCAACGACCACGGCAAAGATCACGAAAGCGGTGTCCTGCGTATCGCGCACGACGGTGCGGAAGCGGACAATCGAAAGCGCGCCGACCAGGCTGAAAGCGCGCGCGGTGTTGTTGCCAATGACTTGCGTGACCATGGCAATGAGGATGGCGAGAAGGACGAGGGTCGGCGGGAAGGAAGGGTTTACGTGACTGGCGGGGCGGGTCGTCCGGTAAATCGTGGCCACGAGGACGCCGCCGACAAACGCCAACGCGAGCCGCAGGGCGATCTCGAGCCAGAAGGTTTCTGGATTCGTAGTTGGAGAGTGGAAGATGTCCATTTTAAGCGGGCCGATGATCGATTGGCTCAAAGGTAGGGCGCGTCACTCCGTGCGCGCCGCCGGGCGCAGAGTAAATATTCAAATTGTTCGAGGGCTCCGTGCGTAACGAAATCGCGAGTTGATGAACGTGACACTGCTTCGGCGCGGCGCGCTCGGAGAGACGCGCCCTACCCACGCCAAAATCGAAGTGGCGCTTTTGCAACCGCACCTGTTGGCGCTCGCAGTGCATCACGCGACGCGGAGGACGGAGTTGTCGGCGTCGGAGGCGTCGGCTTCGGCCACGCCGTCGAGAGCTTCGACGTGTGGCGCGAGTTTGGACGCGCGCAGGGCCATGCGATATTTGGAGGCCGGACCCGGGTTCAAATTGAATTCTTCGATGATGCGTTTGGCGAGCGCGGGCAGGCGCGGGTACTTCAATTCAAGAATGGCGTTTTCTTTAAGGAACGGTTCACCGCGTTGAGCGGGCCAGGCGAGTTGAACGTCGGTGTCGAAGCGCAGCGCGCGATCGACCGTGAGGCGCAACATGCCCTCGGGCGTAATTTTTTGGCGCGCGACGCGATGGTATTCGATGTAACAGGTCGGCAAAAGTTGGCGCAGGTTCAGGCGCGCATCGTACCAGCCGGCCTTGGCGAGTTGCGCGAGGGACGGAAGTTCCGCGATCCCGATTTCGCTGCGCCGTTTGCGGACGATCCCACCGCGCTTGAGTTTGCGTTCGAGGAAAAGCCAGTCCGCATCGTTGTAACGGCGCACGCGATATTTGGCGCGGCCATAGGAGCCGATTTTGCGGAAGACATGCCATTGCGGCGTGTCGAAGTAAATGCTCTGGACGAGGTATTCGTCGCTGTGATCGCCGTTGCCGTGGGGATCGGGATCGAGTTCGCGGCGGGCCCAGGCCAAAACGCTTTCGGCCTTGTCGAGCGGGAGCAAAAATTTGATTTCGTGGACCATGTTCTACGGCATTAGACCCGGCGGCGGGGGGATTGTTTCAGGAATCGCGTCGAGAATTTCATTCAGATCGAGTTGCCCGTCGTGATTCGCATCAAATTTCTTAAACCAGGCGCTCGCGGCGGCCGTCATCTCGCTCTCGGACAAATGACCGTCATGATTCGCGTCACCTGTTTGTAACAAACGCCGCGCGAGTTCGCCACCTCGATTTGGGCCAAAGCCCCGCCCGCCCGGCCCGCCTCCGCCGGCCGGCCCTCCGGGACCACCCGGTCCACCTGGACCGCGCCCACCGGGGCCATTGCCGCGTTCGAGAATTTTCCCTTCGGACTTGCCATCGAGCTGCGCCTGGATCGAAGCAACACGGCCTTCGATAAATTCTTCCAGCGGCGGCGCCATTTGTGGCCCGCGTCCGCCCGGCCCCGGGCCCCCGCGCATCGCCTGGCGCGGTTCCTCTTTCATCGCGCTCGCGGTGGCGGATTGAATTTGCCTGAGCGTGGCTTTCACCGTTTCGATTTTCATCGGCCCGCGCAGCAGCTCTCGATAATCGTCGAGAAACATTTTTTCGAATTCCGGAATCGCGACCAGCCGCTCGATCAAACGATTTCGGCCCATCGCCGGATGCCGAATGCTCAATTTCATTTGATCATCCGCGGAACCCGCCATGGGAAAGCGCCCGAACGCTTCGTTCAAATCCCACGCAATAAAATGAAAACGCCGATCTTTGGGATTAAGATACAGATAATAATTGTGGCCGCTGCCGATGAAGCTATCCAGGTTCGCAAGCGCATCGTTGAGCGCGATGAATTTCAGAAAACCAGGAACATCCATCGCTTCCACAATTTCCTTTTTGAAAGCGGCGTCGTCCGATTGGTGTATTAATTTCGTCAGCGCGATATAACGCCGCGCCTGTTCGGGGCTGGCTTCGTCTTTCGGTTCGAGCCGATCCTTGTAGGAATTCCAGTCGTCACCCAAATACGGAAGATCGCCCATTCGCTCCGGTTTAAGCAGCAACCCGCCGCCTTCATCGAAATGCGCCTTCAAAAACCTGGAGTCCACCTGTTCGACAATCGTGTAAAGGCCAATCAATTCGTGTTCGCGCTCGCCGCTCACCGTCAGGTAAACGCGCGCAAACGCCGTCCTCGAAGCCGGCGCGCCTGTTTCGCGCACAATCGAATACGCCAGCGATTCGCGCGCTTCCGAAGGGTCCATCGCGTTGTTGTTCAGATTCAATTTGCCGAGTCCGCGAAATTTCTGGCCCTTCACGAACTCATTGAAATCGACCTTGAACGACGTTTTGCCCGATTGCTGTCCCGCGCGAAACGAACTGTTGCCCTTGAATCGCAACCCGACCTTATCGAGCGCTTTGCCGTCGCACTCGAAGCTCGCCGGAACCGTTTTGAAATTCTGGCTCATCGGCCCGCCCGGCCCGGGCCCGCGATTGCCCGCCGACGGTTCGGGTTGCATCGAGGCCCAATCCGCTTTCGTTACTTTCAGATGAATCGTGTGAACGTTCGTCAGGCCAAAAAAAGCATCGGATTCATCTTTCGTCGCCGCACGGGTCGCCAGGCACGCGCCCGCCAAAAGAAGAGCGGCGAAAGCGCGGAGAATTTTGGACCCGGTTAAACCCATAATCGTTAATTACACAGAATGTAACGTCGAGGTTACAGATGTTGATCGCATAAGTTAACGGAAAAAGAGGAACCAGATCAGCGCGAAGACCGGCAACAGCACGGGCAACGAGAATTTCACCATGTAAGCGATAAAATTGGGCGCATGCACCTTGTTGTGTTGCGCGATCGATTTGACCATGAAATTCGGGCCGTTGCCGATGTAGGTCATGGCGCCGAAGAAAACCGAACCGACGCTGATGGCCACAATGTTCTTCGCGAGCAACGGCGTCGCGAGCAAATACGCCGCTTTCAAGTGATCGAGATCGACCCCTTTGACGCCGATTAATTCCGGATGGTTCGTTTGCAAAATCAAAAACGCGTTGCGCACAGGCTCGGCAAACGCAGCCATATCCGTGCCGCCGGCGAGAACGAGTTGCCGTAGTTTTTCCAGATGCTCGGGCGCGATGAAGACGCCGCCCGCCGCCACCAAAAAGCTGTAATAAGTCGGCGCGTTATCCAAAAACGCCGAGAGCAAACCGGTCGCCCAGTAAAAAAACGCGGGCGCCGCGATCGCGATCTCTTTCGCATGCAACGCCAGCCAATCGAGAGCCGGCAACATCGTCGCGAAGATGCCGACGAACAAAATCGCCACTTCCTTGACCGGTTCGAAATTGAAATCGTTCGCTGCATGAATCGATTTGCGCGTGGCGAAGTAAGAACCGATGGCGGCGCCAATCATCAAAGCTTCCCGTAAAAAATGCGGTTTTTCGACGAAGACTCCGCCAAGAATGATCAGGAGAAAAAGAATGTTCACGCCGCCTTCGAAACGCCAGGTGTCCGGCGGTTCGGCGAGCGTCGCGCGAATTTTTTTCGGCGCGCGCAAATAATTCCGATAATCGACCGCGAAAAAAATCGCGAGAACCGCGCCGACGCCGACTGCCCACATCGGCCAGCAATGTTCGGCCACCCACCAAAACGGCACGCCCTTCAAATAGCCAATGAACAACGGCGGATCGCCAATCGGCGTGAGACAGCCGCCGAGGTTCGACACGATGAAAATGAAAAAAACGATGTGGTGTCCCGTGATGCGATATTTGTTCATCCGAATCCATGGACGAATAAAAAGCATCGAAGCGCCGGTGGTCCCGATCAGGTTCGCGGCGATGGCGCCAACGAAAAGAAAAATGACATTTTCACCGGGGGTGGCCTCGCCTTTGACATTGATGTGAATGCCCCCCGCAACGACGAACAGCGAACCGATCAACGCGATGAAACTAAAATACTCGTGCGCGACTTCCGCCACGCGATGCGGCGCGTGCAGCCCGAACAAGTAATAGAAAATGGTTACCGCTGCGAGCGTCGCCGCCACCTTGGGATAATGATGATGCCACCAATCCGCAAAAAACAGCGGCGCTAGCGCGATCAAAATCAACAGCGCCGCGAACGGCAGCAACATCAATAAGTTTGGGGCAACGGCGGGCACAGGTCAGGGTCTAGGAGCTTCGGAAAAAGGACCAAACCAACGCCGCGACACCCATCCCGACCACGCCCAGAATAATCCAAACCCAAACGGGCGTTTTTTCCGGCGCCGGCGCGGGCGCAGCCGGGCGAACGATATACGGCTGGCCCACCGGCTCATTGCGCCGCGCGGATTCCGGAGTGATTTCCAGCCAGTCACGCAACTTATCCGTGACGCCCACCTCCGCGAGATAACGTTCATCAAGCGCCGGAACCGCCTTGATATTATCGCGATTCGTCCGGCGATGATCCGCCACGTCCGCAATGTGAACCGCGGTCAATGGCGAAAAAGTCCGCTCCGTCGATTCGCTCGGGAAATGATGCCACGCGACCGCCTCCAGGATCGTCAGCGGAATGCCCCACAAACTCAGCAAATAACCGCCCGTTTCCGCATGCGTCGTGCCGAGCTTCACGCGCTCCAGCAGATGAATCGGCGTTTTCGCTTCCGCGGCGGCGCGAATGACCTCCTTGTATTCCTCCGGCTTGATCGACATCAAAATCAATTTGCCAATGTCATGCAAAAGCCCCGCGGTGAATGCCTCTTCCGCCAGCGTTTCGTTCTGCGTTTGCAGCATCGTGATGCGCCGCGCGATCGCCGCCACGCCAATGCTGTGCCGCCACACCTTGTCGAAAATCGCGTTCGAAGCCGGCGTTTGCGGAAAATTATTCAGCACATGCGTGTAGCGCACGAGCGATTTCAACGTCTCGATCCCCAGCAACTGCGCCGCCTCCGTCGGGTTCGTGATTTTTTTGCTGTAACCGTAATACGCCGAATTGGCGACCTGGAGCACGCGCGACGTCATCCCCATGTCCTTGTTGATCGCCTCGCCGATGTCCTGCACCGAAGAATCGGCCGAATGAATCGTGCGAATCACGCCCTGATAATTCGACGGAATCGTCGGCAAACTGTGCAGGCCCGAAACCAAATTGAGCGTCGTATTATTTTGCAGCCACGAAACCAACTTCGCCATCCGCTCGACCGCCGAAATCAACGCGTTCGGATTGCACGGCTTCGGCAAATATTGAAAACGCCCCGACGCATACGCCAGCCCGCCTCCGCTTTCCGCGTCCGGCGCGAGAATAAAAGTGGTGAGCTTGGGATGAAGCTGCGTGAGCTCTTCCGCGACTTGCACCGGATCGGTGTCCGGCATCGTCGCGCTCAGCAACGCCACATCGACCGGCTGCTTTCGGGCGAGCGTGCGCGCTTCCTGCAAATCCCTGGCGTGCGCGACTTCCCAGAATTTGTGCTCGCGCAATTCATTCACCAGGTCCGCCACCAATTGCTCCGATTCCTCAAGATAAAGAATGCGCAACACGGACGCAGAGACTCTGCGCGTCGGTTCACCGGGCGGCCGGTCCTTCCACAAATCAGGGACCACGCGCGGACTTTACGGGCAAAGATGTCTGCGAAGCAAGAATGGCGAATCCGCGCGTTCGAACAGATCTGCCTCGTGCAACCTACCACTGGCGCACACGATAAAACGTCGTCGCATTCCCCGGACGCGCTGTTGAATCTTCGAAGGATAATGCGGGAATAATCTCCGAAATCGGCGCATACGGTCCCGCTACATCGCTCGCGCGTTCAACCTGGAAAACCCGGCCCGCTCCCGTCCACGTCAAAAACACCGAATTCCCGGAAATCGTTGCGTTCAACGTCGCTCCGCCCGGCGCGGCCATCACATCCGAAATGACCGTCAGCGAATCGAGCCCAAAATTATTCACATCCTCGATCGGCGCAAACGGCCCCACCAATTCCAGATTTCGATACACGATATATCCCGAGTTGCTCAAAATATCGCCCGCCCCAATCGCTCCGAGCTGCGAGTCCGTAAACCCATCGCGCACCGAAAACCAAATTTCGCCCGTCGGCCAAATGAAAACCGCATCCAGCCCCACATCCGTGCCCGTGCTCCGATGAAACGCCGCCAGCAATTCGCCATTCCGTTTGAAAACACTCCCCACGTGCGTCCCCATATTCACCTGCAAAAGATCGCCGTGATGCAACGTCGTCGTCGTTCCTTTCACGTCCTGCTCGGTCGAAAAATAAAATTCCGAATCCGAAATAAAACTCAAAGCGTCCAACCCCGGATCGGTCGTCAATGTCGCCGTGAATGGACTCATGATATCCGCCCACCGGAAATAATGCGGCGTCCGCAAAAACGCCACGTCCCCGTCATTCAGAAAACTGTGCGTATCCGTCGAAAACGCCAACTCCGCGCCCGGCCGAATATCCAGCGCATCCAGGCCAATGTTCAAAAACGTCGGCCCCGGAAAATTCTCCTGGAATTCGCCGCTGTGCTTCACCACGCGCCCCGACGACGAAAGCAGATCTCCATCCACAACCTCCTGCTCCCCCGCCGGCAACTTCGCGCCATGAAAACCCGTCGCCGTGCTGAACCAAATCTCGCGAATCGGCGCCGCCGCAATCTTCAACGTGATCGTGCTCGCGGCCGTCCCGTTCGTTTGCTTCAACGTAAAATCCAGCATCGGCCAGATTCTCGTAAAGCCCGTGTTATCGTTCGTGAATGAAACCTTGCGCGTGCCGTCCGCCGTTTTCAAATCCCCCATCAACGTCAACGTCCGTCGAATCGCCACTTCGCCCGCAATGGTATAAGTCCCGCTCCCCTTCAACGTTTTATCCGGACCCGTCGCGAAATCGACCGCATCCAGCGCATATTGCGCCGAGATGACATTGGCCGAAACCAACCGCAAAACAAAAGTCCCGCGCATCGCCTCGACCACCGGAGCTCCGCCCACGAGCAAATTCTCCGTGATCATCTGGCTCCCCTCCAGCAATTGATAACGCCACACCTGCGGATCGCTCGCGCGGATCGAAACAAGAAATGCCGTCCCGAGAAAAAAAAGACGCAACAACTTCATAGCCGTAAAGGGTTAAACTCCCCTCCACCATCGATCAACCGCCCCCAATTGTCGAACCGATTAATCGCGCGGATTGAACTTCGATTCCCGCCCCAATGCTTCCCACAGAGCTTTCTCGCCCGCCGAAACGCTCTTCGGAACCTGCACCCGAATGCTCACGATCAAATCGCCCGGCTCCGTTTTCGTTTTCAATCCCCGCCCGCGCAAGCGCATCTTCGTCCCCGAAATCGTCCCCGGCGGAATCTTGATATTCACCGCCGCGCCCAACGTCGGCACCGAGATATTCGTCCCCAACACCGCCTCCCACGGCGCCAATTCCAAATCGTAATGCAGGTTCGCGCCCTCCACCCGAAAGTCCGGATTCTTCGCAAACTTAATGCGCAAATAAAGATCTCCCGCCGGTCCGCTCCCGATCCCCGGCTCGCCCTGTCCCGGCACCCGCAACGTCTGCCCCTCCAAAATCCCCGCCGGAATCTTGACCTTGTTCGTGTCCGTTTTTTCCGTCCCGCCCGTGCCATTGCAAACCGGACACGGCCGCCCATTCATCACCTGCCCTGTCCCGTGACATTTCGGACACGGCACCGTTCGTCGCAACGAAATCGTGCGAATCGATCCTTCGCTCGCCTCCTCCAGCGTCACCATGATATCCGCCTCGACATCATCGCCCGCCTGGCTGAATTCCTCATCGCCGCCCACGCGACCCGTTCGCGGTCCACCGCCGGCAGCCCGCCCCGCCGGGCCCCCGCGCATCGATCCAAAAATTTGTTCGAAAAAATCGCTGAAGCCCGTGCCTTGAAATTCGAAATCCGGCGGCGCCTGTCCTCTTCGCCCCGCGCCGCCGCTCGAAAACCCGCCCCAGCCCGGCGGCGGACGGAACTCCGATCCCTGCTTCCAATTCGCCCCCAACGCGTCGTACTTGCGCCGTTTCTCCGCGTCGCTCAACACTTCGTACGCCTCGTTGATCTCCTTGAATTTATCCTCCGCGCCCGCTTTGTTCCCCGCGACATCCGGATGATATTGCCGCGCGAGCTTGCGAAACGCTTTGCGAATTTCGTCGTCCGTCGCGGTCCGGCTCACGCCGAGCGACTTATAATAATCCTTAAATTCGACGGCCATGGGGCTTCAAGGCTTTCGATTTACCGACGTTGCTTTTCGCGATCCGGCTTGGTCGAAGGCTTCGCCGCTTTTTCGCTGCGCCCATTTTCAATCGGCCCCAGATAACGCGCATTGCCACGCCGCCAAATGCGCAACAACACACTGTCGCCTTTGACATTTTCCGTCATCTTCACCGCTTCATCCGCGCTGCGCACCGGCTTCCGGTCGATATCCAAAATCACATCGCCCGGTCGCAAACCTTCCTCATACGACTTACTGTCCGGATCGACATCCGTCACGATCACTCCATCAACCGTGCGCGGAATGCTGAACTGCCGCCGCATCGCCGCATCCAAATTATCCACCGAAACCCCTTCCAACGCCTCGTTGTCATTTCCTTTTTTCCCGGGGATTTCGCGGTCGTTCTCCGCCACATCCATCGACGGCAATTCCGCCAGCTTCAACTTGATCGTTTTCTCTTTGCCATCCCGATACAACTTGATCGTCGATTCCGTATTCGGCGGCGTCTGCGAAACCATCAACCGCAAATGCGTATCGTCCGTCACCTTCTTCCCATTAAATTCAACAATGACATCCCCTTCCTTCACTCCGGCCTCGCGCGCCGGCGAAACGCCGTTCGGCGTGAACCCCGCGATCAACGCGCCGCTCGCGTCCGGCAATTTAAATTCCCGCGCCAACTCCGGAGTCACCTTCTGCGGCTTCACCCCAAGCATCCCGCGCGACACTTTTCCCGACGCGGTTAATTGCTCCATCACCATCCGCGCCATGTTGATCGGCACCGCGAAACCAACGCCCACGTTGCCGCCCGTCCGGCTCAAAATCGCCGCGTTCATTCCAATCAAACGCCCTTGCGAATCCACCAGCGCCCCGCCCGAGTTGCCCATATTGATGGCCGCGTCCGTCTGGATAAAATCTTCATAACCGCCCTGCCCCAGAATTCCCAACTCGCCGCGCCCCGTCGCGCTGATAATTCCCATCGTCACCGTTTGCCCAAGCCCGAACGGATTCCCAATCGCCAGCACCACGTCGCCGACCTCCAGCGCATCGCTGTTCGCAATCGTGAGCGCCGGCAACTTGTCCGCCTCGATCCGCAACACCGCAATATCCGTCGCCGGATCCGCGCCCACCACCTTCGCCTTGTAACGCACCCCGGCCGAAGTCTCCACCTTCACATCATCCGCGCCCTCGATCACGTGATTATTCGTCAAAATATAACCATCCTCCGTCACAATCACCCCCGACCCCAAACCCATCTCCTGATGCGAACGACTCCCGCGCGAACGATCGCGGTTCCCATTATTATTCCGGCGCGGCTGCGGCTCCGCGTCATCATCCCCTTCATCCGCGCCGTCATTCCCGCCATTGCCGCCAAAGTACTTTCGCAAGAACGGATCCAAAAACGGATTCCGCATCTCCTGCTCCGAAACCGTGCGACTGCTGAAAACCGAAACCACACTTGGCGCCGCCTTCTTGATCACCGACGCAAAACTATGCGCGATCGTTCCCTCCCGTTGAATGGGCGTTTGCTCCAGATGAAACTTCGGCGCGGGATTCTTCGCCGTGGCGGGTGGCGCTTCCTTTTCCGGCTTGGCGCTCTTCGGCGTATCCTTCGTCGAAGAATCCGCCAGCGTGGCCGACAACGACATCAAACAAACCGCCCCCACCGAGAGCGCGTTCCAAAAACCCCGACACATTGAGCTCCTCATACCAGAATCCAGTTTCCAAGCTTGGCCCCGAGCGCATCCGCAACCCCAGTTCCAACCCTATCCCTCAGAAGATATCCCAACCCCCAAATTCCGCCAGCGCCGATCAAACTCACAAAATTTGCGAATTTTTCAATCCGTGCTCGACGAATTCGCGCGGCGATTTACTCTGCGTTCCAAGAGTCAATTTGCGCATGAGCGAGAAGGTTTATTCGATTGAAGGAGGACGTCCGATCCACGGAACGGTTTCGATTGGCGGCGCCAAAAACGCCATCAGCAAACAGCTCATTGCCTCGCTCCTCACGGACCAGCCGTGCACCTTTACCAACGTCCCGCGCATCACGGAAATCGACGTCCTTCTCGACATGCTGAGCGATGTCGGCACGCGTTTCGAGTGGAAGGATAACCACACGCTCTGGGTCCAAACGCCCGCGATCACCACCGCCGCCGTCGGTCAAAAATATTCCGGGTTCAATCGCATTCCGATTTTGTTGCTCGCGCCGTTGCTGCATCGCGCGGGCGAAGTGACCGTCCCCGTCGTGGGCGGTTGCCGCATCGGCGCGCGCCCGGTGAATTTTCACATCGATGCGCTCGCGGCGATGGGCGCCGAAATCGAATATGGCGCCGAGAAATACACCGCGCGCTGCTCGCGTTTAAGGGGCAAAACGATTCGCCTTCCGTATCCGAGTGTGGGCGCCACCGAGAACATCATTATTGCCGGCGCGCTCGCGCAGGGCACGACGGTTATTCATAACGCGGCTGTCGAGCCCGAGATCATCGACACGATTTTGTTCCTGCAAAAAATGGGCGCGCTTATCCAGGTCGATGTCGATCGCCGCATTATCATCGAAGGCGTCACCCGACTCGAAGGAGCCACGCATCATACCATCACGGATCGCATCGAAGCCGCATCGTTCGCCGCCGCCGCGGTCGCTTGCGATGGGCGTGTTAAAATTTTGAACGCACAACAGGAACACATGATCACGTTCCTGAACGAAATTCGCAAAGTCGGCGGCGGCTTCACGGTTGAAGGCGATGGCATCGTTTTTTTCCGCCATCAACCGCACCTTTCCGCCACGCACATCGAGACCGACGTCCATCCCGGCTTCATGACCGATTGGCAGCAACCTTTTGTCGTGCTCCTCACCCAGGCCAGCGGCGTCTCTGTGATTCACGAAACCGTTTACGAAGATCGCTTCGGCTACACCCGCATCCTCGCGCGGATGGGAGCCAACATCGATCTCGCGCATGCCTGCCTTGGGCGCAAACCCTGCCGCTTCGTCGATCAGGATCACAACCACAGTTGCATCGTCAAAGGCCCATCATCTTTGCGCGGGCAGGACATGGTCATCCCCGACCTTCGCGCCGGCTTCGCGAACATCCTGGCCGCCCTCGTCGCCGAAGGAACCAGCAACATTCGCGGCATCCGCTACATCGAACGTGGTTACGCCCAAATCGCCGAAAAACTTGCCTCCATCGGCGCGGCCATCGAAGTCCGTGAAGAAGCCGCGCCAATCGCGAAGCCCGAACTTCAACCGGCGTAGTTCCGCTCAGCCAAAAAGCTCGTTGACCGGTTTGCCCAGACCGTCGCGCGTCACGTAGAAGGGGCGTTTTTCGATCTCATACGCCAGCTTGGGCGAGATGCCGACGGCTTTGAAAATCGTCGCGTGCAAATCTTCAATGACGACGCGGCCGCTCAAGGTTTTGCAGGGCCGTTCGTCCGCCGTGACGCCGTGAAGGTAACCGCGCTTCACGCCGCCGCCCCACATCAACACGCAACCCGCATCGGTGAAGTGGCGGTGCATGCCGTAATATTTCAATTCGTTGATGACGTTCGGGACCACGACCTGGTCTTTGACGACTTTGTCCGGCTTGCCTTCCATCATCATGTCGCGGCTGAATTCGCTGGCGAGCACGATGAGCGTGCGATTGAGCAGGCCCCGCGATTCGAGGTCGAGAATGAGTTGCGCGATCGGGCCGTCGATTTGCTTTTTCATATCGACGAGACGCGTGTGGCCGTTTTCGTGCGTGTCCCAATTGAGGAAGGGAATGTATTCGGTGGTGACTTCGATGAAGCGGGCGCCGACTTCGGTGAGGCGTCGCGCGAGCAAACAACCGAGACCGAAGCGACCCGTATTATATTTGTCGTAGCTTTCTTTGGGTTCGAGCGAAAGGTCGAACGCTTTCGACGCGTTCGAACTGAGAAGGCGATGCGCATTGTCCATCGAACGGACGAGCGATTCTTTTTGGTAATCGCTGCCGAATTGTCCGACGGGGCTCGCGGCCAGAAGTTTTTTGTAGGCGGCGTTGCGTTTCTCGAAACGTTCCGGGCTCATGCCGGCGGGCGGGCGCACGCTTTCGGCGGCTTGTTCGGGATTCGAGACGACGAACGGACCGTATTCGCTGCCGTAGAATCCGGCGGCGTGAAAGGCTTTGAGCTCTTCGCCTTCGCCGACATCGAAGCGCTGGCCGATGTCGATGAACGCGGGCACGGCAGGATTCACGGGCCCGAGCGCGCGGGAAAGAATGGCGCCGATGTGCGGCGGCGCGGCCGTTTGCGGCGGGGCGTAACCGGTGTGCCATTGATATTGATGGCGCGAATGCAAAATGAAACCGAGATCGCCCGCGGTGTAACTGCGAATGAGGCTGCCGCGATCCATCACGGCGGCCATTTTTTCGAGGCCTTCGGAAAATTTGATGTTATCGACGGACGTGTCGATGCTCGGAAACGTGCTCAGCACGCGATTCGGATCGAGGCCCGCTTCGTAAGGGGTGTAACGCTTGGGATCGAACGTTTCCGTGTGCGCCATCCCGCCACCCATCCAGAGCACAATGACCGTGTCCGCGGTCGCTTTTGGCGCGGGTTCGTCGGCGAAAACCGGCGGCGAATATTTGGCGGCCAGCGCCCCCAGCGTGGCGGCGCTCGCCGTCTTCAAAAAATCGCGTCGTGTCGTGTTCATTGTTTCCTCCTTAACGGATCAATTGAAATTCGGGCAGCATGCAGATGGTCCACAAAACATCGGAGATCCCTTCGGACGCTACGGGCGAGCCGACAAGTTCGAGGGCAATGCTGCGTTCAGCGGCGGTGGGTTTTCGTCCGAGCGCCTTCACGTAGATCGAATCAATGAGTTTGTCGGGATTTTTTTCGGCGGCGAGGCGTTCGGAGCCGGCTTTGAGCCGGGTGGCGAGCGTTGGCCCGTTCATTAATTCGAGGCCTTGCAATGTGGTCGCCATCGAGGCGCGGGTGGTCATCACGATTTCGCGATTGGGGCGGCCGAGCGCCGTGGTGAGCGGGGTGGCGTAGGTTAGAACCGCGCGGCAATCGGCGACCCAATCGGAATTCGAGGCGAGGTTTCCGAGCTTTTTGCCGAGATTCCACGGGCCAATGTTGGCGGCGCCAATTTCCGCCGAAGACGTCCAGGCGGCGTCATCGAAGGCGCGCGTGTCCCAATCGGAGACCTTGTTCGTCGAGAATTTCCACGTGGTATCAGAACCGAACTCGACAACGTTGGTGTCATTCTTCAATTTGATTCGGCCGAAAAAATAAAGGCCGGCGGGATTGGATTGGTCGGCAACTTTATCTCCGGGACTGCGTTCGCCATTGGTCGCGGCGACGGCAAGCAGGTTCGCGCCGTCGACCAGAAAACTCGTGATGTCGATGAGTTGGGGCTTGAGAAAATCGTCACCGCTGCCCGCAGGTTTTCCGTTGACGAATAATTTAAACGAATTGTCGCAGGTGACAATCACGCGGCCTTCGGTCGGCGCGCTGGGGAGATGGATGGATTTGCGAAAATAAACGGTTTGCGCGGGCGCTTTGTGCCCGGCGTCGGCGCTGGTCCAAATCCAATGCCCAAGCGAGGCGCTCGTGGCGGACGCGAAATCGATTTCCGCCACCGCCGCGCCGTTCCAAACGCCCGTGATGCGCCCGAGCGCGTCGGCAAATTGTTCGGCGGTCAGACGCCGGACCACGGGCCCGCGAAAGACGAAATTCTTGTCGGGCGCGGCCGGCAATGGAACGGCGGGGAGTTGATACGCATTCGACGCGAGGATCAATTCGATCGTGCGTTTTAAATTATAATGATTTTCCGCCAGGTCCGCCGCGAGCCAGTCGAGGAGATCC
>Ga0070686_100000836_pt1 | contig 17821 bp, 14 predicted proteins | sample KBSS23LmetaG_FD_65654 | JGI IMG/M metagenome (GOLD analysis project Ga0070686, IMG submission 65654) | Switchgrass rhizosphere microbial communities from Kellogg Biological Station, Michigan, USA - KBS S2-3L metaG | ecosystem: Host-associated > Plants > Roots > Rhizosphere ... | reverse complement strand
GGCCGCGTCACCGGACCCGGCACGGAGTTGCACGCCGTCGGCGATGCAACGATCACCCGCCTCGACGCCTTCGACGTCTCGGCGCTCACCACCACCGTCCACTACGACGCGAACATCCCGACCAGCGATACGGCGCGGGCATCGGCGCGCGTTGAAGGTCACGGCGAGTTCCTGACCGTCCTCGGACAGACGCTGCAGGAGGTGACCGGGACGGCCACATACGACGGCGATCGCATCACCTTCGACCTTGGCCTGACCAAAGCCGAGCGGAGGCGAGGTCGGCTCGCCGGCACCGCGCTGCTCCATCCCGGGCAGCCGGAAGCCTCGCTTCTCGATCTCACCGTCGCCTTTGGCGGCGCCGCATGGCGGCTGCAGCCGGCCTCGGTGCGAACGGCCGACACGCAGGACGAACGGGCGGCGCCGGTCGTGTCGTGGAGCGGCGACGGGTTCGCGATCACGCCGGTCGAATTCGCCGATCCGAACGGTGCGCAGCGCATCGGCATCGCCGGTTCGTGGCGGCGGGACGGCAGCGGCGACTTGCGCGTCACCGCCGACCGCGTGTTCCTCGAAACGCTGCAGACCGCGTTCGATCGGCCGGCTCAGTATGGCGGCGCCGTGAACGCCAACGTGACGATCCGCGGCACCGCGGAGATCCCGCAGGCGTCCGGCACGGTGACGATTGAAAACGGCCGCGTCGAGCGCGTGCGCTACGAACGGCTGCAGGCGCGTTTCTCGTCTTCAGGACAGATCGTCGACATCGATGCGCGGCTGGATCAGTCGCCGGGCGTGTGGTTGACCGTCAACGGCAAACTGCCGCTCGGCGTCTTCAATCGCGAGCTCGAGGACCGGCCGATCGACCTCGCGATCAAGTCGAGCACGATCGATCTCGGCCTCCTCGAAGGGCTGACCAACGTCGTCCACAACGTCACTGGCAAGGCACGCTTCGACGTCAAGGCGGTCGGCACCAGCCGCGACCCGCACGCCGACGGCACGTTCGACATCGACGACGCCGCCTTCGTCGTCACCTCCACCGGATCGGCGTACCGGAACGTGCGGGCGCAGTTCGGCCTCGCGCCCGACCGGATCGCCGTCGAGATGCTGCACGTCGAAGACGCCGACGGACACCCGCTCGACGTCCACGGCAGCCTCGGCACCCACGAGTTGCACGTCGGCGACGTGGCGATCGACGCCACCGCGAGGCGCTTCGAAGTGATGCGCAACGAGCTCGGGCGCGTGCAGCTCGACGCCGCGCTGCAGCTGCGCGGCCGCTTCGAAGCACCGCGGATCGGCGGCGACCTGACGATCACCGCCGGGTCGGTCCGCGTCGACGAGATTCTCGAGCGGACGCTGTTCCAGCCGTACGCGACCGAGGAAACTTCGATCGTCGACGTCGACCCGATCGCGGCGCTGAACCCGTGGGAGCGGCTCGGGCTCGACATCGCGCTGCACGTCCCGGACACGCTGCACCTTACCGGCGAGAACGTGCAGGTGTCGGCCGGCACGCCGATCGGGCTCGGCGACATCAATCTTCGCGTGCGCGGCGACCTGTATCTCTACAAGGATCCCGGCGAGGAGCTCTCGGTGACCGGCTCCTTCGACTCGATCAACGGCACCTACGCCTTTCAGGGCCGGCGGTTCGACGTGGTCCCGGCGAGTTCGATCAACTTCCGCGGCGATCTGAACCCCGAGATTTACATTACGGTGACGCGCATCATCCAGGGGGTCGAGACGCGCGTCAGTCTGTTCGGTCCGATGCGGCAGCCGGAGCTGCGGCTGGCGAGCACGCCGCCGCTCGACGAATCGGACGTGCTCTCGCTGATCATCTTCAACACGTCGACCAATCAGCTCACCGCCCCGCAGCAGCAGCAACTGCTCGTCCGCGCCGGAACACTGGCCGCCGGTTTTCTCGCCGGACAGGTGCTGAGCGCGGTGCAGAGTGAAGTCGGTCTCGATATTCTCGAGCTCGAGACCGGCGGCGACTTCGGAACCGGACCGAAGGTCACCGTCGGCGAAGAGATTGCGCCTGGATTGGTCGCACGGTTCAGTCGGCAGTTCGGCCAGGAACCGTACGACGAGGCGACGATCGAGTACGCGATCTCCCGACTCCTCCGGATACGCGCGACCTACTCCGACGCGCAATCGCTGAGCGTCCGATCGCCGTTCCGCCGCATCGAGCGCGCCGGCATCGATCTGCTGGTGTTCTTCAGTTTCTAAGTACCCGCACTTCTTCTTTTGAGGAAGCGGCTGGCCATGCTCGAGCGTACGCGGCTCGAAATACGCCTGAATTCGCGGACGACGTACGGCAGGCCTCATGCACCGTTGGTGCGCACCCCCCCTCCGATGAGGTGTACTGTGCCTGAACCGAAACGTCAGATTGCCGGGATCATCGCGAGCGGCGCGATCCTGCTGCTCATGGCAGCCGGCGCGGCCGCGATGCGTGGCGCGTCCTGGCTGCCAGCGAACGTGTGCCTGTCATGCGACGACCTACCGTCGCTGACCGCCGCGGCTGAGTCGCCGCGCACCGTGGCCGCGAACAGCCCGGCTGCACACAGCGAGCACATGACAGGCGCTGTGCATGAGTCCGAACACCACGACGACGACGGCGATGTCGCCCTGGCGCCCGTGTCCTTCGAGGCGCGCGGCAGCGGCGGCAATGCTGGCGACGGTGGGCAGAGCGGCGATCGCGACTTTACTTCGCACGGTTCGACGCCGCTGATCCGCGGCGCCGCGAACGACGGACACGAACACGGTCCGCGGTCCGGCGGCGGCGGCGGCAACGTCGGCATGAGCGGCGGCGGGTCCTCCACTCACGTGGCGCCGGCGTCGGAACATGCGGCGGCGACGCCTGCGGCTGATAAGCCAGCGCCGGCTGCCGCGCCGGCTGCGCCTTCACGTCCGAGCGCGCCCCCGGCGGCCGGCGGAGCGCCTGCGACTGCACCGAAGCCGCCGCCATTGGCGGCGCCGCCCGCGATTCCCGCCGCGGTTGGAGGGTCGGCCGTCGCGATACCGATCGCGCCCGTCGCCGGTCCGTTGGCCGACGATCCGTTCCTGCCGCCGGCCGGCCCCGGCGCATTCGCGGCACCGACGATCGCCGCGGTGACCGCGTCGCCGACGCCGGAGCCGGCGTCGTTGTTCCTGCTCGGCACCGGGATTCTCGGCGTGTGGACCGCGGCGAGACGGCGGCGCTGATTCGACATGCGGCGTGTGTTGTTGGCGGGCCTCGCGGCGGCGATTCTCTGGGTCTACGCCGCGACACTGCGGGGCCTCGTCGCCGAGTGGATTTCGACTCCTGAAGCGTCGTACGGCATTCTTCTCGCGGCTGTGGCGCTCGCGACGGCGTGGCACCGTCGCCGGGCGCTTGCACCGATCGACTCGGGCAGCTCCCCCGCACCCGGTGGCGCGCTGCTCGTCCTCGGCGCCGCCATATATCTCGTCGGCCAACTCGGCGCCGACGTCTTCCTCACGCGGATCTCCGTCGTCTTCGTCGTCGCCGGTGCGCTCGGCAGCGTCGGCGGCGCGCAGTGGCTGCGCGTCCTCGCCGCGCCGGTGATGTTCGCGCTGCTCGCGGTGCCGCTGCCCTCGCTCGTCGTCAATGCCGTCACGGCACCGCTCCAGTTGTTCGCGTCGGCCGTGACCGAAGTCGTTCTCCGCAGCGGCGGTTTCGCGGTGTACCGCGAAGGCAACCTGCTGACGCTGCCCTCGACAACGCTGGAAGTCGCCGAAGCGTGCAGCGGGTTCCGGTCGCTGATCTCGCTCTTCGCGGTCGGGGCAATTCTCGCGTGGATGGATCACACGTGGTGGCGGCGGGTCGGCATCGTGGCGGTGACCGTCCCGCTCGCGATCGTCATGAACACGGTACGCATCGTCGCCGTCGCAGTGTGCTGTGAGCTGTGGGGCGCGAAGATGGCCACCGGCGCCTGGCATACGGCGACCGGCTGGCTCGCGTTCGTCGCGTCGGTCGTCATCCTCGACCAGTTCTATCGTCTGCTGCTGGGGAAGCGACACGACACGATCGCGCCGCTGGCGCCGACGCCCACGCCGGCGGCGGCGGGAGTGCTTGCGCAATGACCGCGTCGGCGCGGCTGATCGCCGTGATCGCGATCGTGCTGACCATGGGTCTTGCGGCGCGCGCCGCCCGACGTCCGGCGCCGCATGAGGGTCCGCCGCTGACGAGCGTGCCGTATGCGTTCGCGGCCTGGCACGGGCAGGAAGCGCCGCCGCTCGACGCGGAGACGGCGCGGCTGCTCGGCGCGGATGCCTATCTCAATCGCACCTACACGGCGGCCGGCGTGGCACCGGTCGGCCTGTACGTCGCGTACTACGCCGATCAGCGGCCCGGCGTCAGCCTCCACTCGCCGCTGCACTGTCTGCCCGGAACCGGATGGGACACGCTCGACGTGAGCACCGTCGGCGTTCCGCTCGACGGGGACGCGTCCGGCTCCGTCAGGCAGCTGGTCATCCGCCGCTACGACGAACGCGCGGTCGTGCTCTATTGGTACGCAATCCACGACCGGATGATTGCCAGCGAAGTGCAGAGCAAATTGTGGCTCATTCACGATGGCTTGCGATTCCACCGCTCTGACGCCGCGCTGGTGCGGCTGGTGGTGCCGGCGAGCACCGGCGCCGTGGCGCCGGCGGCGGCGCAGGCGTTCGGGTTCATGCGCGATCTGGTTCCCTACCTTCATCGCATCTGGAGTTGAGCGATGGCCCGTAGTCTCCTGCTGATGGTCGGTCTGTCGATCGCTGCTGCCTCGTGCGGCGGCGATACACCGGAGCGGGCGATGGCGCGCGCCGAGGCCAATCGCACCGCCGGCAAGTACGCCGCGGCGGCGATCGAGTACCGCAACGCGATCAAGATGCGTCCGCAGTGGGCCGACGCGTGGCGCCAGCTCGGCGACGCCTATTCGGAGCAGGGCCGGTCCGAGGACGCCTACTCTGCCTACTACAACGCCATCGAGCTGGATTCGACCGACCTGCACTCGCGCGTCCAGGCAGGACGCGTGCTGCTCTCGGCCGGCCGCGTGAACGACGCGCTGACGAGAGCGCGCGAGGCGACCGACCGCGATCCGTCGGACGCCGACGCGCACGAGCTCGCGGCGCGGGCGCTGATCCGGTTCAAGCGCTACGACGAGGCGATCACCGAGCTGGTGCCGGCGCTGTCGACGGCGCCGCGGCCGTCGGCGTACGCGGCGTTCGGGGAAGCCAGGCTTGGCCAGGGGAACCTTGCGGCCGCCGAAGCGGCCTTTCGCGCCGGCGTGTCCGCGGAGCCCGATTCAGTCGAGGCGCACGTCGCGCTGGCGCAGTTCTTCCAGCGGATCAACCGGCTCGCCGACGCCGAGCGTGAGCTGACCGCGCTGGTTGCGAAGAACCCGTCGAGCGAGCTCGCCAACCGGTCGCTCGCCGCGCTCTACATTGCCGGCGGCCGGCGCGTCGAGGCCGAGCCGTACCTGCGCGCCGCCGCGGCCCAGAGCACGCAGAAGCTCCGCTCCGCGCTGGCGCTCGCCGATTTCTATGTCGCCGATCACCGCGACGCCGACGCGCGAGCCGTGCTCGAAGCGGCGACAACCGGGCCGCTCGGCGATCTTGCGCGTGCCCGGCTCGCGGCGCTGAATACCAAAGAGTAGCGCAGGCCTTCAGGCCTGCCGTCGGCCGCGGCCGCAGCCCTGAAGGGCTGCGCTACAGAAGCTACAGGAGCAGCGTTTCGACGCGGTGGGCGTGGACCATCGATTCGCACGGTGACCACGCGAACACCGTGAAGCGGCCGTCCTGGGACGCGACCAGCGCGATCGCGTCGCGCTGATCGTGGACGAACTGCGCGGCCGACAGATGGCGCGTGCCGCCCATCTGCGTCGGGTGCAGCGCCTGCGCTTCATCGCCCTCGATCGGCTCGGTCATGGTGATCTGCTCGACCTGCGGCGATCCCTTGCGCCGCGCGATCTTCGCACCGAACGCCACCAGCTCGTAATCGCTCGTCATCACGGTCGCGCCGTCGACGGCGGTGAGCCCGGCAATCGCCTGGACGGTGTAGTACACCGCCTCGCGCCACGCCCGGGTCTGCCGCAGCTCCGGCGGTTCGCGGTTCAACACCGCCAGCTCCGCGAACGCGGGCGTCACGGCATACGGAATCGGCCGGACGATCGACTCCTGCCACGCGTCGCCGCCGGGTGGCACCATCAGCAGCACGCCGCCGCGGCCGTGCGCGCGCATCGACACGGCGAGCTGCACCAGGATGTTCACCGAATCGATGCCGTTGTCCCACGACGCCGGTGAATCGAAGCCGAGCAGCGAGGTGAGGAGCGGCGGGCAGTCGGGCAGGCTCGACGCCCGCTCGTCGATCACCTTGACGCGATCGCCTTCGAGCACGGCGACGTTGATGAACTTCCCCGCCTCGCCGCGATGGTGCTTGACGACGAGGAGCCCCGGCGCCGCCACTTCGACGACGACGCTCAACGTCGGGATCGTGCGGATCGTCCCCCACACCGACAACGCATCGCTGCCGGCGGACGTGGCGTCGCGCCACACGCCGAGATGAATGCCGGCCCGTTCGACCGCCGGCGCGACTTTCACCAGCGCCGCCGCCGACAACGGCAGCGGCCGCTCGAACAGCAGCGGGTGCGGAGCGATGTCCGGCGGCACGTAGGCCAGCGAGATCTTCGGGACGTAGGTTTCCTCGCGCCGCAGGCTGGCCCAGAACGCCGCGTCGATCAGCGCTTCGATCGTCGCCGGATCGGGTAACGGCGCAACGGCGCCGTCGTTGCGCCCGATCGCCTCACGGCTGTGCCGCACGAAGTGATCGACCACCTTCGGGGCGACGAGCCGCGCCGCCGGATAGGCCGGGCCGACGATCATGACGATCCTCGACGGTCGCGGCCGCCCGACTTCCAGCGTCCGCCCTGCGGACGGCGCCGGCGCGGATCGTGCGACGGGTGCGATCCGTGGCCGGAGCGGCCGCCGGCGCGATGATGCGCGCCGCCGCCGCCATTGCGCGGTCCGCCGTGCGCCCGCGGCGCCGGCTCGGGCCGCGCGGCGTAGTCGAAGTCGGGCAGCGTGACGCGCGGCAGCCGCTGGTTGATCGCCCGTTCGATGCCGCGCAGATCCTCTTCTTCCTCCGGCGCCACGAGCGTGAACGCCGCGCCGGTCGCGTCGGCGCGCGCGGTGCGGCCGACCCGGTGGATGTAATCCTCGGCGACGTGGGGCACGTCGAAGTTGACGACGTGCCCGAGCGCGGTGACGTCGATGCCACGCGCGGCGATGTCGGTCGCGACCAGGACGCGGTATTTGCCGCTCTTGAACCCGGCGAGCGCCTGCGTGCGCTGCGCCTGCGATCGATCGCCGTGAATCCGCTCGACTTCGACGCCGCGTTGGGCCAGATGTTTGGCGAGCCGGTTGGCGCGATGCTTGGTCCGCGTGAACACGAGCGCGTCGTGCATCTCGCTGCCGTTCAGCAGCTGCAGCAGCAGCGCCGGCTTCAGGTGCTGCGGCACCGGATACGCCGCGTGCGTGATCCCGACCGCCGGCGTCGACCGGCGTTCGAGGTTGATCGTCGCCGGGTGCTTCAGCATCTCGCGCGACAGCTGCGCGATCGGCGGCGGCATGGTCGCGCTGAAGAACAGCGTCTGACGGCGCGGCGGCAGGTGCCGCAGGACGCGGCGGATGTCGGGAAGAAATCCCATGTCGAGCATGCGGTCGGCTTCGTCGAGCACGAGATATTGCAGTCCCGCCAGCCTGGCGTAGGGCCTGCTGAAATGGTCCAGCAGCCGGCCCGGCGTCCCGACGATGACGTCGACGCCGCTGCGGAACGCGTGCTCTTGCGGCCCCATCCCGACGCCGCCGAACACCGCCGCGGCGGTGATCGGCGTGTGAACCGCGAGGTCATCGAGGTCTTCGACGATCTGTGCGGCCAGCTCGCGCGTCGGCGTCAGCACGAGCGCCCGCGTCGTGCCGCGCGGCTTATCGATGAGGCGATGGAGGATCGGCAGCAGGAACGCGGCGGTCTTGCCGCTCCCGGTCATCGCACACGCGAGCAGGTCCTTGCCTTCGAGCGCCAGCGGAATGGCGTCCGCCTGGATCGCAGTCGGGCGCGTGAAGCCGAGGTCTTTGAGGCCTTTCAGCAGGTCTTGATGAAGGCCGAGGGTCGTGAACGGCACGGATCATTATGACAGGACGCCTGACTCGTCGTACAATCGGGGGCGTGAACAAGTCACGGCCATCACAGCAGAAGCGTCAGCGCGAACGGCAGCGGCAGGAGCGCCAGAAAGAAAAGCAGGCCAAGCGCCAGGAAGCCGCCGCGCAGAAAGCGAATACGCCCTCCTCGCGCGGCGACGGCGTCGATCCCGATCTCGAAGGGATCAAGCCCGGGCCGCAGCCACTGCAGGACTGGCAGATCGAATAGGCGCCAATCGGCGCGCCGCCGATTGGCGTTTTCCTACCGCCCGCAGGTTTCCGCAATCATCTTGATCGACTCGACCTTCACCTTCGGCCCGTTGACCGAGTTGGCGGCGCCGTTGGTGGCGGCCGGCTCGTCGACGTAGCCGCTGATCTCGACCTTGTGCCCGACGTGCGGGTTCAGCTTCGCCGCGTCGGCGTCCAGCCGGTAGCCTTTGTCGGTCGATGAGCTTCCCTTCACGCCGCTCGTGCCGGCCGTGCCCGACGCCGGCATGTCGACCAGCACGAAGCTCAGGCTGTCAACGGTCGTGCCGAGCGAGCTCGCACCGGCCGATGACATCTGGTCGGCGCGCTCCACGCAGCCGGTGATCGTGATCTTCTCCGGAGTTTTCGTCGAGGTCTGCGGCTGAGGTGTGGCGGTCGTGGTTTGCGCCGCGAGCGCCGCGGCGGCGAGCCAGAACGTAAGCATGCCTCCTCCTTGTGTCGACACTCGAAGCCGACCCGGAAAACGCGTGCAACGTCAGCGCCACGGCGGGCGGTTTCAACGTAGATGTAGCGCGAAGGCTTCAGCCAAGCGATCGCCGCTCGCAAAAAGCTTCGCGCTACGGTGAAAACGGATCACCTCGGCGTGGCCGGGCGTGCGACGAGCTGCGCGATCGCGAGCGCGAGCGCGTTGGCGTCGACCGGCTTCGGGATGTGATTCTGGTACCCGGCGACGAGGGCGCGGACGCGATCGTCGGGGTTGGCGTACGCCGTCACGGCGATCGCGGGCAGGTTGCGCAGCCGGTCGGCGGGCATCCGCCGAATCGCGCGCAGCAGGGCGAACCCGTCGGTGCCCGGCATGCCGACGTCCGAGACCAGCACGTGCGGGTTGAACCCGTCGCCGGTGAGCGCGTCGATGGCCGCCTGCGCCGACGCCACCGCGCGGACCTCGGCGCCGTAGTCCTCGAGCATCGCCACCAGCAGCTCGCGCGCATCGTTCTCGTCGTCGACGATCAGAATCGTGACGCCTTTGAGCGTCACCGGTTCCTTCGACTCGGCGGCGGTGATCGCGGGCTGCGCGCCGAGCGCCGGCACGGCCGGCAGCGACACCCAGAACGTCGATCCTTTGCGCACGCCGCCGCTCTCGACGCCGACGCTGCCGCCATGGAGCTCGACGATCTGCCGGACGAGCGCCAGGCCGAGACCGAGGCCGCCGTGGGAGCGGCTCGCCGACGAATCGGCCTGGCGGAACCGATCGAACACGTAGGGCAGGAACTCGGGCGAAATCCCCTGACCGGTGTCGCGCACCGACAGCCGCACCTTGCCGTCGTCGCGTTTGATCTGCAGGCGAACGGCGCCGCCGGACTCGGTGAACTTCACCGCGTTCGAGAGCAGGTTCCACACCACCTGCTGCAGCCGGTCGCCGTCGCCGCTGACCATCGGCAGGTCGTCGTCGAACCACACGTCGACGGCAATCTGCTTGGCCGCGGCGGCCGGCGCGATCACGTCGACCGCCGCTTTCGCGACGTCGGTGATGCCGACGGTGTCGATGTTCAGCCGCAGCTTGCCGCTGATGATCCGCGCCATGTCGAGCAGATCTTCGACCAGGCGCATCTGCGAGATCGCGTTGCGCTCGATCACTTCGAGCGCGTGCGCCTGCGAGCGGATTGCCGGCTGGGTGCGGAGAATGCGCGTCCAGCCGATCACGGCGTTGAGCGGCGTGCGGATCTCGTGCGACAGGGTGGCGAGGAACTCGTCCTTGAGCCGCGATGCCTCTTCGGCGACGCGCCGGGCCTGCTCCGAGGCGGCGATCTGATTGCGGAGCTCGCGCTCGGCGATGACCCGTTCGGTGACGTCTTCGATCAGCGTGATGGTGCCGACGATCGCGCCGTCGTCGGTGAGCGGTTCGATCCGCGCCGTCTGCGCCATCTCGGTGACGCCGGCGCCGTGGAAGTTGCGGATGATCGGCAGCAGGAACTTGTGGAAGCGCTCCGAAAGAATGCGCACTTCGCCGCCGAGCGCGTCGCGGTAGTAGCGGTCGACGCCGCGCTCGACCAGCGCCGGGTACAGCTCGAGCAGCGGATGGCCGACCATCTCCTCGGCGCGGCGCCCGGTCTGCGCTGCCAGCCACGGGTTCCAGCGGCGGATGATGAGGTGATCGTCGGTGATGAATACGCCGCGATCGTCGAGCTCGGCGAACCAGCGCTGGGCTGCGGCGGACAGGGTGTCCGGCTTGTCGTGTCGCGGCATGCTAGCCCTGCGCGCTCTCCCAGTCCTCGACGGCGCGGATCAACCGGTCGAGCGAAGCGACGCTCAGCACGATCATCAGGTAGCCGGTGACCTGCGTGTCGCGGAGGCGGAACCCGGCATGGACGATCAACGCGTAGCGAATGCCTTGATGACTGATCAGCAGCGACTCGAGCAGGGCGGCGACGTTGGCGATGCTCAGATGCGGTACCGAAAACGAAACCTGCACTTTGAGCAGGTTGCCGAAGGTGCCGAGGCAGGCGTTGAGCAGGATGTTGCCGACCTCGGTGATCACTTCACGCGCCGACGCGTCGATGGACAGCGGCAGCGCCGGCTCGCTGGTCAGCAGTTCCTTCAGGATCGCTGCACCCGACTCGTCGAGAATGAGCAGCGCGTCGCCGCCGACTGGACCGGTGAAAATCTGGTGAACGCTGGCGACGTGGCCGGTAATCGTCCGCTCGAGCGCGTCGCCGACTTCGTCGATCGCGTGCAGCGAGACCTGCGGCACGTCGAGCAGCACGCGGTGGCCGGTGAGCTGCGACAACGACGCCGCGGCGCGGCCGAAGCCAATGTTGAGCAGTTCAACGAGCGCGTCCTGCTGGGCGGCGGTCAGCTGCATCAGGCGCGCGCTCCCAGCACGTCGGCAATCACTTTCAAGATCTCGGCCCGTTCCACCGGCTTGGTGACGAAGCCGCTCGCGCCGCCGCTCTCGGCCATCTCGCGCGACGAGTCCTGGATGTCTGCCGACACGACGACGACGCGCGCGGCGCCGTCGAGTTCGTGGAGCTTGGTGAGCACGTCGAGGCCGTTCATGCCGCGCATCACCAGGTCGAGCAGCACCAGGTCGGGCTTTTCGAGGAAGTAGCGCTCGAGCGCGCTCATCCCGTCCTCGGCCTCGACCACCTGGTAGCCGGCCGGCTCGAGGATGGCGCGCATGCTGCGGCGCGCGAGGCCGGAATCGTCGACGAGCAGGATCTTCGCGGTCATACCCGGTCGAGCAGGGTGTCGACCATGCGATCGAGCGCCACTGCGCCGTCGCTGAGCCCGGCTTCGACAATCGACCGCGGCATGCCGTAGACGACGCAGGTCTCTTCCGCCTCGGTCAGCACCGTTCCTCCTTTCGCCTTGATCCAGGCGGCGCCTTCGCGTCCGTCGGAGCCCATCCCGGTCATCACGATCCCCAGCACCCGCGTGCCGTAGGCCTCGGCGGCCGAATGAAACAGCGCATCGACCGACGGCCGATACGGCGTATCGATCGGCCGCACGTCGAGCTGCGTGATGACCTGCCCCGCCGCGGTTCGCCGCAGCGTGAGATGCCGGCCGGCCGGGGCGATATACACGTGGCCCGCTTCGACCGGCTCGCCGCCCCGCGCCTCGACGACGGTGAGCTGCGACTGCTCGTCGAGCTTCCGGGCGTAGAGCTCAGTGTAGCCAACGGGCATGTGCAGAACAATCGCGATCGGTACCGGAAAGCCGCTCGGCAGTTTCGGAATCAGCGCCTTGAGCGCCTGCGGACCGCCGGTCGAGATCCCGATCACCACGATGTCGAACGCGTGCGACGCAACCGTGCGCGACGCGGCGGTCACCGCCGCCGATCGCGCCACGATCGGCCGCGCCCCGGCGGCCGCCTTCACCTTGTCGATCAGGTCTTCGGCGATCTCGAGCAGCCGATCGGTGGCGAGCGCCGTCGGCTTCTGGACGAAGTCGACCGCGCCGGCGTCGAGCGCCGAGAGGACCAGCTCCCCCGACTCGCTGGCGACGCTGACGACGACGACCGGCACCGGCCGCCGCTGCATCTGTTCACGGATGAAGCCGACGCCATCGAGCTCCGGCATGATCAGATCGCAGGTGATGACGTCGGGCTGGAGCTGCGCGGTCATCTCGAGCGCTTCCTTGCCGTCGCGCGCCGCACCGACGACGTCGATGAATGGGCTGCGCGACAGCATCTGCCGGATCACCTTGCGGACGTAGGCCGAGTCGTCGACGACGAGGACTCGTATGATTTCAGGCATCGTGTCCCCGCTTGACGTAGACGAACGCGCCGTCGAGCTCCTCGAGCGTGAACTTGGTCGTCACGTTGAGCAGCGATTCCGACGCGCCGACGCACAGATAGCCGGGCGCCGGCATCGCCGCGGCGAACGTGTCGACGACGCGGCGGACGCTCTCCGGTGAAAAGTAGATGAACGCATTGCGGCAGAACACGACCGGGCTGGCGGCGAGCGGCTCGACCTCGTCGCGGGCGAGCAGATTCACCGTGGTCCACGAGGCCACGCGCCGCTGCAGCGCCGGCGCCGGCACGAAAACGCCGTCGACGGCGGAGAAGTACTTCTCCGCGAGGTGCGGCGGCAGCGCCCGCATCGCGCGCGGCCGGTAGCGCGCCGCCCGTGCGCGATCGATCGCCGCCGGGCTGGCGTCGCTGGCGTGAATCTCAATCGCGGCGCGATCGAACCAGCCCGACTCTTCGAGCGCCATCGCAATCGTCAACGGTTCCTCGCCGCTCGCGCAGGGAACGCTCCAGATCCGCACCGTCGCGCCGCGCGCGCGGCCGACCAGTTCCGGGATGACGCGGCAGACCACCGCCTTGATCTGATCGATCTCGCGCCAGAAGTACGTTTCGGGTACGGCCAGCGCGTCGAAAACCTCCCGCCACGCCGCCTGCGCCGCGCCTTCGTCGTACTTGAGCAGGTAGTACAAATCGAGAAACGAGCGGAACCCGCGGCGGAGGACGAGCGGCGCGAGCCGTTCGGCCAGCACGTCGGCGCGATTTTCGTCGACGAAGATGCCGGTGCGCTCGTGCACCAGCTGGCGCAGCACTTCGACGCCGGTGGCCGGAATGCCGAGCGTGTCGCGATCGAGGCGGATCATGCGCCGGCCCCGCCGTTCCCCGCCGCATCCTGATCGGTGCGCCGCAGCGCCGCGTCGGCGGCACGTCGCACGCCGTCCGACGGGTCGTTGCGCGCCATGTCGGCGAACGATCGTGCGACGCCGCGCGATCCGAGGCGCGCGAGCACGACCACCGCATGCTGACGCACCGCCGCATCGCTGTCCTCGAGCGCCGAGCGCACGTACGCCGACGCCACCGGATGGGACAGGCGGCCGAGCGCTTCGACGACCGCGTGGCGGACGTGCGGATCGCGCGACGACAGCGCCTCGCCGACCCGCGGAATCGCCGCCGCAGGGACGCGCGCCAGCGCGGCGACGACCTCGGCCCGGCGTGCCGGATCGCCGGCGACTGCCGCCAGCGCGGCGATCGCCTGCGGCGCGACCGCCGACATGCCGCCGCCGATGCGGCTCAACGCGGCAATGGCCGACTGCACCACCGCGGGATCGTCGTCCCCCGCCGCCGACCATTGCAGCAGTTCCACCGCCGGCGCGTCACCCCAGCGAGCCAGCGCCGCAGCGGCCGCCACGCGCTGCGCCGCATGGCCGGCGGTGAGCGCGCGGCGCAGCGGCTCGAGCGCGTACGCCGAGCCGGTCTGGCCGAGCGCGGCGATAGCCGCGATCGACACCTCCTCGACCGGCGTGTTCGTCAACCGGCCGAGCAGATCGGCCGCGATGTCGCCGCCGATCGCGCCGATCGCCCCGACGGCGGCGATCCGCACCGGCTGATGTCCATCGTGCTCGGCGGCTCGCTGCAAGATGGGCAGCGACTCGCGATCGACCTGGCGGCCGAGGCTGGTGACGCTGAAATAGCGCACCCACGCGTCGGCATCCTCGCTGGCGCGACGCAGCACGGGGAGCACTTCCGGCGACGACACGTGCGCCAGCGCCTGGACCGCCGCCGCACGCGCCCGCGGCGTGTCGCGATCGAGCGCCTCGACGAGCAGCGGCAGGACGCGATCGTCGTCGAGATAGGCGGCATGCTCGAGCGCGGCGGCCCGAACCGCCTCGTCGGGATCGTGGCATCGGGCGAGGAGCGCTTCCGCGCACTCGCGATAGCCGAAGTAGCCGGCGATTTTCACCGCCGATTCGCGCACGTGCGGGTCCGGCGCGTCGAGCAGCGCGCGCATCCGCGCCGCCATGCCGGCGAAGCCGATCGAGTTGAGCGCGCCAATCGCGGCGTGGCGGACCGAGAGATCGTCGTCGCCGAGCAGGCCGACGAGCGGTTCGAAGGCGCGCGCGTCGCCGAGCCGCGCCAGCGCCCCCGCTGCCGGCCCGAGCAGATCGCGGTCGTCTTCCTCGATCACGGCGACCAGCGCCGGCACCGCGCGCGCGTCGCCGATGTGGCCGAGGGCGATCACCGCGGCGCGCCGGGTGGCAAGGTCGGCGTCCTGCACCTGCTCGATCAACCGGTCGACCATCGGCGATCCGAAGCGGACGATTGCCTCGATCAATTCCTGGTGGACGGCGGACGCGCCGAGCAGGTGCGTCAACGTCCGTTCGACGGCAGGCCCACGCAGCCACCCGAGGACGATCACCAGGCTCTTCAGCGACGAATCGGATGTCTTTGCCGCCGCGTCGATGATCCGCTGCGCCCCCGACGGCGAGATCGCGCGGCGCACGAGGTCCTCGATGTGGCCGGCAACGCCCAGCGTCTCCCGGTAGCGACGGCCGATCGCGACCAGCGCCTCGACGATGGTGGCCACCGAGGCGTCAGGACGATCGAGCGCGCGAACCAGCGGGACGACCGCCTCCTCGTCGCCGATGTGCCCGAGCACGTCCGCGGCCTGGTCGCCGACCAGCGCGTCGCCGAGCAGCGGGACAATCCGCGGCGCCACCGCTGGATCGCTGATCCGCGCCAGCGCATCGAGCGCCGGAAAGGCCAGGAAGAAATCGTTCGACTCGGCAATCGTCGCGAGCCGATCCACGGCCGCCGCCGGGCCGAGCTTGCCGAGCGCCTCGATCGCGTGAAAACGGACGTTGACATCGGCATCGTCGAGGGCCGCGAGCAGCGCGTCGACGGCCGCCGGATCCTGCTGCGTGCCGAGGGCAAGCGCCGCCTGGATGCGCAGATCGGCCTCGTCGTGGTGCAGCAAATCGATCAGCGCCGCCGTGAGATCGACGCCGGTCATCGTCAGCAGCTGCAGCGCGCTGCTCAGGACGCTGAAGTCGCGATGCTGCTCGCGCAGCGCGGTCACCAGCGTCTCGACGATCGACGGATCGCGGCGCGAGGCCATCGCCCGGACGGCGGCGCGGCGCACCTGCCAGTCGTCGTCGGCAATCGCGTGGCGCAGCGGACCAGGGCCGTCGACCGGCTCGTGCGCCTCGAGCGCCTCGATCGCGCGCAGTCGGGCCGCCGGCTCGGCGCGCCGCAGCTCCGTCGCCAGCGCCTGCTCGCGTTCGAGCCGACCGGTGACGTCCTCGATGGTGATCGCCAGGCCAAGCGTGCGGTCGTGATCGCGCAGCGGCCCGATGACGACGCGCTGACGCATGTAATCGAAGCGTGACTGCGGCGGCGGCGGGCAGCGGATCAGATAACGGTGCAGTGCCGGCGCGAGGACTCGGCAGACGCCGCTGTCGAGCGGCTCGCGGAGCACGTCGAGCAGATGCCGCGCCTCGAGGTCGGGAACGAGATCGGTGAGCGAGCGGCCGACCGCGGCATCGGCCGCGACGCCGGTCATCGCCACGAGGTTGGCGTCCCAGCTCGTGACGACGAGCGCCGTATCGGTGGTCAGGATGCCGATGCGCTGCGGCGCGCGCGGCGCGCCGCCGTCGACCTCCGCTGTCGAATCGATCATCCGCGGCCGTTCGGTCCGTGGCTCTTGCCGTTGCCCGCGGGCCGGGTCGCCGGGCGCGCCGACCGGCTGCCGCCGCGTGCGCTGTCGACCAGGCTGGCGAGCTCGCTCGCCTGGCGCAGCAACTCGGCGGTGCCGCCGCGCGTTTCCCTGACGTCGCGGGCGTTGCGATCGGTAATCACACGAATGTCGCGAAGCTGGCCGAGCAGCCGCGCCGCCGCCTCCGAGTGGTCACGGTTCGCGTGGGTGATCGCCTTGATGTGTTTGGCCGTGTTGGTGGTCGCCGCGGTCATGTCCCGCACCGCGCGCGACTGCTCCTTCAACGCCCGCGAGGCCTGCTCGGATTCGCGGCGCATCGAGGCCATCGCGCTGGCAATCTGGGTGACGGTCGTCGTCTGCTCGCCCATCGCCTGGTTGACGTTCGCGATGTTCCGCGCCAACGACTCGGCAGCCTTGGTGATTTGATCGGTCGCAATCGATTGTTCGCTCAGCGCCCGTGCGGTGGTCGATGCGCCGCGGCGCATCGAGTCGGCCGCGGCCGTGATCTGCGACGCGGAGGCGGCCTGCTCGCTGGTCGCCTTTCGCACCTGGGAGGCAATCTTCGTGGTTGCGTGCGCCGCCTTGATGATGTCGCGGGCGCCGGTGCCCTGTTCGTTCATCGCCTTGGTGACTTCCTGGGCGATTTTCCGCATGTGGGCGGTTGCGCTGACGATGTTGCCGGCGGCCTTGGCCTGCTCGGCGGTGGAGCTCGCGGCGAGACGGGCCTGCTCCGCGGTTGCGCTGACGCCGGTGACCACGGCATGCGCTGCCGAACGCTGCTCGTCGGCGGCTCGCGCGATATCGGACACGACGCTGGTCATCTCGGTGACGCCAGCCATGATCTTGCGCAGCCCCGAGGCGCCGCTTTCGGCAATCGCGGTGCTCTCGTCGGCGACGCGCAGCCCGTCGCTGGTCGCCGTGGCCGCGTCGTGCGCGACTTCCTGCAGCGCCTTGATGATCTGGGCGATGTCGGCGGTCGCCTTCGCCGATCGATCGGCGAGATTGCGAATCTCCTCGGCGACGACGGCGAAGCCGCGGCCGGCGTCGCCGGCGCGGGCCGCCTCGATCGAGGCGTTCAGGGACAGCAGGTTGGTCCGCTCGGCAATCAGGTTGATGGTGTCGACGATGGAGCTGATGTCGGACGTGCGTTTCCCCATCTCGCGCATCACCGTCGCCGACTGCAGCATCGAGTCGCGCAGCCGGGTGATCCCCTGCATCGATCGCTGCACCGCCGATCCGCCTTCCTCGGCGTCGCGGCCGACGCGGCGGACGACTTCGTCACCCTGCCGGGCGAGCGTCGCCACCGACTGGCTCGAACGCTCCATCTGCGCCGCGCTCGCCGCCGCGCCGCTGGCCGCGTCGGTGATGCGCCGCGCGTTCTCCGCGACCGACTGGATCGAGCGCGACATTTCCTCGATCGAGGCCGAGTTCTCCTCGACCGCGGTGCCGAGGTTCTCGGTCATCGCGGTGACCTGCTCGATCGACGCCGCCAT
>Ga0070686_100000835_pt1 | contig 17857 bp, 16 predicted proteins | sample KBSS23LmetaG_FD_65654 | JGI IMG/M metagenome (GOLD analysis project Ga0070686, IMG submission 65654) | Switchgrass rhizosphere microbial communities from Kellogg Biological Station, Michigan, USA - KBS S2-3L metaG | ecosystem: Host-associated > Plants > Roots > Rhizosphere ... | reverse complement strand
GAGTTGCCGGTGACGATCCATCGGCCGTCGGTTGTTTGCGGCGATTCGCGCACGGGCGAAACCGCGAAGTACGACGGCGTCTATTATTTGATCCACTATCTGCGGAAGTGGCCCGCTGTGCTTTCGGCTCTCAACATCGGCAACGACGACGTGGCGTTGAACCTTGTGCCGGTTGATTTTGTCGTTGAGGCGATGGCGACGCTCGCGCGCGAACCGCGCTCAGTCGGCAAGACGGTTCAACTTGCCGATCCGTCGCCGTTGACCACACGCGAACTCTTCGACACCATCGCGCGGTGTTTGGCAGGGAAGCCGTCGCGGGTGACGATTCCAGCCGCGCTCGTTCAAACATCGCTGATGCTGCCGCTGGCGCCTAAGCTCACGGGCTTGCCGCATTCCGCCGTGCCTTACTTTTTCCTGAAGCAGAACTACGACACGAAGGAAGCGTCCGAATTGCTCGAACCACACGGTATCGCTTGTCCGCCATTCGCGAGCTACGTCCAAACGATCGTCGATTTCGCGACTCAGCATCCAACACTGTAATTTGCGGCCAAAAAATCAGTGTTTTCTCTGTGCAACCTCTGAGTGCTCTGTGTCTCTGTGGTGATAACGTCTAAGCAAATACTCACCACAGAGGCACAGAGAACACAGAGGACGCACAGAGGGTTTTAGCATCTCTTTCCCCGGAGTGTCGGCCACTTGACAATCGCTCAATTTAGAATTAGTCTAAATTCATTCAATGGTAACCCGAACAGAAAAAGGTAAGACTGAAGAAAAACTGACGCGCCAGCGCGACGCCGTGCTGCAGGTGATTCGTTCGCGGGAAGACCATCCGACCGCCAACGACATCTTTCAAGCGGCGCGGCTGCAGTTGCCGACGATCAGTTACGCGACCGTCTACAACTCGCTCCGTTTTTTGAAAGAAGCGGGGCTGGTGCACGAGATCAAGTTTGGCGACGGCGCCAGCCGTTACGATCGAGAGACGCATCGTCATGACCACGCGATCTGCAATTGTTGCGGCAAACTGGTCGATTTCGATCTGCCTGACGCGGCTGACCTGATGCAGGCGGCGGCGCGAAAGTCAAAGTTCAAACCCGCGTCGGTTCACCTGACGCTCCGTGGTGTGTGTCCGGACTGCCGCAAGACGCAGCCGGCAAAATCTTAAGTTCGAAAAATCATTAGACTGAAAATTGGAGGATTCATGACAGCAGCAACAGCAACAGCAACTGAAAAGGCGATGGTGGGCCAGCCCGCGCCGGATTTCGATATGGGCTCGACCAAGAACATCGAGAAGCTAAACGAAGGCGTGAAGCTTGCCGACTACAAAGGCCGATGGCTGGTTCTTTTGTTTTACCCGTTGGACTTCACTTTTGTTTGTCCGACGGAGCTGACCGCGTTCAGCGATCGTTACGAAGAGTTTCAGGGCATCGGCGCCGATATCATCGGTGTCTCGACTGACTCTGTGTTTTCGCACCGCGCCTGGATCAAGACGCCGCGCGACAAAGGTGGCGTCGAAGGTTTGGTGTATCCGCTCGCCGCTGATTCGACCAAGAGCGTCTCGCGCGACTACGGCGTGCTGATTGAGGACCGCGGCATTGCGCTGCGCGGACTTTTCATTATCGATCCCGAAGGCGTTTTGCGTTACAAGGTCGTGCACGATCTGAACATCGGGCGCTCGGCCGAGGAAACGCTGCGCGTCATTCAGGCGCTGCAGACTGGCGGACTGTGCCAGGCGGAATGGAAGCCGGGCCAGAAAACCTTGAATGCGTAAGACAAGGTGAAAAGTGGTGAAGGTGAAAAGTGCAGAGTAAACGTGATCGAAGCAAACTCTGACTTTTCACCTTTCACCCATACCTCCTCACTGGAGTAAAGACAATGGGAATGAGAATTGGAACAGAAATGCCGCGGCTTGACGGCGCGACGGAATGGTTTGGCGGCACGCAGGCCCACGCCGAAGCCGAGGCCAAGGGCCACCCGACGCTGGTCCACTTTTGGTCGCTGAGTTGCAGCATGTGCAAAGACAACATGCCGCGCGTCGCCGAGTGGCGCGACGGACTCCGCGAGCGCGGTCTGCGCGTGATTGCGGTCCACATGCCGCGTTACGAAGCGGACACCGACATCGAGGCTGTGCGTGAGGCGATCGCGACCAACGCGATCACGGAGCCATGTGCCATCGACAACGAGCACAAACTCAAAGACGCGTTTCAGAACGATCATGGTTACGTGCCGGCGTATTATTTTTTCGACGGCGAGGGCAAGCTGCGCGGTTTTGCGGCCGGTGAACGCGGCCTGGATATGTTGAAGGCAACCCTTGACCGCGTGATGAATGCGGCGGCAGCGGTGCAGTCGAGCTGAAGTCGTTTTAGCGGACGAGTGCCTGCGAGAGCTGGCTGATGATGAGCCAAAACAGATAAAGACTCACCGCCGCCGCGCCCGCCGCGAGCCCGGCGAGCAGCAAAATTATCAAACCCACGAACAGCCAATCGCTCAGAGTGCCGGCGCGCGCCTCTTCCGCCGAAACGGTGGCACGCTTGCTGAGCAACTCCACGTTCATCTGGTTCGATTTCCACCACGCATCGAAAACGTCGCCGACCACCGGCAACGATCCGACGAGGTAGTCAATCGCGAGGTTCAACCCCATGCGCAGCAGCGTGACTTTGGGGACGCGATAACGCACCGCGGACACGAGAATGTAAAACGAGACGAGCGACGTCGCGGTGTCGCCGAAGCCGGGGATGAGACCGACGAGCGCGTCCAGCCCAAACCGCCAGTTCAATCCGGGCACACGAATCAGATCATCCATCAGCCAGCCGAGGCGTTCGAGGCTTTCGTCAACCTTCACTGATCGCTCCGGTCGATCGAGTTCTCGACCGAAACGTCTTCGTTCTTCGATTTTGTAGCTTTCCGTCACGGTTTACCCCTTGTTAGTGATATCCGACCACTTTGCTCTTACCCGGTCGCTACCGCTCCCGGTTCTGACAAGTCGGTGTACTACCTGATTCGTGTTACCTGTTGCCAGAAAAATTTGCCGACGCGGCCCAGCGCGTTCAGCGGGTTGCGATCGCCGCCGCGTTGATTTGCCTGCGCCGGCAAACCAAGCGACGTTGCCAACTCTCGATCCGGTTTCGCGATGTCTTCGTCGCCGTGCTTCGCGGCCAGCCAGCGCGCAAAGACGCGCATGACGGCCCGCTTTTGTTCGACGGGCGCGGCGGCCACGAGCGTGTCGCGCAGATTGTCGAGCTTGCCGATCTTGAGCAGGTTCTGCTCGTAGTAACTCTTGAAAGCCGCGAGCAGCTTTTCTTCGCCGAGCAGCTTGCGCAACTCCACAAACATCAGCGCGCCCTTGGTAGAAACTACGGCGGCATACTGAAACGAGTTCCGATAATCGCGCGCGGGACGGTTCGCGGGCATGTCCTCGCCGCCGAAAGTTCGGTAGAGGCGATAGACTCCCTGCAACTGATCTTCGCGCACCAGCGCCGCTTTCTGGTCGCCATAGAGCACGCGGAAATACAACAACGCGGACCAACTCGCCATCGCTTCGTCCAACACCGGCTCGCGCGCCGGATCGTTGCCGACGGCCGCGCCCCACCATTGATGGGCCAAGAGATGGGCCACGCCCCACTCGAGACTCTCCTCGACCGACTCGCGTTGTTCGCGAATAATCTCCGGCAGGTTGCGCATCGCGGCCGAATCAAAGTCGACATAGTAAGCGCTTGCGATCACGTCCAGCCCGGAAAACTCATTGCTGCCCAGGCCCGCAACCAACGGCGCTTCCGCGAGGCTAATCGTCTTGAAAGGCAGCGCACCAAACCGGGCGCTGAAAATTTTCAGCGACTCCTCGGCCATCGCGAGCACGCGTTTTCCGATTCGTTCGTGCTCAGGCACAAAAATCGATCGCACGGTGGTGTCGCCGACCTGCGTTTGCTCGGCGCGCAGGTTGCGGCCGGCAATGATCGCAAAGTCACGCAGAGCAGGCGCGGAGAAAACTGTACTTTCCTGGTTAGACTTGGTCGTGTCTTCACCGGCGGACGTGAAGACGGCGACGCCCGGCGTGGCCGCGATGCTCACTTCATACTCCGCCACTTCATTGAAAATCATGTCGCCGACGCTGAGCTCGACTTTGCGCATCCATTCGTCGCCGTCGTGCACGGCCAGCACCGGGTAGGCGCTGCCGAGCAGCATCACGCCGCGGCAGCGAAAATTTACGTCGCGCGGACGGCGAATTTCGCGATCGCCGCGTATCGCTGTGCTGACTTGCTTGACGACGTGCGAAGTCAGACCCGTTTCATCGGGATCGACTTCGGGCACGCTCCCTTTGAAACCGACGATGACTTCCGTCGATTTTCCCGCGGCGACCGGCTCACGAAGAGAGACGCGCAAGGTCGTGCCCTGATCATCAAGTGAATAGGCGAGCGATGCGCCGTCGGCGGAACGCACCTCCGTGATCTCGATGCGCGGCTCTTCAGATTCCGCCGGTTGCGAGTCGGGAGCCGCGGGCGTCGGCTGGTCGGAGCGAAGGTTCGAGTAGAGATGAAAGAAGAGAAACGCAGAGGCGCGCTCGCCGCGATTGACCCAACGCACGCGCTCGGAACCGGAGTATGAACGGGCGTCGAAGTCGATCTTAAGTTGGACCTGATAAAGCGAGCGCTCGACTTCGGACGACGGCTGCGTCTGCCCTTGCGCGAACGACGTGAACGCGAGCAGCGCGACGCCGATGAGAACGATTCGAAGCACTCGCGAACGAAGCCCTTCGCCCGCTTCGCGCTCGTTTGCAGACAAGATGTCTGCGCTCCCGGCACATCTCCCAGCCCATTTTGATCGCAGTTTCTTCACTTCGCGGTCCTGCGCGCAGATTCCGTTATCGTTATCGATTGAATGACGTCGCCGCGGACGATCGCGTCGACCACTTCCATCCCCGACACTACCTTACCAAAAACCGTGTAGCCGCCGTCGAGATGCGGCTGCGGCGAATGCGTGACGAACCACTGCGAACCGCCGGTATCTTTTCCCGAGAGCGCCATCCCGACTGCGCCGCGGTCGTACGGTACTTCGTTTATTTCGCAACGAATTTGATAGCCGGGACCGCCGTTGCCGTCGCCGCGCGGATCGCCGTCCTGGATTACAAAGTTGGGCACCACGCGATGCACGGTGATCCCTTTGAAGTAGCCGCGTTTGGCCAACTGCACAAAGTTGTCGACGGTCAGCGGCGCGTCTTCCGGCAGGAGTTCAATCGTAAACGATCCTCTGGAAGTCTTGACGACGGCCTGAATGCGTTTGCCGATTCGCGCCAGGGCGCGCTCGTAGTCTTTAGTCGTGTTGCGAGTGGTTACGGTGCCAATGCGCGATGAGAAATCGCCCGCGCCGTTTGCCTGCAAGAGCGCGACCGCTCGGCGGCGGATCAGGTGATCCGGCGAATCCAGCGCGGTCTTGATTGCTACGTTGGCGGGCGGGCTTTTCTGTTTCGCGAGCGCGTCCAGGATCGACAGGACTGCATCATTCGACTCCTTATCCCTGAACGCAACCGTCAGGGCGGCGACGAGTGCACGCAGGTTGGTTTCGTCCGGTGGCAACTCACCCAACAGGTCTGCTGCCGTTCCGCGAACGACTACGTCCGACTCCAGCAGGTGCTTGCGCAATACCGGTCCGAGGTCCTTGGGTTTGAACGCAGCGTAAGCGCGCAGTACGTCGGGCATTGCATACTCGGTGTGGTCGGCAACGTCGAGGTTGGCGCCCCAGCTGCGGTAATCGAGCATTGTCAGGAGAACGTCTTGAGCTTTCCGGGCGAAGGCTTCTTTGTCTTTAACCGAATCAGGGAGCGTCGCGATTTCAGCCAATGCCTGAGCCTGACCGGCGCCGGCGCGCCAGTTCGTCTGCAACAATAACCCGGGAGAGGTCAGTTCTTTCAGATAGCGTGCGGGGGAAATGCGTACCAGGGCAATCTCTGTTTCCGGCGACGTCCCGTAATCGAAATCGAAACTCCACTGACGGACGATCCCGAATATCTCCTCGCTGTCGCTTCCCTGAAACATCCGTCCCAACGTCGTTATCTGGTCGAGACAATCGGGGCCATCTCGCCGGTGAGAAAGGAATCCTTTCTTTTCCTGGACCAGCCGGCGTTGACAGCCTCCCTGTTTGGTCAGCTTGGCGGCCACAGCTCTTGCCTCCGGCTTAGTCCCGAAGGTAGCCAGCGCACGCAGGGCGCTAACCCACACCCGCTCGTCTTCGTCCTTGGTCGCGCGCTCGAGCAGATCATCAAGTGCAGCCGTGTCTTCCGTGGCGCCGAGCACGCGCGCCGCGTTCGCGCGCACGATCGGATCGGGATCAGTCTTCAGAAGTTTTCGGAGTTGCTCGTTGCCGTTGTTTAGTTTCAAACGGGCAAGCGTGTTAGCGGCGTCGGCGCGAATGCGCGGGTCCTGGAAACTCAGAAACTCCGCGACGATGGGGCCGGCGTTATCAGGCTTGGCGCGCAAGACGGCAGTCAACCCAAGCTGGACCGTCAACTCGTCGGAAGCGGAACGCCGCCGGTTTTCGAAGGCCAGGCTTTCAAGTACGACGCGTGCCAACTCCTGCGCTCGCGCCGCCTGTTCCTTCGGCAGGGCCGCGACAATCTTGCCCAGCGCCTCCAGCGCCTGCGGGTGCCCCGCCATGCTTGGATGGTTTTTCAGCGCGTCGACCAACGCGTCCGCGGCCAGCGGCGACTCGATCTCGCCGAGCGCAAACGCAGCCATGGCGCGTACTTCCGGATCGTCGTCGTGTTGGAACAATGCGACGAGGTCCGCGACAGCCTTGTCATCGCCGATGCGTCCCGCGGCCAGCGCCGCTCGTTTGCGCACGACGGCGCTCCGCGCAGACAACAAACCGCGCAGGTCGTTGTCCCAGCGTCGCTCGTCTTCCGCGCGCACAATTTGCAGCAATAGTTGTTGGGGAACTGTGGTGAAGACGGTCGGATTTTGCAGTTTTTGCTCACGATTCTGAGCGAAAACAACAGGCGACAAGGAAATCAGCAAGGCGCAAGCGGCGAGCACGTGCGTCGCCGCAGGCGTTGAACGTCGATAGGTCGCCGGGTAATCAGCACGCAGGTTTGGAGACATTAGGTTTTCGCCAACTGTACGAAGCAGGATCCGCAGAACGCACTTTTTGTTGTTGGTAGCAAAACGGGGACTACTCTCTTATGTATCGGGTAGGCGGCGCGGTTATGTCAAGGTGCTGACGTTGTGTTTTGAAAGGGACACCAAAAACAAGAAAGGCGTCTCGTCCTTTCGGGAACGAGACGCCTGACAGGTTCATCCTATCGATGAAAGTTTAGCTCGCCACGCTCGAGACGTTTGTGATCTCCGTCGACTCCGGAGTGGCATCGGCGTTGATCGGTTTCATCCGGCTGGCATCGAGCGGCTGCTCATCGCGGCCGTTCACTTTACCTTTACCGGCGTTGGCAGTGACTTTCATCATCTTACAGCTACCTTCGAAGAGCGCGCCCGGCTCAATCATCAACGACGGCGTTTGAATGTTGCCGGTCAACTTGGCCGCGCGGCCGAGCTCGAGTCGCTGCGTGGCGATGATGTCGCCATTCACCGAACCGTGAACAATCGCGACCGCGACTTCAATATTCGCATCGACGCGACCATTCGCACCGACGATCAAAGTTCCGCTGGTGGAACTGATCCGGCCAGACAAGTGGCCGTCAACCCGCATCATCGCTTTAAAGTTGGCCTCGCCCGTCACGACCGTGCCGCTGCCGACAAAGCCGCTCAAGTTGCCTTCTTTGATTTCGCGCGCCAGCGATTCGCTTTCAGTCATGGCGCGGATCGTCGGCGTAGTGTTTTCAACCTGCGTTTGCGGCTTGGCTTCAGTCATGGGAGGTTCCTGATAGGAGCTATACGATTTTTGGGTGTTATAGAGTGACGCCTCCGGTTTTTCGGGGGAGATTTCGCCTTCTGTCGAGTCCTTTGGGTTCTTTCCTATCCTAAGCATTAGTTACCTCCGTTGTTGATTGGGGGCCGCGGGATTAAGTCACCAGTTCCATCGGGACGTTCGAAGTAACAAACAACGCGCGAGCCTTAGTTTTTAGTGGATTGATCAGCCTTGACGACTGGTTCTGAAGTTCAACCGCCCAGCAGCGGGGAACCCATCATAGTAAAACAGCACTAACGGTGTCTAGCCCTGCAATGCAAATGTAATCCTGAGCAACGACGCAATTAGTCGACAGGTCAGAACCGCCTGCGTTAGCGGGCGGGCTTTGTTGGTCGACACCCTCTCTAACTGAGATTAGCCACCCGCTGACGCAGGTGGTTCTGACAAACTCAGACGCCGGCGCCGACCGCGAAACGTTCCAGCATTTCCGGGTGTTGCCGCCACGGCGGATCGTCCGCCCAGAAGTTTTCAGCGACGTCGATAAATATGCAGTCGCCGTCCAAAACCGCGCCGAGCCGCACCGAGAGCGCCCGAGTCCTGATTAGTCCGGTCACGCGTGCGTTGCTGTCGAGCACGACGCGTTCGCTGGCGCTGATGTTTCCGGTTACCGTGCCGTTGATGACGGCCACCGCGACCTCGATGTCGGCTTCGATTCGCCCGCGCTGAGTCAGCACCAGCGTGCCCTGCGGCGAATTGATGTTGCCGATCGAATAACCGTCGAAGTGCAAAACGCCTTCGAAGGCAACTTCGCAATTCGAGCCCGGAAACGAGCCGACGTAAAACTGCGAGTCTTCCGCGTCAGCAGTTTCCGGAATTTCGGGGACTGGCGGAGTTTGGCCGGACAGATCCTGCAGCCAGCGTTCGAAGTAGCCGCTCGGGTCAAACGCGTCGGCGCTTGACGGACCGGCAACAGCCGACGCTTCTGGATTCGCGGCCGCGCGGACACACTCGTCGAACAGATTTGCATTTAAGAGAATACTCATCGGTCGGGGCTCTCCTCACGAAGCAGAAATCTACTTACGTTCAGGACCGTGATCCTCTGAACTGGAGGCTTCTCAAAATGTGGGAGCGAGCGCGTTCCCTGGCTAGGGTACGTTAATAACGCAGGGTAAACGCCTTAGAGGCCCGGAACGGTACCACAGGCCGCCGCGTAGGACAAGGGTATAGACGGCCCTTGGGCCATGTTTGACGAACTTTCTTGTCTGCGTATCGGAACGTTCAGATGACGTCCAGTTGAGATTGGGACAGCAAACGACCGCGACTGGCTGACCACAGTTTGTCAGCAGCAAATTAGCCGTGGCATTCTTGGTACGCAATGTCTGTCGAGAACAAAACGAAAACGAAACTGCTGCGCGCGGTCGGCAACGCCATCGAAGACTTCGCTATGATTGCCGACGGCGATCGCATCATGGTTTGCCTGTCCGGCGGCAAGGACAGTTACACGATGCTCGACTTGTTGCTCAACTTGCAGCCGCGCGCGCCGGTGAACTTCGAACTGTTGGCGGTCAATCTCGATCAGAAACAGCCGGGCTTTCCCGCGGACGTGCTGCCCACTTACTTGCGCAGTCGCGGCGTCTCGTTTCGCGTGATCGAGCGCGACACTTACTCGATCGTCAAGCGACTCGTTCCGGAAGGCAAAACGGCTTGCTCGGTCTGCTCGCGGCTGCGGCGCGGGATTCTTTATAACCTCGCGGTCGAAGAGGGTTGCAACAAGATCGCGCTCGGCCACCACGCCGACGACATCATCACGACGTTCCTGCTCAATCTTTTCTTCGTCGGCTCGCTCAAAGCGATGCCGCCGGTGCTGCGCGCAAACGACGGACGCAACACCGTCATTCGCCCGTTGGCCTACTGTCGCGAGGCTGACATCGCGGCGTTTGCCGAGTCGCAGCAGTTTCCGATTATTCCGTGCGACCTCTGCGGCTCGCAGCCGAACCTGCAGCGCGCGCGCATTCAGCGGTTGATTACGGAACTTGAAAAAGACATCCCCAACATTCGCAGCTCGATGCTGACCGCGCTCGGCAACGCCGCGCCGTCACATTTGTTGGACCATCAGCTATTCGATTTCAAGAAACTCGGCGCAACGAGCGGCGACGTCGCATCAGAGCTCGACCTGGCTGTCGGTCACGTGCACGAAGATTTGCAGCCGGCGCTGGTTTCGATCGCGTAAACGCCACAGGCGCGAACCGGTTTTTCGAGTTGGAGCTATGCCAACCGCGAAACAGAAAAAGGAACTAGACCTCAGCGCTTTCCCGCCGGGAAGTGTTACCGAATACGCAACGCTCGTTTGCCTCGCCTGCACGTTCGACATCTTCACCACGCAACTCGCGCTGGCGCCGCGCACCGCCTATTCCGAGATAAAAAAGTATTCGCCGACCATTGCCGAATTGACTGCGCCGAAAGCCGCGCGTCCTTTCTTCGACTCCGAAGAGACGCGGCCGCATTGTCCCTACTGCGACGCCGCCAAGCGTTGGCACGCGCGCTTCGACACCATTCGCATCGAAGGCGGCAAGACGACCGACGCGGCCCGCCGACAATTGATCAAGTCGCTGCCGAAGAAGGACAATCAGGTCGAAGTCATCGAAGTGAAGAGCGACAAGCGCGCCGCCTTTTTTGACTGGCTCGACACGTTGCTCGGCAATCTCGACCTGGACGACGACGCGTGGCTGTTGGAGACCGCGCGCGCATATCTGGCGCGCTCGGAACCGAAGACTGACTGGGCCGGGATTTTCTCAGGGCTGCGCGCGATTCGTCGTTCGCAGCGGCTCAGCGAAGGATGGGAAAAGGACGGTTCGCGTTTATTTCTCGCGCCGGCGATCTACAGCGAGGTGTTGATCGTCCAGTATCTGCTGAGCCGTTCGCACGTCCACGGCGGCCAAACGCTCGAAGGGCGGCTGACGTTGCAGGATCTGATTCGGCGTCTAAAGTTCGGCGGTTATCTGGACGCGAAAGAAATTTCGGGAGACCAATTTGAGATCCTCGAGCAGTTGATGGACCAACTCGCGGGCGGCTCGGGCAAGGTCAAGCTTTACTACGTCGTCGATCGCCGAGACTTCCTTGAGAAAGTGAAGTCAGTCTACGCGCGCTACGCCACCTAAATTGCGCGCCCGTTGAGCAAGAAATTGCTATTGGGTCCTCCGCTCTTTGTGGTATGTTTAGCCACGTTTCCCTTTGAGTTTTACCCCTTTTCCGTCGTTCCGTGATCGTACTGTTTGGTCCTCTCGTTCAGTAAGATTATTCAACCTCGAATTCTCGAAACTGACCGACGTTTTTAAATTGCTTTACCGGGAGATTTCCCATGTCATTGCCCTCACGCCGTTTGTTGCGAAATCACATACTGGCCTCGCTTCCCGATCAGGACTACGAACGGTTAAGTCGCAACCTGCAGCATTTGCGGCTGCCGCAGGGAAAACTCCTGCACGTCGCCGGCAACCAGGTGCAGGCCGCCTATTTTCCTTTGAGTGGCATGATTTCCTTGCTTTCGGTAACGAAGGAAGGTAAGGCCGTCGAAGTCGGCATGATCGGCAACGAGGGCTTTCTGGGCATCTCGGCGGTGTTGGGCATCGACATCGCTCCTTATCAGAGCGTAGTGCAACTTCCGTGCGCTGTGCTCAAGATTAAGGCAGACAAACTCAAAGCGGAATTTGATAAAGGCGGCCGGCTGCATCAACTCATCCTGTCCTACACGCACACGCTGCTCACGCAGATTTCCCAGTCGGTCTGCTGCAACTGCTACCACACGGTCGAGGCGCGCCTTTGTCGCTGGCTCTTAATTAGCCACGACCGCGCGCAAACGGACGTCCTCCATTTAACTCAGGAATTTCTGGCGCAGATGGTGGGCGTCCCGCGCACGAGCGTGACCGCCATCGCCGGAAAGCTGCAACAAGCGGATCTGATTCGCTACCGGCGGGGCAAAATTGAGCTGCTCGATCGGAGGCGTTTGGAAGCATCATCCTGCGAGTGTTACCGAGTCATCCGGAACGAGATGCGAAACTTTTTTGCCGCTTAGAAAAGACTCTAAAAAAATCTTCGCTATGTCGAATTCTCGACAGACGAGCCTGGGTCGATCGAGTTAATTTGCCTGCCGTTCAGTCTTATTGCCACCGAGCTTTCGCAGAAGCCTTAGTGATTCTCCGGAAGTACTGCTGGTAATTTGGTTGTTCAATACCGACTAAGAACTTCACGTAATTAGTCAATCAAAAACGAGCGCGGCCACTTGGCAAGTAACGCCTGCCGTGAAGCGGTTTGGACGTTTTACGGAACCGCGCGTTGCCTTGATTCCCGGAGGTGTGCCCGGGACGCCCTGGGAAAATTTGTGGCCGCCGACAAACAGTGAAAAAACTCCGTTAGAGAGAGGAACAAAATGAGAAAAACTGCGATTGCTTTATTTTTGATCGGATTAGCCGCACTCATTGCCTGGAATTCGCCAAGAATCACGCAAACGGTGCTGGCGCAAATGGGGTCTCCCGAGCCGGGTTCAATCGATGCTCTGGCTCAGCAGGCGACTGCAAACGGGGAATCGATGATCACTACTCCGATCATGCCTTTCCACGAAGACGTCGAGGGCTTTGACGAGGCAAAGGTTGCCTACACGGTAGTGGTGGCGACGGCTGTTTCAAGTCAAAGTTACGCCATCAGCGATTTCAACCTCGAAACCGCGTTTACGTTTAACGTCACGGAAGTACTGAAGAGCAACAGTCCGCATCTTTGCGTCGGCGGGTCATGTGCTGTGCCTGCCGGTGTGTCTGCGCCTGCTTCGAATCAACTCTTGTTGTTGCGGGCCGGCGGATCGATTGTGCGAAACGGCGTGACGGTTACCCAGGATTGGAAAGAGCTGCCGGATTTTACACCCGGACAAAGCTACATGTTGTTCATTGACTACGATTCGTCATCCCAAGTCGCCGTGCCGGCGATGGGACCGGTTGGAGTCTTTCTGGTTAGCTCGGCCGGAACTGTGTCCTCAGTGATCACCGATCCTGACAAAGCCAGCGGCCTGCAGGACGACATCACCGAACGTTTCGCCAATTCTTTAAGCCAAATCAGATCGACGCTCAATCCGCAGCCGCCGTCAACCTGTAATCCCTCGCTGGAACAGGCTTGCTACGACAACGATGGCACGTGGAACTCTACAACTTGTCACTGCACGCCTCCGCCGGATCCGTGTGGGCACAAGCCCTGGCTCTGTTACTAAACCACAGAGCTCCTGTTGAGCACTCAGCTGCAATTTGTCGAGAGTTATTTCCGAGAAGCTTAGCCGCTTCCTTCACCAGAAGTTCGCGCATGAGGAGAAACATAAATGAGGACCAAGCTGTGTTTTATATTGGCTATCATTTTAGCGCTATCAGTTGTCGCTTACGGTGATTGCCCCCACTGTCATAAAGATCAACTTCCAATGAACGGCCACGGCGCGGCGCCAGATGGTTCCGGTCGTCGGAACGTCAATGTCCAGATCGCCGGCTCATGGAATACGCCCGGCACCAGCACCACTAACGCCAACGTTTGGAACGGCGTTCGCGATGCTTCGCTGGACTGGAACAACGCCACCCAAACGGGCACGCCCAGCGGGCAGGCTACTAACTATTATTTCAATCAAAACCAGGGCGCTGCGGCCAGCGACGTCGACGTTCGTGTCGTGCTCGGAAATCCCGGCGCCGGCAATCTAGCATCCACGTCCGGCACCCGTGACGCCTCTGGAAACATAACCGGTCCGTACACGATCACGCTTCCGGCAGCGGCGGCGGGTTGGTCTGCGGATTTTCTGCGGTCGGTTCTGGCCCATGAACTGGGACACACAATCGGTCTCGCGCATGCCTATAACAATTTCCGTAAGTGCGGTCATTCGATCATGAACCACACTTCGGCGACCGGCAGAATCACTGGTTCAGTCCAACCGCAGGACGTCACGGCGGCCAACAAGCAATACAACGACCGCAACAACTGCACCGATACCTTTGGTCAGGTGGCCCATACCTTGGGCGATCCCGGTGGCTACACCGATCCGAATCCGTGGCGCTATCAGCCGACTTGTTACTACTTCTACGACGCAGTGGATTTCTACGAGTTCTGTGACTGTAACGAATTTGGAAGCCCGCGCGGCTATCGTTACATCGGCACGGCGTATTACCTGACTGACTCTTTCTGCTTCTAACCGAGCGAGCGAAAGACCCAACATTTTGGAGGAATGATGATGAAGAAGAAAACGTTAATCTTAAGTGCGCTTCTGATGATGTCAACGCTGACGCTCGTCGTTATCGGCACCACCAGGCAGCGCTCGAAACGGATGCCCATAACTGCGGAGAGCATTGAGGCGAGGAAAGAATCTCAGGACGTTCGACCGCTCCGCGACAAAGCCAGGGAAGCCCGCACCTTCGCCGAATTGAAATATCCGACGAAGGGTCAGGCGAGCACTGACGTAGCTGGACTCGCCGGTCGCAGCAGCGATGTTGTCATCGGCACCCCGGTGGATAACCTGTCCCGGTTGTCCGCTGACGGACGTTCTATCACGCTCGACTATAAAGTGAAGGTTGAGTATGTCTACAAGGGAACGATCAAGCGAGGCACAACTATCACGGTGAGCTTGCCCGGTGGTAAATTGATGTTTGACGACGGCAGTACCGCCGAAGTGCAAACGCCCTGGTTCAAGAAAATGTTGAATGGCCAAACCTACGCGCTTTTCCTGAAAGCTGACGAGGCCGGGAATTTCTCGACCGTCGGCGAGGCGCAGGGGTTGTTTGGAATACCGACAACCGGCGACGACCAGGCTGTCAGCATCCACACCGGAATCAAAGGTGACGCCATGCTGAAATACAACAACATGGATGTGAGAACGTTCCTCAAAGAGGTGCGACGCGCGACTGGCAAGTAGCCCGTTCTCATGTCTGTTTTTTCCGAGAATCGCCGCAGGTGCAAGCTTGCGGCGACTCTCGCGTTCTTGTTCTTGAAAAGGGGGTAGTTTTATGTTTCAGAAGCATCTCATCTCATTGATTTTCCTGCTCCTTGCTTGTGGTGGCTGTCGGATGGCAGCAGCCCCGGGCAATCAGAATCAGAACGCCGTTCAACCCGCGCCCGTCTCGCAAACAGTTCCCGCTGCTCAAGCCATTCCTTCGGATACGGAAATAATTTTAGAAAGGCAGCGCTGTGACCTGCGGTGTCCGGTCTATAAGTTGACTATTTCTGCCGACGGCAACGTGAAGTATGAGGGGCGGAATTTCGTTAAGCAAACGGGAATTGTCAGGAGTAGCATCGGCAAAGAGAAACTGTCGGAGTTGATTGCCGAGATCGAGCGGGTCAACTTTTTTTCTTTGCAAGATAAATACATTCCCGGAGCCGAGTGTCCTCAAGTTGCCACTGATTATCCGACCGCGATCACTTCAGTCAGACTCAACGGGAAATCAAAGACAATCCAGCACTATCATGGATGTACCGGCGCCGACATGTTCCAGCAGCTTACCGACCTGGAGAGTAAAATCGACCAGGCAGTCAATACTGAGCAATGGATTAACTGAAGAACGCGCGGCGAGGTTTTTACGCAACTTGCAGACGGGAAGTTCGGCCGGCGGTCGACCGTCAGCATTGAGTTGGCCGGTGGTAATGGTGCGTTATCGGCCGGCGGCGTCCGATGCCAATCGCATTGCGCGAGATGATCAGCGTCGGCGGCAACTGGCGGCGTTTGAATTCGTTCGCCGGCGACTCCACGCGATTCAAAATGTCGTAGACGAGTTGCGGATCATTGCCTGCGGCGATGATCTCTTCCGGCGTCGCTTTCTGTTCGAAATACATTTCCAGAATTGGATCCAGCAGGTCATAGGGCGGCAGCGATTGGTCGTCAAACTGATCGGGCGCCAACTCTGCCGACGGACGTTTCTCGATAATTCCGCGCGGGATCAGCTCACTGGCGCGATTGATGTGACGCGCCAACGCGTAGACTTCCGTTTTCAAAACGTCTCCGATCACCGCGAGGCCGCCATTCGTGTCGCCGTAGAGCGTGCAGTAGCCGAGGGCGAGTTCCGACTTGTTGCCGGTCGAAAGCAGCAGTCGTCCTTCTGCGTTTGAGATCGTCATCAAAATATTTCCGCGCAGACGCGATTGCAGATTTTCCGTCGCGTTCGAACTCGCGGACGCGGTTGATCGCGGCAGCTCGAGTTCCTTGAGCAGCAGTTCGAAAGCGTTCGTAATCGGATGCTCGATCACTTTCATACCGAGGCGCCGCCCCAGCTCTGCCGAATCGGCGACGCTCGCCGGCGACGAATACGGCGAGGGCATCATGACCGACAAAACGTTTTCGGCGCCCAGCGCTTCGCACGCGAGCGCCGCGACCACCGCCGAATCGATTCCGCCGGACAATCCGATCACCGCCTTGGTGAACCGGTTCTTGCGCGCATAGTCGCGGACGCCCAGCACGAGCGCGCTGCGGACCGTTTCCATGTCATCGCCGGACAGGCAGCGTGTGTCTGCCACGCCGCAATCGAGATCGACTGTGCCGTAAAACTCTTCAAAAGGCGGCGCCTGTAAAACTATTTTGCCGTCGCCGTCGGAAACGATACTCGCGCCGTCGAAGATTATCCCGTCGTTGCCGCCGACCAAGTTGACGAATACGATCGGAATTTTCGCGGCCTTCGCCCGGTGCGACACCATCGCGCAACGCTGCCGCATCTTTCCTTTATTAAATGGCGACGCATTTATCGAGATGAGCATCTCGGCGCCCAACTCGATTAATTCGTCCGCGGGGTCGTGTGGGTAGAGCCGGTTTTTCCAGAATGTTTTGTCGTTCCAAAAATCTTCGCAAACGGCGATGCCGAGTTTGCAGTCGTTGACCGCAAACAGATGGCGGTCGCGCGCGGGCTCGAAGTAGCGCGGATCGTCGAAGACGTCGTATTCCGGCAAGAGTGTTTTGTCCGCAAATCCAATTAGCTTCCGATCGTGAATCACGGCAGCGGAGTTGTAGAGCCGTTTGCCGGTCGGGCGATCGTTGGGCCTGACGGTGCCGATGACCGCGGTTAGTCCGGCAGTGGCGGCGATGATTTTGTCCAGCGGCTCGAGTACGCAGCGCGCCACGTCGCGATCGAGAAACCAATCAAGCGAGGTGTAGCCCTGCACACAAGCTTCCGGCACAACGACGACGTCTGCAGCGTCTTGCCGGCCGCGATCGAGCGCGCGAATGATCGCGGCAGTGTTGCCTTCGTAGTCGCCGTTGGTCGTGTTGATTTGGCCGATGGTTACCCGCATCTGGTTTGCACGCGATCTTAGTCTTCGTCGCGCGAAGCTGCAAACGAAGCGACGTTCGGAGGTCCGTTGCCGCTCAACTGATTGACTTACCGCGCAATTGGTAATACAAAGTTCGCGCCGTTCTACTACCGGGCCTTGTTAACACGCGAGTGAAAACTACTAAAGCGGTTGTCCCTGCGACACTGACTGCGACTGCGATTCCGCCAACTGCAACGACGTTTGCGGACCTGAGCTGCGAGACTAGCAAGCGTCGAATCCGCGCTGCCCAACCCCTGATGAAAACGACCTCTCCGATTGAAACGGGGGGGCTCGTCGCTGCTTTTCTCGCAGGTGTTTGGCGGTCGTGTACGCCGTCGCTGGACTGGCCCAACGTAGACCTGCAGACGATCGGGCCGCTGTTGTTGCAGACGGGCGCCGGCCCACTGGCGTGGTGGCGCGTGCGTGAGAGCGATTTGCAAACGTCTGCGACGGCCACGGAGCTGCGGCAGGCTTACCGTCTCAATGCGCTCAACCATCAAATCCATCAAGGGAAAGTCGACAAAATTTTTGCGGCGGTGCGCGCCGCGGGCATCGAGCCGATCCTGATCAAGGGCTGGTCAGCCGCGCGTTGTTATCCGGCGCCCGGTCTTCGTCCCTATGGCGATCTCGACATTTGTGTGCGTCGGAAAGACTTTGAGAGGGCCACAAAAATCGTCGACAACCTCAACGGGCTGAAGTATCAGAT
>Ga0070686_100000834_pt1 | contig 17862 bp, 12 predicted proteins | sample KBSS23LmetaG_FD_65654 | JGI IMG/M metagenome (GOLD analysis project Ga0070686, IMG submission 65654) | Switchgrass rhizosphere microbial communities from Kellogg Biological Station, Michigan, USA - KBS S2-3L metaG | ecosystem: Host-associated > Plants > Roots > Rhizosphere ... | reverse complement strand
GTGCTGGAAATCAGTATCGCTGCTGGTCCATTCGTTGACATCATCACTGCCGGCGGCTCGTTCGTCAGCGGTGGTTACAACGGAACGATCGGAGTTACGGACAGTGTCCTGACCGGACGCAATGCCTGGACTGGCAACGGCGGCGGTTTCATTACCACCACGGTTGTCCTGCCACCGGCGTCGTACGGACAGAACGCGCAGTTGCGTTGGCGCACAGCGTATGACACTGGAACTAATCCGGCCGGCGGCGGCATGCGCGTTGACACGATCTCGATCTTTACCGCAACGAGAGTTTGTTGCGGCGTGCCGACCGCAGCCCCGGCAAACATCAGCGGACGCATCACGACTCCGGAAGGCGCGCCGCTCGCGGGCGTGGCCATGTACCTGAGCGGCGGCGCCACGCGCACGACGATCACGGACAGCAACGGCAACTACCGCTTCGAGCGCGTCGATACGGACAGCTTGTACACGGTGACGCCGTCGCTCGTGAATTACCACTTCAGTCCGGAGAACTTGTCGTTCTCGTTGCTCGCGAACAAGACTGACGCAGTGTTCACAGCAACGCGCGACGCGGTCGTCACCGGCAATGCGATAGACACGCCGGAGTTCTTCGTGCGGCAACACTATCTCGACTTCCTGGGACGTGAACCTGACCAGAGCGGTTTTGAATTCTGGAGCGATCAGATTCGGTCCTGCGGTACGGATAGAGGATGCCGTGAACGCCGCACCATCAACGTGTCGGCAGCGTACTTCCAGTCGATCGAGTTCACGGAGACGGGCCGTTTGGTCGATCTCATGTATCGTGCGAGCTTCGGACGACGACCGTCGTTCACCGAGTTCATGCCTGACCAGGCGCAGGTGGCGCAGGGCGTGATCGTCGGCGGCAACGACTGGCTGGGCACCTTGAACGCGAACAAAGAAGCGTTCGTGAATGCCTGGGTGCAGCGTGGAGCGTTCCAGGCCGCTTACGGCGGACTGGCTAACGATGCCTACGTGGATGCGTTGATCGGCCATACGGGTGTGAGCTTCGCCCAGAGCGAACGTGATGCGCTGGTTAACGGGCTGAACAGCGGCTCGCTCACACGCGCCACCGCGCTCCGGCAAATAGCAGAAGACGGACGCTTCATGGCAGCTAAGCGGAATGAAGCGTTTGTGATGATGCAATACTTCGGCTATCTGCGACGCGAGCCCGACGCAGCCGGCTACGAGTTCTGGCTGAACAAGCTGAACCAATTCAACGGCAACTTCGAGCAAGCGGAAATGGTCAAGGCGTTCCTCGTCTCCGGCGAATACCGCGCTCGATTTGGTCAGTAACCAATAACGTGACTGGCCGGCCAACGCGCAAATGCGATGGCCGGCCGGGCACATTCCGGCGCTTTTCGGTTATGAAAACTGTAACCGCGTAGCGCATGGGTGGCTGGGAAGGGTACGAGAACGCCCAAAACACGACTTCTGGCGTTTTTTGTAGACAAAAATGGGGATTCACTATTGACTAGTTAGCCCTGTCAGAGATATTGTCATCCCCGCTCGTATCGTGGTCAGTCGCCTCTTGTCAGCGAACATCGGTTTGTTGCACCAATAATTCTTGCTTTTCTTGTAAGGTAACCAATTTGGTTCCCGGATGATGCAGTTTCGAGTATTCCGGGTCATAGTATCGGCGGTACGAGTCTGAATCACGCGGGCCATGATTTTTCGGCACTACAACGAGTAACATTTCCAAGATTGCGATAAGGAGCAGCACATGCAAAAGATGCCGCAAGCGCGAAGAAGCGGACTGATAATTCAGGAACTTGACAGTGAGATTTTGATCTACGATCAGGACACCAATAAGGCACACTGTCTAAACCAAACCGCCGCAAAGGTCTGGAAGTATTGCGACGGCGAAACCACCGTAGCGGACGCTTGCAGTGCTTTGTCCCGCGATCTTGAGACGCCCATCGATGAGAAGTTGGTGTGGTATGCGGTCGATCAATTCTCCACCGATAATCTGTTGGAGAAACAGATCGAACCCCCGGCGTTCATCATCGCCGGCATGAACCGAAGGCAAATGGTTCGCACGCTTGGCTTGGCAGCAATCGTTGCCGTGCCTTTGGTGACTTCAATCGTGGCCCCCACGCCGGTCCAGGCCGCAACCTGTCTCCCGCCAGGCCAGCCCTGCGGAACCAGCGCGCAGTGTTGTTCCGGACTGTGCAGCGGCGGCACCTGCGCCTAAGCATTCAGGCTCGACGCTGCGGCAGTCGCCAAAGTTGCCGCAGCGTGGCTTTCCGCCCGGCGCGTTTGGGTGAACGCCAGGGAGTCCCGACGCTTTGCTTCTCCTTTGTTGGGGCGGAAGCCGAGTTGGCTAACAGCCGACGGTCGGACTAACAACCCCTGTCCGGCATGACAAGAACAAATAAAGGCGAGGATCGATTCCTCGCCTTTTTGTTTTCCGGATCACCGGTGTTTGAAATTTTGAACTGCGGCTGCGCGCTGTCAGTCCAGCGCGATCAAACTTTGAAGTCGGAGAAGAGGACAGGTAGGAATGCCTGTGCGACTATCGCTCGCGCACTGTCAACGGCGCCTGTCCCGCGTCTGACTGACGCGAGACCGAATCCGAGTGACTGCTGCTGGTGATGATCGACGGCGGTGGGTTTGCTACCAAAACCTCGAGCGCCGCGTCGATGACTTCGTTGATGCGCGCGACAAAAACGATCTGCAGTTCCTTGCGCACGTCTTCCGGCAAATCCTCAATGTCGGCTTCGTTGCGCGAGGGCAGCAGGATCCGGCGAATGCCCGCGCGGTGCGCCGCCAGAATTTTTTCCTTCAGTCCGCCGACCGGAAACACCAACCCCGAAAGCGTAATCTCGCCGGTCATGGCCGTGTCAGGCCGCACGCGCCGGCCCGTGTACAGCGACGCCAGCGCTGCCGTGATGGTTACACCAGCGCTCGGTCCGTCCTTGGGAATCGCGCCCGCCGGTACGTGCAGGTGAACGCCGTATTCCCTGAACATCTCCGCCCCGATGCCAAACTCGTTCGCGTGTGACCACAGATACGACTGCGCCGCGCGCGCCGATTCCTGCATCACTTCGCCGAGTTGTCCGGTAATCGTCAGCCCGCGTCCGCCCGGCAGCAGCGTCGCTTCGATGAACAGCACCTCGCCGCCCATCTCCGTCCAGGCCATTCCCGTGGCCACGCCCGCCGGCAATTCTTTGCGCGCCTGCTCGGGATAGAATCGCGGCGCGCCGAGATAATCGTGCACGTCGTCGGCGTCTACCGTGACCGTCTCAGCGTCGGCCTGCGCGATTTTCAGCGCCACCTTGCGCGCGATGCTGCCGACGTTTCGTTCCAACTGCCGAACGCCGGCCTCGCGCGTGTAGCGCGTCGCCAACAACTCTATCGCCGCGTCGCTGATGCTCAGTTGTCCCTGTTTGAGACCGTTTTCCTCGATTTGTCGCGGCACCAGATAACGCTTGGCGATCTGCAACTTCTCCATGTCGCTGTAGCCGGCCAGGTTGATGACTTCCATGCGGTCGCGCAGCGGCGGCGGAATCGGTCCCAATTGATTGGCGGTGGCGATGAAGAAAACGCGCGACAAATCAAACGGGAGATCGAGATAGTGGTCGCGAAAAGAACTGTTCTGTTGCGGATCGAGAATCTCCAGCAGCGCCGAAGCCGGATCGCCGCGATAGTCGTTCCCGAGCTTGTCGATCTCGTCGAGCATCAGCACGGGATTGTTAACTCCGGCGCGGCGAATCGATTGGATCACGCGCCCCGGCATCGAGCCGATGTAGGTGCGACGGTGTCCGCGCAACTCAGCTTCGTCGCGCATGCCGCCGAGCGACATGCGTTCGAACTGACGACCCAGCGCGCGCGCGATCGAGCGACCGAGCGACGTCTTGCCGACTCCCGGTGGCCCAACAAAGCAAAGAATCGGACTCTTGGTGTCGGGCCGCAGTTTGATGACTGCCAAAAATTCGAGTATGCGTTCCTTGACGTCTTCGAGTCCGTAGTGATCTTCGTCCAGAATCTTGCGCGCTTCGTTCAGATCGAGTTTGTCTTCGGACGACTTCAGCCACGGCAACTCGAGCACGTATTCAAGATAGGTGCGAATGACGTGATAGTCCGGCGCGGCCGCGGGAAGTTTTTCCAGTCGCTTCAATTCGCGTTCCGCTTCTGCTCGCACTTCATCGGGTAAGTTTGCCGCCGCGAGGCGTTCGCGCAACTGCGCCGCTTCAGCCTGTTCGCCGCTTTCGTCTTCGCCGAGTTCCTTCTGGATGGCTTTCATCTGCTGGCGCAGAATGTAATCGCGCTGCGACTTGTCCATCTCCGATTGCGCTTCGGTCGCAATCTTCGAACGCAGTTGAATGATTTCCAGCTCGCGGGCGAGGTTCGCATGGGCCAGGCGCTCCAATTCGTCGGCCGTATTGGCTTCGAGCATTTGCTGTTCCTGCTCGACGCCGAGATTCAGAATCGAACCAAGGAAATACGCGAGCCGCACCGGCTCCACCGATCCCATCATCGCGACCCGCACTTCCGGCGGCACACCCGGCAAGAGCGCCAGCGCCTCCTGCACCATCGCCTGCACGTTTCGCTTAGTCGCTTCGACCTCTTCCGGATCAACGATCTGAACCTCGGGCAGAATTTGGACCAAGGCACGCAGGTAAGGATCTTCCTGCTTCCAGCTCACGACCTTCACGCGATCGGTGCCTTGCGCGATGATGTGCATGGTCTCGCCCATGCGTTCCATCCGCTTGATCATCGTGAGCGTGCCGACTTCGTAGAGTTCGGATGGCCCGGCGTCGCCGGTCGTGTTGTTGGCGTCGGCGCGGACGGTTATGCAGGCGAGCAGCTTTTCTTGCGTTGACAGTGCCGCTTCGACGGCCGCGACTGAACGCGGTCGGGCAACCGCTAGCGGCACCACCGTCTCCGGAAACAGCGTCGTGTTTTGCAGCGCCAATACCGCGATCTCAAAGGGCTGGCCCGGCTGTTGCCCGGTCGCTGCCTGGTCCTGAGTCGCCGGCGGCTGCTCGGCGTTTTTGTTTTCCGCCGCGGAGTCTGTTTGTTCTACTGTCTCTGCCATGACGCAAAATCTTTCAGTTCACTTGCTCTTGCTTCAGTCCTTAAGCAAACGGGACAAGAATGTCTGTTCTACCGGCAACGCAGCCTGACGATTAAAAAGCCGTCGCGGTAATCGTGCGCCAGCGACGCTGCTTCAATCACGCAGGGAAACTCGATGTTTTTTTCGAAGCGGCTGTATGTGATCTCCATCTGCTGATAGCTGAAGCCTTCCTGGAAAAACGTGTCGCGCCGGCAGCCGCGAATTCGCAGGCTCGAATCGGCAACCTCGATCTCCAGTTCGTCAGCACAAACGCCCGCCAGATCGACTTTCACGACCCAGCCCTCCGCACTGCGATAAACGTCCGCCGCCGGGTTCCACAAACGTCCCGACGGCCTGACGCGATGCGCGACGGTTAACATAGCAATCTCGCGATTCGACTTTGGCATAGTTGGATGACTACAGAATAAGCCAAATCCCTGTGGGCCTCAACGCGCGAGACTACTCGGCTTTTCGCCAAATGCGCGACGAGGGGAAAGTGCGCCATTCGCTCGTCATTAGATTGCTTGCCCATTACCGTCCGACCTGTTCAACTTCGGCGATCAACTGCACCCGCGACGTGATGTCGAGCGTGCCTACTTCGATCGGCGTCGCCGCCGAGCTCGCCTTCATCATCTCCATCTGAACGCCGTAGATTGGCTGCGGCCGCGTCACCCCTTCCTCCTGCACCTCCACGACGCGCACCAGCCGGCCACCGAGCGCGGTCGCAATCACCTGCGCTTTGCTCACGGCTTCGCGCGTGGCGTCGGCGAGCGCTTGATCGCGCGCGGGTCGATCTTTTCTCAACGTAAACGAAATTCCCGCGACGTCGTTCGATCCCGCCTGCGCCGCGGCATCGATGACGGGACCGACTTTGGTTAAGTCCGACATCGTGACAGTCACACTATTGCGTGCTTCGTAACCGGTGATCGTCGGCGGCTGGCCTTCTTTGTAAATCCGCTGCGGTTGCAAACTGTAGCCGCTCGTTTTGACTTCCGCGCCGGCGCCGGCGGCGTTCTTGAGCGCGCGCACGACCGCGTCGCTCTTGTTGGCGTTGTCCTGCTGCGCTTCGATGGCGGTGCGGGCCTGCGTTACCACTGACACGGTCAGAATCGCCGTGTCCGGTTGCGCCTGGACCAAGGCGTCGCCAGTGACGATTACTTTCGTGAGACCGCGCGAGTCGATTTGATTTGCAGCCGACTCGTCAGCCGCTCCGGAAGGGCGCATCGCCCGTGCTTCAAACGGCGTCCCTTCCATATAAGTCGTGACTACATCGGGTTTCGTTTCGCCGATCGCGTCAACTTCGTTGCCTTCCGCGAACCATTTCTGCTTTTGAAAGTTTTGCGCATTCAGGACCAAAAATTTTTGTTTACCGGAAACGATCACCCAGCCGCCGGGCTCGACAGTTTTCTGCAAACGTCCGCGCACGCTTACTTCGCTCGCAAACGCCTGAGTTGCCAACAGCGCAACCAGCGCGACGGCAGTCAATATTGATTTCATTGTTTTCGTTGTGATGAATTTTCTATGCATGTCTAATCCTCTTTCCCTGGTTCTTTGCTGAGCGTCCGTCGTTCGATCCGGCGCGCTCGCCTGCAAAGAACGCCTGCGCTGCTTTGTTCTTGCTCCGCGAAGAACGCGAGCCTCGCGCTAACGCGATCAATCATCAGTGCGCCGTTCAAACTCCAATCGTTTCCCGGTCTTTATCGGTATCTTTGTGCTTTGTTACTGTTTTGTTACGATTCATGCGATGCAATCATTCGATACTCACGACACGGATTCTGAGCGACCGGGGGAAGCTGTGGAGGCGGGCCGAGTCGAAGACTTGCCAAGCGGGCACTGCAAAACTGTAGAACTTCCAGCAGGACGCGAACTCGCTCTCTACAACGTCAATGGCGAATTCTATGCCACCGAAAATTCCTGTCCGCACCAGGCCGCGCCTCTAGCGATGGGGATGCTTTGCGATCACGTGATTGAGTGTGGTTTGCACGGCTGGCAGTTCGACGTGCGCACGGGAGAGTGTCTTACGGTTGATGAGAAGATTGCGACGTATGCAGTTGTGATTGAAGATGGGTTGGTGAAGATCCTGATTTGAGCTAACCGCCAAGACGCCAAGCGCGCCAAGACGGCGAAACGTAAACTCAATTGCCTACTTGCTCTTTGCTTGGCGCTCTTGGCGTCTTGGCGGTTGGAATTTCTTATTCTCCATCGTTGCCGATCGCCTCAACCGGACAGCACAGCAGCGCTTCTTCACACGCCGCGCGTTCTTCATCCGTTTGCGGTTGTTTGTAGACAAACGAATAGCTGTTAGCGTCAGAGCGACGAAAACTTTCCGGCGCCGTATCGCGACACACGTCGCAGTCGATACACGACGCGTCGACGTAGTAAGCGCCGGGCACATTTTCCTTCACACGCTCGTTGCGATCAGGCATAGGGGATTTTAGATTTTCGATTTTAGATTTGTGATTTTCGATTCGCATTTCCTGGACGGGCTAATTCCGTTCAAGTGCCAATCGAAAATCGGCAATCCAAAAGTCAAAAATTCCTAAGGGTGCGTCATTTCTTCCGGTTTGACGTATTTGTCAAACTCCTCGCCGCTCAGGTAACCAAGCGCGACGGCCGACTCGCGCAGGCTAATGCCTTTCTTGTGCGCATTTTTCGCGACCTGTGCGGCTTTGTCGTAACCGATGTGCGGATTCAGCGCCGTCACCAGCATCAACGAATCCCGCAGGTGTTCTTCGATCTGTTCGCGATTCAATTCGATGCCGGCGATGCAGTAGTCGACAAAACCATGCGACGCATCGTGCAGCAAACGGATCGAGTGCAGAAAGTTGTGAATCATCACCGGCTTGTAAACGTTCAACTCAAAATTTCCCTGCGAACCGCCAAACGTCACAGCCGTGTCGTTGGCAAACACTTGCACGCAGACCATCGTCATCGCCTCGCTCTGCGTCGGGTTTACTTTGCCCGGCATGATCGACGAACCCGGTTCGTTTTCCGGCAAACTTAACTCGCCCAGGCCGCAACGTGGACCGGAAGCCAGCCAGCGAATGTCGTTCGCAATCTTCATTAACGACGCCGCCAACGTCTTCAGCGCGCCGCTGGCGAAGACGAGCTCGTCGTGGGCCGACAACGCGGCAAACTTGTTCGGGTGCGACCTGAACGGCAGACCGGTCAATTCCGCAATTTTCTTCGCCGCGCGTTCGCCAAACTCCGGATGAGAGTTGAGACCGGTGCCAACGGCAGTTCCGCCAATCGCGAGATCAAACAATCCCGGCTGCGTTGACTTCAACCGCTCGATGTCGCGTTCGACCAAGCTGGCCCATCCGGACATCTCCTGTCCGACGGTCAACGGTGTCGCGTCCTGCAAATGCGTGCGGCCGATCTTGACGACGTCCTTGAACTCTTCAGCTTTCGCCGCGACGGCATCGTGGATTTTCTGGATCGCGGGAATCAGCCGATGCAACTGCTCGGCGCCGGCGATATACATCGCGGTCGGAAAAGTGTCGTTCGACGACTGCGACATGTTGACGTCGTCGTTCGGATGAATCGGCTGCTTGCTGCCGAGCACGCCGCCGGCAATCTCAATCGCGCGGTTCGAGATCACCTCGTTCGCGTTCATATTCGTCTGCGTGCCGCTGCCGGTTTGCCAAATGCGCAACGGAAAATGATCGTCGAGCTTGCCGGCGATGACTTCGTCGCACGCAGCGACGATCAACTTCGCTTTCTCCGCCGGAAGTTTGCCAAGGTCCTCGTTCACCAGCGCCGCGGCCTTCTTCAGAATGCCGAGCGCGCGAATCATCTCGCGCGGCATCACGTCGCCCGCGATGTTGAAGTGATGCAGCGAGCGCTCGGTCTGCGCGCCCCAGTAGCGGTCGGCGGACACTTCGATCTCGCCCATTGAATCCGATTCAATACGTGTCTTTTGTTGCTCAGCAGCGTGTTGAGACATAGCTTGGCCCCAGCGGGTTTACGTCGTTGAAATGTTTACAGGGATGAGTCAAGGTCGGCACACAGGCAAAGTATACCGCTAATGAAAGCGACGGCGAAACCGCGTCGTCGGGGTCTTGTCGATGCTCTTGCAAGTGATGGTGCTGATCGCCGCGACGAGGCGACTGGTCAGGCATCCTCGCTCCCTTTACCCGTTCCCCTGGTCCCCCGCGCCTTGGCCCTTGTCAACGCCTGCGGTGTGAGCTAGAGTTTCGCCATCAGCCTGTCACAAATTGTATTTAGACTTTCCCCTCGACATTTGGTATGGCCACCCCTGACCCAAATACCCCGGGTTTTTCCGTGTCGAACTCCGGCGCATTGATTTTGGTCGTTGAGCGCAACCCCGTCGTTCAGCGGCTCGAGCGCTATTTTCTGGAACAGGCCGGTTTTGACGTCGAGTTCGCCACCGACGGCCTCGCTGCTCTGGCGCGCGCGCGCGAACTGCGGCCCCGAATCGTAGTCGCAGAGATTCTGGTCCCAAAGCTTGACGGGCTCAGTCTCTGTCGCGCACTCAAGTCTACCCCCGAGACCAAAGATATTCTGGTGATGATCTTCAGCCACCTGCAGGCGGAAGATCGCGCCACGGAGGCAGGTGCGGACGCTTTTCTCACTAAGCCAATCGCAGAAGAGTTGTTAATTGAAACGGTGTCAAAACTCCTGGCTCTGCAACAACGGTCGGTGGGAGATGGATCTTGATAGTTGAGAAAATTTCAACCGGCTGCGCCGGGCTGGATGAAGTACTCCTTGGTGGGATTCCGGCAAACACGATCACTGTTTTGATGGGCGCGCCGGGAACCGGTAAAACGATTCTGGCCGAACAACTTGCCTTCGCCAATGCGACGCCCGAAGCGCCGGCCCTCTATTTGACGACGCTCTCCGAGCCGCTCGAAAAGATTCTGGCCCACGGTCAAACTCACACCTTCTACGACGTTAACAAAGTCGGCACTTCAGTTTTCTACGAAGACCTCGGCGTGATGTTGCGCGACTCAGGAATTGAGAAGTTGCCCGAGCTTGTCCTCGAATTACTCATGGAGCGGCGGCCGCGGTTTGTCTTCATCGACTCTTTCAAAGCGCTCAACGAATTGGTCACGACGCCGCGCGAGCGCCGCACGATTACTTACGATCTCGCAAACGTTTTGTCTTCTTACCACTGCACGAGTTTTCTCGTCGGCGAGTACGCGCAGGAGATGATGACCGAGTTGCCGGTCTTTGCGATCGCGGACGTGATTCTGCAGTTACTCAAACACTCGACGAACGTCAGAGAGCAGCGTTTTTTAAGGGTCGAGAAACTGCGGGGCTCGGATTCCGTTCCCGGACTCCACGCGTTTTCCATCAAGCAAGGCGGCATTGAAGTTTACCCGCGCTTGTTGACGCCGCCGTCAGCGCCGCTTTATTCCGTGCGCGTCGAGCGCGTCAACACTGCGATCGACGGACTCGACGACATGATCGCGGAAGGTTTTTGGCGCGGCAGCACGACTTTGATCGCCGGGCCGACCGGGTCAGGCAAAACGATTATCGGTCTGCATTTTATTTGCGAGGGCGTCATGAAAGGCGAGCCCGGCCTCTACGTCGGATTTCAGGAGAACCCGACGCAACTCGCTCGCATCATGATGGGATTCGGTTGGGAGCCGGAAAAGTTAGCAAACGACGGCTTTGAGTTGATGTATCGCTCGCCGGTCGAAATGCAGCTTGACGAAGTCACCAGCGAATTGTTTCACCGCGTGCGTGAAGGAAAAATTAAGCGAGTGGTTATCGATGCGCTCGGCGACTTGGAACGGAGCAGCATCGATCGCCAACGCTTCTCGGATTTCGTTTACGCGCTGACGCAGTGGTTCGCCGCGCAAAACGTCACCTGCATGATGACTTACGAAATGACGCACCTGTTTGAGGTCCACGGCATCAGCGATCAGGAAGTTTCAAACATGAGCGACAACATTCTGCTGCTGCGGTTCAGAGAAGCGGAGACGATGGAACGCACGCTCAGAATAATCAAAACGCGTGGCAGCGCCCACGACAATCGCGAGCGCAAGTTGGATATCACCAGCAAAGGGATCATCATCAGCGACGCGTAGGAATAATGAACTGGGTCATAAACAGAAAATAGAGTTGCATTCATGATCGATCAGGGAAGTGGAAAGAAAGAAGCCTCACGACGACTGGCAGAGATCAACCGCGCGATCACCACCTCGCTCAACTTCGACGAAGTTCTCGATTTAATTGCTGAAAACGCCACGCAATTGGTCGAGGCGCGCGTCTGCCTGCTGTTGCTTGAAGACAACGAGGGACAACTGCGCGTGCGCGCGGCCCGCGGCGCTGACTCCGAACTCGTGCGGAATTTTTCCGGACGAATGGAGGAGGACGTCATCAAGCAACTGCGCTCCGTCCTCGGCCTGGGCAACGACGAGACGATGGTTTCGGTCCCCATCATCGCGAAGCAGTCGCTGATTGGAATGCTCGTGATCGCCCGCGAGGAACCGCTGAACGCCGAAGAGAGTTGGCAGTTGTCCGCGCTGACGGATCAGGCGGCGATCGCTCTTGCCAACGCGCGTCTCTTTGAAATGGAATCGGCCGAAGTCGCGCGCGTGCGCGACGCGACCCAGATCGCGTTGCTGCGGCTGGCGGCGATTGTTGAGTCGTCCGACGACGTGATCATCAGCAAAGATCTCAACGGAATAATTCAAACCTGGAACCACGGCGCCGAGCGCATTCTCGGTTACACCGCGGCGGAAGTCATCGGCCGGCCGATCACGATTCTGATTCCGGTCGAGCGCCACGCCGAAGAGGTCGAAATTCTGAGCCGCATTCGCCGCGGCCAGCGAATTGAACACTTCGAAACGGTGCGACGCCGGAAAGACGGCAGCCTCATCGACGTTTCGCTGACGGTTTCGCCCATCAAGAACGAGCATGGCGAAGTCATCGGCGCTTCGAAGATCGCGCGCGACATCACGCAAAGCAAGGAAGCGCAGGAACGACTGCAACGCGCGCTCGACTTTGACCAAACGGTCATGTTGAGCATGGGCGAAGGTCTTTACACGGTGGACACCGAAGGCCGCGTCACGTTTATGAATCCGGCGGCCCAACGAATACTTGGCTGGACGCTTGACGAGATCATGGGCCGGCGAATGCACGAGGTCATTCATCACAGTCGTTCGGACGGTACGCCCTTTCCCCCCGAGGAATGTGAAGGGCTCCAGGTGCTGCGCGAAGGCCGCACGATGGCCGAGTATCAGGACGTTTTCATTCGCAAGGACGGAACGTTCTTCGACGTCGTCTACAGTTCTTCTCCGCTGCGCGGCGACGGCAAGATCAGCGGCCTGGTGGTTGTCTTCCGTGACATCACCGAACGCAACCGCGCCGAAGAAGAGATTCGCTTCCAGGCCCACCTGCTCGACGCCGTCGAACAATCAGTCATTGCTACCGACTTGAACGGCACCGTTATTTTTTGGAACTCGTTCGCTGAAACTCTCTACGGTTGGTCGGCCGCGGAAGCCTTGGGTGGAAACATTCTCGACCTGACGCCGGCGCCGGCGCTGCGCGAACAAGCGGAGGAAATTCTTGCCTGTTTGCAGGCCGGACAAAGTTGGGCGGGGGAATTTGTTGTGCAGCGACGCGACGGCACTTTCTTTCCCGCGCTGATCAACGATTCGCCGATCGTTGACAGCAAAGGCAAGTTAATCGGCATCGTCGGCGTTTCAACCGACAACACCTTGCGACGCCGCGCCGAAGAAGAACGCGAGAACCTTCTGCTGCGTGAACGCGAAGCGCGCGCGCAGGCGGAAGACGCCAATCGTTTGAAAGACGAGTTCCTCGCGACGCTTTCGCATGAACTGCGGAACCCGTTGAACGTCGTCATTGGTTATTCGGAGATTCTGCGGCGGAGCAACGCAAACCCGAAACATGAGTTTGTAGTCAAAGCCGCGGAAACGATTCGCCGCAATGCGCTGGCCCAGTCGCAGTTGGTTTCCGATCTGCTCGACTTGTCGCGTTTGCAGATGGGCAAACTTTCGCTCGACCGGCAACCCGTGTCGCTCTCGACCGTGATCACTGAAGCAGTCGAAACAGTGAGCGCGGAGTTGAAAGCGAAGGGAATCACGCTTTCCGTCGAACTCGATCAGGAGATTCTCGTGGTCGAGGGCGACTCGATTCGTCTGGGCCAAATCGCCTGGAACCTGCTCAACAACGCGGTGAAGTTCACACCCGCGAACGGCGAGATCAAAGTCACGTTGGCCCAGGAAGGCGAGGACGCCAAGCTCGTGGTCGCCGACAGCGGACAGGGAATCGCGCCGGAGTTTTTGCCGCACGTCTTCGAAATTTTTCGGCAGGCGGACGCGAGCAGCTCGCGCCGGCAGGGCGGCATGGGCATCGGCCTCGCACTCGTGAAGCAGTTGACGGAACTTCACGACGGCCGCGTGCTGGCGGATTCCGCGGGCGTCGATCGCGGCGCGCGTTTTACCGTGTGGATTCCGCTGTACAAGGAAGGCGCTAACGCGCTGCAGTCGGAACACGTGGGCGCGTCCGGTGCGCTGCGCAGCAAGTTTATACTGGTGGTTGACGACTCGATTGAGTCGACTGACATGCTCGGCAAGTTGCTGGAGATCGAAGGCGCGTTCGTCGACCTCGCGCGCAGCGGCGCCGAAGCGCTCGAGATTGCCAACCAGAAAAGATTCGACCTCGTGATTTCCGATATCTCGATGCCGGAGATGGACGGTTATCAACTCCTCAGCGAACTCCGCAAGCTCCCGCAAATGGAGAATGTCCCCGCGGTCGCGCTCACCGGCTACGGCCGCACCGCCGACGTCGAACGCGCCCACGCCGAAGGCTTCGCGCAACACCTAACCAAACCGCTCGACATCGACCAGCTCCTGCTCATCGTCCGCCAACTAACCGAAGACAACGGCACGGTAACTAACGACAACCGATTGTCGACTAACGACAACGGTACCCCGCCGCGCGAGAAGCCCGGCAACTAGACTCTGCTGTGAGCGTTGCATAGCCTCTTTCCTGAATTCTGTTGGACCATGACATTAGTCGCTTTCTCCCTGTGGGAGGATATCTTTCTCCCTTCTCCCTCTGGGAGAAGGGGTGGGGATGAGGGACTTGCCGCGCCCTAAACCCTCACCCCGACCCTCTCCCAGCGGGAGAGGGAGAGGCTTAGCGAGCGCCGACCTGACTCCCGAGGCGATGACCTGCGTCCCCGAGCCGATGACTTGCATTCCCGAGACGATGACTCAGATTCCGATCGCGCAAGCCTCCATCCCGACCGCGCAAGTCTCCATCCCACATTTGAAACTCTCCATCCCGAGCGCAAAAGTCTCCATCCCAGACGTGAAAGTCTTCATCCAGACCGCGCAAGTCTTCATCCCAAGCGCGAAAGTTTCCGTCCCGAGCGCGCAAATCTCCGTCCCGAGCGCGCAAATCTCCGTCCTGAGCGCGCAAGCCTCCATCCCAAGCGCGAAAGTTTCCGTCCTAGGCGCGCAAGTTTCCAACCCAAGCGCAAAACTCTTCAACTCGGGCGTGAAAGAATTGGTCCCAAGCGCAAAAGTCTTGATCCCGGACGTGAAAGTCTCCATCCCGAGCGTGAAATTCCTAGTCCAGTCGTGGAAGTCCCCGCATTTTGGCCGGAATTTACGATCCTTCCCGTTAAGGGCGCGAGGAGCGAAGGAGCAGTAGCAAACTTTGAGGGAGGCCGTAACTAAGATTGTCCGAGCGAGAAGGAGCTTGCTCCATGAGCCGGCTGAGCCGCTCTCCGTGCGGTAAGCCTACGGCTTACCGGACCAGAGTCCCATCCATTTGGGCTACGCCCTGTAGACGAGGCGTAGCCTCGAACAGTTATCACGGTTTTCGGTAAGCCACAGGCTTACCGCACGGAGAGCGGCTCAGCCGCAAGCGCACCGAATTTGGAGTGCGCCGACAACGGCGGCGCTTTGGATTTCTTCGCATTACCCTATCCGTAAGTCGCTTCTACGAGGCCGCAAATCCAAAGCGGCGTCGCGCTACGCTTGCCGCCGCACTCCAAAGGCTTCCCTCTGCTCAGGAAGACGTCCCTTTTACGCGCTCCAAATCTCGCCGTGTCTCTTCTGCTTTTGGTGAACCGAGTTGTTCAAAAATACTAAGCGCATCTCGCAACAATTGCACAGCCTTACTCTCGTTGTTTTGCTTCTCGGCCAATAAGCCAAGCGACCGCTTAATACTCCCGACCCTGACTTGATCACCCAAAGCTCCCGCCATCCCACCGGCTTCAACAAATAGACCCTCCGCCTCCGCCAGCCGTCCTTGCGCAGTTCTCAACTTACCAATACTCTCAAGGCATTCAGCACAATACTGTTTATGCCCGACGTTTCTAAGGATAACCAAACTTTGCTCAAGCAGCAGTTGAGCCATGTCGTAATTCTCTTCAATTAGATGAAGCCCACCCAGTTGGTGCAAAGTTGTGGCGATTCCGAGTTGGTCATCGAACTGTTTTTTTATTTCCAAACTCTCATTGTAAAGTCGCCGCGATTCACCGAACTCGCCTCGCTCTTGTGCTAGCCAGCCCAAATGATGTAAAGCGCTGGCGATGCCACGCTGGTCGCCCAGTTGCCGCCTGATTTCCAAACTCTGGTCGTAAAGTTGACGCGCTTCCTCAAGTTTGCCTTGTTCTTGTGCTAGCCAACCCAGTTGGTGCAACGTGTCCGCCACACCTTGGTCGTCACCCAAAACCCGCCTTGTCTCTAAGCTCTCTTCATATAGTTGCTGCGCGTCATTAAACAACCCTAGGTCCTGATTCATCATGCCCAGCTTGTGTGTCCAATTCGCAACGTCGCTCAGCACTCCCAATGAACGGGCAACTTGTAATGCATTGGTTCCGAGCCGGAGCAAGTCATCCCAGTAACCTCGCACGGCCAAAACCCCATACGCAGGTGATCCAAAAGCGTATGCCAGACGCAGTAGACTACGCGAATCCCCTTGGACTAAAGCTATTTCGGCAGCGCTTAGCAGATTATCTTTTTCTAGTTCCATCGCGTTGAAGTTTTTACTGATTGGTAATGCGTGGGCTTCAGCGAAGCGCAAAAAGCGAGAAACAAACCGCTGAAAAAAACTCTTTTCCCGTGCGTCAGTGGTTAAGTGAGATCTAGTTAATTCTCGGGTTAACCCTGCAACGGTCAAGCGTTGGCCCTCATCTACTTTCTTGATGAGCCATAAGGAAGCCAAGGTCTCCTGAGCCTTCTTGAATCGTTTCTTGTCCCTCGCCTTGCCCAGATCCATCCCTGCAATAGCCGCCAGCGCGGGTCGCGCCGCGCTCGGTGTAAAAAGCGAGAGGGCAAGCAGCACTGCGCGTCCGCCGTCATTCAACTGAGTCAAATTGTAAGAACGGTCGAACACTCGGCGAGCGGCATCGCCTTCGCCATGAGTTAGCTCGTTCAATACTTCCTCAGGGTCATTTGCTAGATCTATTTGGCCCACAATCCATTCCATGATCAACGGATTCGCCTCTGCGGTTTCAATGAGCCGTTTTTGGTAAGGCGCGGCAAAGATTTCCGGATCCTGAGTCTGTTCGATCAGCAAGCGCACAAAATCCTCTGCCTCGGAGGTCATCATCCCAGTAATCGGGATTGAACGCGTGCGCTCAAGTCTCTGGCGTGTCGTAATGAGGGCAGAGCACTGGATACGCTGCAAGAAGTCAAGACTTGGTTGCCGCTGAGCCGCAGATATGGTTTCAAAATTATCCAGCACAATAAGTGTGGGCGAAGCGGCTACCAATGCGCGCACTGCGTCCGACTTCCGCTCAGGAGCTAATTTTCGCAGGTGTTCATCACCTAGTTGTGTAGCGATCTCGTCGAGGAGGGTCGCAAAAGGCAGGTCGGTGCGCCCATCTGCAGTGACCCAAACTACGCGATGCGAGAAATCATCAGACAAGCTTCGCGCAACTTCGGCTGCTAAAGTTGTCTTGCCCACGCCACCTGCTCCCCACAGGGCGACTAGTTGAAGCTTCTGCGGCGCCAGCTCAATCTTTAGACGCTCGACCATATCATGACCCTCAGGATCTCCACGAGGGACAAAACCAACGATGGGTGGACGTGGAATTGGCGAGTAAGCAAACTTATTCACCCCGCGGTCAAATAACGTCTCGATCGACTCCTGAATTCCTTGGGCCACGTCGGCAAAGGCCTTATTCCGATTATTCCACTCAACAACAAACTTTTCTCCGGTTGGTACCGCCTGAAGATCGCCGAGTCTGAGATCCCCGAACGGCTGACTCTTCCAAGCGTTGACGTTTCGAACTAACACCGGAATTACGCACGCTTCTTTTCTCTTGTGCCGGTCGGCAGCAACCTTCAACTCAACCTTATTCACATAATCGGATGTTAAAAAGTCGGGACTAATGAGGAGCAGAATGACGCGCGAAGAGTTGAGGTGCTCAACAATTTCCGCATTCCACTGTTGGCCCGGAACGAGCAGACCGTCGTGCCATGTCGAGATAATGTCCTGCTGGGCAAGAACTTTGAGTTGCTTCAGAAGTTCGTCTTTGAATCGCTTGTCTTTGCTCGAATACGAGACAAAGACTTCGGGAGGCGTTGAAGACTGAGAGGACATTGGCTAAGCAAACTCCTTTCTGAGTCTGCTGATAGTGGGAGTAATTCCGAATGTTGCTTTCGTTCGCCGTCGCGAGGCGTGGCCACTTTTCAGCAATTGAATAATAACAGACGGCTACTCAACGGTCGCGAAGCAAACGAGCTGAAACCATTTTAAGACTCGCTTTCAATCGGTGCGCCGGCGTCTTGCCAGGCTTTCCAGCCGCCGGCCATGGAATAGACGTTCGT
>Ga0070686_100000833_pt1 | contig 17871 bp, 15 predicted proteins | sample KBSS23LmetaG_FD_65654 | JGI IMG/M metagenome (GOLD analysis project Ga0070686, IMG submission 65654) | Switchgrass rhizosphere microbial communities from Kellogg Biological Station, Michigan, USA - KBS S2-3L metaG | ecosystem: Host-associated > Plants > Roots > Rhizosphere ... | reverse complement strand
CGGGCGCGCATTCTCCCAACCCGGCTCCTTGATGCGCTGATCCGCTTCGATCTTCAACGGCACGCCGTAACACATCACCGCATAACGAAACCGCGCCGTATCCACCATCCGAATCGATTCTTCTTTGCCCGCCGAATTCGTGCGCGTGGCCGGTCGAAACGTCATCAACTTCAGCGCCTCCAACCTGGCCAGAAACGGCCCCTCCAATTCATTTCGATACTCGTCGCGCGTGATCGCTTCCTTCTGCGACAACGGCAAGCCAATCACCTGCTCCTTCGGCACATTCCGTTTCAGCGCGTAATACTCGGCCAACTCCTTCGACGCCGGCAAATTGGAATTGTACAACGCCACCACCGCGCGCCCATCCTCCGCGTCCGCGCCAAAAACGCGCCCGCCCCAGACCGATGCCAAAAACAAAATGATCCAAATCCGGTTCATCCGCGAATCTCCACCTTCCCGCTCTCCTGCGCGAGCGCCAAACCCGCTCAGCGAGAAGTTTTGAGTCTTACCGAAAACCTTCATTCCGAACACGCAAAAACGCGCCAATAGTTTGTCCGCGCCGTTGAAACGCCCGACGCTTTCGGCTCGCAACCTCCAATTCCCTCTGGCATAAACCCGTCGCTCCATCCGCATGAAGCCGAAATTTCGACCATTGGTCGTCGCGATCTACTCGGTCGTCGGCGCCGCTGTTGTGATCGCCATCGCCCAGGTGACGGACCTTCAGCAGCGGATCGAGAATCGCCACCAGCCCGCGCCGCCGCCGCCCCGCCCCCCGGGATTTCGTCCGCGCGGCTTCGCCGGACGCGGCGCGCCGGGCGGCGACGGTCCGCAACGCGATCTCGCCCTTCGCAAACAATTCGACCGGGACGGAAATAAAATTCTCGACGCGGCGGAACGCAAAGCGGCGCGCGAGTTTTTGCAGAAAGAAATTGCCGAAGGCCGAGGTCCGCGCCGTGGACCCGGCGGCGGTGTCGATTTATCCGGACCGAACAAAACCGAGGCGTCGCCCAAGATTGCGCCGGCGGATGTGCAAAAATTCGGCAACGAACCGCTCTACGATCCTTTCACTCTGCGCACTTTTTTTCTCGAATTCGAGGACGCGGATTGGCAGGCGGAGATGGCGGAGTTTTATCACACGGATGCCGAAGTCCCTATTCGGCTCACGGTCGATGGCAAAACTTACGAGGATGTCGGCGCGCATTTTCACGGCGCGTCCTCGTTCTTCACGGTGCGCGACGCTTCGAAAAAGCATTCGTTTGTGCTCTCGCTCGACATGGCGCACGACAAACAAAATTTGCTCGGATTTCACACGCTCGATTTGTTGAACGCGCATACCGATCCGAGTTTTCTGCACACCGTTCTCTACCTGAAAATCGCGCGGGAATATATCCCAGCGCCTGAAGCGAATTTCGCGCGGCTCGTCATCAACGGCGAGCCCTGGGGCATCTACGTCAACGCGCAACATTTCAATAAAGATTTCGTGCAGCATTGGTTTCCCAAATCGAAAAGCCCGCGCTGGAAAGTTCCCGGGAGCCCGCGCGGCCAGGGTGGATTGAATTATCTCGGCGAAGAGATCGCGCCCTACAAACGCATTTACGAAATCAAAACCAAGGACGAGCCGAGCGCCTGGTCGGACCTGATTCGTCTCTGTCGCGTGCTGACTGAAACGCCGGTGGACAAGTTGGAGGCCGAAGCGTCGAAGATTCTCGATGTGGATGGCGCGCTGAAATTTCTGGCGCTGGAAAACGCGTTGATCAACAGCGACGGATACTGGATTCGCAGCAGCGATTACAATTTGTGCGAGGATGCGCAGGGGCGTTTCCACATTGTGCCGCACGACGCCAACGAAACGTTCGCGCCACCGGAATATCCGGGCATGGGCCGGGGCCAGCGCGAGCCCGAAACCGTCGAACTGGATCCGCTCGCAGGCGCAAATGACCCTTCGAAAGCGCTCTTGCATCGGCTCGTCGCGGTCCCGGCCCTGCGCGCGCGCTACTTCGGTTATGTGCGCAAAATCGCCGAGCAATCGCTCGATTGGAACAAGCTCGGTCCGCTGGCCGAAAAACTTCAGGCTCTCATTCTCGCCGACGTGAAAGCCGACACGCACAAACTTTATTCCACGGAGAGTTTTGAAAAGTCGCGCCTCGAAGATTTCGAGGCCTCCGGCATGCGCGGCGCGCATACTTATATGGGCTTGAAAAACTTCGTCGAAAAGCGCCGTGCATTTTTATTGCAACATTCCGAGGTGAAAAAAGCTATTATCCCACAGTGATCGCGCGCGCCGCCATTTTAGGATTGTCGATATTGACCGCGGTCAACGCGTTTGGCCAGGCGGGCTGGCGGCGGGGCGGCGAAGCGGGAGTCCCTTACAAGCTGGACCGCAAAGAAATCCCCCTGTGGTCTCCGGACGCGGAAGTTCCGCGGGATCTCTTTATGTGGGCGCGCCTCAAATACACGTCCTGGAGCGGGCACCGCAGCTTCGTTTGGTACACCGATTATCCGGACAGCGACTACAATTTGACCTATCGCCTGCATCAACTGACCTCGATGCAGGTCGATCCCGAAGGCGTCGCCATCGATATTATCGACCCGCGCCTGTTCGATTATCCCCTCGTTTTCATGAGCGGCGTGGGCGGCCTGACCTTGAACGATCAGGAAGCCGATATTCTCCGACGTTATTTACTGAATGGCGGTTTTTTGTTCGTGGACGATTTTCACGGCCATCGCGAGTGGAACAATTTTTACAAGCACATCAAAAAGGTTTTTCCCGATCGCGAACCGATCGACATCCCGCTGGAACACCCGATTTTCCACATCGTTTACGATTTGAAGGAGAAATATCAGATTCCCAATTACGGCCTGGGCACGCGTTTTAAAGGCACGCGCACGTGGGAGCAGGAAGACTGGAAGGAAGTTCATTACTGCGCGTTTTACGACGACAAGAACCGCATGGTTGCGTTCATTTCGCACAACTCCGATCTCGGCGACGGCTGGGAGGAGGAAGCGACGGATTCCTATTACTTCAAGACCTTTTCCGAACCGATGGCCTACCCGATTGGCTTCAACGTCATCGTTTATGCCCTCACGCACTGATCAATTGACGACCGTCCGATTCGTGCCCGACCTTTCGTTCGCCGCGAAATAGCGCGGCTCGATGACCGGCGCCTGGGCGAGTTCAGCCGGACGCGGCTGAAGAACATGCAGCCGCGTCCAGCGTTTACCGAGTCGCCGCGCCAAAGCCTGTGCGGCGGTGTCGATTGAATCTTCGAACAAAGTCAGGGTCACCTTTTTATCCACGTGATCCTCCAATAGAAACTGCGCGCCGACCGTTTCCGAAATGATCGGCGCCAGATGTGCCGCCGAGTATCCCGTCGCATCCACGCTCACGCTGGTCGCCGGGTTCGCCGGATTCAACGCAAAAGGGGCTGGTGTTCCACGCGTCACCTTTCGCGCGGCCTCCGACCAATGCTCGGCCGGCGAACCTTCCCGGAACCATTGTGTCAGTTCGCGCAACGAGGAATCCGCGCCGTATATCGGCACCACCACGGTCGAGACCGCGCCCGCCTGCGCCGCAATTTTCTCCAAGATCACATCAAGGCTTTGCTGCTGCATCGAAAGCGTGATGCGCGCATCCAGCCTGCTTCCCGCAACAATATGCTGGCCGGTCTTAGCCTCTAAAAGACTCAAAACCCGATGAAGCGGGACGTCCTTGACCTCGAGATCCACCAACTCGGCCGACGCCGGAGCGGCGGGGCGGTTCCACACCGAAACCCCAAGTAAAACCACTAAAATGGCGGGAAATAAAACAGTTTTCATCCTCATCGCGCCGCGGCGCTTAACTGTTTAACACAGCAGGGGTCCAATTTGTTCGTTACATTTTTGTAATTCTTTTTCGAACGTTAACTTGCGTCAATTCGACTCGCGAATTTCCATCGCGCCCAAAATCCATTCATGATATCCCAAATCGCATGAAATCCTCCCGCCGTTCGTTTATGTCCACGGCCGCGCTGGCCCTGGGAAGCGCAGCCATTTCCTCCGCGCCTGCCGCGGATGCTCCTGTCAAATCGGCGGCGAAAGTGAAGTTGGGGATTTCGACGTATTCATATTGGCATTTTCGGACAGCGCGCGTGCCGATTGAGCATGTGATTCGGGAGGCGGGACGGTTGGGGGCGCCGGCGGTGGATATCCTACATCGGCAAATGGAGAGCGAGGAGCGTTCGTATTTGCAGATGCTCAAGCGGACGGCGTTGCAGAATGGGGTGGCGCTGAATTGTCTTTCGATTCACCAGGATTTCGTCGAGGCAAAGGCGGAGATGCGCAATTTGCATGTGGATCACACGCTGCGTTGCATCGAGCTGGCATACGAGATGGGGATTCCCTGCATTCGGCTGAATTCGGGGCGTTGGAATACGATCGAGTCGTTCGACGATTTGATGAAGGCACGCGGGGAAGAGCCGGTGTTGCCGGGCTTCACCGAGGACGATGGCTTCAAGTGGTGCATCGAATGCATCGAGAAATGTTTGTCGAAAGCGGCGGAGTGCGGCGTCGTGTTGGCGTTGGAAAATCATTGGGGGCTGACGCGCACGCCCGAGGGGTTGTTGCGGATTTTGGACGCGATCAAATCGCCGTGGCTGGGCGGGTTGATGGACACGGGAAATTTTTTGGAGGAGCCGTATCCGAAGCTGGAGAAAATTGCGCCGCGCGCGGTGTTTGTGCAGGCGAAGACCTATTTCGGCGGCGGCGAATGGTACACGCTTGACCTGGATTACAAGCGGATCGCGGCGATCCTGGCGAAGGTGAATTACAACGGGTTTGTTTCGCTGGAATTCGAAGGCAAGGAATCGCCCGACACCGCGGTGCCGAAGAGTTTGGAGTTATTGCGGAAGGCGTTTGGGATATGAAAATTTCGCGACGCGAAGCATTGAAGGTGGTGGCGGCGGCGGGGTTGGCGGGTTGCGCGACGACGGGCGGCGGTCGGAATGCGGATTCGATTCGGCGCGAAAATGCGAAGGAAGGAACGCGCGACTGGCTGCTGACGAACACGCGGATCGATCCGGCGACGAAGTACCGGTGTCCGTGGATCGAAGGGTATTGTTCGCGGACGAGCGTGCGCGCGGGGGAGTTGATTCGCTTTTTCGTGAACACGAATCCGGTTTCGAAATTTCGCATCGATTTGTATCGGATGGGTTTTTACGGCGGGACGGGCGGGCGTCATGTTATGAGCCTTGGGCCATTCGCGGGGACGGCGCAACCGGAGCCGGAGATCGGGCCGCGACGTTTGCGCGAATGCCAGTGGGAGGCGTGCGCGACGTTGAAGATTCCGAGCGATTGGACGAGCGGCGTTTATCTCGGGAAGCTGACGGAGGAGCGCGAGGGCTTGCAGAGCTACGTTATTTTCATCGTGCGCGACGATCGGAAGGCGGATTTTATTTTTCAGTGCAGCGACAATACCTGGCAGGCCTACAATCGATGGCCGAGCCAGTTCTCCTTGTACGATGACGGCAAGAACACCTGGTATTGGGGGCCGGGCTCGGACATCAGTTTCGACCGGCCGTACGGGAAATACTGCCAGATCCTGGATGCGCCCCTCTCGACGGGATCGGGCGAATGGTTTTTGTGGGAGTATCCAATGGCGTATTGGCTGGAAGCGCAGGGTTACGACGTTACTTACATTTCGAACATGGATACGCACGCAGACGCGGCGGGTTTGATGCGCGCGAAGGGTTTTATTTCGATTGGGCATGACGAATATTATTCGATGGAGATGTTCCAAAATTTGCGCGGCGCGATTGCCAAGGGGTTGAATGTCGGATTTTTCTCCGGGAACGTTTGCTGCGGGCGGATCGATCCGCGACCGAGTTCGAGCGGCGCCGCGAACCGGATTTTTTCGCGCATCGATTTTTGGGGGCCGCGCGACGAGGCGGAAATCAAATCGTTTCCGACGATGGGATTGCTGCCGCACACGAGTCCGAATTCGAATTTGCTGGTGGGAGCAGGGAATATTGCGCCAACGACCGGCGGGGCGGATTGGATTTGCTCGAAGCCGGATCACTGGATTTTTGAAGGCACAGGAATGAAGGCGGGAGAGGGAATTCCGGGATTGGTGGGTTGGGAATGGCACGGCGGGCCGGCGGATTTACCGGGCCTGGAAGTGGTTTCGACCGCGCCGACGCAATCCGCGCCCGGGAAATTAAATGGCGGCGTCTATACTGGAACGATTTATCCGGGCGGAAAACGGAATTTTGTTTTCAATGCGTCGAGTTGTTGGTGGGCAGATGGACTGTCCGCGCCTCCCGGTTATCAAAGACCCTCTGTTTATACGACGCCAAAAGGGCCCGACATGCGGGCCCAACGAATCACCGAAAATATTTTGCGACGGATGATCGCTTAGGGCGATTTGGCCGCGAAGAGCATCGCGCCGCCAGTGGCATTGGACGAACCGTCGAGAACGGTCTGGCGTTTGTGATCGGTCACGCGAATGACCTGGTGTGTCGTTGGGTTGTAGAAATCGAGGATCGTGTCGTGGAACGCGCGGACTTTGGAGCCTTCCGGGAGGGTCATGCCGGTTTTAATCGGGAGCCAATGGTCGCCTTCGCAATAGCGTCCGGCGCCATGAACCGCGCGCACAATGAAGCCGCGTTGGACTTCTTCGCCCGTGATCGAGGCGCGATTAAAACCTTCCTTTTCGGGCGCGAGGCGCAACAGGACCGGGCCGGCGGCGCGCACGAGCGATTTAGACCCTTTCATTTGGAGAATCAATTCGGCGCCGCGCCAGACGCGCACGGTTTCGCCGGCTTTGACTCCTTCGCCGGGGTGCAGGATGCGTTCAGTGGGGGCCATGACTTCGGCGAGGCCGGAAATTTTCTTAACGTTGGCGTCGCCGATGAAGGCGACTTTGCGCCAGGATTCTTCGGCTTGAGTAGCGGCGCTGAGGCCGACCGCGATGAGGAGAGTTAATATCGTTTTCACGTTCTTAAATTACTAAAACGGGAAACCGGATGGCAGCGGGGTATCGACGTGACCCACTAAAGGACTAAGGCTGAAAGGGGCTGCGGGAATACCCTAGGAGGCGGTTACACTTTTCGCGCTGGGCGGGGCCCCTAGCGGGACAGGCGAGGCGCCTGGCCTATCCATTCTTCAATCCTTATAAACCTGATTCGATTCGAAATTGGTTTTGGCTTTGATGTATTTCTTGAGCTTTTTCTCGCCGGGAACCAAATCGATTTTGCCGCGATAGAGCAGTTTTTGGACTTGGCGTTTCGCGCGCATAATGGTGCGCAACGCTTTGCCGCGCCAACCGTCGGGACGATTGTGTTCGCGTCCGATGAGGCCGACTTCGCGAAAGATATTTTTGCGCACGCGATCGTCGGCGGTCATGCCGAAATCGTGAATGCGGAAGTTGACAATGTATTCGGGAATGTGCCCGACAGAACAACCGGCGCGGCCCATGCGGAGAATAAATTCGTAATCCGCCGAGTTGCGAAAATCTTTGTGACGATAAAGGCCCAGGCGATCGTGCGTGGCTTTTTTGACGAAGAGCGTTTGGTGAATGATGTAGCAAACGCCGCTCAGGCGCAGGATGTCGTAATCGTATTTTACTTCCTCGCGCCGATAAATTTCGCGGCCCTGGCTGTCCACGTAAATAATATCGCCGAACGCCGCGTCCCAACTCGGATTTTTGTCGAAGGCCGCCGCGACTTTCGCGAGGACGCCGGGGCGCAGGCAATCGTCGGAGTTAAGCATCAGCAGGATTTCGCCGGTGGCGCGCTCGATGCCTTTATTCATTGCGTGATAAAGCCCCTCGTCGCGTTCGGAAACCCATTGAATGGTCGGATATTCTTTGACGATGGCAATGGTTTCGTCCTTGGAACCGCCGTCGATGACCCAATATTCGATGTCTTTAAAATCCTGCGTGAAGACGCTGTCGATGGTTTCGCGAATGGTGCGCGCGCTGTTGAAACTGGCGGTGACGATCGTGAATTTCGGACGGGCCATATGCTTAAAATAAAATCATCGGCGATGCGCGAATTAATTGCCAGCGCGCTAATGGCGGAAATGGCGCGCGCCGGTGAAGACCATCGCGACGCCCCGTTCGTCCGCGGCCGCAATCACTTCGCCGTCGCGCATGGAACCGCCGGGCTGGATCGCGGCGGTGGCGCCGGCTTCGGCGGCGGCAATCAATCCGTCGGGAAACGGGAAAAATGCATCGCTGCAAACCACGCTGTCTTTAAGCGGAAGGCCTGCCTCGCCGGCTTTCCAAACGGCGATGCGGCTCGAATCCACGCGGCTCATCTGGCCCGCGCCGATCCCGAGCGTGCGGCCGGCGGCGGCATAAACGATGGCGTTGGATTTGACATGCTTCACGACTTTCCACCCGAAGAGCAGGGCATTGAATTCCGCTTCGGTCGGGGCGCGTTTGGTGACGATTTTCAAATCCGCCTTCGTCGTCACTTTCAAATCGCGATCCTGCAGCAGGAACGATTCGGCGCCGACGCTGCGAATGTCGAGCGCGCGCGGGCCGTTGGGATTTTTGAGCAATCGCAACAGGCGCAGATTCTTTTTCTTTTGCAGGACCTCGAGCGCGTCGGGTTGGAAATCGGGCGCGATGATGACTTCAGAAAAGATTTCGCTGATCGCTTCGGCGCAGGCTTTGTCGAGCGCTTGATTGACCGCGATGATGCCGCCGAATGGAGCCTGGCGATCCGTGGCGTAGGCGCGATCCCAGGCTTCGCGCAGATTCGTTCCCTGGCCGACCCCGCAGGGATTGGTGTGCTTCAAAATCGCGAGCGTGGGGCCGTCGCTGGAGAATTCGGAAATCAATTGGGCCGCGGCGGTGAGGTCGAGAATGTTGTTGTAGGAAAGTTCCTTGCCGTGGAGTTGCTTGAAGAAGGCGCCGAAATTTCCGTAGAGCGCGGCGCGTTGATGCGGATTTTCGCCGTAACGGAGCGATTGGACCTGCTGCGCCTGGACGTTCAAAACGCTCGGCAGCGCTTCTTTGTTTTCGGCAAAGGCGCCCGCGAGATGATTGGCAATGGCGCCATCATATGCGGCGGTGCGCGCAAAAACCTTGCCGGCGAGTTTGCGGCGCAGTTCGATGGTGGTGTTGCCGCTCGCTTTGACCTGTTCCGCGACGACGGCGTAATCGGCCGGATCGACGATGACCGTGACGCTGTCGTGATTTTTCGCCGCGCTGCGCAGCATCGAAGGGCCGCCGATGTCGATGTTCTCGATCGCTTCGTGGAGGTGGACGCCGGGTTTCGCGACGGTCTGTTCGAAGGGATACAAATTCACCACGACGAGATCGATGGGCGCAATGTTGTGTTCGCGGACGGCGGCTTCGTGCGTCGCATTGCCGCGGATATAAAGAAGGCCGCCATGCACGAGCGGATGCAGCGTTTTGACGCGGCCATCGAGCATTTCGGGAAAGCCGGTGTGTTCGCTGATGTCTTTGACCTTCAGACCGGCTTCTCGCAGCGCCTTCGCGGTGCCGCCCGTGGAAATCAATTCGACGCCCGCGTTGGCGAGCGATTTGGCAAAATCCACGAGGCCGGATTTATCGGAAACAGAGAGCAGAGCGCGTTCAATCTTCGCCATAAAGCCCGCTCAAAATGACGGTGACGCCCGGCGCCGTCAATTTCCGTTTTAGGAGATTCAAGTTCCCGGTTTCGTAATTTCAATCGGTGTGGGATCGGAGTCCGGAGTCACGCGGCGCGGTTGTCGGGGCGGCGTTTGAAACATAATGGTCTTCTCGGTTTCAACCTGGGTTCGAGTCTGTCGCCCGCTGATGGTCCTGACGCTCGGCGCAGTCAGGATGTCCACGCCTTGAGTGTTCTCGATTGCGCGGATCGCTTTCTCGAATTGCGGCGCGGTCAGAATTCCCTTGAAAACATTGGAAGCAACGGTGTCTTGCTTGGAATCGAGAGCGAACGGAAGGCCGCCTGAATATTCGACGTAACAAGATTCGATCAGAATCTGCGGCGCGGATAGCAACTCTGCCGGATTGAAGGCGAAGAATCCGCCCGGACCCGCTTTTACCTGCACAAAAGGCGCGACAACCTCTTCGATGAGTGGGAATTCTTTGCGCGTTGCGCGGATGGTCAATTCGCCAGTTCGTTCATTGAGGAACAGGTCGCGCCGCGGAATCTTGAGACCTTTGTTCTCGAACTTTTGTTCGAGCGTTTGAGAGTTGGTTCGAAGCTTCGGGAGATCGAGGGTGTAATTGCGTGTTACGGATATGGAGCCGGCCTCCAAAGTGACGGTCTCCGATAGGTCAATCGACGAGCACCGATCAGAACGCAGGAGAAGGAGATCCTCCGCAGTGACATTGAATAGACCCTGCGCGAAGGAGTTGAATCCGACGGCGAAAATCCCGAGGCAAAAAGCTTGTTTGAAAAGTTGAGATGCCATGGCGGGATGATAACAATCGCCAATCGGAAATCAAGCGACCATTAGATGAGTTCATTTGGGGTTTTTTGATGTGAGAGGATCGCTGGATTTTTGGGAGTTTTGGGCTTCGGCGCGGTCCGCTGCGGACAGCGGACCCTACCTTGGGGACGCGGAAAATTGCGGGCGCACGGAAATGCGGCTTTGACTTCGCGGTGCGTTTTGGCAAGTTGTGGCGCTTGAAATTCGACCCTTTTGCGGGAAATTTAATGCGTACACGGTCCAAATAGACAGAGATTGAATGGGAAAAGCGCTGATTATCGCTGAGAAACCGTCGGTTGCGTCTGATATTGCCAAGGCGCTTGGGGGGTTCACCAAACACGAGGATTACTTCGAAAGCGACCAGTATGTCCTCTCGTCCGCGGTCGGGCATCTGCTCGAGCTTTGCGCGCCGGAGGGGTCGGAAGTCAAAAAAGGAAAGTGGACGTTCGCGCATCTGCCGTTCATCCCGCCGCATTTCGATCTGCGGCCGATCGAAAAATCCGAGGCTCGTTTGAAAGTGTTGTTGCGCCTGCTCAAGCGCAAGGACGTGGACAAGCTGATTAATGCGTGCGACGCCGGGCGCGAAGGGGAATTGATTTTTCGTTACATCGTTCAGCATTCCAAAGCGAAGCAGCCGATTCAACGGTTGTGGCTGCAATCGATGACGCCGGCGGCGATTCGCGACGGTTTTGCGCAGCTGCGCGCCGATCAAACGATGCGTCCGCTCGCGGACGCGGCGGTGTGCCGTTCGGAATCGGATTGGCTGGTGGGCATCAATGGAACGCGCGCGATGACGGCGTTCAATTCGAAGTCGGGCGGATTCCAATTGACGACGGTCGGGCGCGTGCAGACGCCGACGCTGGCGATCATCGTGGAGCGCGAGGAGCGCATCAAAAAATTTGTCGCGCGCGATTACTGGGAAATTCACGGGACGTTCGGCGCCAAGGCCGGCGAGTATGTCGGGCGTTGGTTCGATGAAAAGTTCACGCGCAAAGATGGCGATGAACATGCGCGCGCGGAACGGTTGTGGGATGCTAAACGCGCCGAAGCGATCCGCGAGAAATGCCTTGGGAAACCGGGCATCGCAACGGAGGAAAGCAAACCGACGTCCTCGCTTTCGCCGTTGTTGTTCGATTTGACCAGCTTGCAGCGCGAGGCGAACGGGCGCTTCGGTTTGCCGGCGCGACGGACGTTGCAGATCGCGCAATCGCTGTATGAGCGGCACAAAGTTTTGACGTATCCGAGAACGGATTCGCGCGCGTTGCCGGAGGATTATATCCCGACCGTGAAGGGTGTGCTCGCGACTTTGGAGGGGACGCACCTGGGTCCGTTCGCGGGGAAGATTTTGAAGAGCGATTGGGTGAAGCCGAACAAGCGCATTTTCAACAACGCAAAAGTTTCGGATCACTTCGCGATTATCCCGACGCAGCTGGCGCCGAAGAATCTGGATGGCGACGAAGCGAAACTTTACGACCTGGTGGCCAAACGTTTCCTGGCGGTGTTTTTTCCGGCGGCGGAATTCCAGGTGACGACGCGCATCACGCGGGTGGAGGAAGAGCCGTTCAAGTCCGAGGGCAAAGTGATGGTGAACCCGGGTTGGATGGCGATTTACGGGCGCGAAGTCGAGTCGGACGACACGCCGAGTTTGGTCGCGGTGGAGCCGAACGAACGCGTGGCGACGAAGGATGTGCGGGTCGATGCGTTGCAAACGAAGCCGCCGGCGCGTTATTCGGAAGCGACGTTGCTCAGCGCGATGGAAGGCGCGGGCAAGTTGATTGACGACGAGGAATTGCGCGAGGCGATGAGCGAAAAAGGGCTCGGCACGCCCGCGACGCGCGCGGCCATTATCGAAGGTTTGATTTACGAGCAATACATCAGCCGGCAGGGGCGCGAATTGCACGCGAGCGCGAAGGGTGTGTCGCTGATCACGCTGTTGCGCGGGCTGGGAATCAATGAGCTTTGTTCGCCGGAATTGACGGGCGATTGGGAATTTCGGTTGAAGCAGATGGAGCAGGGAAAATTGCAGCGTCCCGATTTCATGGCGCAAATCGTCGAGATGACGAAGACGATCGTCGGCAAGACGAAGCAATACGAAAGCGACACGGTGCCCGGGGATTTCGCGACGCTCAAAGCGCCGTGTCCGAAGTGCGGCAGCCCGATCAAGGAGAATTACAAAAAGTTTCAGTGCTCGAATCCGAGCTGCGATTTCTCGTTGTGGCGCATTGTGGCCAGCCGTCAGATGGAACCGCACGAAATCGACGAGTTGATTTTGAACAAGAAAGTCGGGCCGCTGCAGGGATTCAAGAGCAAGATGGGCCGGCCGTTCGCCGCGATCATCAAGATGTCGCCGGAAGGGAAGGCGGAGTTCGATTTCGGCCAGGATGCGGCGGGCGAAAACGGGCAGGTCGCCGAAGTGGATTTCACGGGGCAGGAGCCGCTCGGGAAATGTCCGAAATGCGGCGGGCGCGTCTTCGAGCATGGGATGCAATTTGTCTGCGAGCATGCGGTCGGTCCGAATAGGAAATGCGATTTCCGGACGGGCAAAATTATTTTGCAAAGACCGATCGAGCGGGACCAGGTGGTCAAGCTGTTGCAGACGGGCAAGACCGATTTGCTGCACAAATTCATTTCGAAAAAGAACCGGCCTTTCTCGGCGTTCCTGGTTTTCAAGGAAGGTCGCGTCGGATTCGAATTTGCGCCGCGCGCGCCGAAAGTGCCCGCGAAAGGGAAGGCGCCGAAAGCCGCTCCCGTAAAGGCTGAAGCCACCAAAGCGGACGAAGCGAGTTGATCCCGGGACCGCCACGCTCCAGCGTGGCGCGAACAGTTCGGGCAAACTCGCCACGCTGGAGCGTGGCGGTCCCGGCGATTTACAGCGGCTTCAGTTTGATGTTCTTGTACCAGCAGTTGGAGCCGTGGTCCTGGAGGCCGATGTAGCCTTCGCGCGGATGATCCTTGTAGGCGATGTCGAACTTGTGGCTCGATCCGTCCGGGCGTTTGTTGGGCTCGGTGAATTTGGCGAGATCGATGTGATTCACTTTTTCGCCGTTGAGTTCGATATCGATCAAACTTCCCCTGGCAGTGACGATCAGATGATTCCATTCTCCGACGGCCTTCATGGCGTTACGCGTCGGTTTCGATAAATCGTAGAGCGCGCCGGTATCGACGTAGCCGGCTTCGTGCGTATCGTCGATCGCCACTTCGAGACCGTTGAACCCAACATCTTTGCCCGGGCGCGGCGTCAACGTTCCAGTGCGAATGAACACGCCGCTGTTGCAGTGTTCGGAGATTTTGAAATCAAGCGACAAGACGAAGTTCGTCCACTTCTGTTTATGCACGACCATGTAATGCCCGGCGCCGTGTGGATTAATGCAGCCGTCCTCGGCCGGCTTGCGCGGCGCGGTCGAATCGCTGTTCATCCATTGATCGAGATGGCGACCGTCGAAAAGTAAAAGCCAGCCGTCTTTGATTTCCTGGTCGGTCAATTGATTGTCCGCCGCGAAAATCGCGCTGGAGAACGCGAGGAGAAACGTGAGTGCGAGGTATTTCATAAGGTTCAAATCGATGCCGGCTCAAAGGATCGACGGTCAGCGGGCAGACACCATTCCCAGACCAGGCCATCCTCTGGAACTTCGAGTTGCCGGGTGTGGGTGAAGCCAATTTTTTTCAGAATGGAGCAGGAGGGATTGGGGCCGGGCAGAGTTTGGGCGGTTATGACGAGTTGGTTGTTGGCGCGGCGCGCGATTTCGATCAGGGCGCGGGCGATGCGGGTTCCATTTCCTTTTAGTTGGTGCGCCGGTATGACGCCGTAGGCAATCTCAACCGAGCCGTTTTGGGGCGGAGTTTTGAATCCCCCAAAGCCGATGAAGGTTGTCCCTTCGATCGCGACGTAGCCAACCCACGGAGGTTCGAAGGTGGTTCGTTCATGGTGTTGAACGGTCATTGCGCAAACTTGTTTCACCTCCTCGGGGACAGCGAGCTCGGTTACGAGACTTCCGTCGCGCTGGATTTGGAGCAACTGAATGGATTGGGCGTCAGGCATCGGCAATGGACTTTTTTCAGGCCGGCACGACCTTTTCGTTTTTGGCGTCCCAGGCCAGGGTCTTTTTCTGGCGATAGGATTCGACGGCCATTTTGATCGCGACCATGGTGGCCGCGCCGAGCTCTACATTGCAGCGCAAGGTATCCTTGCCGCGCATCACGTCGAACCAGTTTCCCTTGAGGTCGCGCTTCTTTTCGATGGGCAGGCGCAGTTCGTCCTTGTTGTCGTTTTTGGCGTGGAATTCTTCTTTGAAATCGCCGTTGAAACGAAGGAGCGGTTCGCCGCCCAGTTCCATCGTGCCGTGTTTGCCATAGACGCGATCGGGAATGCCCGCGTCGTTGGTCAATGTGCTGACGAGGAAGAGCGACCATTCGCTGGGGAAATCCGCGGTCATCAGGAACGTGTCGGGAATATCGCGACCATCTTTCTCGATGTAGAGGCCGCCGCTGGCATTCACGCGCATGGGATATTCGCCGTTTGCGCCGGCAATGGCGATGAGCAGCGGCGCGAGCTTGTGGTAAAGCAGGTCCGTGGCGACGCCGCCGTTGTAGGGAAAATATTTTCGGAAACGAAAAAAATGTTCGGGCGTCCAGGGGATTTTCGGCGCGAGCCCAAACTCATGTCCGAGCCACATGTCCCAGTTCACGTAATCCTCGCCGCCTTTGTCAGGCCCGGCGGTCGGATCGATCTTTTGATGCTCGTTGAAAAGACAGATGCGCGCGTTGCGATTGTAGGAACCGTGCGCCCAGGTCACCTTGCCAATGCGCCCATTTTGAATCGCCTTGTTGGCCTGCCAGTAACCGTCCTCCGCCGTCGCGTTGGGACCGACCTGCAAAATCTTTTTATACTTACGCACGGCATTGCGGACCTCGATCGCCTGATCGACGGTGTGCGAAAGCGGCTTCTCGCAATAGACGTGTTTGCCAGAGTCCATCGCATCGATGGAGATTTTCGAATGCCAATGATCTGGCGTCGCAATCAGAACCGCATCGATATCGTTTCGTTCCAAAAGCTTTCGGTAATCCAAATAACCTTTGCCTTTGGAAATCCCTTCCGCGCGCGTGACCCGGCGCTGATAAACATCGCTCACGGCCACGACTTCAATATTCTCATCGGCCGAGCGGCGGACCATGTCGCCGACGTGCCCGGTGCCCTGTCCGCCACAACCGATCACGCCGATGCGAATCCGGTCGTTGGCGCCGACCGCGCGGGCCGAAGCGAAGCCACCCATCACGGCAAGCCCGGCTGTGACAGCGCTCGATTTGACAAAAGTCCGGCGAGATAAGGAGGTGTTCATGGTTCAAGGAGTTCAACGCAAAAACCAATTCAGTTCAATCCTTTCCGGCGGGGGCAAACCACCCGCCTTTTCGAAAGGCTCGGCGATGATCACGCGGAGCAATTGACTTGCGGGGCGAGCGCCGATACGGTCGGGGCTTCAATGCTAAGCGTGATAGAAAAGCTCCTGGTTCTGCAAGACAGGGATCGGAAAATTCAGCGGGTCGAAACGGAATTGAATAACATCGATCCGGAACGAAACGCTTTGCAGGAAAAGGCCAAGGCCGCGCTGTCCGGCCACGAAGCCGCCAAAACGCGCGCCAAGCAAATCGAGTCGGATCGGAAGAATCTGGAGCTCGAAGTGGAGGCGAAGAAAAAGTTGATCGAGAAGTATTCGCTCCAACAATTCGAGACGAAGAAGAACGAGGAATATCGCGCGTTGGCGCACGAGATCGAGGGTTGCAAGGCGGCGATTTTCAAGATTGAAGATCAGCAGCTCGAGTTGATGGAGAAGGCGGAAGCCGCGGCGCGCGAGGTCGCGGCGGCGGCGAAGGTTTCGGGCGATTTAGTGAAAACGGTGGAGTCCCAAATCAAGGCGCTGGGGGATCGGGAGACGAGTTTGAAACGGCAGCTCGAGGAGTTGCGCTCGGATCATGAACGATTGGTCGCGGCAGTCGATGAGAGCCCGCGGGCCCGCTACGATCGGTTGCGGCGGACGAAGGGCGGCACGGCGTTGGTCGGCATCGAACACGGCGTGTGCGGCGGCTGCCATATGAAGATGCCGATGGCCACAATTCTCGCGGTGCAGGGGGATCAGGAAATTGTGGGTTGTCCGAATTGCGGGCGGATTTTATATCACACCAGCGACATGGATTTGACCCAGTCGGATTAACGTGCCGCCATCGACTCTTGCCGAGTTTGCCGAAACGATCCGGCGCGCGCCGCGAGTCGAATCGGTGGACCTTTCGGGCTTCCAACGCGTGCTCGAACATCATCCCGAGGACATGACCGTGACGGTCGAGGCGGGACTTTCGTGGCCCGATTTGCAACGGGCGCTGGGCGAGCACGAGCAATGGCTGCCGATTGATCCGCCGCTCGCCGATCTTTGGTGCGTGCGCGATATTTTGGATCACGCCGTGACGGGACCGCGCCGTTGCGGTTATGGATTGGTGCGCGATTATGTCCTTGGTTTGAAGGTGGTCATGGCGGATGGCGAAATCATTCGGACGGGCGGCAAAGTCGTGAAAAACGTCGCGGGCTACGATCTGACGAAGCTTTTCCTGGGCGCGCGCGGTTCTCTGGGCGTGATTGTGGAAGCGACGTTCAAGGTGTTGCCGAAACCGGAAGCGGAAAAATTTGGCGAGGCGCGTTTGCAGTCGCTGGAGCAGGCGGAGGATTTGTTGTCGGCCCTGGCGGAATCGGCGCTGAATCCAATCGCCCTTGACTTGCATAATGTTCCCGATGCGGGCGTGGCGCCGGGACTTTTTCTGACGATCGGTTTTGCCGGCGCGCGCGAAGATGTCGAAGAACAGATGAGCGAAGCGACGGGGCTCGGATTTTCGAAGCCGACGGACCTGGGCCACGAGAAACGGTTCTGGGAAGCGGCGCCGGCGGGAGGAGTTCGAACGATTTCGGTTTTGGCGTCGCAACTCACGGACAAATTGGTCCGGCTGGCTCCGCAATTTTTTGTGGCGCGGGCGTTCAACGGAATCATTCATTACCTCGGCGAGCCGTTGCCGGTGGAAAAAAACGAGGCGGCGTTTCTCGATGAGCGCATCAAGAAAACGTTCGATCCGGAAAATAAATTCGCATGAGCGCGGCGGTGGAAGCATTCCTCGACGAGAAGAAATCGCTGGCGTGCATTCATTGCGGGCTTTGTTTATCGAGCTGCCCGACGTATCTCGAAACGGGCAACGAAAACGATTCGCCGCGCGGGCGGATTTATTTGATGCGCGGGATGCAAAGCGGGCGGCTCGAAACGGCGGGCGCCCCGGTGGAACATATCGATCGCTGCCTCGGCTGTCGCGCGTGCGAAGCGGCCTGTCCGAGCGGCGTGCAGTACGGCGCATTGCTCGAACAAACGCGCGATCACATCGAACGCACGCATCGGCGGAGTTGGGGGCAACGATTTT
>Ga0070686_100000831_pt1 | contig 17877 bp, 12 predicted proteins | sample KBSS23LmetaG_FD_65654 | JGI IMG/M metagenome (GOLD analysis project Ga0070686, IMG submission 65654) | Switchgrass rhizosphere microbial communities from Kellogg Biological Station, Michigan, USA - KBS S2-3L metaG | ecosystem: Host-associated > Plants > Roots > Rhizosphere ... | reverse complement strand
ATCGACGGATCGATACGCGACAGCGCCTCGACGGCGAGCACCGAATGAAAGAAGCTGGCGCCGCCGCCGCCGAAGGCGTCGGGAATCTCGATTCCCATCACGCCGAGATCGAACAGTTTGTCGATGAGCGCCGGCGCGATCTTCGCGTGCTCGTCCATCTCGCGGACCAGCGGGCGAATCTCGCGGCTCGCGAACTCGTAGACGCTGTCGCGGAACAGCCGTTCGTCTTCGGACAACGTCGTCAGCGCCGATGCGGCGGCTTCAGTGTGTTGCGTCGTCACGTCTATCTCCAGAAGCCGATGTTAGCATTGCAAGGGAGCCGCACGCCGCGATGTCGATAAGAGTGTCGATCGCGTTAACTGTGCTGGCGGCAGTCGGCCTTGTTGCCCAGGCGCCGCAGGCACCGACACAGCCGCCACCGGTCTTCCGCGCCGGGACGACGCTCGTGCAGGTCGACGCGATCGTCACCGACGGCAGCGGCGACCCGATTGTCGATCTCGCCGCCGCCGACTTCGCGGTGTCCGACGACGGCCGCACGGTGCCGATCGAGAGCGTCCGCTTCCTCGGGTCCGCCGCCTACGAGGGCGACGCCACGCTGGCGCCGATCCGCACGCACGACGACGAAGAGCGCGAAGCGTCGCGCGACGACGTCCGCGTCTACGCGATCTTCCTCGACGACTACCACGTGCAGCGGATGGGGGAGCTGCAGGTGATCGAGCCGCTGCTGGCGTTCGTCCAGCAACTGCCGCCGACCGATCTGGTCGCCGTCTACTACCCGCTCGACTCGATGACCGACGTGCGTTTCTCGCGCGATCGTGAACCGGTGCTGAAGGCGATCCGCGCCTTCAAGGGCCGGCGCGGCGACTACCAGCCAACCCGCCCGGTGGAAGAAGAACACCTGCGCTATCCGCAGAACATCGAGCGCATCCGCCGTCAGATCACGATGTCGGCGCTCGAGGGGCTGGCGACGCATCTCGGCGGCATCAAGCAGGGGCGCAAGACCGTCGTGTTCGTCAGCGAGGGCTTCCCCGAACCGATCGACGAGTTGCGCGAGGTCTACCAGGCGGCGAACCGGTCGAACGTCGCGTTCTACCCGATCGATCCGCGCGGGATGACCGTCGGCCCGAGCCGGCGGACGACCGGGGCGCAGATGATGAACTTCAGCGTCAGCGATCGGGACATGCTCGAGTCGCTGGCGCTCGAGACCGGCGGCCGGGCGATCGTCGAACGCAACGACATCCGCGGCGAGTTACGGCGCATCGTTCGCGACGCGACCGCGTACTACCTGATCGCCTACGAGTCGCCGCATCCCGACGACGGCAAGTTTCACCGTGTCAGCGTGAAAGTAAATCGTCCCCGCGCAACTGTGTTCGCGCGGACCGGCTACTGGAATCCGAAGCGCGGGCAGACGAGCGACGGGGCGCCGTCGCTGGCGCCGGCCGTCGCTCCCGAGGTGCAGCAGGCCCTCAAGGCGCTCGCCGACTCGCTTCGGCCGAACGCCGACGAACCGACCGAGTCGCGCCGCCGCGTCGCGATGCCCGAGGCGCCGGCCGCACCGGCGGCGCCACCGCTGCTGGCGACACCGACGGTCCGCCTGATGCACGGGCGCATCGCCGCGGAGACGTCGACGCGCCGCGAATTCCGCCGCACGGACACGATCCTGATCCGGGCCGCAACCAATGGCGATGCGGAGGTGTCGGCCCGGCTGCTGAACCATACCGGGCAGCCGCTCACCGTGCTCCCGGTGACGCGCACGGCCGACGGATGCGAGCTCACGCTCGCGCTGGGCAGCCTCGCCGCCGCCGACTACGTCGTCGAAATGACCGCGCGGCTCCAGGAGCAGACGGCGCAGCAGTTCGTCGCGTTCCGGCTCGCCGCGCGCTAACATTAGATATGACCAGCCGGATACGTACGCTGCTTTCCGCTTCGGTCGCGCTCCTGCTCACCCTCGCCGCCGGTCAGCCGCGCCTCGTGCTTTCCGCGAGCGCCGGGCCAGCGGCGCAAGGACAGCCACAACAGCAGCAACAACCGCCGCAGCAGGGACAGCCGCAGCAACAGCAGCCGCCCGCGCCGGCGCCGGCCGACGCGAGTCAGCCGCCGGTCTTCCGCAGCGGCATCAATTTCGTCCGCGTCGATGTCATCCTCACCGATAAAGCAGGCAACCCGATCGCCGATCTCCAGCCTGCGGATTTCGACATCACTGAAGACAACAAGCCGCAGAAGATCGAGACCTTCAAGTTCATCAAGCTCGACGGCGGCCGTGCCGCGTCGCTCAACGAACCGGTCCGCGAAATCCGCACCGACTACGACGAAGAGAACGAGGCGGCGCGCGACGATGTGCGCCTCTTCGCGGTGTTCCTCGACGACTATCACGTCCGCCGCGGTGCGAGCCTGTCGGTGCGCAAGCAGCTGGCCACGTTCGTCGAGAACAACCTCGGGCCGTCGGACATGATCGGTGTGATGTACCCGCTCGAGTCGACGGCGTCGGTGCGGATGACGCGCAACCATTCCGCGGTAACCCGCGGCCTTCAGCAGTTTCTCGGCCGCAAGTTCGAATACGAGCCGAAGAATCAGTATGAGGAAACCTACGCGCACTATCCGACGGAGATCGTCGAGAAGATTCGCAACCAGGTGTCGCTGTCGGCGCTGAAGGCGCTGATCGCCCACATGGGCTCGCTGAAGGAAGGACGCAAGGCGCTGATCCTGGTGAGCGAGGGCTACACCAACATCATCCCGCCGCAGATGCGCAATGCCGACGCGCAGATGCCCGGCCTCGGCAACCCTGCCTATGGCAACCCGACCGCCGGCACGAACGACGCGATGGAAGATCGCGCGAGCTGGCTCGCCAGCCTCGACATGGACTCCGACCTCCGCGACGTCTATGACATGGCCAACAAGAACAACGTGGCGATCTACGCCGTCGATCCGCGCGGCCTGCCGGGGTTCGAGTTCGACATCAACGAAGGCATCAACATCCAGACCGATTCCAAGTATCTGTCGTCGACGATGGACACGCTGCGGGTGCTCGCCGAGAACACCGACGGCCGCGCCATCGTCAACCGCAACGATCTCGCGGTCGGGATGAAGCAGATCACCCGCGATCAGAGCGCCTACTATCTGATCGGCTACAACTCGTCGCAGGCGCCCTCGGACGGCAAGTTCCACGAGATCAAAGTGCGCGTCAAGCGGCCGGGCATCCAGGTACGGGCCCGCAAAGGCTACTGGGCGCTCAACGCCGAGCAGACGGCGCGCGCGATGGCGCCGCCGAAACCGGCGGTGCCGAAGCCGGTCGAGGCGGCGATCAACTCGGCGATCGCGCGGCCGTCGCGCGCCAGCGTCGTGCGGACCTGGATCGGCACGTCGCGCGGCGACAACGGCAAGACGCGTGTCACGTTCGTGTGGGAACCGCTGCCGAAGGCGCCGGGCGATCATCCCGACGGCCGAGAGGAGCCGGCGCGCGTTTCGTTGATGGCACTCGGCAACGATGGATCGCTCGTCTTCCGCGGCCGCGTTCCCGACGTCGCCGTCGCCTCGACGTCGCCCGCCGCCGGCGTCGCAGCGGCCAACGCGTCGGGATCGGCGGCGCGCGGCGCGCAGCGCGTGGTCTTCGACGCGAAGCCCGGCAAAGTGCAGCTGCGCGTGTCGGTGGAGGGATCGTCGTCGCAGGTGCTCGACAGCGAGATCCGCGAGCTGAACGTCCCCGACTTGACGGCGCCGCAGCCGACGCTCGGCACGCCGTTGATCCTGCGCGCGCGCACGCTTCCGGAGTTGAACAAGCTGAAAGCCGATCCCGATGCGATCCCGACGGCCTCGCGCGAGTTCAGTCGGACCGATCGTCTCGTCGTCCGCGTTCCGGTCTACGGTCCCGGCGGCACGACGCCGCCGCTCAAGGTCCACATCCTCAATCGCGCCGGCAGCGCGATGAACGAACTCCCGGTCGCGCCGAGCGCCAGGCCCGGGGAGCAGCAGATCGAGTTGAGCGTGTCGGCGCTGCCGCCGGGCGAGTACGTGCTCGAAATCAAGACCGGCGACCAGGACGGCGACGCGAAGGAGCTCGTCGGGTTCAGGATCACAGGCTAGCGGATGCGGGCGGCGCTCTTCGTCCTGATGGCGGCGGCCGTGTCGGCTGCGGCCATCGACAGCCAGACGCCGGCGACCGCGCCGGCCTCTGCGGTCGCGGCGCCGCGCCTGGTCACGATTGACGTCGTCGCCGCCGATGCGCGCGGCCGCGCCATCGAGGATCTCAAAGCCGCCGATTTCGAGCTGGGCGAAGCCACGACGGCGCTGCCGATCGAGTCGGTCCGGCTCGTCCGGCCGGGACCGGGCGCGCAGGCGACCGCGACCCCGGCGAGCGATCAACAACCGGCGGCCATTCGCACCGCGGCCGACGAACGGCAGGCGGCGTCCGGCGACACCGCACGCCTGTTCGCGATCTTCCTCGACGATTACCACGTCTCGAATGGCGCCAACGCCGATCGCGTGCGCACGTCGATGCTCGACTTCGTCGATCGCGACGTGACCGCTGGCGATCTGCTGGTCGTCGTCCGGCCGCTCGATTCGCTGCTCGCCATCCGGATGACCCGCGATCGCGCCGCAGTCCGCGCCGCGATCGAGAGCTTCACCGGCCGCAAGGGGGACTACGAGCCGCGCAACGCCTACGAGCGCGACTTCATCGCCGGCACGCCGCCGCGCATCGACAGCGCCCGCAACCAGGTGGCGCTATCTGCGATCAACGCCCTGGCCGTGCACCTCGGCAGCCTGGCCGACCGCCGCAAGACCTTGATCGTCGCGAGCGAAGGCATCGGTCGCGCGGAGCATCGACGCGGCCAGGAGTATCTGCCGACGCTCGACACGATTCTTCGTTCGGCGAACCGATCGAACGTTGCCGTCTACGCCTTCGACCCGCGCGATCCGCAGAGCGACGGCGGCAGCGACGAGATGCTGCGGCGCCTTGCCGACGAGACCGACGGCGAGCTGATCCGCGGCGACGCGGCCGCGCTGCGCCGCGCCGCCGGCACGCCGGCGCCGTACTACCTGCTCTCGTTCCGGTCGCCGCACGGCGACGATGGGCTGTTCCGGCAGCTTACGGTTCGGGTGAAGCGTCCCGGCGTCCGCGTCCACGGGCGCCGCGGCTACTGGACGGCGTCGCCCGACGAAGTGCTGCGCGCGGCGCTGCTCGCGCGTCTCGACGAACCGCGCAAGGTGGTGCCGCCGGAACCCGCGCCTCACGCCAGCCCGCTGATCCGCCCCTGGTTCGGGATGTCGCGAGGAGACGCCGGCACGACGCGCGTCACCATCGTCTGGGAACCGGCGGGACGCGTTCCTGGCGATCGCAACCGACGTATCGCAACGCGCGTGGTGCTGACGGCGAAGTCGACCGACGGGACGGTCCTGTTCCAGGGACCGCTGCAGCCGACCGGACCGGCGGTGATCGAGGATCCCGCGTCGACTCCGGCCCGCGCAACGTTCGCGATGCGCCCGGGGCGGCTGCGACTGCGCATGGAAATTCAGGATGCGGCGGCGCAGGTGCTCGACCAGGATGTCCGCGACATCTCGGTGCGCGATCTCCGCGGCGAGGTGGCGGTCGGGACGCCGGAAGTGCTGCGCGCCCGCAACGCGCGCGAGTTCCGGACGCTCGACGCCGACGGCGCGGTGCCGGTCGCGTCGCGCGAATTCAGCCGCACGGAGCGGCTGCTGATCCGCTTCCGCGCCTACGGCGCTGAGGGGGCGCCGCCCGCGGTCTCGGCGAAGCTGCTCGGCCGCAGCGGACAGCCGATTCGCGATCTCGCCGTCGCCCCCGCGGCTACCGAAGGCGACCTCGCTATCGATCTTCCGCTGGCCAGCTTCGCGACCGGCGAGTACGTCGTCGAAGTGACGGCCAAGAGCGGCGCGCGCGACGCCACCGATCGACTCACGTTCCGCGTCACGTCGTAGACCGGCAGGTCGGCCAGGTCAGGCGAGCCGGGCAGGTCAGGCGGGTCGGACGGCGCCTCGCATTCGACCGGTCTTCATAACTCATTCACATTCGGCTGCGACACTGGCTGACGTCGCGGCGTCTGCGTGATCGGTGGTTCGAGGTCGGGCGATCCGACCTGCCAGATCCGCCTGACCCGCCCGACCAAAGGGAGGCCCTATGGGCAATCGGATTGGTGTGAGGGTGTTGTTTGCGGTGCTGCTGCTGATGGCGGCAATCGGCGCTGGAATGTACGGCTACAACGTCGGCATCGCACAGGGTCTCGCGCAGGGTGCGGCCGCAGCGGCGGCGCAGACCGGCGCAGCGCCGGCCACGCCCGTGATGTTCTACCCGCGGCCGTGGGGCTTCGGCTTCGGCTTCTTTCCGTTCGCGCCGCTGTTCTTCCTCGTGTTCTGGGTCCTGATCTTCCGCGGCCTGTTCTGGCGCGGCTCGCGATGGGGACGCGGCTACGGCTACGGGTGCGGCTACGGCGGCGTGCCGCCGGCGTTCGACGAATGGCACCGGCGCGCCCACGGGCAGGCTGCGGCCGACAAGCCAGCGCCGCCGCAGAATGTTTGACTCGCGCCTACACTCTTCGAGTGGCAATAGCGCAGCGTTTCAGGGCCGGGCCGCGGCAGTCGGTGGCAGGCCTGAAGACCTGCGCTACGAGATCGCAGCGAAGTTTCAGGGCCGGGTCGCGGCAGTCGGTGGCAGGCCTGAAGGCCTGCGCTACGAGAGGGCAGCGAAGTTTCAGGGCCGGGTCGCGGCAGTCGGTGGCAGGCCTGAGGGCCTGCGCTACGAGAGGGCAGCGAAGTTTCAGGGCGGCCCGCCGCAGTCGGTGGCAGGCCTGAAGGCCTGCGCTACGAGATGGCAGCGAAGTCGATTCTCGTCGTCGACGATGAACCGCGGATCGCGGCGATTGCGCGCGATTACCTCGAGCGCGCCGGCTACCAGGTGTCGATCGCCGGCACCGGGCCCGACGCGCTCGCCGCGGCGCGGACGGGGCGTCCCGATCTGATCGTGCTCGATCTCGGCCTGCCGCACATGGACGGCCTCGACGTGACCCGCGCGCTCCGCCGTCACTCGAACGTGCCGATCATCATGCTGACCGCGCGCGTCGACGAGCGCGACCGGCTTGCCGGCCTCGAGCTCGGCGCCGACGATTACATCACCAAGCCGTTCAGCCCGCGCGAGCTCGTCGCCCGGGTCCGCGCCGTCTTCCGCCGCGTCGACGGCGCACGCGAGCCGGCGGACGTGATCACCTCTGGAGACGTGACCCTCGATCGGCCGACGCTGCGGGTGTCGATCGGGCCGCGCGCGATCGAGGTCACGCCGACCGAATTCGAGCTGCTGGCAACACTGGCGCGGCAGCCCGGACGCGTATTCACGCGCGCGCAGTTGCTCGACGCGATCCGCGGCGCCGACGCCGAGGCGTTCGACCGCGCCATCGACGCGCACGTCAAGAACCTGCGCCGCAAGATCGAGCGCGACCCGCGGCGTCCGCGCTATCTGCTCACGGTCCACGGCGTCGGCTACAAGTTCGCCGAATGATGCGGATGGGCCAGCGCCGTCACCCGCCGCCATGGTGGCCGGCGAACGAACCGTGGCCGATGCAGCCGGGCCGTTATCGCTGGCCCGCCGGCCGCGCCCGCGTCTTTCGGCGGATGGCGGCGCTGGCGATGGTCGTGCTGCTCGGTGGCGTCGCCACCGCGATCGGCCTGGTCTGGACGGTCGCCGCGCGCTTCGGCATCGTCGCCGGCTCGCCGGCCGGCGCCATCGTCGTCATCGCCGGCGCGATGCTCGGCGCGTTCTGCACGGCGGCGCTGATCCTCACCGGCGGGATGCGGTTGTTCGGGCGGCCGCTCGCCGACGTCATGGACGCGGCCGCGCGCGTCGCCGACGGGGACTATGCGGTGCAGGTCGCCGAGCGCGGTGCGCCGCAGCTGCGCGGCCTCGCCCGCGCGTTCAACACGATGACGACGCGGCTCGCCGATCACGATCGGCTGCGCCGCGACTTGATGGCCGACGTCGCGCACGAGCTGCGCACGCCGTTGACGGTGATTCAAGGCCGGCTCGAAGGGCTGCTCGACGGCGTCTACCCGCGCGACGATCGCCAGCTCGGCGAGCTCCTCGACGAGACGCGCATCCTGTCGCGATTGATCGACGATCTGCGCACGCTGGCCCTGTCGGAAGCGGGGACGCTGACGCTGCAGAAAGAGTCGGCCGACATCGGCGCGCTCGCGGCCGAGGCCGTCCGCGCCGTCGCCGGCGAGGCGTCAGGGCGAGGCGTGACGATCGCGGCCGCGGCGCCGCCGGCGCTGCCGGCCGTCGACGTCGATCCGGTGCGGGTCCGCGAGGTGATCGGTAACCTGCTGACCAACGCGCTGCGCCACACGCCAGCCGGCGGATCGATCGAGGTGCGCGTACGACAGGTCGCGAAGGCGATCGAGATCGAGGTGCGGGACACCGGTGAAGGGATGAGCGAAGCCGATGTCGCCCACGCCTTCGATCGCTTTCACAAAGGCCGCGCCTCGCGCGGCGCAGGGCTGGGTTTGACGATTGCGCGGAATCTGGCGAGGGCTCATGGCGGCGACATCACGATCGCGAGCCAACCGAGCCGAGGCACTTCAGTCGTTGTGACGCTGCCGCGCGCGGTGTCTTCGTAGGGTCGGGCTTTAGCCGGACCAACGACAGTCAGCTAGCCCCCAGCCCCGCGCCCCGGCAGGCGCGGCTTACGCGTACATGCCGCGCATTCTGGTCACCGTCGCGACGCGGCTGATGGCGACGATGTAGGCCGCCGTCCGCATGTCGACGTTGTACTTGATCGAGTTCTGGAGCACCGCGTTGAAGGCCTCGCACATCTTCGCCTCGAGGCGATCGTTCACTTCCTTCTCGGTCCAGAAGTAGCCGTAGCGATCCTGGACCCACTCGAAATAGGAGGTGGTGACGCCCGAGCTGTTGGCGAGGATGTCGGGCACGATGAAGATGCCGCGCTCGTGCAGCAGCTTGTTGGCATCGGGCGTGGTCGGCCCATTCGCGCCTTCGATGATCACCTTCGCCTTGATGTTCGGTGCGTTCTCGATGGTGATCTGGTTCTCGAGCGCTGCCGGGATCAACACGTCGACGTCGAGCTTGAAGAGATCGCCGTGGCCGAGCGGCTCGCCGCCAGGAAACCCGTCGACGGTTTTCTTCTGCTGCACGTACTCGAGCAGCTTCGCGATATCCAGCCCCTGCTGGTTGTAGACGCCGCCCTTCCAGTCGGTGACCGCGACGATGGTTGCGCCGGCTTCGCGCGCCAGCAGGTCGGCCGACACCGAGCCGACGTTGCCGAATCCCTGGACGGCGACGGTCGCGCCTTTGATGTTGAAGCCGACGTGCTTCGCCGATTCGCGCGTTGCGATCATCACGCCGCGGCCGGTCGCCTCGCGGCGGCCGAGCGATCCACCGAGCTCCACCGGCTTACCGGTGACCACCGACGTGGTCGTGTGGCCGACGTGCATGGAATAGGTGTCCATCACCCACGCCATGATCTGATCGTTGGTGTTCACGTCCGGCGCCGGCACGTCCTTCTCCGGACCGATCGCGTCGACGATCTCGGCGATGTAGCGGCGCGTCAACGCTTCCATCTCGCGCTTCGACATCTTCGTCGGATCGCAGATGACGCCGCCCTTGCCGCCGCCGAACGGGATGTGGGCGACGGCGCACTTCCAGGTCATCCACGCAGCCAGCGCGGTCACTTCATCGAGCGATACTCCGGGGTGATATCGGATGCCGCCCTTCGCCGGACCGAGTGTGATGTTGTACTGCACGCGATAGCCGGTGAAGACCTCGATCTCGCCGTTGTCCATCTGGACCGGGCACGAGACGGTGATTTGTCGCTTGGGACTGGTGAGGATTTTCCAGATGCCGGGTTCGAGGTTGAGGATGCGGGCTGCTCCGTCGAACTCCTGGAGCATGGCATTGAAGATGGAACCGTGCGTGGCCGCCATGGCGCTCCTAATCGGTCGTCAGCAAAACGGGCCAGACTAACGTGCCCCGCGTCGAGTAGTCAAACGTAACTGTACTCGGACACAGCGGCCGCGGCGTGTGCGTCGAAGCGGCAGGTATAATGCCTTTGTATGAAGACGGTTGCCGAAACGGGGAAAGCGCGGTGGGAGCAGGAAACGCTCGAGCCGACGCTGAAGAAGTCGCCCGAACGCGCCGCACAGTTCACGACGATCTCAGGGCGGCCGATCGAGCGGCTCTATACCGCTGAAGATGTCGACGGCATCGACCTCGAGCGCGACATCGCGCTGCCAGGCGAGTTTCCGTACACGCGCGGCATCCATCCGACCGGCTACCGCGGCAAGCTCTGGACGATGCGGCAGTTCGCCGGGTTCGGGACGCCGGAAGACACCAACGAGCGCTACAAGACGCTGCTCCGCGCCGGCGGCACCGGGCTGAGCGTCGCGTTCGATCTGCCGACGCTGATGGGCCGCGACCCCGACCACGAGCTGTCGCTCGGCGAAGTGGGGAAGTGCGGCGTCAACGTCACCTCGCTCGCCGACATGGAGACGCTCTTCGACGGCATCCGCCTCGGCGACATCACCACCTCGATGACGATCAACTCGCCGGCGGCGATGATCTTCGCGATGTATCTCGTCGTCGCCGAGAAGCAGGGCGCCGACTGGAAGAAGATTTCCGGGACGATTCAGAACGACATCCTCAAGGAGTTCATCGCGCAGAAGGAGTACATCTTTCCGCCGCGGCCGTCGATGCGGATCATCACCGACATCTTCGGCTTCTGCGCCGATCGGGTGCCGAAGTGGAACACCATTTCGGTGAGCGGCTACCACATCCGCGAGGCGGGAGCGACCGCGCTGCAGGAGCTCGCCTTCACGCTGCGCGACGGCCTCGAGTATGTGCAGTGGGGCGTCGACGCCGGGCTCGACGTCGACCGCTTCGTGCCGCAGATCTCGTTCTTCTTCAACGCCCACAGCGACTTCTTCGAGGAGATCGCCAAGTATCGCGCCGCCCGCAAGATCTGGGCGCGGGCGATGCGCGACCGCTTCGGCGCCAAGAACGAGCGGTCGTGGAAGCTGCGCTTTCACACCCAGACTGCCGGCGTCTCGCTGACGGCGCAGCAGCCCTATAACAACGTCGTCCGCACCGCGCTCCAGGCGCTGGCCGCCGTGCTCGGCGGCACCAATTCGCTGCACACCAACTCCCTCGACGAAGCACTGGCGCTGCCGACGGCCGAAGCGGCGACGCTGGCGCTGCGGACGCAGCAGATCATCGCCTTCGAGAGCGGCGTCACCAACGTCGTCGATCCGCTCGGCGGCTCGTATTTCGTCGAGAAGCTGACCAAGGAGATGGAGGACGGGGCGCTGGCCTATTTCGATCAGATCGATCGCATGGGCGGCATGGTCGACGCGATCGAGCGCGGCTTCCCGCAGAAGGAGATCGCCGAGAGCGCGTACCGCTTCCAGCAGGCGGCCGATCGCAAGGAGAAAGTAATCGTCGGCGTCAACGACTTCGTTCAGGCGGACGAGCCGCCGATCGAAATCCTCTACATCGACGATTCGGCGGCTGACACGCAACTGGCGAAGCTCGAGAAGCTGCGCCGCAGCCGCGACAACGATGCCGTGCAGCGCGCGCTGGAGCAGTTGCGTAAAACCGCGAAGAGCGCCGACAACCTGATGCCGCCGATCCTCGACGCCGTGCGTGCGTATGCGACCGTTGGCGAGATGTGCGACGCGCTTCGTGAGGTGTGGGGCGAGTACGAAGAAGTGCCCGTGATCTGAGTCGGGGTTGGGGGCTGGGGGCTAGCTGACGCTCGGCTGAAGCCTTCGCGCTACGACGAGAACAGCTAGCCCCCAGCCCCGAGCCCCGACCCAGGCGCAGACAGCGACAGTATGCGCAAACTGAGAGTCGTCATCGCCAAGCCCGGTCTCGACGGCCACGACCGCGGCGCCAAGGTCATCGCGCGCGCGCTGCGCGACGCCGGGATGGAAGTGATCTACACCGGGCTTCGGCAAACGCCCGAGCAGATCGCTTCCGCCGCGCTACAGGAAGACGCCGACGTCATCGGCCTCTCCATCCTGTCGGGCGCGCACAATCACATCGCCCCGCGGCTGATGCAGCTGCTCAAGGAAAAAGGGCTGGACGACGTGCTGGTCCTGGTCGGCGGGATTATCCCCGACGTCGACATCCCGAAGCTGAAGGAGATCGGCGTCAAGGGCATCTTCCTGCCCGGCACCCCGATGCAGGACATCATCGATTTCATCGGCGCGAACGCGCGCGCCCGTGTATAACAGCGTGCAGAGAGACGCAACCCCTACATTCGATCCCGATTCGCCCCGATAGTACCAAGGTGCCGAACACCCTGCTCCTTGCCGATGACAGCGTCACGATCCAGCGCGTCATCGAATTGACCTTTGCCGACGAAGACGTCCAGGTGATTGCCGTCAGCGACGGCGACCAGGCGATCGAACGCCTTCAAGCGGCGCCGCCAGACATCGTTCTCGCCGACATCGGCATGCCCGGGAAGAACGGCTACGAAGTCGCGCAGTTCGTGCGGCAGACGCCGCGCCTCTCGCACATCCCGGTGGTGCTGCTCACCGGCGCGTTCGAGCCGGTCGACCAGGCGCGCGCCAACGAGGCCGGATGCGACGGCGTGCTCGCCAAGCCGTTCGAGCCGCAGCTCGTGATCAGCCGCGTGAAGGAATTGCTGGGGCGGAACCAGGCGTCGGGCGCACCCGCCGCGGCGCCAGCCGCGAAGAACCCGTGGCCTCCGTCTGCGCCGCCGGCCGCATCGAACGCGGCCGCGCCGCCGCAGCAACTGGACGACTATTTCGATCGCCTCGACGCCGCCTTTTCGTCGTTCAATGCGCCGGCGCCGGCGCCCGCGGCGGCCGCGCCCGTCGCGCCGCAACCGGCCGCGGCGAGCGCGGAAGAGATCGACTGGTTCAGTGCGACATCGGGGCCGGCACCGGAGGGATGGGATCTGCCACCTGCTCCCGGCACCGCCGTCCAGCCCGAGCCGCCCGTGAGTTTCGCCTCTCCGGAGCCGCCGATCGCGTTCGAGCAGACGGCGTCCGAAACCGCCGCGCCGTCGGAACCGCCGGCCTTCGAAACGGCACCAGAGTTCGAGGCGCCGGTGGAATTCGAGTCGCCGGCGGCGTTCGAGCCGCCGCCGCCGTCGTTTGCGAACCTCCCGGACGCGTATCGCGTACCGGTCCATCCGGCGGTCGACGCCGTGCCGCCGGTCGCTGCCTCGTTCGCCGCGCCGGCCGCCGCCGCAGCCATCGAACAACCGCGCAGCGCCGCCGCGATGCGGGCGCCGGTGTCGTTGCCCGCGGTCGCGTCGCTGCCGCCGCTCACCGACGCGTTCGCGGCGCTGCTCGCCGCCGAAGCCAATGAAGGCGGCGCCGCGGTGCTGGCATGGCCGACGACCGCGCCCGAAGCGGCGATGCCGGCCGCGACCGACGAACTGATCGACGACCTCGCGCGCCGCGTCCTCGACCGGTTGTCCGATCACGTGATTCGCGACGCCGTCGCCGACACCGTGTCGCGGGTCGCCGAACAGCTCGTGCGCGAGGAGATCGAGCGGATCAAGGCCTCGTTGAAGCAGTAGCATTCGCCAGCCCGCGATCTTCTCGTATACGATCGGCGGATGCCGCTGCCCGAAAAACCAGCCCTCGAGGGGCTGGAAGCGAAGTGGATCCCGCGCTGGGAAGAGGCCGGCGTCTACCGGTTCGATCGCACGCGCACCCGCGATCAGATCTACTCGGTCGACACGCCGCCGCCGACGGTCAGCGGATCGCTTCACGTCGGACACGTCTTCTCCTTCACCCACACCGACGTCGTCGCCCGTTTTCAGCGGATGCGCGGCAAGGAAGTCTTCTACCCGATGGGGTGGGACGACAACGGGCTGCCCACCGAGCGCCGCGTGCAGAACTATTACGGGGTGCGCTGCGATCCGTCGCTGCCGTACGACGCCGCCTTCGCGCCGCCGGCGGAGGCGCCGAAGCCGCCCATCTCGGTGTCGCGTCCGAATTTCATCGCCCTGTGCGCGCGCCTCACGTCGGAAGACGAGAAGGCGTTCGAGCATCTCTGGAAGCACCTCGGCCTGTCGGTCGACTGGTCGATGACCTACGCCACGATCGGCACGCGCTCGCAGCGCGTCTCGCAGCTGGCGTTCCTCCACCTGCTGAAGCGCGGCCTTGCCTACCAGCTGGAAGCCCCGACGCTGTGGGACATCGACTTCAGGACCGCGGTCGCGCAGGCGGAGCTCGAGGACCGCGAGATGCCGGGCGCCTTTCACAAGATCGCCTTCCGCGTGCCCGACGGTGAGGCGGTCCGCGACTTCGGCCGGCCGTCGGTCGAGATCGAGACGACGCGCCCGGAACTGATCCCGGCCTGCGTCGCGCTCGTCGCCCATCCCGACGATCCGCGCTACCGGCCGCTGTTCGGCCGCGAGGTGGAGACGCCGCTCTTCGGGGTGCGCGTGCCGGTGAAAGCGCATACGCTCGCCGATCCCGAGAAGGGGACCGGGATCGCGATGATCTGCACCTTCGGCGACATCACCGACGTCACCTGGTGGCGCGAGTTGAGCCTGCCGGTGCGCGCGGTGATTCAGGTCGATGGGACGCTGCGGCCGGTCTCATGGGGTTCGCCCGGCTGGGAATCGATCGATGCCGATCGCGCGCAGCGCCACTACGACGATCTCGCCCGGCTCTCTGCCGCGAAAGCGCGCGCGAAGATCGTCGAGCAGCTGCGCGAGAGCGGCGCGCTGCAGGGTGATCCGCGTCCGATCACCCACGCCGTGAAGTTCTACGAGAAAGGCGATCGGCCGCTCGAAATCGTCTCGAGCCGCCAGTGGTTCATCAAGACGATGGACTTCCGCGAGGCGCTGATCGAGCGCGGCCGCCAGCTGAAATGGCACCCCGACTACATGCGCGCGCGATACGAGAACTGGGTGAACGGGCTGAACGGCGACTGGTGCATCAGCCGGCAGCGCTATTTCGGCGTGGCGTTTCCGGTGTGGTATCCGATCGGCGCGCTCGGCCAGGTTGAGTACGACCAACCGATCGCCGCCGCCGAAGATCGGCTGCCGATCGATCCGTCCACCGACGTGCCGCCAGGCTACCGGGCCGAGCAGCGCGGCGTTCCCGGCGGCTTCACCGGCGATCCCGACGTGATGGACACCTGGGCGACCTCGTCGTTGTCGCCGCAGATCGTCTGCGGCTGGCCGGACGACGACGATCTGTTCCGGCGGACGTTTCCGATGGATCTGCGGCCGCAGGCGCACGACATCATCCGCACCTGGCTGTTCACCACCGTGCTGCGCGCGCACTTCGAGCACGAGTCGCTGCCGTGGTGGAACGCGGCCCTCTCGGGATGGATTCTCGATCCCGACCGCAAGAAGATGTCGAAGTCCAAGGGCAACGTCGTCACGCCGATGGCGCTGCTCGAGGAGCACGGCTCCGACGGCGTGCGCTACTGGGCGGCGAGCGGCCGTCCAGGCGCCGACACCGCGTTCGACACCAACCAGATGCGTGTCGGACGGCGGCTCGCGATCAAGATCCTCAACGCCTCGAAGTTCGCGCTGTCCTCGTCGGAGGTGAAAGGTCGGATCACGGCGCCGGTGGATCGGGCGATGATTCGCAGCCTCGCGGCACTGGTCGACGAGGTGACGCGCGCGTTCGAGGAGTACGACTACGCGCGGGCGCTGCAGCGGACCGAGTCGTTCTTCTGGCGGTTCTGCGACGACTACCTCGAGCTGGTCAAGGGACGACGCTACGGCGAACAGGGCGCCGACGGTCAGGGCTCGGCAAACGCGGCGCTGACCGCGGCGCTGTCGGTGCTGCTGCGGCTGTTCGCGCCGTTCCTGCCGTATGTCACCGAAGAGGTGTGGTCGTGGTGGCAGGAAGGGTCGATCCATCGCGCCGCCTGGCCGGCCGCGGGCGAACTGCAGTCGCTGGTCGAGGACGACACCGAGCCGACCCGCCAGCTCGACGAACGTGCGTACCAGTGGGCGACCGACGTGCTGTTCGAAGTCCGGAAGCAGCGCTCCGAGGCGAAGCAGCCGCTGAAAGTGCCGATTACCGGCGTCTCGGTCACCGCGCACGACACGACCATCGCGTTGATGCCGATCGTCGAAGCGGATCTTCGCGCGGCGCTGCGGGTGCAGAAGTTCGACACCTCTGTCGGCGATCCGCAGCAGATCGTCGTGCGGGGGTACGACTCGACCCCGCCGTCGTAGTCTCGTTTTGTCCAAGAATTTCTTCGTGTCTTCGTGCTTTCGTGGCGTCTCATGGCATCGCCTGTGTTAGATCCGTCGCTCTACCGCGACCTGGTCCGCCGCGCGCTCGAGGAGGACATCCGCGACGGCGACGTGACGACCGAGGCGACGGTTGCACCCGCGCTCCGGGCACGCGGCGTCTTCCTCGCCAAAGCCGACTGTGTGATCGCGGGGATCGATGTCTCGCTCGAGGCGTTCCGGCAACTCGAGGTTGGTGTCCGCGCAGACGTGTTGGTCGGCGACGGGAGCGCGTGCCGCGCCGGTGATCACATCGCCGAGATCGTCGGCGCCGCGCGGACGCTGCTTGTCGGCGAGCGGACGGCGCTGAATTTTCTCCAGCGGCTCTCCGGCGTGGCGACGCGAACGCGCCGCTTCGTCGAGGCCGCCGGCGGCGGCATCGTCATCCTCGACACACGCAAGACGACGCCGACGCTGCGCCTGCTCGAAAAGTACGCCGTGCGCTGCGGCGGCGCTACCAATCATCGCGTCGGCCTGTTCGACGCGATCCTGATCAAGGACAACCACATTCGGCTCGCCGGCGGCGTGAGCGCGGCAGTCGCCAGGGCGCGGGCGCATCGGCCGGAGATGCCGGTCGAGATCGAAGCCGAGCGGCTCGACCAGGTAGACGCGGCGCTCGCCGCCGGCGCCGATACCATCCTGGTCGACAACATGTCCACTGCCGACATCCGCGAGGCGGTCGCGCGGGCACACGGGCGCGCGCGAATCGAAATCTCCGGCGGCGTGACGCTCGACCGCATCCCGGAACTCGCAGCGACCGGCGCCGATTTCGTGTCGGTCGGTGCGCTGACACACTCCGCCCCGGCCATCGACATCAGTTTTGAGATCGAACCCTTCTGAGGCGGCGAGGCCGGACGGTCTCGACTACCGCGACGCGATCGCGCGCGCGCGCCCGCGGCTGGGCCGGCTCGCATCGCATTTCGAGTTTCTCCCGACGATCTCCTCCACCAACGACGTGGCCCTCGAACGCAGCGCCGGCGAAGACGCCGAGGGCTTCGTCGTCGTCGCCGAGCAGCAGACAGCGGGCCGCGGCCGTCGCGGCCACACGTGGTTCTCACCGGCAGGGTCGGGCCTGTACGTGTCGGTCGTGCTCGCGCCGGCGCGGGCGCGCATCGATCCGCCGCGTGCGACCTTGCTGCTGACGCTCACCGCTGGCGTCGCCATCGCCGAAGGGGTCGCCGCCGCCACCGGACTCCGTGCCGATCTCAAGTGGCCGAACGACCTCCAGGTCGCGCGGCGCAAGCTCGCCGGCATCCTCGCCGAAGGCGCGGCCAATCACATCGTGCTCGGCTACGGGATCAACATCGCGGCGGCGGCATTTCCGCCCGAGCTGCAGGACCGCACAACGTCGCTCGAGTCGGAGCTGGGGCGCGGTGTCGATCGCGTCGGCGTGCTCGTCGAGACTCTGGCTGCGCTCTCGGCGCGCTACACCGATCTGCTCGCCGGACGGTTCGATGCTATTCTCGACGCCTGGCGTGCGCTGTCGCCGTCGGCGGCGGGCAGGCGCGTCAACTGGACGACCAATGCGGGGCCTCTGTCCGGCGTCACCGCCGGCATCGACGATCACGGCGCGCTGCTGGTCCGCGTCGACGACCGCATCGAACGCGTGGTTGCCGGCGAG
>Ga0070686_100000824_pt1 | contig 17933 bp, 14 predicted proteins | sample KBSS23LmetaG_FD_65654 | JGI IMG/M metagenome (GOLD analysis project Ga0070686, IMG submission 65654) | Switchgrass rhizosphere microbial communities from Kellogg Biological Station, Michigan, USA - KBS S2-3L metaG | ecosystem: Host-associated > Plants > Roots > Rhizosphere ... | reverse complement strand
CATGTTCGCCGGACCCGGCGATTCGAACGACGCGAAGACCGTCATCGCGAGCCTTAACTTCAAGCCGACCAAAGACCTTTGGTTCAACCTGATTGGTTTTGGCGGCGCGGAAGCATCGAACGTCGGTTTGATCGGCGGATCTGTGCTCGCCGGTTACCAGGCCACGTCGGCGCTTAACATCGGTTTCGAGGGCGATTACTTCTCGTTCGACGGACCCGGGCCGGGCACTGCGGAGATTTGGTCCCTCGGCACATTCGTGAGCTACGACTTCAATCCCAAGTTCGGCATCGGCCTGCGCGCCGAATATTTGGACGATCCGGGTGGCAACATTCCCGCGACGCCGCATTTGGTGGTTCCGCCGGCCGGTTCGCCTCCGGGCACGCCGAATTCCACGATTGGATTCGGCTCGCCGGATTCGGACGGCAACCTCGCCAGCGTCGCGCTGACGTTCAATTACAAGCCGGTCGCGGGGATCAAGATTCAGCCGGAAGTCCGGTATGACACGACCTCGTACAAAGGCGGGCTCGATGGGAAACACTCGCGGTTCATCCTCGGTGTGGGCGTCAGTTACTCGTTTTAATTTCCAACCAACAAACCCCAAATCCGTATGAAAATGAATCTGAAATTGATCCTAACCGCGCTGCTGGCGTGCTTTGCCGCATTGCCCATGAAAGCAGCGGAAACCGTGAAAGTCGGCGTGCTCCACTCGTTGAGCGGCACAATGGCGATCAGCGAAACGTCGTTGAAGGATGTGCTGTTGTTCACCTTCGACGAAATCAACAAGACCGGCGGCGTGAAAGTCGGCGGGAAAAATTATTTAATCGAACCGGTGGTGGTCGATCCCGCGTCCAACTGGCCGCTGTTCGCCGAAAAAGCGAAACAGTTGCTGGAACAGGACAAGGTCTCCGTGGTGTTCGGTTGCTGGACCTCGGTGAGCCGCAAGTCGGTGTTGCCGGTGTTCGAGCAGGCGAATGGATTGTTGTTCTACCCGGTGCAGTATGAAGGCGAAGAGCTTTCCAAGAACATCTTCTACACCGCCGAAGCCGTGAATCAGCAGGCGATCCCCGCGGTCGATTACATGCTCGGCGAAGGCAAGAAGAAGTTCTACCTGCTCGGCTCGGACTACGTTTATCCGCGCACGACCAACAAAATTCTCAAGCAATATCTCAAGATGAAGGGCATCCCGGATTCGGATATCGAAGAGATTTACACGCCGTTCGGACACACCGATTACCAGACGATCGTCGCGGCGATCAAGAAGTTCTCCGCCGGCGGCAAAGCGACGGTGATCAGCACGTTGAACGGCGACACGAACGTGCCGTTCTTCAAGGAATTCGCGAACGCCGGTCTGACCTCCGAGAATTGCCCGGTAGTTTCGTTCTCGATCTCGGAAGACGAATTCCGCGGTTTGCCCGCGAAGGATCTGGTCGGCCATCTCGGTTGCTGGACCTACTTCATGAGCATCAACACGCCTGAGAACAAGAAGTTCGTCGGCGATTTCCAGACCTGGCTCAAGTCGCCCAAGGTCACCGGCGTAATGGACACGGTCACTGGCATCGATGCCAAAGGCCGCGTCACCTGCAGCCCGATGAATCTTTCGCGCATGGGCGTGCACCTCTGGAAGCAGGCCGCTGAAAAAGCGAATTCGTTCGACGTGGACAAAGTTCGCACCGCGTTGATCGGCGAAAAATTCAAGGGACCGGTCTGCACCGTCACGATGCAGGAAAACCACCACTTGATTAACAACGTTTACATCGGTGAAACACTGGCCAGCGGTCAGTTCAAGGTCATCAAGACCATGACTGGCGTGAAGGCCGAACCGTTCAGCGAGAAGTTCCTTTCCGCGAAGTAAGAGTCGCGGATTCCGTCAGTCCTCCGTGGGAGCGGGGGTGCAACCCCGCTCCCCAAAATCAACAGGTTCAACGAAACAACGCACATGTTCCGATTGAAGTTTTTCGCCGTCGCCCTGGCGGCGCTGCTGGCTGGTCGCGCGAGTTTTGGCTCGGCGGAAGAACGGCAGAAGTTGGTCAAGGCCGTCCTCACCGAAGAGTCCAGCGAGCGGAATGCGCTCCTGCAAACGCTGACCGGCTCGACCGATTCCATTATCGCGCAAGCGCTCACGGCGTGGCGCGGCGGCGCACTTTACCTGATCGAAACGAACGACACGAAGGTTCCGATTTTTCTCGAGGCGCAACTCGACGCCAATGGCAATGCGCGCGGGACACGGGTGCTGGATGGCGCGATTGTGGCCGATGCGGGCGGCAAGCCGGTGATGTTTGCGCCGAGCGATTTGACCGCGGCCGATACGGATTCGAAGCTGCGCAAGGCCATCAAAACGGTTTTGGATTTGTTCGCGATTGGAAATGAGAATCCGAAAATGCGGCGCGATGCGGTGACGAAATTGGGCCAGGACCAGAACATCGAATACCTGCCCTACTTCGAAGCGCGGCTGAAAACCGAAAAAGTTCCAGAAGTGCGCAAAGCGTTGTTCGAAGCGATCGCCGTGACGAAAATTGCGAGTGAGGATGCGGCTACGCGGGTGACCGCGATCAAGGAGCTGGCAAAAATGCGATCGCTGACGAGTTTGAATTTTCTGCAAACCTTGAAAGCCGACGCGGCGAAGGATCGCGCGAAATATGGCAACGAAACTTTCGCGGCCGTCGATCTCGCCGTTAGCGAAATTGAGAGTTACATGCGCTGGGGAAACTTTTTCGGAACGGCTTTTCGCGGATTAAGTCTGTCGTCCGTTTTGCTGGTGGCGGCGTTGGGTTTGGCGATCACGTTTGGTTTGATGGGGGTGATCAATATGGCGCACGGCGAGATCATGGCGGTGGGCGCCTACACCGCGTTCGTGACGCAGAATCTGTTTTTGAAATGGTTCGGCGCGAGCGGCGCGAACACGTATTTTTTGGCCGCCCTCCTGGCGTCGTTTGTCACAGCGGGACTGGTCGGGTTGGCTCTCGAACGCGGGATTATTCGCTTCCTGTATAAGCGCCCGCTCGAATCTTTGCTCGCGACCTGGGGTGTGAGCCTGGTGTTGCAACAGGCGTTTCGCGCGATTTTCGGTTCGGCCAACGTCCAGGTGAGTTCGCCCAGTTGGTTGAGCGGAAGCTTCGTCGTGAGCGACGTGCTGCTGGGATACAATCGGCTGTTCGTCATCGGTTTCGCGCTGCTGATTCTTCTCGCGACCTACCTGCTCCTGACGCGCACGTCGCTTGGATTGCAGATTCGGGCGGTCATGCAAAACCGCGCGATGGCCTCCTGTCTCGGCGTGCGCACGGATCGCGTCAATATGATGACGTTCGCATTCGGCTCCGGGCTGGCGGGCATGGCGGGCGCGTGTCTTTCGCAAATTGCGAATGTCGGTCCGAGCCTGGGACAAAATTACATCATCGATTGCTTCATGGTCGTCGTGCTGGGCGGCGTGGGAAATCTCGTGGGCACAGTGACGGCGGCGGGGGGCATCGGCGTGACCGATCAAATTCTCCAACCGTGGCTCGGCGCGGTGATGGGAAAAATCACGGTGTTGGCGACGATCATTTTATTTTTGCAATGGCGCCCGGCCGGTTTGTTTTCGGTGCGCGGACGCGGTTTGGAGGATTGACGAATGAAAGCCTTATTCTCCAAACGCGAATTCACCATCCTGATCGCGAGCGCCGTCATCGGCCTGGTCATTCTTCCGGGCCTGAACGCATTCGTGCCGACGACCTCCATTTTCCACGTCACCAATTTCACGATCAGCGTCTATGGCAAATATCTTTGTTACGCAGTGCTCGCTTTGGGCGTGAATATTTTGTGGGGCTACACCGGTTTGCTGAGCTTGGGCCAGGCCTTGTTTTTTTCGCTAGGCGGCTATGCGCTCGGGATGCACCTCATGCTTCTGATCGGCAAGCTCGGCCAATACAAATCCGATCTCCCGGACTTCATGGTGTTTTTGGAATTTCCAAAACGTTTTCCGGAAACGGGCGGTCTGCCGCCGCATTGGATCCCGTTCAAACATTTTTGGTTCGCAGCGGCGATGGTGCTGATCGTGCCGGCAGTGGTCGCTTCGATTTTCGGATTCCTCGCCTTTCGTTCGCGAATCAAGGGCGTCTATTTTTCGATTTTAAGCCAGGCGTTAACGTACGCTTCCATGCTCATGTTTTTCCGCAATGATTTCACGTTCGGCGGCAATAATGGCCTTACGGATTTCAAATTCATTCTGGGCGCGGAAATCAATACGCCCGGGACCAAGCGCATTCTTTATATGGCCTCCGTCGTCTTATTGCTGGCCACTTACGTTGCGTGTCGATGGCTGACTTCGACCAAGTTCGGTTTGATCCAGCGCGCGATTCGGGACAGCGAAAATCGCGTGCTGTTCTCCGGCTATGCCACGGCGAATTTCAAAATGTTCGTGTTCGTTTTTTCGGCGGTTATTTGCGGATTGGGCGGCGCGCTGTTTGTGCCGCAGGTGGGAATCATCAACCCCAGCGAAATGGCTCCGGATAAATCGCTCGAAGCCGTCGTTTGGTGTGCGGTCGGCGGCCGCGCCACGTTGATCGGACCCATCATTGGCGCGATCACGGTGAACGCCGCGAAGAGTTACGCCACGCGCGCGTTTCCGGAGCAGTGGCTCTATTTTCTCGGGGGCATGTTCATTTTCGTAACGCTCTTTATGCCCAAAGGAATTGTGGGAATTCCGGCTCAATTGCGGGAGATGTCGAAGAAGTTCAAGCGCGCTCCCATCGAACCAACCGCGCCGCCCACGCCGACCAAACTTAACGCGGTGGTGGAGAAATGATTCAGCACAAGGAATTCATCCTCACGCTCGAAGGCGTCAACAAAACGTTCGATGGCTTCAAGGCGATTTCGAATCTCACGTTCTATATGGACGTCGGTGAATTGCGCGTGGTCATTGGTCCGAATGGCGCGGGCAAAAGCACGATGCTCGATATCATCACCGGCCGGACGCGTCCGGACACGGGCAAAGTGGAATATAAGAAGGACACCGATCTCACGCGGTTGAACGAGTATCAAATCAATCGCCTGGGCATCGGCCGGAAATTTCAGACACCATCGGTTTATGTCGATCACACCGTGTTCGAAAATATTTGGCTGTCGCTCGAAGGCAGTCGCAGCGTGTGGTCCACGTTGTTCGCGCGCGTTTCGCCGGCGCAGCGCGAGCGGATCGATGAATTATTGAAGACGGTTGGTTTGCTCGAACGCGCGAGCGCCAAGGCCGGATCGCTTTCGCATGGTCAAAAGCAGTGGCTCGAGATCGGCATGTTGCTCGCGCAAAATCCGAAGTTGTTGCTGGTCGATGAACCGGCCGCGGGCATGACCGATGAAGAAACGGCGCGCACGGGCGAATTGCTTTTGAGCCTTGCGGGCAAGCACAGCATCGTGGTGATCGAGCACGACATGACCTTCGTGCGCCAGATCGCCAGCAAGGTCACGGTGCTCCATCAAGGCACGGTTTTGTGCGAAGGCACCGTCGACCAAGTGCAGAACGACGAGCGCGTGATCGAGGTTTATCTCGGGCGCAAAAAGAAAGCGGATACGCATGCTCACGCTGTCTGAAATCAACGTCTCTTACGACGGTTCGCGAATCTTGCGCGGCGTCAATATCGCCGTGCCCGAGAAAAGTCTCGTTTGCCTGATGGGCCGCAACGGCGTCGGCAAAACAACCACGCTCAAATCGATTGTCGGCCTCGTCAAAACCGACGCGGGATCGGTGAAGCTCAACGGCGAGGAAATCAGCGCGATGCCGGCAGATGCTCGCGCCCGCAAGGGATTGGGTTACGTCCCCCAGGGGCGCGACATCTTCCCAAACCTGACGGTCTGGGAGAATTTGAAAATCAGCCTGGTCGTCAGCGGCAAAAAGGCGAACGGCCAGGTGGATCGCGTGCTCGAATTATTTCCCGTGCTCAAGGAAATGATGCAACGCAAAGGCGGCGTCTTGAGCGGCGGGCAACAACAACAACTGGCGATCGCGCGCGCGCTGTTGACCGAGCCGAAAGTTTTGATTCTCGACGAACCGACCGAGGGCATTCAGCCGAACATCATCGACCAGATCGGCGAGACTTTGATCAAAATTAAGAAGGAAGGGAAAATTTCAATTTTGCTGGTCGAGCAATATTTGGATTTTTGTGTGGCGGTTGGGGACAGTTTTTTCATTATGGACCGCGGAGCAATCGTGGCCAGCGGCGGAATCCGCGACTTGAATGACGACATCATCAAGCAACATCTCACCGTTTGAAATTGCCGAGCGCGCAGTCGAAGCCCGCCTTGGCCATGGACGATTGGAAGTGGCGAACGTTTGCGGCCAAAGCGCGGCGACGGTGGTCGAGAGTCGAAGCCCGTTAAAAATTCTGGTTCCGCGTCCACGCGGCGAAAGCGTCTGGTCCTATCTCGGGAGCTTCGGCGGCGGTTTATTGCCGGGCGATGAAATCGATGTCCGCGTTTCCGTGGGCGAAAACGCGCGCTGTTTTTTAGGAACCCAATCTTCCACAAAGATCTTTCGTGGCGGCGCGCGCGGCGCGGTCAAGAATCGCCTCAACGCAGACGTGGGATCGAATGCGCTCTTCGTTTACGCGCCCGACGTGGCGCAAGGTTTTGCAGATTCGCGTTTTCAACAGCGCCAGAATTTCGAATTGAAGGATGAAAGCGCAAATCTGGTTTTTCTCGATTGGTATTCATCGGGACGGCAGGCGCGCGATGAACGTTGGGCTTTCTCCGAATATTCCAGCCGCACGGAAATTCGCGTCGCTGGAAGAATCATTCTTCTCGATTCGGTGCGACTAAACGCCGACGACGATTTGCTGAGTCTTCCAGATCGAATGGGCCGCGCCAATTGTGTCGCGACAGTGGTTCTGGTAGGCGCTGAATTGAAAACGCGCGCGACGGAGTTAATACGTAAGGTTGCTGAATCCGAAGTGAGCAAGCGCATGGAGGTCGTGATCGTCGCGAGCGCGATCGAGGGCGGAGCGGTTGTTCGCTTCGCGGGAATTTCCGTCGAGAAAGTTGCCCGTGAGATTTTTTCGCGATTGAATTTCTTTTCTGAACTGCTGGGAGACAATCCGTTCGAACGGAAATGGTGAGACGCGCGCATGCATTTAAATCCAAGAGACATCGATAAATTACTGCTGCACAACGCGGGTTTTCTCGCGCAGAAACGCCTCGCGCGCGGGGTGCGTTTGAATTATCCAGAATCGGTCGCGCTCATCGCCACGCAGTTGCTCGAATTCATTCGCGATGGCCGCTCCGTCGCCGAATTGATGAATCTAGGCAAACAATTTCTGGGCCGAAATCAAGTTCAGCCCGGCGTCCCCGAAATGGTCGGCGAAGTGCAGGTGGAAGGGACATTTCCGGACGGCACAAAGCTAGTGACCGTTCACCATCCCATCGCGCTCGCCGATGGCGATCTCGCGCTTGCGTTGTATGGAAGTTTTCTCCCGATTCCGGAATCAAAAGCGTTCGCCACCGTCGCAGATGAACCCGAACCGGGAAGAGTCCTGGCGGGCGATGGCGAAATCATTCTCAACGCGGATCGCGCCACCACGATGCTCGCGGTCACGAATCTCGGCGATCGACCGGTGCAGGTGGGGAGCCATTATCATTTCGTCGAGACGAATGCGTCGCTGCGGTTCGACCGGGCGAAAGCGTATGGCATGCGCCTCGATATTCCCGCCGGCACCGCGGTGCGCTTTGAGCCGGGCGAAACTAAAACGGTGAATCTTGTCGCGATTGCGGGCGAGGCGGTGATTCGCGGCGGAAACAATTTGGCGGGCGGCAAAGTGACCGACGCTGGTCGCGCGGCGGTCGCGGCGGCGGCGCGCGCAAACGGCTTCGCTCACGAGGAACAATAACATGGCGCACGCAATGAAACGCCGGCACTACGCCGAGATGTTCGGGCCGACGGTCGGCGACAAAATCGTTTTGGGCGACACCGCGCTCGTGGCGGAAGTCGAAAAGGATTTCGCCATTTACGGCGACGAATGCAAATTCGGCGGCGGCAAAGTTTTGCGCGAAGGCATGGGCCAGGCCGCGGGCGTAGGCCAGGCGGAAGCTCTCGATTGCGTCATCACCAACGCGCTCATCATCGATTACACCGGCATCATCAAGGCCGACGTTGGCATCAAAAACGGTTTGATCGCGGGCATCGGCAAAGCAGGAAATCCGGATGCGATGGCGGGCGTCACCCGCAACATGATTGTCGGCGTCACGACCGAAGTAATCGCTGGCGAAGGATTGATTCTCACCGCGGGCGGGCTCGACACGCACATTCATTTCATCTGCCCCCAACAGGCGCACGAAGCCATCGCCGCCGGGTTGACGACGATGATTGGCGGCGGCACCGGACCCGCGACGGGAACGTGCGCGACCACGTGCACGCCCAATGCGAATTACCTTCGCATGATGCTCGAAGCGACCGATTCGTTGCCGCTCAATTTCGGTTTTACGGGCAAGGGAAACACCGCGTTGCCGCAAGGTTTGCGCGAACAAATCCTCGGCGGCGCCATCGGTTTGAAGCTGCACGAAGATTGGGGAACGACACCCGCCGCGATCGATTGTTGCCTGCGGGTGGCCGACGAACATGACATCCAAGTCACGATTCACACCGACACGTTGAACGAATCCGGTTTTGTCGAAGCAACGTTGAAAGCCATCGGCGGCCGCGTGATTCACACCTATCATTCCGAAGGCGCGGGCGGCGGGCATGCGCCGGATATCATTCGCGTTTGTGGCGAAGCGAACGTGCTGCCGAGTTCCACCAACCCGACCCGTCCCTACACGATCAACACCATCGACGAACATCTGGACATGCTGATGGTCTGTCATCATCTCGATCCCGGTTTGCCAGAAGACGTCGCCTTCGCCGAGAGCCGGATTCGCGGCGAGACAATTGCGGCCGAGGATATTTTGCACGACCTCGGCGCCATCAGCATGATGAGTTCCGATTCGCAAGCGATGGGTCGCATCGGTGAAGTCATCACGCGCACCTGGCAGACCGCGCACAAAATGAAAACGCAACGCGGCGCGCTTCCCGGCGACGGCGCGAACGACAATCGCCGTATCAAACGTTACATTTCCAAATACACCATCAACCCCGCCCTCACGCACGGCGTCGCGCATTTGGTCGGCTCGGTTGAAGTTGGAAAACTCGCGGATTTGGTTTTGTGGAAGCCCGCCTTTTTCGGCGTGAAGCCCGAGTTGGTGATCAAAGGCGGCTTCATCGCGTGGTCGCAAATGGGCGATCCAAACGCCTCCATCCCCACGCCGCAACCCGTTTACATGCGGCCGATGTTCGGCGCGTTTGGATTGGCGACCGGCGGCAATTCCATCGCCTTCGTGAGCGCGCTTTGCAAAGAACACGGCATCGCGCAAGCCTACGCGTTGCGCAAACGCATCGAGGGCGTTCGCGGTTGCCGCACCGTCACCAAGCGCGATTTAAAATGGAACGACGCCACGCCGAAAATCGACGTCGATCCCGAGAGTTACGAAGTCCGCGCGGATGGCGAACTGCTCGTATGCGAACCGGCCAGGACGCTGCCGCTCACGCAACGCTACTGTTTATTTTAATGACCCCGCAGGATCATTGGCTGCTTTGGCAACTGGCGGACTCCGCGTTCCCCGCCGGCAGCTTTGGCCATTCCGGCGGGATCGAAGCCGCGTGGCAATTGGGCGAAATCGCCACCCGCGCCGAGCTCGAGATTTTCCTGCGCGCGCAACTCCAACAACTCAGCCGCGCGGCCCTGCCCTTCGTTCTGGACGCGCATCGCGAGCCGGATCGCTTCGTCGAACTCGATCAACTCTGCGACGTTTTTCTTTCCAACCAAGTCGCCAATCGCGCCAGTCGTTCCACGGGCAAATCGTTTTTGGTCGCCGCCGAACAATCCTTTCCCTCCCCGGCTCTCACCAAGGCGCGCCACGAAATTACCCTCGGCCATTTCGCGCCCGTCTTTGGAATCGTCGCGCGTCTCCTCGAAATTCAACGCGATGCCGCCGCGCGCCTTTTCAATTTCATCCAAATGCGCGGCCTGCTCGCCAGCGCCGTTCGCCTCGGGATCATCGGCCCGCTCGAATCGCAACGCCTCCAATTCAAATTGAGCCCGTCCGCCGAAGCCGTGGCGCGCGGTTCGCTCGACCTCACCACGAACGACATCGCGCACACCGCGCCTCTGCTCGACCTTTGGCAGGGCGCTCATGACCGTCTTTATTCACGCCTCTTTCAAACCTAACCTCCCATGCATTCTCACTCGCACGATCACGATCACGATCACGGCCACACGCACGAACATCTGGATCACCCCGGCCATTTCCACGAACGCGACGCGCCCCTGCGCCGCGACTTTTCGCGCCGCGCCTTCACCGTTGGCGTCGGCGGTCCGGTGGGCAGCGGCAAGACCGCGTTGATGCTCGCGCTCTGCCGCAAAATGCGCGACCGCTGGAACATCGCCGCCGTGACCAACGACATCTTCACAAAAGAAGACGGCGAATTCCTTGTGCGCAACAACGCGCTCCCCGCCGAACGCATTCGCGCCGTCGAAACCGGCGGTTGTCCCCACGCCGCCATTCGCGAAGACATCACCGCCAACCTGATCGCGCTCGAAGAATTGCACGCGCAATTTCATCCGCAGATTTTCCTGCTCGAATCCGGCGGCGACAACCTGGCCGCTTGTTTCAGTCGCGAACTGGCCGATTACACCATCCAGGTGATCGACGTCGCGGGCGGGGATAAAATCCCGCGCAAAGGCGGTCCCGGCATCACGCAAAGCGACCTGCTCGTCATTAATAAAACCGACCTCGCGCTCGCCGTCGGCGCCGACCTCGCCGTCATGGAACGTGACGCTCGGAAGATGCGCGGGACGGGTCCGTTTCTCTTCGCTCAGGCGAAAAACGGCGTCGGCGTCGATGAGATCGTTCACCACGTCACCCACTCTTTTCAGCACGCGCTGCACATCGATCACGCACATCACTAAGAAGCTTAACCCAGCGCAATTGTTGCCGATATTTGAGGAGCACGCGAGCGGGAGCCGCGCGTTTCCAAAGTGAATTCAATGGGCCCAAACCCGGCCGATGGATTGGCTGAGGGGAAATCGCGCCCTGATTTTGCGGGCGCGCCGAGTAGTATGTTGCAATTTTTTCATCGCTTGCGGATTTCGCAGAAATTGACGCTGATCAGCATCCTTTTCATGATTCCCGACTCGGTGCTGCTCTGCCTTTTTCTCCTCAGCATCAACGACAACATTCATTTCGCGCGCTGGGAAAAACTCGGGAACCAATACCAACGACCTCTCGAAGCCTTGATGCAATTGCTGCCGGAACATCTGCTGGCCGCCAGTGCGCTGCCCGCCAATCGCGCGGACCTTGCAAAACTGGAATCGCGAATCGATCGAACGGTTGCCGAATTGGAAAGCCTCGACGCAAAAATCGGCGCCGATCTGCAATTCACCGACGAAGGCCTGGCCAAGCGTCAACGGAGTCACTTTCGCGCCGGGACCTTCAAGGGCGAGTGGCGCAAGTTGATTTCCGAGATGCCCGCTTCGAACGCAAAAGAGCTCCGCGACGCGCACCTCCATTTACTGGCGGACCTGCGCGCGATGATCACTCATGCCGGCGACACCTCGAACCTGATTCTTGATCCAGACCTCGACAGTTATTACCTGATGGACGTGACCTTGCTGGCGTTGCCGCAAACGCAGGATCGTCTTTGGAATGTCGCCGCCACGGGCAGCGATCTCTTGCGAAAATCGTCGCGCACCATTTCCGAACGCAGTGAAATGGCGGTCCAGGCGGCGCTCCTGAAACAATCGGACCTTGATCGCGTCACGGAAAGCACGCACACCGCGCTGAATGAAGACGCGAACTTTTACGGCGTGAGCGTCGAATTGCAACGGCGCGTCCCGGCCGCTTTCAATAATTTCAAAAAGGCCACGGAGGATTTCATTGCGCTGGCCTCGCGCGTCAGCAATGAAGAAAATCCCGCGGTCACTCCGGAGGAATTTTTGGCCAGCGGCATGAAAGCGCACGCGGCCAGTTTTGCGATTTGGAAAGTGGCGAACGAAGAATTGGATCGTTTGCTCGATCTGCGCATCGATCATTACCGCAGCCGCCGGACCCGCAGCCTCAGTTTGACTGCGTTCGCATTGGCGGCAGCAATTGGCTTCGTCACCTTCATCACCCGCAGCATCAGCCGTCCCCTGCAACGCCAGGCGGCCGAACTTCAAACTTTTAACGCCGCGCTCAAAAACGAAATTGCCGAACGCCAACGCGCCGAGGAGGGCCTGCGCAGCGCGGAGGAAAAATATCGCGGCATCTTCGAAAATTCCATTGAAGGAATTTTTCGCACCACCAAGGAAGGGGATTACCTGGTCGCGAATCCCACGCTCGCCCGCATGTATGGGTTTGAAAGCGTTGCCGAACTCCAGGCCAACATCACGGACATTGCCTCGTGCCTCTACGTCGAGCCCGGTCGCCGCGCGGAATTTCAACGGCAGATCGAACAGTTCGGCCTGGTTCATCGCTTCGAATCTGAAATCTATCGCAAGGATCGCTCGAAAGTATGGATTTCGGAAAACGCGCGTTGCGTCTTCGATGCGAACGGAAACTTCCTCTATTACGAAGGAACCGTCCAGGACATCACCGAACGCAAGCGCCACGAGGCCGCGCTCGCCAAAGCGCAAAAAGATTTGATGGAGGCCTCGCGCCTGGCGGGCATGGCCGAAGTCGCGACCGGCGTCCTGCATAACATCGGCAACGTTTTAAATAGCATCAACGTCGCCGCCGCGCACGTGGCGGAGACGTTGCAAAAATCCAAATTGGCAAACCTGGCGAAGGTCGCGGGACTCTTTCGCGAACACAGCGCCAACCTTCCCCAGTTCCTGACCGCCGATCCGAAAGGCCGCCAAATTCCCGGTTACCTCGTCGATCTATCCGGCCACCTCACCTCCGAGAACGCCGCGCTCAGCGAGAAAATGGCCGCGCTCCGCAAAAATCTCGAACACGTCAAAGAGATCGTCAGCATGCAACAAGGCTACGCCAAAGTCTCCGGCGTCACCGAAGCGATCGACGTCGCGGAGTTGGTGGAAGATGCGTTGCGCATCAATGCTAACGCGCTCACGCGGCATCGGATCGAAGTCGTGCGCGATTACCAAACCCAGCTCACCGTTTCGATCGACAAACACAAAGCGATGCAAATTCTCGTGAACCTGATCAGCAATGCCAAGTATGCCTGCGCTGGTTCCACGGAGGCTCGGAAGCGTCTCACTTTGAAAATTGCCAATGCCGACGAGCGCGTAAAAATCTCGGTCTCCGACAACGGCATCGGCATTCCCCGGGAAAACCTCGTGCGCATTTTCAACCACGGTTTCACCACCCGCCCCGATGGCCACGGCTTCGGTTTGCATTCGGGCGCCCTCGCCGCCCGGGAGATGGGCGGCGCGCTCCGTGTCGATAGCGAAGGGCCGGGCCGCGGCGCCACGTTCATTCTCGAATTGCCCATCCAACAATCCACCTCACTTTATGCAACTCGCCACGCCTCCGGTTAACCGCCGCGTCCTGGTCATCGACGACAACCTGTCCATTCACGACGACTTCCGCAGCATCCTCGCGCCCGCCGACGGCAATGCCGCGCTCGACGCGCAGGAAGCCGAATTGTTCGGCACAGCGCCCGCCACCACCCGCCTGGCTTTCTCCGTGGACTCCGCCTTCCAGGGCCAGGAAGGCCTCGAACTGATCGACCGTTCGCTCCTCGGCGAAGCGCCGTACGCGATGGCCTTCGTCGATGTTCGCATGCCGCCGGGCTGGGACGGCATCGAAACCATCTCGCGCATTTGGGAACGTTATCCCGACCTCCAGGTCGTCGTTTGCACCGCCTACTCCGATTATTCCTGGGAAGCGATGGTCGAAAAATTGGGGCATTCCGACCGCTTGTTGATTCTCAAAAAACCCTTCGACAATATTGAAGTCCTCCAACTCGCCAACGCCCTCACCGAAAAATGGTCGTTGTATCAACAAGCCAAGAATCGCCTTGCCGACCTGGAAAACGCCGTCCGCGCCCGCACCGCCGATTTGCAAGGCGCCAATGTCGATCTCACCCGCGCCAACGAACGCCTCGCCGCCGAAATGAAACGCGCGCATGACCTGGCCGAAGCCGCCCTCGTCGCCAGCAAAGCCAAGAGCGAATTCCTCGCCATGATGAGCCACGAGATTCGCACCCCGATGAACGGAATCATCGGCATGACCGATCTCCTGTTGGACACCCCGCTCGACGTCGAACAACGCGACTTCGCGCAAACCGTCAAACAAAGCGCCGATTCGCTCCTCGGCATCATCAATGACATTTTGGATTTCTCGAAAGTCGAAGCCGGCAAACTGACCATCGAATCCGTCGATTTCAATCTACGCCAACTCCTCGAAGAAGTAGCCGCCCTGGTCGGTCCACGCGCGCGCGGCAAGGGATTTGAACTCCTTGCGAAAATTCCTTCCGACCTGCCCGCGAAACTGCGCGGCGATCCCTTGCGCCTGCGCCAGATTCTCCTCAACCTGTTGAGCAACGCCATCAAGTTCACCGAACAAGGCCGCGTGACCGTCGAAGTCGCGCTCCTGCGCAACCTAACCGACCGCGCCGAATTTCGTTTTAGCGTCAGCGATACCGGTATCGGCATTCCCGAAGACGCCCAGCGCAACCTGTTCCAACCCTTCACCCAGGCCGACAGCTCCACCACCCGTCGCTACGGCGGAACCGGCCTCGGCCTGGCCATCTGCCGCAAACTCGTCAACCTCATGGGCGGCGAAATCGGCCTCAGCAGCATCCCCGGCAAAGGCTCCACCTTCTGGTTCACCCTGGAAATCGCGAAATCGGCGCCAGGCTAAATTCCGTCAATAAGAAGAGCGCGAGGCCATGGCGATGTATCAAACTTCCGACCGGTCGGATTGCAACCAGGTTGTCGGTCCAACCGGCCAGAGCGCTTCCCAAGCCTCAATACTAGCCTTGGTTTTCGCCCCCATTGCCGTGCCGGGTTTTATCAGGTAGAGTTTCGTGTTGCCTGTCATTGGTTTATGACGGGCCTGACGAATGCAACCAATCGATTTCGAGGGAGAGCTGGCCAGAATCATCGCGAAGGATCCGCGGTTTGACCGGGAAGCGTACATTTTTGTGCGCCGGGCGCTGGATTATTGCCACAAATCAATTCTTAAATCGTTCCGCAAATCGGAGGCCGGCATCGAGAATCATGTGACGGTGGCGCAGTTGCTGGATGGGATTCGTTTATTCGCGCTGGAAGAATACGGACCGATGGCGCTCACGGTTTTGCATTCGTGGGGAGTGGAATCGTGCGAGCATTTTGGGGATTTGGTTTTTAATATGGTGGAATATCGACTGTTGAGCATCACGGAAAAGGATACGCGCGAGGAATTTCGGAAGGGTTACGATTTTCAGGATGCGTTTCGCACGCCGTTTTTGCCCCGTAAAAAAGCCGCCGTTTCGATGGAAGTGAAGGAGCCAAGCGCCACGTGATTTCAACGCAGGAAAAAAGGGGCAGTGTCGCAGTGATCGCGGACCCGGAATTATTGGCCACGGAATATCCGGAGATTCCCGCGCTGCCGCCGGGCACGCGGATTCTCACGCTGGATAACGGCCTGGTGATCATCATTCGCGAGGACAGTTGCGCGCCGGTGGTTTCGGCGCAGGCGTGGTGCAAAGCGGGCAGCATCGACGAAGGGAAATGGCTTGGCTCGGGGATGTCGCACATGCTCGAACACATGCTCTTCAAGGGCACGGCCACGCGCGGCGCCGGACGCATCGACCAGGAAGTGCAGGACGTGGGCGGTTACATGAACGCCTACACCTCGTTCGATCGCACCGTTTATTGGATCAACGCGCCGAGCGCGGGTTCGAAGGTGGCGATCGATATTCTCTGCGACATCATGCAGAACGCGACGCTGCCCGCCGATGAAATGGCGAAGGAAAAGCATGTCATTTTGCGCGAGATGGACATGAACCAGGACGATCCTTCGCGCCGATCCAGCCGACGGCTTTTCGAAACGGCCTACAGCCGCAGTCCCTATCGTTACACAGTGATTGGATATCCGGATATTTTCAACGACCTCACGCGCGAAGATGTGGTGGCGTATTACCGCGAAAAGTATTCGCCGAACAACATGTTCTTCGTCGTCGTGGGCGACGTGAAAGCGACCGAGGTCGAAGCGCAGATTCGCAAGGCGTTCACGGGCGTCCGCACGCGTCCGTTGCCGCCGTCGGTGTTGCCGATCGAACCTTCGCAAACCGCCGCGCGCGAAGTGATCGAAGAAGCGCCAATCGAGTTGGGCCATTTCCATGTGGCGTGGCACATTCCCGATATACGTCATCGCGACGTGCCCGCGCTGGATGTGTTGGCGACGTTGCTCGGCAGCGGCCATAGCTCGCGTTTGTACCAGGAAATTCGCGAACGCCGCGGGCTGGCGCACTCGGTCGATGCTTGGACATATAATCCCGGGAACCCCGGGCTGTTGGGGGTCAGCGGCGTGGTCGATGCCGATAAATTCGAAGGCTGCCGCACCGCGATTCTCGAAGAAATCGAGAAACTAAAATTCGCGCCCGTGTCGAAAGCGGAGTTGGTGAAGGCCGTCAAACAGTTTACGGCTTCGACGCTTTCCGTTCGCAAAACGATGCAGGGCCAGGCCCAGGATATTGGCGGCAATTGGGTCGCGGCGAACGATCTCAATCTTTCCGAACGTTATCTCGCGGCGGTGAAACGATTAACGCCCGCGGATTTGCAACGCGCCGCGCAGGCCTATTTGACGCGCGAAAACAGCACGCTTTACGCGCTGTTGCCGACTGGCTCGCTGGTGCATCACGCCATGGAGCAGGTGAAGTTGGTCGATCATCCGATCGAGATGACGACACTCGACAATGGTTTGCGTTTGCTGATCAAGGAGGATCATCGCCTGCCTTTCGTCGAATTTCGCATTGTCTTCAAAGCGGGTGTGCTCGCCGAAAACGACGACACTAACGGCCAGAGCCAGCTTCTCGCGCGGCTCCTTCTCAAGGGAACGCCCACGCGCACCGCCGAGCAAATCGTCACTGAAATCGAATCGCTCGGCGGCAACATCGACAGTTACGGCGGCAACAACAGCCTCGGTTTGAACATGGAGACGTTGAGTTCGGATTTCACGCAGGGCTTCGATTTGCTGGCCGACGTGATGTTGAACACCACCGTGCCCGAGTCCGCGTTGGTGCGCGAAAAGGAAGCGCAACTCGCCAATCTTCGTTCCCAGCGCGATCATTTGCTCCAAAGCGCGAGCCGTTCGATGCGCCGCGCCATGTTCGGCAATCGCGGTTACGGCATGGATATCAATGGCTCCGAGGAAAGCCTTAAATTCGCGACGCAACCGGCCTTGCTGGCGTTCCACAAGCGCATCATCGTGCCGGACAATTGCGTGATGGCCATTTTCGGCGACATCTCCGCGACCGAAGCGCGCGCGGCGACCGAGCGGCTTTTTGGAAAATGGCGCGCCGGCGATAAACCGGTGGTGCAGGATATTTACGCGCCGAAAATTACCGAAACGGTGCGGCAAACCGAACATCGCGACAAAAAACAAGGCGTCATCGTCCTCGCGTTTCCCGGCGTCTCCATTCATGACCCGGGCCGTTACGCGCTCGAATTATTGCAGGAAGCTTTGAGCGACCTCGGCTCGCGTTTGTTCGTGCGCATCCGCGACGAACTCGGCCTCGCCTATTATGTCGGTGCCCAACATTTCCTCGGTTTGCAACAAGGTTACTTCGCGCTCTACGCCGGCACCGCGCCCGACAAACTGGCGCAGGTCGAAACCGAAATTTTTCTCGAAGTCGAAAAACTGCGCAACGAAGGCTTGAAGGAAGAAGAGCTGCGCCGCGCGAAAGCCAAGCTCCTTGGCCAAAAGAAAATCGCGCGCCAGGACTTGGGCGGCTA
>Ga0070686_100000823_pt1 | contig 17935 bp, 16 predicted proteins | sample KBSS23LmetaG_FD_65654 | JGI IMG/M metagenome (GOLD analysis project Ga0070686, IMG submission 65654) | Switchgrass rhizosphere microbial communities from Kellogg Biological Station, Michigan, USA - KBS S2-3L metaG | ecosystem: Host-associated > Plants > Roots > Rhizosphere ... | reverse complement strand
ACGCTGCTCCTCAACCTGTTCTTCGCCGGCGCGCTGAAGGCGATGCCGGCCAAGCTCGTCTCCGACGACGGCGCGCACGTGGTGATCCGGCCGCTGGTGTTCGTCGGCGAAGACGAGGCGCGGGCCTACACGAAGGAATGCGAGCTGCCGATCATCGGCTGCTGCTGCCCGGCGTGCGGCGACCTCGGCCTGCAGCGTCAGCGCGCGAAGCGTCTCCTGATGGAACTGGAGCGCGAGCATCCGGGCGTGAAGCAATCGATGATCAAGGCGCTCGGCAACGTCGCGCCGCGTCATCTCCTCGACACGCGCCTCAACCCGCCGGCCGCCTTGCGCGCGACCGCGGCCGGAACGACGGTCCGGCTGAAGCCGGATCCTACGGAAGCCGATCCCGGCGGTGTCCGGCTGTAGCCGGACGCTGATCCGATGCGTGCCGTCGTTCAACGCGTGTCCTCCGCGTCGGTCACCGTTGCCGATCGCGTGATCGGTGAAATCGGGCACGGCCTTCTGGCGCTGATCGGCGTCGAAAAGGACGACAGTGTCGCCGACGTCGAGTACATCGCCGGCAAGATCGGCGATCTCCGCGTGTTCGAGGACGCGGAGCATCACATGAACCGATCGGTCCACGACGTCAACGGCGCGGTGCTGATCGTCTCGCAGTTCACGCTCGCCGCCGACTGCCGCAAAGGGCGCCGGCCGTCGTTGGATGCCGCGGCGCCGCCGCAGATCGCCAGGCCGCTGTACGAACAGGTGGTTCGCGAGATCGCCGCGCGCGGCCTGCCGGTTGCAACCGGCGAGTTTCAAGCCATGATGCAGGTCGCGCTGGTCAACGATGGGCCGGTCACGATTCTGCTCGACAGTCGAAAACGTTTTTGACGAGGTGTCGTGTGCGATCCGTTCGTGCTGTTCGCGTTCGTCTAATCCTTCCGCTTCTTACCGCTGCCGCCGTGCTCCTGGGCGCGCCGGCCGCCCTCGCCCAGCAGCGTCCGCTCGTCACCGAAGATCCCGAGCCGATCGGTGCCGGCCGGATCCTTCTCGAGGGTGGCTTCGATCTGGCGCACGATTACGAGAACCCGGTCTCCGGCCTCGAGGGCAACCTCGTCTCGTTCCCGACCATCGGCATCAGCGTGGGCCTCAGCTCGATTGCCGAATTTCAGATCGACGGCGGGATCTACAACCATCTCAGCATCAACGCGCGCAATCCCAATGCGCCGCTCGCCTCGCTGTTGAACGTGACCGGCGACAGTACGCACGACGTCTCGAACGCAGTCGTCGCGACGAAGATCCGCGTGTGGGGCGAGGGACCGGGGCATCCCGCGATCGGCCTGCGGTTCGCGACCAAGCTGCCCAACGCGTCGAACGAGAAGGGCATCGATCTCGATACGACTGATTTCTCCGGTTCGGTGCTCGTCGGCAAGACGGTGCAATCGATTCGCATCGTCGTCAACGCCGGCGCGGGCATTCTCACCAACCCGACGTCGGGCGTGGGGCAGAACGACGTCTTCCTCTATGGCCTGTCCTTCGCGCGGGCGGTGACGCAGGCGACCGAGTTCGTCGGCGAAGTGAACGGCCGCTTTTCGACGCGAAGCGAAGGCGCGTTTCCCGGCACCGAGAGCCGCGGCGCGTTCAAGTTCGGCGGACGTTATACGAGGGGACCGCTCCGCGTCGACGCCGCGCTGTTCTTCGGCACGACCTCGGTGGATCCGACAGTCGGCTTCACGGCCGGGTTTACCTACGTGTTCAACGCTTTTACCGTCCCATAACTTCGCCGTCCGCTGTAGGGGCTGGGGGCTGCCGAAGCCTCAAGCCTCAAGCCTCAAGCCTCAAGTGACAGCAAGCCCCGAGCCCCCAGCCCCGACACGCAAGGCCGAAGCAGGGGCGCCCTTTCAGGGCGCCCTACGTTGAGACTGCCGTGCCGTAAAACGCGCGAACGGCGGTGATTTCTTCCTGACGTTTCTGCTCGGACCACCGGAGTTCGGTCCCGACGATGGCGGCGGCGCGGGCGAGCGCTTCGTCGCCCGGATAGCCGAGCGCGCCAAGCGGCGTCCGTCGGATGACGATGTCGGCGAGCGTCGGCGCCATCTCCCTCCGCGCCGCGAGCACCAGTTCGGCGCCGATCACCGGCGAGTGCGCAGCAATGCGTGTCCGCCAGTCCGGCCGGTCGACGGCGAGATCGAGCACGTCCCGGAACCGCGATCCGTAGGCGGCAATCAGGTGCGGGATCGTGTCCGACGGCAGCCCTTCATCGTGCTCGCGACGGGCATCCGCGATCGCGAGGCCGACATCACGGATGCTGCCGCCGGGCAGCGGCGTGGCCGCGGTGCGGCACGGCACGCCCGGCCGCTGCAATTTCGACAGCAGTTTGTCGGTGACGCGCTCGGCGACGCCGCGCGCGGTCGTGAACTTCGTGCCGGCGACGGTAACGATCCCGTCCGTCCCCTGCGCTGCGTGATCGCGGACCTGCTCGTGCCCTTCGAGCACCACGCCGTCACCCTTCGCCTTCGCCGGCACCACGCCGCGATGGACGAGCGTGATGTCCGCGAGCGTGAGATCGAGCGCCGGGAACGCCTGGTTCAACTCGCCGATGAACGCCGCGACGTCGCGTTCCGCGATCGCCGTGTCGTCGGGGTCGCACGCCGTCGCCGATTCCCACGTCCCGAACAGCGCGCGCTCGCGCCATGGCACCAGGAACAGGTAGCGGCCTGACGCCGAACGCCCGCCCAGCGCCTCGTCGCCGGCATCGCGGCGCGTGACCAGGTTCATCGCCTTCAGCATGGGGATGCCGGTGCTGAGGCCGAGCGGCTGCAGCAGTCGATCGACCCGCGCGCCCGTCGCGTTCACCGTCACACGCGCGGCGATGTCGAAGGCGGTCGTGCCGAGCACGTCGCGCGCGCTGACGCCGACGACGCGGCCGTTCTCGACGAGCGGCGCGACCGCCTCCACGTAGTTGAGGACGCTCGCGCCATGCTCGACGGCGGCGATCGCGTAGGAAAACGTCAGCCGATCGGCTTCGGTCGTCACGTAGTCGTAGTACACGGCGGCGCCGGTGAGGCCCTGGCGCCGCAGCCCGGGAAACTGCTGGATCGCGCTGCCGCGGCCGACGACGCGGCCGGCGCGCAACTGCTGCGATGGCGCGACGCCACGATTCCGTCCGGCGGCAACGGCGCGATCGAGGAGAAAGCCGGCGCGCATCACCCATTTGTTGCGCACGAGTGATCGATAGAGCGGCACCGCGAACGGCGTCGGCCGCACCGCCTGCGGCGCGATGCGCGCGATCGTGCGCCGCTCGCGGACCGATTCGCGGGCCCGCGCCACGTCCAGCGACTGCAGGTAGCGAAGGCCGCCGTGAATCGTCCGCAGATGATTGAAGGAGCTGCCGCTGCCGAAATCGTGGCGCTCGATGAGCGCCACCGACACGCCGCGCTGCGCCGCGTCGTAGGCGATCGCGAGCCCGTAGATCCCGCCGCCGACGACCAGGACGTCGAACGTGCGGCCGGTCAGCTGATCGAGGTCGCGCGTCATCTGGGCCATAACCGTATCAGTTTTCCGCTGCTGTTATAGTTCTGGCGTGGCGACGACGGAGGCGGTCCGTACGTACTGGGACCGCCACATTCACGACCTCGAGATCACGACGCATCCAGTCGGCTCCCGCGGCTTCTTCGACGACCTCGACCAGTACCACTTCGAAAAGCTGCATCACCTGCTGCGGCTCGTCGCTTTTGACGGCTACCGCGGACGATCGGTTCTGGAAGTCGGCTGCGGCGCCGGCGTCGACCTGGCGCGGTTCGCCAGAGGCGGCGCCCGCGTCACCGGCGTCGACCTTTCCGCGTCGGCGATCGAACTGGCGCGGGCCAATTTCGCGCACCAGGGGCTCGAGGGCACCTTCGAGGTCGCCGACGGCGAGCAGCTGCCGTTTCCCGACAACAGCTTTGACCTGGTCTACGCCCACGGGGTTGTCCAGTACACAGCCAACCCGCAAAAACTGGTCGACGAGTGCCGCCGCGTCCTGAAACCCGGCGGGGAGGCGATTTTCCAGGTTTACAACCGCGTGTCCTGGCTGAACGCGCTCTCGAAGCTGATGAACGTCGGCCTCGAGCACGACGACGCGCCCGTGCTGCTGAAATTCAGCATCGGCGAGTTCCGACGGCTGCTCGGCGGATTTCGCGAGGTGCGGATCGTCCCCGAGCGATTCCCGGTCAAGTCCCGGCTCCACGGCGGGTGGAAGGGGGCGATCTACAACGGGTTGTTCGTCGGCACGTTCAACGCCCTGCCGCGCGCGCTCGTCCGCCGGTTCGGGTGGCACCTGCTCGCGTTCTGCCGCACGTGACGATCAACTTCGCGAAAGCCCACGCGTACGGGAACGACTTCATCTACGTCCGCGCTGACGCGGTCGACCTGGCGTCGGCCGCCGACCTCGCGCGCCAACTCTGCGACCGGCACACCGGCATCGGCGGCGACGGGCTGATTCTCTACACGCCGACGGCCGACGGCGCCTCCATGCGGCTGTTCAACGCCGACGGCAGCCGGTCGGAAGTCTCCGGCAACGGCGTTCGCGGGCTGGGCGCGCTGCTGCTCCGCGGTGGGCCGCGCGCCGACCTGACCATCGACACCGAAGGCGGCGTCAAGCGGCTCGAGTGGGTCGCGCGCGACGGCGGCCGTCAGACATTCCGCGCCGCGATGGGGCTGCCCGAAGGGCTCCGCCAGGTGACGGTGACGGCGGCGGGGGAGCGCCTCGAGATCGCGGTGATGACCTTTGGCAACCCGCAGTGCGTCGCGCTCGGTCCACTGCCCGACGAGAACCTCTTTCAGCGTCTGGGCCCCGCGCTCGAGCGCCACGAGATGTTTCCCGAGCGCACCAACGTGGAGTTTGCGCACGTCGACGCGCCCGAGTCGGTCCGCATCCTCATCTGGGAGCGCGGCGTCGGCCCGACCACTTCGTCCGGCACCGGGTCGTGTGCGTCGCTGATTGCCGCGGCCGCATTCGGCGGTGCCGCCCGCGACGCCGAAGTGATCGCCCCCGGCGGCCAACAGCGCGTGGAATGGCGCGAGGATAGCGTCTATCTGACGGGCTGGGCGGAGGTAATCTTCGAAGGTCGCTGGCTGCGCTGACCCAAGCAGCGAGCCCCCAGCCCCCAGCCCCGACGAGTGCGGCGCCCATTCGCACTTTTCGCGTACGCGAGAGCTCTCGACCTTTCAAATCCTGCGACGAGATTAGCGGCGGCGACGCGTACCGGTGGTTGGCGCGGTCTCCAGATCACGCTCGGTTGCGCGCAAATCGGCGACGGCGCCGCGCGCCTGGTCGATCGCGACGAGATAATCGCCGCGGTCGAATGCCGCGCGCGCTTCTTGCACGCGCCGCTCGTGTTCAGTGACCGATCGGTTGGCCGCCGCGATCGCCTTCGCCGCGACCTTACCGTTTTCGGCGCTCTTCACTTTCGCACGCGACTCGTTGAGCGCGGCGGTCGCCGCAGCGATGGCCTTCTCGGCGTCGGCGCGGGCCGTCGCCTTGTTGTTGACGGTGTCCTTGGCAGCCGTCTGCGCCCGCTCGCGGGCATCGAGCGCGTTGTTGAGCGCCTGGCGGTAGTCGCGCTGATCGACGGCGTCGTGGGCGCGCTTCAACGCGTCCTCGGCGGCGGTGAACTCGTCGCGCGCGTATTGATCGGCGCCGGCGGCGCGGGCGGCGTCGATCGCGCCCTGCGCCTGCTGCATTTCCTTGTCGGGAGGATCAGCGCATGCCGCACTCGCCAGCGCAGCCGAGACCGCGAAGCAGACGAGCGCACGACGCAGACGCATGCGCCAAGTATAACGCTGCCGCGCGCGCGGATCGGCGGGGAAGCCGGACAGCACGCGGCGACGAAGGTGTAAGATGATGAACCTGTTGCCCGACGACCGGCCGCGCGAGAAGCTGCGCCGCCACGGCGTCGCGGCGCTCGGTGACAACGAGCTGGTCGCGCTGGTGATCGGACACGGCTCGCGCGGCGGCGATGCGCTCGCGGTGGCAAACGCGCTGCTCGCCGCGCACGGCGGGCTGCATGGGCTGACGCGCTGCTCGGCCGATGAATGCCGGCGGACGCCGGGCATCGGCACCACCCGCGCGGCGCAGATCGTGGCCGCCGTGGAACTGGGCCGGCGGACGCTGGCGCGGCCGGCGAGCGCGCGGCTGCAGATTCGCACCGCCGGCGATGCGGCGGCCTATTTGATGCCGCGCTATGGCGGGCGCGAGATCGAGCAGTTCGGCATCGTGCTGCTCGACACGAAACATCGGGTGTTGCGCACCGCGGTCCTGGCAAGCGGCACGCTGAACAGCACGATCGTCCAGCCCCGCGATGTCTACCGCGCCGCGACGGCCGGCGGCGCCGCCGCCATCGTCGTCTTTCACAACCACCCGTCGGGCGATCCCACGCCGAGTCCGGAGGATGTGGATCTGACGCGGCGGCTCGCGGCAGCCGGGGTGTTGCTCGGCATCGACCTGGTCGACCACCTGATTCTGGGCGACCGCAAGTACTGGAGCTTCAACGAATCAGCGGGGCACTGACAGCGCAGCGCATGGCGACCGTCCTTTACTTCGATTGTTTCTCCGGCATCTCCGGCGACATGGCGCTCGGCGCGCTGCTCGATGCCGGTCTGCCGCTCGACGATCTGCGCCGCGCGCTCGGCAGCCTGGCGCTCGGCGACGCGCACGTCCACGCCCAACGGGTCCTGCGCGCCGGCGTGTCGGCCACCAAGTTCAGCGTCCACGAGCACGCGCACCCGCACGCGCCGCACGAGCACACGCATGATCACGGGCACGCTGGCCACGATCACCATCATGACCATCGCAGCCTGCCGGACATATTTCATTTGATTGATCATGCCAACCTGTCCCCATCGGCAAAGGCGCGGGCGAAGACGATGTTTCAACGTCTCGGCGAGGCCGAGGCGGCCATTCACCAGATGCCGGTCGAGCAGGTGCATCTCCATGAAGTCGGCGCGCTCGACTCGATCATCGACATCGTCGGCATCGCGTACGCGATGGAGTGGGCGAACGCCGACCGCGTCGTCTGCTCGCCGCTGAACGTCGGCGGCGGCATGGTGCAGTCGGCCCACGGCCTGTTTCCCGTGCCGGCGCCGGCGACCGTGAAGCTGCTCGGCAGCGCGCCGGTGTACAGCGGCCGCGTGCAGAAGGAGCTGGTGACGCCGACCGGGGCGTTGATCGCGACCTCGTTTGCCAGCGAGTTCGGGCCGATTCCCTCGATGGCGATCGACCGCGTCGGCTACGGCGCCGGTGATCGCGACGATCCGATCACGCCGAATGTGCTCCGCGTCCTGATCGGCCGCGCGGCCGACGCGCCGCGGCCCGGCGATCGCGTCACCGTGATCGAATGCGAGATCGACGACATGAACCCGCAGATCTTCGGCGTCGTGATGGAACGGCTCTACGCGGCCGGCGCACTGGAGGTGTTCTACACGCCGGTGCAGATGAAGAAGAATCGTCCCGGCACGCTCCTGACCGTCGTCGCCGCGCCGGCGCGGCGGACGGAGATGATCGACATCGTCTTCAGCGAGACGACGACGATCGGCGTCAGGCACTACGATGTGGACCGCGAATGCCTGGAGCGTGAGATCGTCGCGGTCGCGACGCCGATCGGACCGGTCCGCTTCAAGATCGCGCGGCATAACGGCCGCGTCGTCAACGCGACGCCGGAATTCGACGACTGCGCCGCGCTGGCTCGGGAGCGGCGGCTGTCGGTGAAGGACGTCCAGGCGATCGCCATTGCCGCGTATGGAGCGCGCGCGTGAAGACCTATTTTCTGACGACGGCGATCGACTACGTCAACAGCCAGCCGCACCTCGGGACGGCGTACGAGAAGGTGTGCGCCGACGTGATCGCGCGCTACAAGCGGCTCTGCGGGTTCGACACGCGCTTCCTGATGGGCAACGACGAGCACTCGCAGAACGTGTTCAAGAAGGCGCAGGAGGAAGGGCTCGATCCGCTGGCGTATTGCGATCAGATGGAGCAGGTCTTCCGCCGCGCCTGGGCGCGTCTCGACGTGTCGTTCGACGACTTCATCCGCACCACGCAGCCGCGTCACAAGGCCGGCACCACCGAGATCGCCAGGCGCCTGTATGAGGCCGGGGATATTTACGAGGGCGTCTACGAGGGGTGGTACTGCGTCAGCTGCGAGGAGTTCAAGCAGGAGAAGGATCTCGTCAACGGCAACTGCCCGCTCCATCCGACGCTCACGCCGGAGTGGATCCGCGAGAAGAACTATTTTTTCCGGCTGTCGAAATACCAGCAGCCGCTGCTCGATCACTTCGCTGCGCACCCGGGCTTCCTGCAGCCGGACATCCGCCGCAACGAGATCCTGCGGTTGATCGAGGGCGGGCTGATCGACGTGTCGGTGAGCCGGGCCGGACAGTCGTGGGGCATTCCGCTGCCGTGGGACCCGTCGAGTGTCGTCTACGTGTGGTTCGACGCGTTGATCAACTACGCCTCGGCGGTCGGCCTCGGACAGCCGGACCAGGCGGAGATGTTCGCGAAATGGTGGCCGGCCGATCTGCACATCGTCGGCAAGGACATCACGCGGTTCCACGCGGTGTTCTGGCCGGCGATGTTGATGGCGGCGAAGCTGCCGCTGCCGCGCACGGTCTTCGGCCACGGGTTCATGACGATCGGCGGCCAGCGGATGAGCAAGACGCTCGGCACGATCATCGATCCGCTGGTTGCCGCCGACCGGCACGGCCACGATCCGCTGCGGTTGTACCTGGTGAAGGAGATCGCGTTCGGCGGCGACGGCGACTTCTCGTGGGAGCGCTACGACGAGCGCTACAACGTCGATCTCGCGAACAACCTCGGCAACCTGGTCAGCCGGGTGACGGCAATGGCGCATCGCTACCGCAACGGCCGCCTGGTGCCATCGGCCGCCACATCCGATCAGCTCGCGCGGCTGGCGGAAACGATCGTCGCCGACTACCGCAAGGGCATGGACGCCTTCGCGCTGCACGAGGGCGCAGCCGCCGCGTACCGGCTGATCGACGGCACCAACGAGTTCATCGCCGCGACGGCGCCGTGGACGCTCGCGAAGGATCCGGCGGCGGCCGATCGTCTCACCCAGGTGCTGTTCGACGCGGCGGAGGCGATCCGACTCGCGGCAGTCCTGCTCGAGCCGATCATGCCGTCCTCGAGCCGTGAAATTCTTCGCCGCGTCGGCGCAGCCGGCGGTGGAGTGACATTCGATCGCGACGGCCGCTGGCGCAACGATGGCGAGCGCGTCCTGTTGCAGGAAGGCCCGCTGTGGCCGCGCAAGGAGACCTCTGTGACCGACAACCCTGTGCCACCTGACGCTCCGTCTCCCGGCGCGCGTCCGCCGTCGAGCCCGCCCGTGCCCGAAGCCGCGGCCACTCCGCCGGCCGGCGCTGCCAGGCCGGCCGCTGCGCCGGACGACGGCCGGATCACGATCGACGATTTCATGAAGATCGAGTTGCGCGTCGCGAAGGTCCTTGCCGCGGAGAAAGTGGAGAAGTCGAAAAAGCTGCTGAAGCTCTCCGTCGACGTCGGCACCGAACAGCGCACGCTCGTCGCCGGGATCGCCGAAGCCTACGAGCCGGAGTCGCTGGTCGGCAAGACCGTGGTGATCGTCTTCAACCTGAAGCCGGCGAAGTTGATGGGGATCGAATCGAACGGCATGGTCCTCGCGGCGAGCCCCGACGGCGGCAAGCCGGAAGTGGTCACGTTCACCGAGCCGCCAGCGCCGGGTACCAGGGTTCGCTAGACCGACGTGTAACCGCGGAGCACGCAGAGTCCGCCGAGGGTTATTTTCTCTTGCGGACTCGGTGCGTTCTCTTGAACCCTAGAACCAAGAACCAAGAACCTGGACAGAACCTAGAACCCGAGAACGAAGAACGCCGAACGCCGAACCCGGGAGTCCGAATGCGCGCCCTTGTCTTCGTGCTGACGCTCGTCGCGACCGCGGCCTCGGCTGCGCATCAGGATCCGGCGCGGCCGGCGGCGCGCACGCAGGTGGTACTACTGGGCACCGGATCGCCGCCGGCGGATCCGGTACGCTCCGGGCCGGCGACGGCGATCGTCGTCAACGACACCGCGTACCTCGTCGATCTCGGGCCGGGGATCGTCCGGCGCGCGGCAGCAGCGGCGATCGACAAAGGGATCGCCGCGCTCGCCCCGGACCGCCTGCAGACGGCGTTCGTCACGCACCTCCATTCCGATCACACCGTCGGATATCCCGATCTGATCTTCACGACGTGGGTACAGGGACGGCGCACCCCGCTGAAAGTATTCGGCCCCGCCGGCCTCGAGGAGATGACGCGCCACATCATGATGGCGTGGCAGGCCGACATCGACATCCGCACCAAAGGCATGGAACACCGAGCGCGCACCGAAGTCGAGGCGCACGACGTGAAGCCCGGCGTCGTCTATCAGGATCCGAACGCGAAGGTCACCGCCTTCCAGAACGCACACGGTGAGTGGGCGGCGACGTTTGGCTACCGGTTCGACACCGCCGATCGGTCGATCGTGATCTCCGGCGATACGAATCCGAGCCCGGCGCTCGTCGAGCATTGCCGCAAATGCGACGTGCTGATTCACGAGGCCTACGCCGACAGCTATCGGCCGGCCGACATGCCTGGCTGGCTCGAGTACCGCGCGAAGTATCACACGACCACCTCGCAGCTCGCCGAGATTGCGAACCGGACGCAGCCGGCGCTGCTGATCATTCACCATCGCGGCGTCGGACCGCGCGGCCGTGAGATTCCTGAGTCGCAATACGTCGACGAGGTGCGGGCCGGCGGGTTCAAGGGCCGGATCGTCGTCGGCCACGACCTCGACGTCTACTGACCTATCGCCCCCGCGCGATGGCGGATTGCAGGCGCGCGACCGCGTCGGCGGGGTCGTCGACTTCGATGATCAGCTTCTTGTAGCGCTCGTGATCGAGCGACACGATGATGGCGTTCGCCGGATTGTAGACATCCCAGAACACGAGTTCGCCGTCGTAACGGAATGTGCCGGCGCCAAACAGGCCCGGCACGTCCGTGCCCAGGAGCTTGAAGCCGTGCCACCAGCGACCGACCTGGTCCGCATTGGCCTCTACGCCGACGATGTGCGCGAGCGGCATCTGCAGGCTGCTGCGGAACGCCCATAACTTGTCGAGCCCCCGCACTTCGAAAACCACCTGGTCGCCGTCGATATTGATCGACACCATGGCCACAGTGTACGGCGCAACCCCGCGTGTATGATTCCAGCCGGAGGCGAGGGATGACACGCTGGACGACCCGGCTCGCGGCGGCGCTCGCGCTCGTTGCGGCCGGCCACCTGACGCTGCACGTTGCCGCGCAATCGGCGCAGCCGGCCACGTCTGCGGCGGCGGCGATCGACCGGATCATCGCGGCGCCGATCGATGCCGGGAAGGTTGCCGGCGCCTCGGTCGCCGTGACCCGGCGCGGCGAGACAATCGTTGCGAAGAGTTACGGCTCCGCCGATCTCGAGCTCGAGGTGCCGATGCCGGCCGACGCCAGCTTCGAAGTCGGCTCGGTGACGAAGCAGTTCACCGCCGCGGCGATCCTCCTCCTCGCCGAACGCGGCAAGTTGTCGGTGGACGACGAGGTGACGAAATTCCTGCCGCAGTATCCGACGCACGGGCAGCGGATCACGGTGCGGCATCTGCTGACGCACACCTCGGGCATCAAGGGCTACACCGAACTGCCGGAGTTCGGCGACCTGATGAAGCTGAAGAAGCCGCGTGAAACGCTGGTCGCGCTGTTCGGCGACAAGCCGCTCGATTTCGCGCCCGGCGAGGCGCTCGTCTACAACAACTCGGCGTACTTTCTCCTCGGCTTGATCATCGAGAAGGTGAGCGGCCAGAGCTACGCCGACTTCGTCAAGGCCAACCTGTTCGACAAGGTCGGCATGGCGCACTCCTACTACTGCAGCGAGAGCGCCGTCCATCGTCATCACGCGCACGGCTACGACACCGAGAACGGCACGCTCGTGTTGAAGGGCTACATCAACCACACGTGGCCGTACTCGGCCGGCTCGCTCTGTTCGACGGCGTTGGACCTGAGCGCGTGGCTGACGGCGCTGCACGGCCGACGCGTGGTCAGCGCCGACTCGTATCGCGCGATGACCACGCCGGCGGTGCTGGCCGATGGAACGAAAACGCGATACGGCTTTGGCCTCGGCATCGCCGACATCGGCGGCCGCCGCGCAATCGCGCACGGCGGCGGCATCAATGGGTTCCTGTCCGAGGCCGAATATTTTCCCGACAGCGGTCTTTCGATCGTCGTGCTCCTGAACACTGCAGGGCCGGTCGGGCCCGGTGACCTCGCGCACGAGATCGCCGATGCCGTCCTCGGCAAGATCGACTCGCCGACGGCGACCTTCAGCGGCGATCTGGCCGCGTTCGCCGGCACCTACGAAGGCGTCGGCCGCGGCCGCCCGACGACGGTGACGATTGCTGTCGAGGGCCGGACGCTGACCATGAAAGGCGCCGGACCGCCGTCGGCGCCGCCGCAGACGCTGGCCTACCGGGGCGGTGACACGTTCGGCGTCAATCAGACGCTGGTCATCTTCGAGCGCGAAGGCGGCCGCGTCACGCGTCTTCGTCTCGACACCATTGGCGGCCATTACCCGTTGAAGCGGAAGTCGTCGCCGTCGTGATCGACAGTCACTGTCATCTCGCGGACAAGATCTTCGCGACCGACCTCGATGCGATCGTCCAGCGGGCGAGAGACGCCGGGCTCGAGCGGGTGCTGGTCATTCTCGAAGCCGGGAACGACGAGGAAGCGGCGCAGGCGGAGCGGCTGACGCGGCTGTGGCCGGCCGTGCGGTTCGGCGTCGGCGTGCACCCGCACCAGGCGCATCAGTTCGCGGCAAACCCGGCGCAGGCGGCGACGGTGGTTCGCGAGCAGATCGCGCGAACGCCGGCGGCGCGCGCCGTCGGCGAAATCGGCCTCGACTACCACTACGACTTCTCGCCGCGCGACGTCCAGCACGCGGTCTTCCGCGCCCAGGTGCAGCTGGCGCGCGAGCTGTCGCTGCCGGTCGTGATTCACACCCGCGAAGCCGACGAGGACACGCTCGCCATCCTCCGCGATGCGGGCGGCGGAGAGGTGCGCGGCGTCCTGCACTGCTTCACCGGCGGGCCGTCGCTCGCCGACGGCGGCCTGGACCTGGGCTTCTACGTGTCGCTCGCCGGCATCGTGACGTTCCCGAGGGCCGAGGAGCTGCGCCAGACCGTCCGGCGCGTGCCGCTCGATCGGCTCCTGACCGAGACCGACAGCCCGTTCCTCGCGCCGGTGCCGTATCGCGGCAAGCGCAACGAGCCGGCCTACGTCGCGCGCGTCGTCGAGACGCTGGCGGCGATGCACGAGATGCCGCCCGCGGAGCTCGCCGCGCGCACCGCCGCCAACTTTCACACGCTGTTCAGGCCGTGATAGAGTTTTCAGCCGTACACGCCGTGGAAAAATCGTCGCCCGTCCTCTCGCAGATCTTCGAGCCTATCCGCGCCGACCTGGAAAAGGTCGATCAGGAATTCGCGCGCCACGTGCAGTCGAAGGTCCAGCTGATCCCGCAGATCGGGCAGTACATCCAGACGAGCGGCGGCAAACGGATCCGCCCGGCGGTGCTGCTGATGGCCTCGCGGCTCAGCGGCTACCAGGGCGATCGCTCGATTCTCTACGCGGCGGTGGTCGAATTCATCCACACGGCGACCCTCGTCCACGACGACATCATCGACGACTCCGACCTGCGGCGCGGCCGCCTCGCGGTGCACTCGCGGTGGGGCAACGACATCACGGTGCTGCTCGGCGACTACCTGTACATCAAGTCGATGGCGATGGCGCTGACGCACGATGAGCTGGACATCATCCGGCTGCTCTGCGACGTCACGCTGCGGATGATCGAGGGCGAGCTGTATCAGCTCACCAAGAACGGCGATGCCGGCATCACCGAGGACGAGCACTTCGACATCATGCGCCGCAAGACCGCGCACCTGTTCGGCGGCTGCGCGCAGATCGGCGGCATGCTCAACAAGCTGCCGGGCGAGCGCTCGCAGGCGCTGTGGGAGTACGGCTTCAACCTCGGGATGGCGTTCCAGATCGTCGACGACCTGCTCGACTTCACCGGCGACGCCGAAGCGGTGGGCAAGCCGATCGGCAGCGATCTGCGCGAAGGCAAGGTGACGCTGCCGCTGATCCACCTGCAGCAGCACGAGAAGAGCGGCCGCGGCGCCGCGATCATCCGCGACGTGATTACCGCGCGCACGATCACGCCCGAGGTCTGGCACGAGCTCCTTCGTGCGCTCAAGGAACACGCCTCGATCGACTACGCCTACCGCCGCGCCGTCGAGTTCGCCGAGCGCGCGAAGAAACCGCTCTACACGTTTCCACCGAGCTCCGAGCGCGATGCGCTGCTCGCGCTACCGGATTACGTGCTCGCCCGCGATCGTTGAGCCCTCGCGTGTGCTCGCTTTCAGCCTGCCTCCGCTGATCTTCGAAATCGCCGACGGTGATATCGCCGCAGAACAGACCGACGCGGTCGTCAACGCGGCGAATAATCATTTCTGGATGGGCGCCGGCGTGGCCGGCGCCCTCAAGGCCCGGGGCGGCGCGTCAATCGAAGCCGAAGCGATGGCGCTCGGGCCGGTTGACGTCGGCGAGTGCGTGATTACGTCGGCCGGCCGCCTGGCGGCGCACCATGTGATCCACGCCGCGGTGATGGGCCAGGACCTCGAGACCTCGGCGGAAATCATCGATCGGGCGACGCGCAACGCGCTGGCGCTCGCCGACGATCGCGGCCTGAGGTCGTTGTCGCTGCCGGCGTTCGGCACCGGCGTCGGCGGATTTCCGATCGACGAGTGCGCCGAGATCATCATCGCAGCGATCCGCGATCGCGCGGCGGTCGCGAAATCGCTGCGCCTGGTGCGCCTCGTCTTGTTCGGCCAGCGCGCCTACCGCGAGGTTGCCGCAGTCGCCGGCGCGATGCTGGGGCGGCCGCTGGACGGGCCGGCCGATTGCCCGATCTCCGGATGACGACCCCGCCCGAACAGCGCCTTCGCGAACTGCGCCAGGCGATCCGCCACCACGAAGAGCGGTATTACATCCACAACGATCCTGAAATCTCCGACGAGGAGTTCGACCGGCTGCTGCACGAGCTCGAACGGCTCGAGGCCGAGCATCCCGATCTGGTCACCGCCGACTCGCCCACGCAGCGCGTCGCCGGGCGGCCGATCGAAGGCTTTCAGACTGTCGAACACCTGGTTCCGATGCTGAGCCTCGACAACGCCTACAACGAGGAGGAGCTCCGCGCGTTCGACGAGCGCGTGCGCAAAGGCTCCGGCGTCGGCGAAGGACCCGTGGCGTATGTCGCGGAGTTGAAGATCGATGGGCTCAGCATCGCCCTCACCTACGAGGACGGCCGCCTCGTGCGCGGCGCGACGCGCGGCGACGGCATGCGCGGCGAAGAGGTGACGCCGAACGTCCGCACCATCCGCGCGATTCCGTTGTCGCTCCGCGGCGGGCCGACCGCGCGCGTCGAGATTCGCGGCGAGGCGTACCTGCCGCGGGCGAACTTCGAGCGGATCAACCGCGAGATGGAGGAGGCCGGGGAAACGCCGTACGCCAACGCGCGCAACACCGCCGCCGGCACGATGCGCAACCTGAATCCGGCGCTGGTGTCCAAACGCGGGCTGAGCGCATTCGTCTATCAACTGGTATCGGGAGCGGCCGATGTAGCGCAGGCCGTCAGGCCTGCCGACGCGAGCGGCGCGCAGGGCAGCCCTGAAGGGCTGCGCTACGATTCGCACGCGGACGTTCTCTCGGCGCTCACGATGTGGGGCCTACCGGTCGAGCGCCACTGGCGACGCTGCGAGACCATCGAGGAGGTGGTCGGCTTCTGCGCCGAGTGGGCCGACAAGCGCCAGGCGCTCGACTTCGACACCGATGGCGTCGTCGTCAAGGTCGATGACCTCGCGCTGCGCGAGAAGCTGGGCACGACGGCGAAATTCCCGCGGTGGGCGACCGCCTTCAAGTTCCCGGCGCAGCAGGCGACCACCACGCTCCTCGACATCAAGACGAACGTCGGCCGCACCGGCGCGGTCACGCCTTACGCCGTCCTCGAGCCGGTCAAGCTCGCCGGCTCGACGATCGGCATGGCGACGCTGCACAACGCCGAAGACGTTGCGCGCAAGGATCTGCGGCCCGGCGACCGCGTGCTGATTGAAAAAGGCGGCGACGTCATCCCGAAAGTCGTCAAGGCGATCCTGCCGCATCCCGACGGCGTGCCCCGCGGCGAGCCGTGGCAGATGCCGACACTTTGTCCCGAGTGCGGCAGCGCGCTGCACCGCGACGAGGAGGAGGTGGTCTGGCGCTGCGAGAACCTGTCGTGCCCGGCGCGTCTGCGCCGCAGCATGGAACACTTCGCCTCGCGCGGCGCGATGAACATCGAAGGCCTCGGCGCCTCGCTCGTCGACCAGCTGATCGAGCAGGCGCTCGTCCACGACTACGCCGACCTGTATCACCTCACCGCCGAGCAGCTCGAGAACCTGGTCGTGGCGCCGAAGGAACCGCGATCGGAGCGCGCCGTGCCGCGCAAGCTGGGCAAGGTCGGCCGCAATGTGATGCAGGAGATCGAGCGCAGCAAAACGAACGACGTGTGGCGCCTGATCTTCGCGCTCGGCATCCGCCACGTCGGCGAAAAAGCGGCGACCACGGTGGCGCGGCATTTCCGGACGCTGGACCGGGTGATGGCGGCGTCGGTGGAAGAACTGCAGACGGCGCCGGAGATCGGACCGGTCGTGGCCGAATCACTGCACGCGTTCGCCCGCGAGCCGCGGAATCAGGAACTCGTCAGCAAGCTCGCAGCGGCCGGCGTGAACATGGCGACGCTGCTGCCGGAACCGACTGTTGAGCCGGAGGGTCCGCTCGCCGGCAAAACGTTCGTCCTCACCGGCACGCTCGAGACGATGACGCGTGAGGCGGCGACCGAGCTGCTCGAGCGGCTCGGGGCAAAGGTGGCCGGGTCGGTCAGCAAGAAAACGAGCGTCGTCGTGTTCGGCGCCGACGCCGGCAGCAAACTCGAGAAGGCCCGGAAGCTGGGTGTGGAAACCTGGGACGAGCAGCAGTTCCGGGCGAATATAATCAAAGACTGATGTCACGGCGTTTTACAGTCGTCACGCTGGCGCTCACTGCTGTGGTGGCGTTCCTGGTCGGTGCGATTCTCGCTGGCGGTGTCGTCCGATCAGCGGTCTCAGCGGGTGCGCCGTACAAGCCGGCGCCCGCCGTTCGCGTTGCCTCACGCACCTCGACCGGCCCGGCCATGGCGTCACTCGTCAATTTCGCCGACGTCGTCGAGCGGCTCAACCCGGCGGTGGTCAACATCGATACGACGACCCGCGGATCCGAGCGCAAGCGGCGCAGCCGCGCTCCGTCGCCTGGCGATCCGTTCGACGCGCCATTCGACTTCGGCAACCCGCGCGACCGCGATTCACCACGGCGCGGCGCCGGCAGCGGCTTCATCATCGACGCCGACGGCAGCATTCTCACCAACAACCACGTCGTCGATCGCGCCGAGCGGATCACCGTGAAACTGTCCGACGGCCGCACGATGCGGGCGCGGCTGGTCGGCGCCGATCCCGACACCGACATCGCCTTGATCAAGGTCGACGGCCAGACCGGCCTGCCGGTGGCGCCGCTCGGCGATTCGTCGACCCTGCGCATGGGTGAGTGGGTCTGCGCGATTGGCAACCCGCTCGGCTACGAGCACACCGTCACCGTCGGCGTGGTCAGCTTCCTCGGCCGGAAGCTGTTCGACATGAGCCTCGACAACTACATCCAGACCGACGCCGCGATCAACTTCGGCAACAGCGGCGGACCGTTGATCAACTCGCGCGGCGAAGTGATCGGGATCAACGCCGCGATCAGCTCGCGCGCGAGCAGCATCGGGTTT
>Ga0070686_100000821_pt1 | contig 17967 bp, 12 predicted proteins | sample KBSS23LmetaG_FD_65654 | JGI IMG/M metagenome (GOLD analysis project Ga0070686, IMG submission 65654) | Switchgrass rhizosphere microbial communities from Kellogg Biological Station, Michigan, USA - KBS S2-3L metaG | ecosystem: Host-associated > Plants > Roots > Rhizosphere ... | reverse complement strand
CCGAGCGAGGAATAGCCGGTGCCGAAATCGTCGAGCGCGATGCCGACGCCGAGCGTCCGCAGGCGCTTCAGCACGTCGACCGCATTGGCCGAATCGCCGAGGAAGATCGATTCGGTCACTTCGAGCTCGAGCCGGTCGGGCTGGAGCCTATATTTGCGGATCGCCTCGTTGATCGTGTTGGGCAGCGCCGGATAGATGAGCTGCTTGGCCGAGACGTTGATCGCGACTCCGACATGCTCGGGCCAGGTCGCGACCGCGCGGCACGCCTCGTCGATCACCCATTCGCCCAGCTCCATGATCAGCCCCGTCTCCTCGGCGAGGGTGATGAAATGGTTGGGCGGAACGATGCCGCGGGTCGGGTGGTGCCAGCGGATCAGCGCCTCGAAGCCCATCAGGCTCTGGTCGGCGGCGTTGATCAGGGGCTGGAACAGCAGGCGGAACTGCTTGGCGCGGATGCCCGCGCGCATGTCCTGCTCGAGCCTCAGGCGATCCTCGGCCTCGTTCTGCATGTCGGCGTTGAAGAAGCGGCAGGTGCCGCGGCCCATCGCCTTGGCCTGGTAGAGGGCGAGGTCGGCCTTCTGGATGAGATCGTCGACGCTCTGCCCGTCGACAGGCCCGAACGCGCAGCCGATCGAGACGCCGATGCGGACCTCGGCCTTGTCGATGTGGAACGGCTCGGCGATCGCCGCGATCAGGCGCTCGGCGAGGCTCTCGACGAGATGCCGGCTGGTCGCATCCGGAATGACGATCGCGAATTCGTCGCCGCCCATCCGGCCGACATGGCCGATCTGCCCTGCCTCCTTGAGCAGCCGCTGGGCAACGCTCTTCAAAACGACGTCGCCCTTCGGGTGGCCGAACGTGTCGTTGACCGGCTTGAAGCCGTCGAGATCGAGGAACATGATCGCGCAGGGCGATTCGCCGCCGGCCGAGCCCGACAGGGCCTCGCCGAGCAGCTGGCGCACGCGGCCGCGATTGGGCAGCCCCGAAAGCACGTCCATATTGGCGAGATTGGTCAGCCTTTCCTGGGTGCGGCGGACGTCGGTGACGTCCTGGCCGACCCCGCGGAAGCCTTGGAAGGCGCCGGTCATGTCGACGATCGGGTCGCCCGAGAGGCTGATCCAGCGCGTTCCGCGTCGCGTCTTCAGCTCCATCTCGAGATTGGCGAAAGGCTGGCGGGAGAGGAGGATGCGTCCGAGCGCGCTGGTCCCTCCGAGCGAAGCGGGCAGCGAATGGCCGATCATCTGGTTGGTCGAGCGGCCGAGCAGGGCGGTCATCCGCGAGGAGATGTAGACGACCCGGTTCTCGGCATCGACCTGCCACAGCCAGCCGACGCCGCGATGCTCATATTCGTTGAGCAGCAGGCGGATCGATTCGCCTTGGGCGCGGGTCAAGGCGAGCCCCTTGAGCTGGCCGAAGATCCAGCGGGTCAGCCGGGCGATGCCGAAGGTGCCGGTCGCGGCGATGAGCATGAAGGTCAGCGCCATCTTGGGGTCGAGCGTCCCGCTGCCGAAATAATAAGCGAGGCAGAAGGCCGCGGTCAGGGTTCCGATCCAGGCCAGCGCCGCGGCCGGAATCGCGGCAAGCGCGAGAGAGGCGGTGATCATTGCCGCCATGGCGCCGCCGATCACGACCTGGACCTGCGAAGGCTGGGTCGCGAAGGCATAGGTCGGAAGCGCAGACCAGAGGCTGGCGAGCCCGACCGCCTCGGCGACCGCGAACCAGCGCGTGCGCGGCTTGGCGGTGCGGCTGCTGCCCCAGGCGGCGGCTTCGAGCGCGCGCCGGCACGACACCCAGTTCGCGAAGGCGACGAGCGCGACCCAGCTGACCACCAGCTCGAGCTTCACCGAGCCGTAGATCGCCCAGGCGGTGACGAGCGCGGCGGCGACCGCGGTGACCGCGAAGAAGCCTGCGAACAGTGCCCGCGCCTCGACCTGGCCGTTATGGAGATGCGCTTCGCGCAGCCGCTCGTTGCCGAGCTCGAGCGCGGCCGATTCGACCACCCCCTGAGCGAGCTCGCTCTCCGGCGCGTCGGAATCAATCGGAACGGGCGCGTGGTACATCGAATTCCATCGGCTCGGGCAGGTGAAAACGTCCTAGCCGCAAGGTTTTGATGGATCGTTAAGTTCGCGCCCGAATTCGCGTCCTCACGCACGTCCGCCGACCTCTTCGAAAAGCGCCGATTCCGGCGGGTTTCGGGGCGATCAGTGCGCGCGAAGCAGCCGGTCGACCCGCTCGCGGGTCACGCTGTGATAACCGGGGCGGGTGCGCGCATAGAGCCGCTCGGCGATCGGACGGCCCCAATCGCCCTGGGCGGCCAGGGTTTCGAAGATCGGCGCGACGAAGCGCATCCGGCCCATGGAGGCGAGAAAGCGCTCCGCGGTCGGCACAGCGGGCGCGTAGCGGTTGGCGAGCGCGAGGCGGAGCCATGCGAACAAAACTTCGGCATTGCCGCTCTGCGAGAGGCCGAAGGCGCGGTCCATCTCGGCCAGCCGCGCTTCGCTCTGCCGGTGCGCGATCGCCTTCAGGAAGCGGACCCGTTCCGCCCAGTTCCAGCGCGCGAAGGGCAGCTGCGCCGCCGGCCCGCCCGCGTCGAAGGCCCGAACCGCGGCGTCGACCTCGGCGAAGGCGGCCGGGTCGGGGCGGGCGGCATTGTCGGGCACGCCCGGCTGGTAGACCCAGCGATCGAGCTGCAGACGCGCCTCCAGCGCCCGGTCGCCCCGGATCAGATGGGCGCGCAGGTCGGCGAGGAAGCCCGCCGATGTCATCGGCTCGAAGGCGTGGCGGGCGAAATAGGATCGCAGATAGGCGTCCCAACGCGGCCGGCCGACGATCTGCTCGATGGTGCGCAGGAAGATCGCGCCCTTGTCGTAGATGATGCCCGAGACGGTACCGTCCGGATCGTCGAGATCGTGATGGAGCGCGGTCGCCGGCGAGGTCGCGCCGAGCTGGCGCATCGCCGCCTGCATGTCGTCCCACGACAGGGCCGCCTCCTGGCTGGCGCGGTGGCGGCCGTAGACCAGCTCCATCACCCGATTTTCGGCATAGGTGGTGAAGCCCTCGTTGAGCCAAGAATCGGACCAGACCGCATTGGTGACGAGGTTGCCCGACCAGCTGTGGGAGAGCTCGTGCGCGATCACGCTGACCAGGCTGCGGTCCCCGGCGATCACGGTCGGCGTCAGGAAGGTCAGGGTCGGATTCTCCATGCCGCCATAAGGGAAGCTCGGCGGCAGCACGATCATGTCGTAGCGGCCCCAGCGATAGCGGCCGTAGAGCCGCTCGGCGGCCGCGACCATGGCCTCGGTGTCGCGCAGCTCCGCGGCAACGGCGTCCAGCATCGCCGGCTCGGTCCAGACCCCGGTGCGCGGGCCGAGCGGGCGGAAGGCGATGTCGCCCACCGCGATCGCGATCAGATAGGACGCCACCGGGTGGGTCATGCGGAAACGGAAGGCGCGCCGGCCGCGCCCGGCGGGCTCGCCCCGCGGCGACAGACGCTCGCCCGACATCACCGCAGTGAGCGGCGCCGGCACGCTGATCCGCGCCTCCCAGGTCTGGCGAATGCCGGGGCTGTCCTGGGTCGGGATCCAGCTCCGGTTGAGGATCGCTTCGCCTTGGCTCAGCAGATAGGGATGACGGCGGCCGACCGTCTGCTCGGGCGTCAGCCATTGCAGCGCCGCCGCGTCCGGCGCGCTGCGGTAGCGGATCACGATCCGCCGCGCCGCGCCGATCGCGACGCTGAGCGGCCGGCCGTGGACCGCGTCGCCCTGGCCCATCGTCCAGCGGAGCGGCCGCCGGCGGGCGTCGGTGACCGCCTCGATGTCGAGCCCGGCACTGTCGAGGACGATCTCGCCCGCGCCCCGCGCCGCCTGGATGTCCAGGGTCGCGGTTCCGGCCATGCGGTGCGCCTCGAAATCGGCGTCGAGATCGAGCGCGACATGGGTGACCCGGGCGATTTCCGGCCGCGCGAAGCTGTGCGCGTCGTGCGCCTCGGGCGCGGTCAGGACCGGCGCCACCGGCGGCCGGCCGGTCCGGATCGCACCCGAGGCGCCTGCGGACACGAGCAGGGCGAGAAGGGCGGCGAAAAACGGGCGCATCTTTGTCTCCGCGGGAGGGGTGGCTTCAGCCTCCCTTAGAGGAGGGCCGCGGCCGCTGCCAAGGAGAGTCCGTCCCATAAAGGGGCGGTTCGGCGCCGGGGGCGGGCCGCTCGATGGACAGGGCAGTGCGGCCCACCTAGGCTTCGCCTACGCATAGTAATAAGCGAGGCAAAGGTGGAGTCTTTACTCTCGGTTTCACCATGGCGCGAATTGTTCTGGATCGCCATTGGTGGCCTTTTCTTCTCGCTATTATGCGTGGCGGGCGCGCTGCTGCGTGCCGCCTTGTGGCCGCCGCCGCGCGCGGCCCGCCGGATCGTCGAGACCCGCGCGGTGACGGCCGCGACGGCCGCGGGGTCCGACGATCTCGAGACGATCGAGGGGATCGGCCCGGCCATCGCCGCCTTGCTTCGCGCGCATGGCATTTACAGCTACGCCGAGCTCGCCACCTACCGGGCCGCGCAGCTGCGTCTCATCCTGCACCGGGACCGCGATCTCGCGCTCGCCGAGCCCTCGACCTGGGCGTTCCAGGCGCGCCTGCTGTCGCTGGGGCGCCACGGCGATTTCGTCCGGCTGATCGCCCGGCTCGATTGCGGCGTGCCGCGCCTGTCGAGCGTCGTCGAGGAATGCTGCGCGGCGCGGCTGCGGGCCGGCGGAATCTGCACGATCGCCGAGCTCCAGCGCAGCACGGTCTGGCAGGTGGTCAATTGCTTCGCGGAGAATGACCGCGCCAACATCACCCGCCTCGCGCCGCGCTGGATCGATCACGCCCATCGCCTCCACGAAGGCGACGAGGCAAGCCTGTGCGCGCTCGCCGGGATCGAGCAGGTCTCGCGCTCGCTTACCGTCGAGACCCGCCGCGCCGACGGCCGGCGGACGGCGGTGCGGACCGCATCCGTGGAGGAGATTGCGGTCGACGCGGGGCTGATCGCCTATTGGCGGCGGGAGAGCTGGTTCAGATTGCTGTGCGTGCCGCTCCTCAGCCTCGCCCTGCTGCTCTTCCTCCTGTTCTTCGCCTTGCTCGGCCTGATCCCGTCCCGGCCGGGGCCTGGGCCTGGCGTGATCGTCCCCGCTCCGCCGGGGACCACGCGTGTCGTCATCCCCGCCGGGGGGACCGCGATCTGGATGATTCCGGGCGGATGGGTCGCCTACGGGCCTTACGGCCTGCTCTCGGGGAGCGGATCGAACGGCCAATATTGGCTCTATCATGGGCAGGACGGATGGTACGGGCCTTATCCTCCACCCTACCCGCCGGGCTACCCGCCCTCCAATCCGCCCGGCTATCCGCCGTCCAACCCGCCCGGCTATCCGCCGGCCAACCCGCCCGGCTATCCCCCGACCAACCCGCCGGGCTATCCGCCATACAATCCGCCGGGCTACCCGCCGTCTTACCCCCCAGGCTATCCGCCGGGCTATCCGCCGGGCTACCCGCCCGGGCAATGGGCCGCGCCCTGGCCTGCAGGCTGCTGCCCCACCTGCGCGCAATCGCCATGTCCGCCGTCCCGGCCGCAACCGCGGCCGCCACGACCTCAGCCGCCGCAGCCGGAGCCTTGTGACTGCGAGGTCCCTGCCGAGCCGGCCGCCATGTAGGCCGATCCGGGCCGCGCAGGGAACGGTTCAGTGCGCGTCGGCGCCAAGGAGATTCTGCTGCCAGAACATCAGGCCGACCCAGAATTGGTAATCCTGATTCTCCTTCCTGGCGAAGCCGTGGCCCTCATTCTGGCCGATCAAATGCCAGGCGGGCCGGCCGGCGGCGCGGACCGCCGCGACCATCTGGTCGGCCTCCGACTGCGGCACGCGGGGATCGTTGGCGCCGGTCACGACCATGAGCGGGATGCGCAGGTCGCGGACATGGGTGAGCGGGCTGATCGCGAGCAGGGCCGCGCGCTGCGCGGGATCGCGCTCGTCGCCATATTCGGGCCTGCGGAGGTCGCGGCGATAGGCCTGGGTGTTTTCGAGGAAGGTCACCCAGTTCGAGATCGCGACGACGCAATTGGCGGCGCGCAGCCGGTCGCCGAAGCGGATCGCCGAGGCGTAGCACATATAGCCGCCATAGGAGCCGCCGGTGACCGCGAAGCGCGCGGGATCGAGCGCGGGGTCCCGGGCCAGGCGATCGAGGAAGGCGCCGATGTCGCGGACGCTGTTCTCGCGCCGGGCCGGGCCGTTGTCGAGGCTGACGAACCTCTTCCCGTAGCCGGTCGAGCCGCGCACATTGGGGTAGAAGATGGCGATGCCGAGCTCGTTGAGCAGATAATTGTTGCGGCCCAGGAAGCCGGGGCGCGACTGGCCTTCGGGCCCGCCATGGATGTTGACGATCAGCGGCCGGCGGCCCGGGAAGCGGGCCGGGTTCGGACGGTAGAGGAAGCCTGAGACGGTCTCGCCGTCGAAGCTGCGGACGCTGACCAGCTCCGGCTCGACATTGGTCGAGGCGTCGAGCCCGCCGGTCTCGCTCCGCGTCCAGCGCGTCACCGCCAGCGTGCGCGGATCGATCGAATAGGCGTCGGACGGGCTGCGCGCCGAGCTCAGGCTGAGCCCGATCGCCCCCCATGGCGCGATTTCGAGGCCGCCGATCGTCCCCGCGGGCAGGCCCGGGACGAGCCGCGCGCGCCGGGTGCGCGTGTCGAGCAGCCGGAGGCGGCTGATCCCCGCCTCGTTGGTGGCGAAGGCGATCGTCCGCCCGTCCTCGGAGATGTCGAACGCCTCGACGTCCCATGGAATGTCGGTCACGACCGGCGTGAAGCGGCCGGTGGCGGTGTCGATGACGCCCAGGCGCTGGAAGTCCGAGCCCTCGTCCGAGGTCACCCACAAGCTGCCGTCGGGCGCGAACTGGGAGCTGCCATAGGCGATGTCCCGGCTCTGGTCGCCGATCGGGGTCATCCGCCCGCTCGCGAGGTCGAGCAGGAAAAGGTTCACCTTGGTGACCGAGATATAATCGACGACCACCGCGCGGCGGCCGTCCGGCGAGAAATCGGAGATGTTCCAGCCCCCGCCATGGACCTCGGCGACCCGGCGGTCGCTCGCCGGATTGCGCGGATCGATGACGTAGAGATCGGAATCGGCGCCGTTGCGGCGGGTGGAGCTGTAGCCGATCCAGCGCCCGTCATGGCTCCATGCGCCGAGCTCGTTGCGGCTGCGGCCGTCGGTGAGCAGACTAAGCCGGCCGGAGCCGAGCGTGTAGAGCTGGAAGAATTCGCTGCCGCCGACGTCCTTCTGGACCGCGAGCACGTCGCCGGCCGGCGACCAGCCGCCGCTCACCGGGTCGGCCTCGAAGCTGATCTGCTCGCGCGCGCCCATCGGCATCGCCACGCGGTGGAGCTGGGTGGTGTTGCCGAAGCGGGTGGTGATCAGCATCGATCGGTCGCGCCGGTTCCAGCCCGAAAAGCCGGCGCTGCGATATTCCATATAGGGCCGCGTGCGGTCCGCGAGCGCGGCCGGGACCGGCGGGATCCCGTCGGCGGTCAGCGCCGCGGGCTTCTCCACCGCGGCGGGCGTTGCGCCTCCCTGGGCAAGGGCCGCGGTCAGCGGCATGGCGAGCAAAGCGGCGATGAGCGTCAGGCGCATGGTTTTTCCCCTCCCGGTCGGATCGTTTTTCTTTGGCCCCGATCTGGCCTTTGCACGTTGCTCCCGTCAACATGGGGAGGCAAGCGCGGAGAGTGGCGGATTGATCACCCAATATGGAGTCCTGCCCTACAGGGTCGATGCCGGGGGGAAGCTGGAGATCCTCCTCATCACCTCGCGGGAGCGCAAGCGCTGGGTCGTCCCCAAGGGCAATCCGATCCGCTTCCTGCTCAATTACGAATCGGCGGCGCGCGAGGCTTATGAGGAAGCAGGCGTCGAGGGCCGGATCTCGACCGTGCCGGTCGGCACCTTTCGCTACGAGAAGAGGCGGCGGGGGGGCAGCGCGACGGCGCCGGCGATCGTCAACCTCTATCCGATGCTCGTCACCCGCCAGGCCGACAATTGGCCGGAGCGCGGCCAGCGCGCGTTGCGCTGGTTTTCGCCCGCCGAGGCCGCGGAGGTGGTCGAGGAGCCCGAGCTGAGTGTAATAATTCTGTCTTTTGCGGGGGGCAAAGAGGTTTCCTATCTGCGCCCCTCTTTGGTCGTCATGGGCGTCAACCGATTCTCCTGGGGGTACAGGATGCTCAGATTCATCCGCGCGATCATGCCGAAGGAAGATCGCTTCTTCGACATGTTCGAGCGTCACGCGCAGATCCTCGTCGCCGGCGCCCACGCCATGGCGAAGATGTTCGAGGGCGGCGAGGAGATCGCCATTTCGTGCAGGAACATCGCCGCGCACGAGAACGCCGCGGACGACGTCACCCGCGACGTGCTGCTCGCGGTGCGGCGCTCGTTCATCACGCCGTTCGACCGCAGCGCGATCACCGCTCTGACCTCGTCGATGGACAATGCGATCGACGAAATGTGGCAGACCGCCAAGGCGATCACGCTTTACGAGGTTTCGAGCTTCGAGCCGCAGATGAAGGAGATGTCGGTGCTGGCCGGCGAGGCGGCGCGGCTGGTGCTCGAGGCGATTCCGCTGATGCGCAACATCGGCAGGAATGCGGGCCGGCTCCACGAGATCACCGAGGCGATCGTGAATCTGGAGGGTAGGGCGGACGAGCTTCACGATGCCGGCCTCAAAGTCCTGTTCCAACGGCACGGCAGGGACCAGGCGATGAACTACCTGGTCGGGCGCGAGGTCTACCGCCATCTCGAGCGGGTGCTGGATGGGTTCGAAGACGTCGCCGACGAGATCCAGGGCATCGTGATCGATCACGCCTGATGGAAGCGCATCTCGCCTTTCCGCTGCTGGTCGCCCTGATCGGCGTCGCCCTGCTGTTCGATTTCCTGAACGGGCTCCATGACGCCGCCAATTCGATCGCGACCGTGGTCTCGACGCGGGTGCTGAGCCCGCCACTGGCGGTCGCCTGGGCCGCCTTCTTCAACTTCATCGCCTTCCTCTTCTTTGGCCTTCACGTCGCCAACACGATCGGCAAGGGGATCATCGAGGCCGACATCGTCACCGCCTCGGTCATCTTCGCGGCCCTGATCGGGGCGATCTTCTGGAACATCCTCACCTGGATGCTCGGCATCCCCTCCTCGTCCAGCCATGCCCTGATCGGAGGGCTGCTCGGCGCCGGCATCACCAAGGCGGGATTCGGGGCCGTGGTCTGGTCGGGCGTGACCAAGACCGTGATCGGCATCTTCTTCGCGCCGATCCTCGGCATGGCCACTGCCATCATCCTGATGGTCCTCGTCGCCTGGGGATTCCGACGGGTCGCGGCCAACCGTTCGGACCGTATCTTCCGGCGCACCCAATTGTTCACCTCGGCGCTCTATTCGCTCGGCCATGGCGGAAACGACGCCCAGAAGACGATGGGGGTCATCGCCGTCCTGCTTTATTCGCAGGGCATGCTCCAAGGCGAATTCAGCGTTCCCTTCTGGGTCGTGCTGTCCTGCCAGGCTGCAATGGGCCTGGGCACCCTCATGGGCGGCTGGCGGATCGTCCACACGATGGGCTCCAAGATCACCCGCATCACCCCGCGCGAGGGCGCCTGCGCCGAGTTCGGCGGCTCGATCATGCTGTTCGGCGCGACCTGGCTCGGCATCCCGGTGTCGACCACCCACACCATCACCGGCTGCATCATGGGCGTCGGCGCCGCGCGCCGCGCCTCCGCGGTGCGCTGGGGCGTCGCCGGCAACATCATCATCGCCTGGTTCATCACCATCCCCGCCTCGGCTGCGATCGCGGCGGCGACCTACGGGATCACGCGGCTGTTCTAGGCTGTTTACCCCCTCTCCCCGGCGGGGAGAGGGCTAGGGTAAGGGGATTCGGCGGCCGAGAATTACCTCCCGCGCCCGACATCCCCTCCCAACCCTCCCCCTCGAGGGGGAGGGCTTTCAAAACTCAGCATTCGACGACATTCACCGCGAGCCCGCCGAGCGAAGTCTCCTTGTAGCGCTCGTTCATGTCGAGGCCGGTCTTGCGCATCGTCTCGATCACCTGGTCGAGGCTGACCCGGTGCGAGCCGTCGCCGACCAAAGCAAGGCGGGAGGCCTCGATCGCCTTGATCGCCCCGACCGCGTTGCGCTCGATGCAGGGCACCTGGACGAGGCCGCCGACCGGATCGCAGGTGAGGCCGAGATTATGCTCCATGCCGATCTCGGCGGCATTCTCGACCTGCGCCGGGGTGCCACCCAGCGCCGCAGTGAGGCCGGCCGCGGCCATCGAGCAGGCGACGCCGACCTCGCCCTGGCAGCCGACCTCGGCCCCCGAGATCGAGGCATTCTCCTTGAACAGGGAGCCGATCGCCGCGGCGGTGAGCAGGAAGATGTGCGTGCCCTCCTGCGTCGCGCGCGGGGTGAAGCGCTGATAATAGCGGAGCACCGCCGGCACGATCCCGGCGGCGCCGTTGGTCGGCGCCGTGACGACCTTGCCGCCGGCCGCATTCTCCTCGTTCACCGCCAGCGCCCAGAGGTTGACCCAGTCGATCACGGTCAGCGGGTCCTGGAGCGCGCGCTCGGCGCGTTCGGTCAGCAATTGGTGGAGCGCGGGGGCGCGACGCTTCACGTTGAGCCCGCCCGGCAGGACGCCGCCGACCGCCATGCCGCGGTCGATGCAGGCGGCCATCGCAGCGTCGATCTCGTCGAGTCGCCGGTCGATCTCGGCGTCGCCGAACGCGGCACGCTCATTGTCCCGGGCGATGTCGGCGATGCTGAGACCGTCGCGCTCCGCGATGGCGAGCAGCTCGTCGCCCGAGCTGAACGGGTGGGGCACGTCCCAGGCGCCCTCCGGCGGCGCGTTGCGGGCCACGGCCGCCTCGTCGACCACGGCGCCCCCTCCGACCGAATAGGAGATGCGGCTGTCCAGCACCGCGCCCGCCGCGTCGAACGCGGTGAAGCGCATGCCGTTCGAATGATGCGGCAGCCGCTCGCGCTGGAGGAAGCGCAGGTCCGCGCCCTCGTCGAAGGCAATATCGTGCCTGCCGGCGAGCGCGAGGCGGCCGGTCTCGCGGATGTGCGCGACTTTGGCGTCGGCCGCGTCCGGATCGATCCGATCCGGCCGCTCGCCCGTGAGGCCGAGCAGGACGGCGCGATCGGTGGCGTGGCCCTTGCCGGTCAGGGCGAGCGATCCGTAAAGGTCGACGCCGACCCTCGCGGTCCGCTCCAGCAGATCGGCCTCACGCAGACCCTCGACAAAGCGGCAGGCGGCCGTCATCGGTCCCATCGTGTGCGAGCTGGAAGGACCGACCCCGATCTTGAAGAGGTCGAAGGCGCTGCAAACCAAAATCTCTCTCCTGTGGCGGCGACATGGGCCGGGCGGGCGCGCATGGCAAGGCTGACCGCGCCCTTCGTCCTGCTCGACGACGCCCGGCCGGGCGGCAAGGCCACGCTCTTCACCGAGCCGAAAGCGATCGTCGAGACCCGCGACCATGCGGAGGTGCGCGCCTGCCTGGAGGGGCTGCGCGGCCGGGGCGCGGCCGGCTTCCTCGCCTATGAGGCCGGCTTCGCCTTCGAGGACAAGCTCGCGCCGCTGCGCCTCCCTCTGGCCGCGGGTCAGCCGCCCCTGCTCTGGTTCGGCCTGTTCGCGCGGAACGAGGAAGTCGATGCGACAAGCCTGCTGCCGGACGGGGCCGGCGCCTGGGCGGGGGAGGCGAGGCCGCTCATCTCACGCGCCGAATATGAGACGGCGCTGTCTGCGGTGAAGACCCATATCGAGGCGGGCGATATCTATCAGGCGAATCTCACCTTCGCCGCTTCGGTTCCGATCGCCGGCCATCCGCTTGCGCTCTACGCGGCGCTGCGGCGGCGCGCCCGCGGCGGCCATGGCGGCATCGTCTTCACCGGCACGCACTGGCTGCTCAGCCTCTCGCCGGAATTGTTCTTCACGCTCGAGGCGGGGCGCATCACCGCCCGGCCGATGAAGGGCACCGCGCCGCGCGATGCCGATCCAGCCGCCTTCGCGGCCGATCCCAAGCAGCGCGCCGAGAATCTGATGATCGTCGATCTGCTGCGCAACGACATCTCGCGCGTCGCCCGGACGGGCAGCGTCGAGGTGCCGGAATTGTTCGCGGTCGAAACCTATCCGACCATCCTCCAGATGACCTCGACCGTGACCGCCCTCCTCGACGAGGGCCTCGGCCCGGTCGACCTGATCGAGGCGATCTTCCCCTGCGGCTCGATCACCGGCGCGCCCAAGATCAGGGCGATGGAGATCATCGCCGGGCTCGAATCGGCGCCGCGCGGGCCCTATTGCGGCGCGATCGGCCGGCTTGCGCCGGACGGTGCGGCGTTCAATGTCGCGATCCGGACCTTGGTGCTGAAGGCGGGCGATCGCATCGCCCGGCTCGGCCTCGGCTCCGCGATCGTCGCGGACAGCGACGCCGCGGACGAGTGGCGTGAATGTTTGGCGAAGGGAAAATTCGTGGCGACGGCACGGAGCTTCGACCTGATCGAGACGATGCGCTTCGATCCCGTCGAGGGGGTCGTCGAGCTCGACCGCCATCTCGCGCGGATGAAGGCCAGCGCCGATGCGCTCGACTTCCGCTTCGACCGGCACGAGGCGCGCAACGACCTCCAGGCGGCGACCTTCCGCGCCGGTCCGAGCCGGCTCCGGCTCGCGCTTTCCCGGCGCGGCTGCATCACCATCGAGCTGACCCCGCTGCCCGAGCCGCCGGGAGAGCCGGTCGAAGTGGCGCTGGCGCCGCTGCCGGTCGCCGCGGACGATTTCCGGCTGCGCCACAAGACCAGCGACCGCGCCTTTTACGACGATGCGCGCACGGCCTCGGGCGCATTCGAGATCATCTTCACGGATCCGGAAGGCTTCCTCACCGAAGGCAGCTTCACCACCATCTTCGTCGAGCGGGACAAGATGCTGCTGACCCCCCCGCTCGCCCGCGGCCTGCTTCCCGGCATCCTGCGCGCGCGGCTGATCGACGAAGGCCGGGCGAAGGAGGCGGATCTCAGGGAAGCCGACCTCGCCGGCGGCTTCCTGATCGGCAACGCGCTACGCGGCCTCGTTCGCGCGCGGTTAAGGTCGGCGGGGGCAGAGGCGGCGCCATGAACATCGACAGACGCACCTTCCTCGCCTTCGGCGGTGCCGCGATGGTGGCCGGCGTCGCGCTGACCCTGCCCGGCCGCGACGGCGGCGCCGGGGCCGTCGCCCAGCCCGGCAATTTCCCCTTCCGCCTCACCGACGCCCAGTGGCGCCAGCGGCTCAATCCCGCCCAATATGCGACGCTTCGCCAGGCCGTCACCGAGCGGCCGGGATCGAGCCCGCTCGACAACGAGCATCGCCGCGGCATCTTCCACTGCGCGGGCTGCGGCCAGCCGCTCTTCTCGTCCGCCGCCAAGTTCGACAGCGGGACGGGCTGGCCGAGCTTCTTCCGGCCGCTGCCGCACGCCATCGTCACCCGCGCCGATCACAGCCTGTTCGAGGCGCGCACCGAGGTGCTCTGCGCGCGCTGCGGCGGCCATCTCGGCCACGTCTTCAACGACGGCCCGCGCCCGACCGGCCTGCGCTATTGCATGAACGGCGTCGCGATGACCTTCACGCCGGCCTGATCGCGGGTCGGCGGAGCAGAGCTAAGCCGCTATCGGGAATCGCAGCAATTTGTCCTGCACCGGCACCAGGGCCTGCGCGCCCGTGCCCACCGCGCGGACGATCTCGGGATGATGGGCGTCGAGCCCGCCCGTGAGGGAGCCGAAGGCGGGCAGGATGAGCTTGGTCTCGGTCGCGACGAAGCAGCGCCGCGAGACCTGGCGGCCGCGGTGGGTGATCCGGAGCTTGGGGTGGAAATGGCCGCTGAGCTCGGGGCGGGTCTCGGCCGGGTCGGCCTCGTGGCGCAGGATCAGCCCGTCCACCTCGGCCTCCTCGAGAATCGCGCCGCCGCATTGATCGGTGATGCCGGGATCGTGATTGCCGACGATCCAGGTCCAGCGCGTTCGCGCGGTGAGGTCGGTCAGCAAGGCCCGCGCCGCGGCCGGCAGCCGGTCGCAGCCGGCGGAATCGTGGAAGGAATCGCCGAGGCACCAGATTTCCCCGGCCCCGGTCGAGGCTGCGATCGCGCTGAGATCGGAGAGGGTCGCGATCGAATCATAGGGGGGCAGCATCTGCCCGAGCCGCGCGAACCAGCTCGCTTTCTCGAGATGGAGATCGGCGACCAGCAGGGCGCGCCGGGCGGGCCAGAAGAGCGCGCCCTGCGGCAGCGCCATCAATTCATGCCCGGAGAACGAAAAGCGAACCATGCCCCGCTATAATGCGGCGGCGGCGCGCCTATCAAGCGATCAGTTGGCGGCGGTGATCGCGGTTGCGTGCGCCGCCTGCCGGGACGCCGCATCGCCCTGCGTGGTCCAGAAGAGCAGGCCGCCAAGGAGGAAGCCCTGGACCACCAGCGCAAAGGGATTCTGCAATTTATTCAACAGGTTCACGGTTTTCCCAGCCCAGTCCTTTTGCCTTGCTCGCCAAGGTGGCCTCCCATTCCTAAACGAAATGTGAATCGGCCAGGGGAATCCCACGAAACGGTCGAATCCAGCGACGAAAAATCCGGCGCCGGAACGAACCGGCGCCGGATCGAATCTGCATCCGTCCCTGCCCCGGCTTTCCCGGGGGCAGGCTGACGGGCATTGCCTCAGGCGGCGTCGGTGAGCTCGGCCTTCTTCTCGGCCTTCGCCGGCGCGGCCTCGATCGTCGTCGGCTCGCTGCCGCCGATGTCGATCTTGCGCGGCTTCATCGCCTCAGGGACCTCGCGCTGCAGGGCGATGCGGAGCAGGCCGTCGGCCAGCTCGGCGCCGCTGACCCGCACGAAGTCGGCCAGCTCGAAGCGGCGCTCGAAGGCACGGTTGGCGATCCCCACATGGAGGAAATTGCCGTCCTTGTTGCGCTCCTCGCTGCGCCGGCCGGTGATGGTCAGCACGTTCTGGTGCGCGACGATGTCGATGTCCTCGCGCTTGAACCCGGCCACGGCGAGCGTGATCCGATAGCTGTCGTCGCCCAATTTCTCGATGTCGAAGGGCGGATAATTGTCCTGCTCGGCGCGGCTGGCATTTTCGAGGAAGTCGAACAGCCGGTCGAAGCCGACGGTCGAACGCCGATAGGGGGTGAAATCGTAACCTCTCATTTTCATGTCCTCCTTTGAGCAACATATGCCGGGGCCGCCGCATCGGGCCGGCCCCGATCTCACTGATGCGGAAGCCCGAAAGGGCCTTCCGCGGGAGGAATCTAGGAACGCCTTTTTTGCCCTTCAAGGGCTGCGCGGCGGGCGAATATGGGCCGCGATCACCGCCTTCAATTCCTCGACGCCGAACGGCTTTTTCAGGAGGGTCACGTCGCCGCCGAGCGCGCCTTCGAGCTGATCGCTTTCGGCAAAGCCAGTGACGAAGACGATCGGTAGGCCTGGATGGAGCCGGCGCGCCGCGCGGGCAAGCTCGGCGCCGTTCATCCCGGGCATGGCGAAGTCGAACAGAGCGAGGTCGGGCGGCCCGGCCTCGAGCACGGCGAGCGCGGCATCGGCGCACTCGGCGGTCTCGACCCGATGGCCGAGCGTCCCGAGGACGTCGGCGAGAAAGGCCCGCACGTCGGCATCATCGTCGACGACGAGGATGCGGGCGCTCGGCGGTTCGGCCCTCGCGGTCACAGGGACCGCCGTCTCGTCGCCGGCGCCCTCGGGAACCGACTCGCCCGCGCCGATCCGCGGCAGCAGCAGCCGAACAATCGTGCCTTCTCCCTCTTTGCTTTCGATCCTCAGCGTCCCGCGCGACTGGCGGGCGATGCCGTAGACCTGGGCGAGGCCGAGGCCGGTGCCCTTGCCGAACGGCTTGGTCGAGAAGAAGGGCTCGGTCGCGCGGTCGAGCACCTCGGGACTCATCCCGGTGCCGGTGTCGGCGACCGATACGCAAACATAGTCGCCGGCCTCGAGGTCGAGACTGTCGGGCTCGCGAACCAGGCTCGTCGAGATGGTGAGCGTCCCGCCTTGGGGCATGGCGTCGCGGGCGTTGATGGCGAGGTTGAGGATCGCATTCTCGAGCTGGTTCTCGTCGCAGAGCGCGAAATCGGCTTCGGGGATCAGGTCGGTTCGGATCGCGACCGCTCCGCCGATCGAATGTTTCAGCATCAGCCGCATCGTCTCGATCACCTGGTTGACCGAGACCGGCGCCATGCGCAGGCGCTGGAGGCGCGAGAAAGCGAGCAACTGGGTGGTGAGCTTGGCGCCGCGCCGCCCGGAATCCAGGGCGGCCTCGGCGATCCGCTTCAGACGCGGCTCCTCGACGCTGCGCGCGAGGATCTCGAGCCCGCCGATGACCGGGGTCAGAAGATTGTTGAAATCGTGGGCGATGCCGCCGGTCAGCTGGCCGACCGCCTCCATCTTCTGGGCCTGGCGCAGCGCCTCCTCGGCGCGCTCGCGCTCGGCGACTTCGGCCTGCAGCCGGTTCAGCGCCAGCCTGAGGTCGGAGGTGCGCTCCGCCACCTTCGCTTCCAGCACTTCGGTGCCCAATTTCCACTCGGTTATGTCGTGGGCGACGCCGATGAAGCCGATATGCTCGCTGTTCGGCCCCCAGCGCGGCTGCGAGATCGAGCGCAGCCAGCGATATTCGCCGTCGGCCCGGCGGAAGCGGCCCTCGAGCACGAACAATTTGAGCGTCGCCTCGCCCGCGACCGATTCGGCGAGGATGCGGGGCGCATCTTCCGGATGGATGATGTGCCGCCAGTCATAATCGACCGCTTCCTGGTAGGTCACGCCGACGAAATCGACATAGGCGCGATTGACGAAGCTGCGCTTGCGATCGAGCTTGGTCACCCAGATCGGCACCGGCGCCGAATCCGCGATCAGCCGGAAGCGCTCCTCGCTCTCGCGCACCCTTTCCTCGGCATTGGCGTCGCGATTGATCGCGGTCACCGTCCCGAACACGCCCGCCGCCCGCCCGTCCTCGCCAAGCACGGGATGGTAGGTGAAGGTGAGCCAGACCGGCTCCTCGCGCCCGCCTCGGCGAAGCGTCCGCGGCTCGGCCTCGAAATAGAGGCTTTCCCCGGCGAGCGCGCGCTGGGCATTGGGTTCGATCCGGTCCCAGGCGTCGCGCCAGACCTCGCGGCCGGGCTTGCCGAGCGCCGGCCCGCGGTCGCCGAGCAGCTCCGCATAAGCATGATTGTAGAGCATCCGGAAATCGGCGCCCCAGCCGAGGAACATCGGGAGGCTCGAACCGAGCACGATGCTGGCGGCGGTCTTCAGCGACTGCGGCCAGGCTTCGACCGGCCCGAAGCTGGTCGCCGCCCAGTCGGTGTCGTCGCCGGCCGGAAAGGGGGCGGGCCGGGCATGATCGGGCGAATGCGGGATGCGATCCACTGGCCGGCTCTACTCCACGTCCCTGTGCCGCCCCGCGCGGACCCTAAACGTACGGAATGCGGGAGGAAAGGCCTCTATCCTCAGGGCCTTGTCGCGCCCGCCTGGGCTTGGCGGAGCACGCGCAGCAAATTGCCGCCCATGATCTTGGCGATGTCGGCCTCGCTCAGCCCCTCGCGCCGCAGCCGCGCGCTGATCCGCGGCAGCGCGGCGATGTCCTCCATGCCGATCACGCCGCCGCCGCCGTCCCAATCGGCGCCGAGGCCGACATGGTCGGCGCCCATCACCTGGATCGCGTGCAGCATCGAGCGCATGTAGAGATCGAAATCGGCGGTCCCGGCCGGGCGCAGCCGGTTGAGCGCCGCTTCGTCGCGGAGCAATCGCGTCCGCTCGGCGGCGCTCAGATTCGCCCAATTCTTGTGGCGCTCGTCGATCGCGTCGCGCTCGTTGGAATTGTCGGACGACGCGAGATAGACGCTGTTGATCATCAGCAGGCCGCCCGCTTGCGCCAGCCGCCGCATCCGCGCGTCGTCGAGGTTGCG
>Ga0070686_100000820_pt1 | contig 17977 bp, 15 predicted proteins | sample KBSS23LmetaG_FD_65654 | JGI IMG/M metagenome (GOLD analysis project Ga0070686, IMG submission 65654) | Switchgrass rhizosphere microbial communities from Kellogg Biological Station, Michigan, USA - KBS S2-3L metaG | ecosystem: Host-associated > Plants > Roots > Rhizosphere ... | reverse complement strand
GAGCGTGTTCGTAGCGCAGGCCTTCAGGCCTGCCGCGCCGAGCGACAGCAGACCTAAAGGTCTGCGCTACGCCGTGGTAAGTGCCTAGTCGGTGAGTTCCAGACTGCGTTTCAGTGATTCACGGACGTGGTAGGCCGAGGCGCGCTCGCACTGGAGCTTGATCTCCCGTGCTGGCGCGCCCGGGAACGTACCGGCGAACGCAATCGTCCACTCGGCGCCGGTGCTCGCGATGCCGGCGATCTTCAGCGGCACTCCATACTGGCGCAGCACCGAATCGGCAAGGCGCTCGACGTCGGTTCGTTCCATGGCGGCGCCGAAACGCAAGCGGCTCGCCGTCGATGGCAACGGCTGAGAAGCGGCCAGAAAACGTCTGGTTTCGACACGGATTCGATCGAGCCGTCGTTAAAAACCGTCGCGTGTGAATACACCCGCGGCGAGTTTGTCTAATTTCTGACAGCAAGCGGAACCAGAACGGAGCCGCTGCGGCCTCCAGCGGGCTTGCCGCCATCCCACACCAGCACGCCGCCAACGAACACTTTCTCGATCCCCGACGGCAGCGTCATCGGATCACTGAACGTCGACCGATCGTTCACCGTGTCCGGGTTGAAGACCACGACGTCGGCGACAGCGCCCTTGGTCAGGCGCCCGCGATCCTTCAGCCTCAGGCGATCGGCCGGCATGCTCGTCATCTTGGCGATCGCCTCGGGGAGCGTGAGCCATTTCTGCTCGCGCACGTAGCGACCGAGCACCTTCGGGAAGGTGCCGGCGCCGCGCGGGTGCCGCGTGTTGATGCCGCCGTCGCTGCCGACCATCACCCACGGCTGCTGATAGAACGCGCGAATATCTTCGTCGACCATCGAGGTGCACACCACGCCGGCGCCGCCGTCCTTGACGATCTCGATGAACTGGCCGACCGCCGTCGTCTTCCGCTCGCGGGCGATGGCATCGAGCGTCTTGAACTCGTACTCGGGATGCGCTGCGTGCCGCACGATCAGCACGTTCTGCGCGCCGCCGACGTCGCCGAGTGCCTTCTCGACGCTCGGCGGATAGTCGTAGCGCTTGTCGGGGACGAGGACGGTGATCGTCGAACTCCACGCGTTGTACGGATAGGCGTCTGCGGTGACATCGACGCCGCGCTTGCGCGCGGTGTCGATCAGCGCGATGGCCTCCGCGGCCTTACGCCAGACGCCGACCGTTCCGAGCTTGATGTGCGAGATCTGCACCGGGATGTGGGCGCGTTCGCCGATCGCGATCGCTTCCGTGAACGCGTCGAACGCCTTGTCGGCTTCGTCGCGGATGTGCGACATGTAAATGCCGCCGTGGCGCGCGGCCACCGCGGCGAGCGCGACGAGCTCGCCGGTCTCGGCATAACCGCCGACCTCGTACTCGAGGCCGCTCGACAATCCAACCGCGCCCTCGGCCATCCCCTGCTCGACCAGCGCCGCCATCCGGGTGATTTCGTCCGGCCGTGCGGCGCGCTTGTAGTCGTCGCCCATCACGAGGCGGCGCACCGTCGCATGCCCGACCATGACAGCGACGTTCATCGCCGCCGGTGTCGCGCGCCGCTCGCGGAGGAAGTCGCCGATCGGCCACGGCGACGATCCGTCCGGCCCGAGCGCCGCCGTCGTGATCCCCTGGGCGACCTGCGTCTCGGCCGCCGGATCGTTCGCCAGCTCGCCTGCAGAATGATTGTGGATGTCGATGAACCCGGGCGAGACGATCAGTCCTTTTGCGTCGACGATGGTGTCGCCGGGTTGCGGGCCGGCGGCGCCCACCGACACGATGCGATCGCCGGCGAAGCGGACCGTTCCGGCGCGCAACGGCGCACCGGTTCCGTCGGCAATCTGCGCGCCGACGATCGCCCACGCGCCGCCGTTGCTCTGCGCGTCGAGCCGCCGCGAATGCGATGTGAGAACGATCGCGAGCGCGCACACGGCGAACGCGAGTACGAATCGTGCGTGTGACGAGCCGGCTGTCATGCCGCGGATTATATGGGGCGCGCGGGTCGGGTGGGTCGGGCGGGTCGGGCAGCTCGGGCAGGTCGGCCGTTCGACCGGCCTGACCCGCCCGGCCTGCGCGAGCGAAGCGAGCGCCTACGCGGCGCCGAAGCGCAGCCGGATGACGTCGCCTCGATACTTGAAGATGCTGGTCAGCGCCGGCACCACGAACAGTCGGTTCGCGATGCGGCCCAGCGCGCCGAGCGGCGGCGCGTAGAGGACGCGGTCTTCCATCACCGTCCGCGCACCGTCGGCACGAAACGCGTGCTCGTGCCACCAGACCCGGTACGGGCCGACTTCCTGGACGTCGACGAAACGGCGGCCCGGTTCCCAGACGGCGATCCGCGAGCGCCAGCGGATCGTCGCCGGCCCGACGCGCATGCGATATTCCATCTGCGCCCCTTGCGTGATCGGCTGCGCCGCGCGCGTCAGCGAGAACTGCATCGCCGCTGGCGTGATCAGCCCGAGGTTCTCGGCGCGCGAGAAGAACGCGAACGTCTCGGCCAGCGGCGCGTCGACCACCGTCGTCGTGCGCAGCTCGTAGCGCGCTGCTGTCTCCGCCGCCGCGCCGTTCTCTGCGGTGCTGTTGCGGGCCTGCGGCCCCGCCGGCGTCCGTGGCCCAATGGCAATCGATCCGCCGCCGACGATGTCGGCGAGCGCGGCGTCGAGGGTCGGAAACGCGAACGTGAAGCCGAGTCCGGTGAGAACGGCGGGGGCGACGCGCTGGCTGGCGAGCAGCACCGTCGCGGCCTCGCCGAAGAGCGCGCGCAGCGCGAACGCCGGCGTCGGCAGAATCGCCGGGCGGTGCAGCGCGCGGCCGAGCGCGGCGGCAAACGTCCGGCTCGTCGCCTCCTCCGGCGCCACGCCGTTCACAGGCCCGCGATACCGCTCGTCGGCGATGATCACGGCCACGGCCGACACGAGATCGTGCAGGTGGATCCACGGCAAGTATTGCCGGCCGTTGCCGATCGGGCCGCCCGCACCGAGCTTGAACGGCGGCAGCATCTGCGCCAGCGCCCCGCCGTTGCGCCCGAGCACGACGCCGGTGCGCAACAGCACCACGCGGACGTCCGATACGTCGGCGGCGCGCGCGGCGTTCTCCCAGTCGCGACACAGATGCGCGAGGAAATCGCCGCCGGGTTTCGACGTTTCGGTGAGCAGTTCGTCGCCGCGATCACCGTACCAGCCGACGGCGCTGCCCGAGACGAGCACGCGCGGCCGCGGCGTCGCCGCCGCGATCGCCCGCACGAGATCGGTGGTGACGCCGACACGGCTCTCTGCGAGGACGCGCCGCCGCTCCGGCGTCCAGCGTTTTCCGATCAGAGCCTCGCCGGCGAGGTTCACCACCGCATCGGCGCCGGCGAGCGCGTCGACGAGCGCGGCGTGTCCGCGCATCGCCGGCACGAGATCGACGTCGGCACCGAGCAGGCTGCGCGCGCGCGACTCGTTGCGCACCCATGCGACGATGCTGTGGCCGTCACGCTGAAGGCGGGGCACCAGCGCGCGTCCGATGAATCCCGTGGCGCCGGTAATCAGCACTCGCATGCACGTGTAGGACGCGGATCAGGATTCGCGAGATCCCGCGGTTGTCGGCGTTTGTCTTTTATTGGTATCAACATTGCTGCGGAAACGGTTCAGCGGGTCATAAGTAACGAGATGCGTATTCTGGTCATTCAGCGACCAACAATGGACTGTATCGACGGCATGCGACTCGACCGATTCATGCCGGGCCATCAGTATGAAGTGCCCCCGTCGCTGGCTGCGCTGTTTCTAACCGAACGATGGGCTGAACCGTTGACCGGCGCGCCGCCCGCACTGCCCATTGCGCGCAGTGACGCCGACGCAGGTCCGCCGTCCCTCGACGTGCCGGCCGCGCTCGCCGTCGACCGCAGAGCGCGGAGTGGCGCGAACACGCGATCGACCTAGCCTACTGGGACCAATCTTGCAATAAATCGCGGCGTGCCCGACGAGCACCCGGTCCGTGCGCTCGTAATGGACAGTTCTCCGGATACGCTCGATCTGCTCCGCCACTACCTCGAATTCCATGGGTTCGCTGTCGAGACGTGCAACCTTGGGCGGCTGCGCCGCGAAGGCATCGACGTCGCCGACACAATTGCGCGCGTGCACCCGGACGTGATCGTGTTCGATATCGCGCTGCCCTACGACGTGAACTGGGAAGTGTGTGCCGCTCTGCAACAGGACCCGCGCATCGAGGCGCCGTTCGTGTTGACGACGACCAACCGTGCGGCGGTCGAACGTCTGACCGGCGCGCGTGGCGTGATCGAGATCCTTGGCAAGCCCTACGATCTCGAGCACATCGCCGAAGCGATGCGCGCCGCCGTCGCCGCGCGCGGCCAGAGCGACAGCGCCACTGCTTCGAAGCGCCCCGATGCACGCCGCGGCATCGACCGGCGTATCGGCGATCGCCGGCGCGATCAGCGGCGCAAGAAACCCTCGTCCTGATTACTTCTTCTTCCCTTTCCCGAACTGATCGCCGGCGATTGCCGGCTTACCGCCGGCGAAATCGATCTCGAGCATCTTCTCGCTCTCGGCGTCGGCGCCATGCTCGTCCTGCAGCGTGGCGACGATCTGCTTGGTGCGCACGTCGACGACGTCGCCGGTCGACGGGTAGGCCAGCGAACCATCGATGCCGAAGGTGATCCATCCCGGTTCGTCGCGGACCTTCACGCTGGTCTTCATCGCCGGCGGCATCACCGTCGCGTCGAAGACGCGCAGATAGTTGTTGGCGTTGTCGGCGATCCAGATCTCGGTCTCGTCCTGGGTCATCGCAATCCCGTGGCTGGGGATGCCATGGGTCGGCGATTTCCCGGCGGTTACACCGGGCACTTCGACATGGCCGACGATCGCGCCGCTCTTCAGATCGGCGATCTCGAAGCCGAGAAAGTCGTTGATGTTGGCGAACAGCAGCGTCTGCCGGCCATTGAACGTGAACGGCCGCACCATGTTCCCGAACGGCCCGAGCTCCTTCACAATCGTGCGCGTTTTCGCATCGACGACCGACATCGTCCGCGTGTCGCCCTCGGCCTCGAAATAGACGCGCGTGCCGTCGTCGGAAAACTGCGTGTTGTGGGGACGGCCTGGCTTGTCGATGGCGGCGAGGCGGGCGCCGGTCGCGGCATCAGCGACAATCCATTTGGGCGCGCCGAGCTCCGGCGCATACAGCGTCTTGCCGTCGGGCGACAGCGCGATGCGGTCGGTGCCGCGATCGTCGTAGCTTTGCTCCCACACCAGTTTGTCGGTCGTCAGGTCGTAGGCGGCGACGCGGCGGCTGGTGGAGACGTACAGCCGCGCCGATGGCGCGTGCGCGGCGATGCCCTTGATGGCTTCCTGCCGGCCGTTGTCCGGCATCGTTCCCTGCAGCGGAATACGCCGAACGAACTTGTGGCTGTGGTCGATGTCGAAGACAAGAATCCCGGCGCCGCCGTATTTCAGGTTGTTGCCGCCGCCAACGCCCGGTAGCGCCGCGTACAGGAAGCGCTGCCGCTGCTGCGCCGCCGTACCGTGCATCATCGTCGCCGCCGCGATCAGCACACCGATCACTACCGCCAGCCGCCGAGCCGTCATGTGCGTCTCCTCTCCGTTGTCAACCGCCGCCTATCCTACGCGGTGTCGAGAGCGGCTTCGCCGGGGAAGACAAAAGTCCCGGCAATCACAAGCCGATTAACGTGATCCGTCACGCGGAGGGGGCGGCGATCGAATCCGATGCGATATACGCGCAGATCTTCGTTGGCGCGCCAATTGCTGGATTGGGTGCAGTTACACCCATTCGACCTAACTCGCGAGACTGGCACCCTATGGGAACACGCCTCGGCCTGGCACTCGGCGGCGGATTCGCACGCGGGATTGCACATGCCGGCGTGCTCCGGGTCTTCGAACGCCACGGCATCCCGCTTCACTGCATCACCGGCGTCAGCGCCGGGTCGATCGTCGCGGCCGCCTACGCGAGCGGCACACCGGCCGACGACATCGCCCGCATCGGCTGTTCGATGCGGTTCCGAGATGTTGCGCGCTGGAGCATCTGCCGCATGGGGTTCATGGGCAGCGATCGGATGAAGCAGTTCCTCAGCGGTGTGCTCCAGCGCCATTGCTTCGAGGAGATGCGGACGCCGCTCGGCGTGCTCGCGACCGATCTGTGCACCGGCGAACCGGTGTCGTTCCGCGACCGCGGCGACGTCTTCCTGCCGATCCGCGCCAGCTGCTCGTATCCGGGTCTGTTCCAGCCGGTCGCCGCGGCCGGGCGGTTGCTGGTCGACGGCGCGATGAGCGTGGAAATTCCCAGCGTCCTGGCGCGCGAGCTCGGCGCGACCCATGTCATCGCCGTGTCGGTGCCGCCGCCGCCGTGCATCCGGCCGCCCGCCGATGTCGTCCAGGTCGTGCGCCGCTGCTTCCAGATCATGCAGCGGCATACCGAAGCGGTGTGGCGCGAGGCCAGCGATCTGATCATCACGCCGGATCTCAAGAGCGTCGAGTGGAACGGCTTCGACGCCGGGCCGGAGCTCGTGAAGGCCGGCGAAGCGGCGGCGCTGGCGGCACTGCCGGTGATCAGATCGTGGTTCGCGAATCCGGTCGACGACCCGGCACTCGTCGCCTAGATCGCGCTGAACCTGCGAACCCGCTGGGGAGAATCGTTCCCGCCCCGTAGCCGCCGCGAGCATATACTCCGGCGATGCGTTTCACGATCGTGCCGCTCGCCGCTGCCGTCCTGCTGGCAGCCGTGGCGTGCTCGCCGCAGTACGACCTGCTGATCAAGAACGGCGACGTCGTCGACGGAACCGGCGCCGCGGCGCGGCGCGCCGATGTCGCGGTGAAAGGCGACCGGATCGTCGCCGTCGGCGCGGTCTCCGGCAGCGCGCGCCAGACGATCGACGCCGCCGGCCGCGTCGTCGCGCCCGGCTTCATCGACGTGCAGGGACAATCGGGCGTGACGCTGCTCGCCGATGGCAACGGCGAGAGCCACATCCGCCAGGGCATCACCACCGAGATCATCGGCGAAGGCAGCACGCCGGCGCTGTGGACGCGGGATACCGTCGACCGCGTCAGCGTCGATCGGTATCACCTGCCGTTCGACTGGACGGGGTTCGACGGCTACCTGCGCGCGCTGCAGAATCGCGGCACCTCGATCAACCTCGGATCGTTCGCGCCGGTCGCCGCGATTCGTGAGCAGGTGCTCGGCATGCAGAACCGCGCGCCGACCGCCGAGGAACTGAAGCGCGAGGAAGAGATCCTCGAGCGCGCGATGCAGCAGGGCGCGTTCGGCTTCGCGACCGCGCTCATCTACCCGCCGGCGTCGTACACGCAGACCGACGAGCTCGTCGCCCTGGCGCGCGTTGCGGCGCGGTACGGCGGCATCTACATCTCGCACGTCCGCGGCGAGAGCTTCCGCGTCAAGGAAGCGATCGCCGAGGCGATCGACATCGGGCGCCAGGCGAAGCTGCCGGTGGTGATCTATCACCTGAAGATCGGCGCCAAGTCCAACTGGGGGCACATGGACGACATCCGCGCCGAGATCGAAGCGGCGCGCGCCAGCGGCGTCGAAGTCAGCGCCTGCCAGTACCCGTACACCGCCGGCGGCACCGGCCTGCCGGCGACCCTGCCCGGCTGGGCGCAGGAGGGCGGCCGCGAGCAGATGCTCGAACGGCTGAAGAATCCGGCCGAGCGCGCGAAGATGCGCCGCGATGTCGAGGCGAACACCGAAGTCGAGAACCTGCTCGCCGGCGCGACCTTCGAGGGCGTGCAGATCGCGTCGGTGCCGCCGGACAAGGATCAGTCGATCGTCGGCAAGCGGCTGTCGCAGATTGCGGCGGAACGCCACCAGGACAACTGGGACACGCTCTTTGCCGTCCTGATCGACAACGACGGCCGCGTGGGCGCGCTCTTCCACATGATGTCCGAGGACGATGTGAAGACGGCGATGCGGTTTCCGTGGGTGAGCGTCGGCACCGATTCAGCGGCGATCCGTCCGGACGGTCCGCTTGGCGCCGGCCAGCCGCACCCGCGGTCGTACGGCACGTTCCCGCGGATTCTCGGCCGCTACGTCCGTGACGAGCATGTGCTCGAGTTGCCGGACGCGATTCGCAAGATGACCAGCCTCGCGGCGTCGCAGATGAAGCTCGCCGATCGCGGCACCATCAAGGAAGGGTTCTTCGCCGACCTCGTCGTGTTCGATCCGAAGACCGTGGCCGACACCGGGACGTTCGAGAAGCCGCAGCAGTATCCGGTAGGAATCGAGACGGTGATCGTCAACGGCAGCGTCACCATTGAGGGCGGCCGCCACACTGGCGCGCATGCCGGCCGCGCGCTCTTCGGCCCTGGCTACCGGCCGGCGCGGTCGACGAACTGAGGCGACGCCGGCGGGATTGGAGGTTCGGCGTCAGGCTGGAGGGAACCTGATCCGCACGCGCGCCTCACCGAGGACAAGTTCATCGTCCGACTGCAGTCGCACGCCACGCGCCCCCCGGTGGACCGCGATCGTCCTCCCGGCGCGCACGATCTCGGTGCCGTGTTCGCTGCCGTCATCGTGCAATCGGAAGTGACCGGTGAGCGGCTCGTATGCGATATGCGCATGCTTCCGCGAAACGGTCTGGTTGACCTCGCCGCCGCCTTCGGTGAACACGACGTGGTTCGTTCGAATGAGCCGGTTGCGGTGGTCGCGGACCTCACCGCCCCTGCCGACGTCGATGCGCGCCTCGGTCAACGAATAGGCCCATCGTTCCATGACGCCCCGCAGCACCCTGATGTCGACCCGGCCGGGTTGGGGCGCCGCCGCCGGGCCGGCGGCCGCAGGCTCCGCGACGCGTGCGAACTGCAGATCGAACTCGGGCGAGCTCCAGTTCGGCCCGGCGCTGTCGACGTAGTGGATGTCGACGACGACGTCGCCCGGCGAGCATCCGGCAGCCTGCACCCGATCGAGGATTCTGGCTCGGAGAGGCACATCGCCTGCGAGGACGGCTTCGAGACGTCCACGCGCTTCGCGCGACGGCGCGACCACCGACAGCTCGATTCGATTGAACGGAAACACACGCGCCCCGCGGCCGGTTGGCTCGATCCGCTGCTCGACGGCATCGAGAATGGCCACCACGATTTCGAGAGGTTCGCGCCGACGGGATCGGACCAAGCCTTTCGCGGCTTCGTCTAGCTTTGCCGCGATCGTCGACTCGAGCCGCCGCGCTCGACCAAGAACGTCCATGTCACCTCATCTCATCAGGCCGGCGCGCGAGGCCGCGTCGACGATTTCTCCGGCGGCCGGCGCCGCGCTGCCGCCTCCGTAACCGGCGTTCTCGATCACGACGGCAAAGGCGATTCGTCTGACGGCCGGGCCGAACGGCGCGAAGCCGACGAACCACCCGTGAGACGGCCGGCCGTCCAGCTGCGCCGTGCCGGTCTTGCCGGCGATGCGGCCAGGATGATTCCGCAGCACGCGGCCGGTACCGCTCAGGACGACGTCGCGCATGTAGCCGGCGAGCACGCCCGCGTCGTCGCCGTTCAAAAACCGATCGGCCGCTGGACTCGCGCCCTCGTCCTGCTCGCAGCGGGTGTCGCGAAGCATGCCGTTGGACGCGACGGCGGCTGCCACGCGGGCCATCCTCAGCGGCGTCACGACGATGTCGCCCTGGCCGTAACCAATCTGCGGAAGCGTCTGCCGCACGCGGGCCGCGACGTCGGCGGCGGGGGTCAGCGTAATTCCCAGTCGATTGGCGGTGTCGAGCAGCGGCCGCGATCCCAGCCTGACGGCGAGCTGCGCGAAGTACGCGTTGCACGAGTGCACGAAGCCGCCGTGCACGTCGATCGTCCCGTGCGGATGCGCATCGAGGACGTCGTCGCGCACCGGGCGGTTCCAGCCGTTGATTTTCGCGCCGACCCTTCCGTCCGGCAATCGCGCGCACGTGAACGTCGTTCTCCGCGGGTCGAGATGCTGACGCAGCGCCGCCGACGCCGTGACGAGCTTGAACGTCGATCCAGGCGGATACAGGCCGTAGCGTGCGCGATCGAGCAACGATTCGGGCGCGCCTGCCGATCGCGCTGCCGTGAGCTCGGCGCGCCGAGGCTGCGAAGGCGTAGCGGTGGGCCACGGGTAGCTGACGCTCGCCAGCAGCTCGCCGCTATCCGGATCGAGCACCACCGCAGCAGCTTTACCGGCACTCTTCTCGGCGTAGGTCGCGATGATCGCGGCGACCCGAAGCTGCAGGTTCGCGTCGACGGTCAGATGCACGTCGTGCGGCTCTCGAAATCGCGCCAGCGCCGGGCTGGCTGGTTCGTAGCGATGCCGCAGCGCCGGGACGACGTCACGGTAGTCGCGCCTGATCGTCAGCATCGATCGGCCGCTCGAATCGGTGGTGTGAACGACCTCGGCATGATCGTCGAAGCCGCGCAGCTGGCTTTCGGCATCGCGTTCGATGTACGACGAGTTGGGTGCGGTCCAATTCACGCGAGCGCGCGCATCGCCGAGGAGATGAAAGGCGGCGCCGCCAAGCGGGTAACATCGTTCGCCGGGCGTCGGACACGCGTCGTCGATCGACACGCCGAGTTGTGCGTAGGTCGGCCGCGCGGCCGCAATCACCTGCGCGTCGTCGGTGGCCAGCGGCACGCCGCGGCGATCGTAGATCGTCCCGCGCGGCATCAACCGGACGATGTCGAGCAGACGCGGGTTGTATTCAAAGCGCCGGCCGCCGTCGGCCTGGATGCCGAGATGGGCGCGAATGACGTAGTCGTCCGCATGCACGACCTGGACGTTCACCGCCACGGCAAGAAGAACGAGCGCAAGGACGGCGAGCGACGACGCCAGCCACCTGACTGGAACGCGGAATGGTTCGAGGTCGCCTGGCGGGTGACGGTCGGCGTGGACTGCGGTCAGCATGCCGAGCGCACAGAAGTTCGCGACCATCGCCGACCCGCCGTAGCTCAGAAATGGCGTCACGACGCCGGTGAGCGGCGTCACGCCGAGGATGCCGGAGGCCATGATCAGCACCGGCACTATCAGAAACAGCGTGAGGGCGGTGGCCAGGAAGAAGCCGTAGTCGTTTCGGGCGCGCCGGGCGATGTGGAAACCGCGCCAACAAAGCAGGGCATACAGAACCGCCACGAGCAGCACGCCCGCGGCGCCAAGCTCTTCCCCGATCGCCGCGAGGATCAAATCCGTGTGGCCGGCCGGCAGGTACCGCGTATCGCCAAGGCCGAGCCCGGTTCCGAACGAGCCGCCGGTGGCAAGCGCCCAGATCGCGTGCGTCACCTGATCGCCGCCCGGAACGGCGTTGTCCCATGGCGATTGCCACATGCGAACGCGCTCGGCGAGCGTCTGCGAGATGTCCAGGCGATAGCCGGCATAGAACCCGAGTACCAGGAGGGCGAGGCCGACGATGGCCATCCCGACGCGGCCGCGGGCGACGACATAGGTCGCGAGAAAGACGCAGCAGAGAAACAGCGCCGGACCGAGATCCTTTTGCAGGTAGAAGAAGACGAGCGCGAGGCCGACACCCGTCAGGACCGGGATCACATACTCGGCGCGCGGCAGGTTGATCCATCGCGTCCATCGTGAACCGCGGAACATCGGGCTGCGTACGTCACGCAGCAATTCCCAGCGGCGCGCGAACAGGCCGGCGAGGAACAGCGCGAGCAGCAGGCGGATCGCCTCGATCGGCTGGACGGGACCCAGATTGACTTTTGCGCCGCTGGTGCCAGGGCCCGACCCGAAGAAAATCAGGAGCATCGACAGCGACAACGCGACGATGAGCGGCAGATAGCTCAGCGTCATGAATGCGGCGGCGCCGAAGTCGACGAGCGACACGGCCGCCATCAGGGCGACGCCGGCCACGGTTCCCTCGGCGAAGCGCACGAACGTCAGACTGTCGCGCAGCGGATCGGCGCGGCTGACGAGGACGGCAAACCCGATTGCGGTGAGCAGATGCGCGACCGCGACGAGCACAGGATCGGTCCGGATGCCGCGCCACCGCCAGATCAGCAGGGCGGTCGGAAACGCCAGAATGTAGAGGCACGTGAACAGCAGGACCTGCCGCCGGAACTCGTCTGTCGTGCGAACGGTGAAGACCGGCTTCAGCTTTGCGAAATCGGCCGGGCTGAACAGCGGCGCGATTGCGCCGACGTTCGGCAGCGGGCGCGTCTTCTGTCGTTCGTCGTCGAGAAACCGGAACAGCCGCTGCGCGGCGAGCCGTCGCTCGTCGGCATCGGAAAACACCGTCGCCATCGCGGCTTCAATCGGCCTCGCGTCGGCGACGGTATTGAGGTCGACTGGCGCGGCCGCGGCAGCGCGGCTGGCACCTTCGACGACGGTCATGCGTCCCGCATAGGCCAGCGCAATCGCCAGCATGGCGACGCACGACGTCGCGGCGACCGACAGCGCAGCCAGATTGACGCGATCGGTCCAGCGCTCGGTCCGCCGCGCATCTCTATCGGCGGCGGCGGTGTAGGTTGCGGTCATGGTTGGATCGCCTGCGGTGCCGCCAGCCGAAATGTCGGCGGTGTTCTGGGCCGACCCGATGCGCCGGAGACTTCACCGTGGCGCTGTTCGACCTGTTCGAGCCCGCGCTGCGCCGCCCGGAGGCTTCGCGGCGCTTCCGCAAACCCGAGGGCTCTCGAATAGAGATCGATCGCCTGGCGATAGGCGCGGGCCGATCGCGCGAGGTATTCGCGCTCGACGGCCGTGCCGCTCAGCCGCCGTGCCATGCGCGCGAAGGCCATCGCGCGCGAACGGTATCCATCGGCGAGCTGGACGGTCTCGCGCGCTCCCGCCGTGTAGCCGAGACGCTGCGCCTGTTTCAACGCGTCGGCGCCGCGGTCGACGTCTTCGAGCCCGTAGATGAACGTCCGCATCAAGCCGAGAAACGGATCCGGCCACTCGGGCCGGAGCTCGGCGGCCTCGCGGAAGGCGGACACGGCTTCCGTAAATTCGTGTTGCGCCTCCGCGTTCTGCTTGTGCGTTTTCCTCGTCTCGCCGTTGATTCGATGCAGATGGCCGTCGCAATAGCGAAGCGCGCCTTTCAGCTGACTGTCGTTCGGGTTGACGGCGAGCGCCTGCGCGAGCGCCTGCCGCGCCATTTTCCACTGCGTTTCCCGAACCGTCGGGGCGGGCGCGCGATAGTTGCCGATGATCCGGTCGGCGAGCGTCACCGTCTGGTTGGTCAGCGCGTGCTCCAGCCTCGCCGTGGTGATCCTCAGGCTCTGCGAGCTGAGCGCGTGATAGCTCTCCCAGACGCCGCCGACGCCTTCGAGTTCGACCGTCGGCATGTCGGCCTTCAGTCGCTCGGCTCGCGAGGCGATCATCAGCTCGTGTCCAACGACGAAGAACGCGGGCAACAGAAGCGCGGCCTGCAGATATCGGTGCGCCGCGCGATGCCGCGGCATCTGTGTCGCGTCGGAGGGTCGAAAGATGACGTTCGTCGACGAGAGCGCGATCGGCCCCGGCTGGGCCCCGACTCGCGTCGTGGCTGGCGTCGGCTCCTCGTCTACCCGCGGCGGCTGCGTACGCACCGTCGGAGGCTCGTCGGACCGCGCCCCTGCAGCGGGCCATCCTTCACGTTCGGCCTGAGTCACGCGACCGGACTTGACACATTCGAGATCTTCGCGAATCGCCCGCGCGTCGGCGTATCGATCGGCGGGACGTCCCGCGAGCAGCTTGGCGACGACCGCTTGCAGGGCCGGCGGACAGGACGCCCCGAGCGAATCGGGAGGCCGCAACGATCTGATCCGATGCTCCAGCCGGCGCGAGTCCGGCGCGCGAAACGGCTGGATGCCGGACAGCATCTCGTAGAGCAGCACGCCGACGGCCCAGAAGTCGGCGTAGGTGTCGATCTCGCCCGACTCGAGCCGCTCCGGCGACACGTAGGTGAGGCTGCCGAAGTCGTTGCGCGTCACTTTCCGGCTGAGCGACAACGCCTTGGCGATGCCGAAGTCGAGAATCTTGACCTGGTCAGCCCAGAGGAGGCGGATGTTGCGCGGCTTCAAGTCGCCGTGCAGCAGCGAATGCAGCTGGCGGCCGTCGATGGTCGACTCGAAGCCGTGCGCGGCTTCGAGGAAGTGACACAGCTGAATCGCGATGCGGACGGCGCGCTCCGGCGGCAGCGCGCCGGCGGCGAGAATCTCCGAGAGATTCCGGCCATCGAGATATTCCATCGCGATGTAGAAGTAGCCGCCTTCGGTGCCGTGTTCGTAGAGCACCGGAACGTTCTGGCTGATCCGGCAGAACTGCTCTTGAAGCTTCGCGCCCCAGCGCTCGGCCTCGAGGACCTCGTGCGTGTCGAGGTCGGTTCCGATCGGGACCAGCTTGAGCGCGACGCGACGATCGTCCCGGCTGTCGGTTGCGAAGAACACGACCGCCATCCCGCCGCGCCCGATCTCGCGGACGATCTCGTACGGTCCAACGCGAACGCGCTGAAAAACCGTGGTCATCAGCGGCCCCGCCGGAGGCGCGGCGGCGTCGACAACGGGGAGGGCACGTCGTCGACGAACCAATTGTCGCGGGCCAACAGGGCGCGCGCGCCGGCGCCCGGATCGTCGATGCCGCCGTCGCGGCCGACGTCCTGGAACACGTTTCCGGTGAAGAGCGGGTTGGCGCCTTCGTCGATGATGAACGATCGACGGACGCGCTCCGACGTCCCGTTCCGCATGAACACATTGTGGGCCAGTCGTGCTGACCTCGAGTGGATTGTCAACGCGGCGCCTGGATTATCGTGAACGTCGCTGCCCAGAATCGTGGCAAGCGAGATGCCATCGACGACTATCGCCGCGTCGGCCGCGCCCGTGACCTCGATGTCCACGATCGTGGCCTGCGAACCTCTAATGAGGACACCGGTGCCCAGAGGCGTCGCGGCATCGCCGATGATCCGGAAGCCGGCGAGTTCGGCGCCCGCCACTCCGGCGGCGACCACGGCGGCGGCGCCTTCCGACGCGGTGCCGGACAGCCGAATCGAGGCTGCCCGCGGGACCCGACTGACGATCCGAACGTGCGCTTTCAGCCGCACCGTCTCGCGGTACTCGCCCGGCTCGACGAGCACGACCGATCCGGCTGGCGCGCGCTGCACCGCGGCGGCAATCGATTCTGTGGGGCCGACGCCGATTGTCGCCGCCGCAACGCCGGCCGCCGCGTTCGATGACCCCTGCAACATCGGACCGATCGGCCACAGACGAACGGCCGTCGCCGTCATCGAGGCGGCGGCCAGCGCGATGGCTGCGAGTCCGGCGACGCGTACACCGCTCGTGCTCAGGCCGCGCGGCGATCGCTCCCGCCGGTTGTCGTCGGCAACCGCTGGATGGGACGCGCCGCGCCGGGTGACTTCGCCGACCGCACGCGCCTCCCGGCCGTCGGGCGGCGCGAACCGCTCCCCTTCGACATACACGACGCTCACGTTGTCCTTGCCGCCGGCAGCGTTGGCCGCGTCGATCAGCTCCTTCACCACCTGATCGGGCTGGCCGGCAAAGCGCTTGACGATGTCGTGCAACGTCGACGAGTGGACGAGATCGGTCAATCCGTCGCTGCACAGCAGCAGCGCCGCGTCCGGTTCGAACGTAATCTCGCACGCGTCGATGAAGTCCGGATCGTCGGGCTGGTGCGGGTCGGACCCGACGTCGCGATACACCTCGTTGCGCCGCGGGTGGTGCATGGCCTCGAGCTCGGAGAGCTCGTTGGCGTCTTCCCGCTCGCCGATCGGCGAGTGATCGCGCGTGATCTTGTCGATACGATCGTCCGTGAGCCGGTAGAGGCGCGTGTCGCCGACGTGGCCGACCACGGCGCGCGTCTCGTCGACGACGACGATGGTGAGGACGCACGCCATCCCGTTCCACTCTGGCCGCAGGGCTGCGGCGCGATGGATCTCGTTGTTGGCGATCGCAATCGCGTCGCGCACGCGATCGACAGACGGTCCGATCTCCCGTCCGAGCCGCGAGCAGACCGTCGCCAGCGCGATATCGGCGGCTCTGCCGCCGGCGGCGTGGCCGCCGACGCCGTCGATGACCAGGAACACGCCTCGCGCCAGGTCGACGTGAATGCGGTCTTCATTGACGTCGCGCTGCAGGCCGGCGCTGGTCGCGGCCGCCGCCCGAAGCGCGGTGGCTGTCTGCATCGAGTGGCTCATTTCGCCGCGTGCGACCGCCAACCAATCCACACATACAGCGACACGAGGGCGCCGCAGGCGAGGAGAAACAGGAAGCGCGCCCACAACAGGAACGCCATCATCGCCGCTTTCGGAAATCGAGGAAGACCGTGCCGGCGAGCCCGATCGTCGCGACCTCCGGCAGCAGCGTTTCGGATCCGTTCTCCCGTTTGCTGCCGTCGACCTCGTCGAACCCCGGCGCGACGCGACAGCCGTTCACCGTCGTGCCGAGCGTGCTCAGATCGATCAGGAAGAAGCGATCGCCGACCGAATCGCGGCGGATGCGAGCGTGCTCACGAGACACGTCGGCCGGTGCGACGACGCGGACGTCCACCGGATAGGCAACGCCCCCACGTCCGATGCTGATGGAGTCCCTGGTCACGTCGTAGAAATGGTGACCGGAGCCGTCGTCGTACTCGATGCGGGCCAGCAGCCTCGGCCTCGAGGCAGCCGCCGAGCAGGCGACCGTGTGTTCGATTCTGGTCGCGCCCTGCGCCTCTTGCCGGGTCACGATTTTGCGAGTCTGTTCGCCGAGGCCGAGATCCGGCCGTGCCGGGATCAGCAACTCCGAGTCGACGAACAGATCGCCCTCCTGCAGTTCTTCGTCGGGATCGGCGAGGAAGGCAATGTGCCAGTCTGTTGCCGCGTTGCGAATCTCCGCTTCCCGTTCGCCAGCCATGCGCCGCATCCAGCGACGCGTCGCCGACGCGGCGTTGAGACGGCGGAGCTCTTCATCGAGCGCGCGAATGGTCTGTTCCTGCAGAACCGGCACGATCGTCTCCAGCCGTTCGAACTCGCGTGGATGGAGATAGACGGTGTAGTGACTCGGCGCGAGCGTCGAATACTTGAGACGCTCGAGGTTGTGGCGCATGTTCGCGACGACGGCGTCGATGATGTCGCGCGCGTGGCGTCGCCGTGCGGCCGCACCGGGGTGACCCACGATGTGAACTGCTCCGGGTAAGATTTCGTTGACGGATGTGTCCGGCACGCGCCGCCTTGCCATCGACGCGCGCTGTTCAGGCGGCCACTATCGCCCGGAAAGCGGCAGCAGGTGTTTAAGAAAATTGCAGGGATTGTGCAGGGCCGCCGGCCAGGTGCACCGTGAGAGCGCGATTCGCCCAGTTCACCATCGATTCGGAGACCCGTCAGCTGCTGGCCGGCGACCGTGAAATCCACCTGTCGCCGAAAGCGTTCGACCTCCTGTGTGCCTTGATCGAGAACGCGCCGAAGGTCGTGGACAAGGGCAACCTGCACGCCCGAATCTGGCCGAACACGTACGTGGTTGACGCGAATCTCAACATCCTGATCGGCGAGATCCGGCGCGCCCTCGGCGACAGCGCACAGGACTCGAAGTTCATTCGCACGGTCCACGGTGTGGGATACGCGTTCTGCGGCGCGGCGGCGGACCTGCCGCCGTTGCGCGCCGGCGCCCAGGCGCTGTTCTGCTGGGTGGTGTGGAACCGCAAGACGTGGCAACTGTCGGAGGGCGACAACACGATCGGTCGCGATCCACGGAGCGACATCTGGCTGGACGCGCCCGGCGTCTCACGCCGCCACGCCGTGATTCGCGTCGACGGCCGCAACCGGCGCGTGACGGTCAAGGACCTGGGAAGCACCAACGGCACGTTCGTCCGGCGCGCGCCTGTCAGCGCGGAGGTCGTGCTCGCCGACGGTGACCTGATCCAGGTCGGCACCGTTGGCGTGACGGTTCGCCTGTGGGCGGCCGACAACGCACCTGAAACGAAACGAATTCGGCGGCGGGTTAAGTAACGGTCAGGCCCGGGTGAAGCAGGATTGGCGGCCGCCGCTTACTCGCTTCGCGTTCACGGCGGTTCTCACTCCGAACGCCCGGCGAAATGG
>Ga0070686_100000819_pt1 | contig 17989 bp, 15 predicted proteins | sample KBSS23LmetaG_FD_65654 | JGI IMG/M metagenome (GOLD analysis project Ga0070686, IMG submission 65654) | Switchgrass rhizosphere microbial communities from Kellogg Biological Station, Michigan, USA - KBS S2-3L metaG | ecosystem: Host-associated > Plants > Roots > Rhizosphere ... | reverse complement strand
GCCACGTTTGCGCCGAGTGCGGCGAGGCGTCCCACGTAGCCGTCGATGGCGGCGTAGAAGTCGTTGGCTTCTTGCGATCCCGGCGCGTACTTGTGCTGGATGTAATCGGACAGCGTGAGGTACATGAGGTCGGGCTTGTCACGCTCGAGGATCCTCACGCCGGCTTCGAGTACGAAGAGCGACAGGTCGGCCGAATACTCGCCGGGAAGACGTTTGCCGACGTACGCGAGGCAGTCGCCGATCCCGTTTTCCTCGCGCGTACACTTGTCGGCGCGCTCGGCCGAAAAGGAGATGCCCCGCTGCAATCCGCGGGCGAGTATCTTCGCCAGCTTGTTCTTGGCCGTCACCGCCGCGACGCGTGCCCCGTGCTCGGAGAACTTCGCGAGAATGCTGTCGGCCCGCACGAACTCCGGCTGGTCCATCATCGTTTCCTGACCGGTCGCCGGATTCAGGAAGAAGTTGCCGGAGATGCCGTGCCCCGAGGGCGGCACGCCGGTAATCACCGAGACGTTGTTCGGATTGGTGAAGCTGGGCATCGCGCCGAGCGCCACCGACGCGAACCCGTCGTGCATGAACTTTCGGAAGTTCGGCAGGAGTCCACGGGCGATCGCCGCGTTCACGTACGACGGGTCGCCGCCGTCGATCAGCACCACGACAACCGGACGCGTCGGCCAGTTGTAGCTCTTGCCATTCACCGTGATCTGCTGCGGGTGATCCGGTTGGGCGTTCCCGTAGTGTCCGGCTTCGGCCGGACCGTGATCGACCGTCGATAGCGCGACGGCGGCGCACGCGAGCGCAATTGCGCACCTGGTGAGCGGCATGCCAGAGCCGATTATCTCAGGTGAGCACCCATCGCGAAGCCGCAGCACCCTCGGCGAAGTTGCAGTGGAATCCTTATCCGCGGCGTCTCACACTGAAGTGTGCGCACGCTGCCCGGTGCAGCCACTCGATTCAGGATCGCCGCCGCGCTCGCGGCCGCGCTCGTCGTGGCGTCTGCGGCCAGCGCGCAATTTCAACGCCGCGGCGGCGCGCGCTTCGGCTACGGCCCGCGCGTCGGCCAGAATCCGGCCTACGACGGCGCGTGGACGTTCTGCCGCATCATCTTCCGCAACGCGCCCGACGGCGATGGCAACGGCTGGTTCGTCGACTGGCCGCGCGCCGACGAGAACCTCTCGTTCCGTTTCTCCGAGCTCACGCGGACGTCGGTGAGCCGCGCCGCGGACGGCAGCTTCAACCGCGTCGCCATTCAGCTCACCGACCAGGACACGCTGTCGCACTGCCCCTTCATCATGATGACCGAGCCGGGCGGCGCGTATTTCGACGATGCCGAGGCGGCGGCGCTGCGCCTGTATCTCCAGCGCGGCGGATTCCTGTGGGCGGACGACTTCTGGGGCGAATACGCGTGGACGCACTGGGAACACGAAATTCGCAAGGCGCTGCCCTCCAGCGACTATCCGCTGATCGACGTGCCGCTCGACCACCAGTTGTTCCACCTGCTCTACGACGTGCGCGAGATCCCGCAGATTCCCTCGATCGACTTCTGGTACGGCACCGGCGGCCGCACGTCGGAGCGCGGCAGCGACAGTGCGGTGCCGCACGTCCGCGCCATCACCGATCGCAGCGACCATCTCCTCGTGGTCATGACCCACAACACCGACTTCGGCGATGCGTTCGAGCGCGAGGGCGACAGCCGCGAGTACTTCGAGCGTTTCGCCGGCAGCGGCTACGCCTTCGGCGTCGACACGCTGTTGTACGGACTCACCCACTAGCGTTTTCATGCCACGTAGTGTCCGCCTTCAGGCGGACCGGCGTTGGTCCGGCGAAAGCCGGACACTACGAAGCGATCGAATGCCTCGCTGGACCGCAGTCTTACATTCATGTAAGACTGCACGGGTGGCGAAGTCGCATCCCCGCGCGCTCACGGTCTCGCGCAAGGAACTGCTGGTGCTCGAACTTCTCGTCGCGAACAAACAGCTCTACGGCCTCCAGCTGGTGGCGGCGTCGAGGGGACGGCTGAAGCGAGGCACTGTCTACGTCACGCTCGGCCGGATGGAAGACAAGGGCTACATCGCGTCGAAGCTCGACGATCCACCACCAGGCGCCGGCGGCCTGCCGCGTCGCATCTATGTGCCGACGCCGCTCGGCCGGCGGATGCTGAGCGCCTGGAGCAGTGGCGCGAAGCGGCTGGTGCCGGAGTTCGCGCAGTGAAGCGGCCTGGAGCCAGACTCCGTGCAATAGCCGCGCGCCTGTGCTGCGCCCATACGATGGAGCGGCTCGTCGATCCGACGCTTGCCGACCTTCAAGCGGAGTACGAGAACGCTGCCGGACGGACGCGGAAGTGGGAACGCCGTTGGATCCTTGTTCTGGGACACATCGCGCTTATTCGGGTGATGGCGGTGCATGGAGGGATGCGGGCCGTGGGATTTCTGCGCTGTTCCACTGCTGACGATCGTCGGGCGCTGAGACGAACTGTGGGCGCAAGCGCCGCGATCACCAGCGTCGGCACTGTCGTCCTCATGGTTCCATTCCTGAAATACCTGTCGCGAGGACGTTCGGGCTCGGTCGAACTCGCGCTCTACTTGATTCCGCAGGCGCTCCCGGTTTCGATTCCGGTTGGACTCACGTTCGGCATTCTTTGGGGATTGGGCAAGGTCGCAGGGTCGCCTCGATCGCGAACACTCATCGTATTGCTTGCGACGCTGGCGTCAGTCGCATCGTTCACGACGTTGGCGTGGGTCGGACCGATCGCGAACCAGGCGTTCCGAGTCTCGATGATCGGACATCCTGTACCGAAAGGCGTGAACGAACTTACGTTGGGCGAACTGCGCCGACTGCTCGAACCAGGAACGGTCGAACAGCGGCCGTTCGCAGCGCCCGCCAATCTTCGCAGTCTCGCGCTGACCTATCACAGCCGGGCGGCGCTGGCCGGCGCGCCACTCGTGCTCGCGCTGTTCGCGCTCGCCCTGACCCGGCGACGCCAGTATGGTCGGATCGTGCCACTGCTCGCGGGTTGCCTCGCGATCTGGGGTTACTACGTAGTCATGTACTCGGCGAGGCGACTCGGGCTGGACCACATAGTTTCTGTGTCTGCTGCTGCGTGGGCGCCAAACGTCGTGTTGTCGATCGTGTCGGTCGCACTCATACTGCTCGGCTCTCGACGCGCAAACGGACCAGCCGACGCCTGAACTCCTCATCCTCCTCTCGCCGCTCCAGTACTGGGCTGAGGCGGCGGAGAACACGGTTCGGAGATGAGCTCGTGAGTCGCCAAGGAATCGGCAATCGTGTTGCACGCGCTTCATCACATGCGGCTGCGTCTCTCGTGGACTGTTCTGCTACTCACCGCATCATGGAATTGCGCGACCCACATTCCCGAGTCGACGACGGCACCGCCGGGCGTTCCGCGCGTCGGCTGGGTGCTGATGACCGGCGATCGGGACAATCCCGACGGCCATTACGTATGCCAGTCTGAGCCGCGCACCGAGGAATGCGTCCTGGCACCCAGCCGGCCAGACCATCAGGTATTCGCGCACGTCCACTTCTACTTCCACCCGGCGTCGGGCGACGCGAAATACACCGGGACGATCGAACTCGACTTCATGCAAGGGGCGCAGCCGCTGACGCCGAACGTCTCGGTGAAGGCCGGCGACAAACCGGCGCAAACCAGCGTCGTCGGACTGGTGCTGCCCACAACCGGATCACATCAGATGACGATCGCGCTCGTCGCGCAAGGCGAGCAGCGGCGCGAAATCAGGGAACGCGTGCCGGTCGAGGTCCGGGTGCAGGCGACCGCGCACTGAGCGGCCACCGCCGCGCCGAAAGCCGGAACATCACCGAGGTTTCGTGCGCCGGCTGCTGATATCGTGTGCTGTCGCGGTGCTGGACACCGTGGTTCACGTCGCCAGCGACGGTGTCGGTTCGCCAGCTCTCAAGGTGATTACGCTCAACACGAAGCTGGGCGGCGAGTCGCCGTGGAATCCCTCAGAGCAGATCCGGGTAATCGCCGCCGAACGTCCCGATATCGTCATGCTGCAGGAGGTGGTGTACCTGCAGTTTGACCAGTACCGGTCTGGAATCGGCCGAGCAGCGGGAGGCCGGTGATCCGGCCGCTACGCCCGCGACTGCGAAGCAGGTACGCCACCGCGCTGCGATACATATGGCGCCGAGAGGGTCGTCGTGCTCACCCGCTTTCCCGTGGAGAGCGCCGACTCACAGTTGATCTGGGCGCGCGACACGGCGTGGCGCGCGCGGTCGCGCGCATACGTATTCGCCTGCCGGGCGGCGCGACCGTCGACGCGTTTTCATGTCACCTGCCGTTTGGCGGCGACAGCGCACAGCGGTCGCGGTGGGTGAATGCTTTCAAGCAGTGGACCGCGGCGCTGGCACGACCGGAAATCGTCGCTGGAGACTTCAACGACGTACCAGGATCGGCGTTCGATTACATCTTTTCCGCCGGTGCGCTCACGACCGAATCGGCGACGATCCTGCCGGCGAAGATCTCCGACCACCGCGCGGTTGTCGCGACCTTCCGCATGAACGGTCGTTCATAACCGAGGCGCGCCGAACCCGGTTATCGCGGTCCTGACGGTGGTCGGAACAACGCATCGTCGACGGCGACGTCGCGCCGGATCTCGGCGACGGTCTTCGTCGCGGTCGCGTACGGCGCGCCGTCCGACGTGCGGATGAGAAACGGCATCCACAAGCCGTTTACATTTCGATAGTCGTCGTAGTCGACCTGATCCTCGAGCGGCAACAGCAACGTCTCGGTCGTGATCACCTCACGCCGGAGCAGGCTGGTAACCGCGTCGAAATACAGCGTCTGCGTGGTGACGCCGTCGATTCTGCCGGTTGCCACATACGCGTCGCGGTCGCCGACGCGATCGAGGCCGACGACGCGCAGGTCGGAGGGGCGCTCCTTCACCGGACGATACCGCATCGCGATGCGCCGCATGCGTGCAACGTCGGAGGATGACAGGCGCTGCACGCGGTCGTTGGTGGCGACCCAGGCGCCCTCGCCGTCCAGTCCCTGGTTCACGGTGCCGTCCGGCGTCGACAGCGTGATGCGATAGCGATCGGCGCCGGACACGGTGATCTCGAATCTTCCATAACGGCCTTCCGGCCGATCGTCCCATCCGCGGATGACGATCGCGCCGGCCGCGGGGCCGACCGCGTTCACATAGTCGGTCCACACGCGATCAGCGGACGGCAGCGGCGTCGCCTCCGGCGTTCTCGCGCTGCCTGCCAGCGCCGGCGGCAGCGGCGGCAGCCGCGCCGGCTGTGTCGTCCCTCGATGGCAGGTGTAACAGGTGACGCGCGACTGTCCCTTGAAGCGGCCCGCGTTCAGCTCGACCACCATCCGCATCATCTCGAGCGCGGTGCGCTTCTGCGGCTTGTCGTCACGATCCCACACCCATCCGCCGAGGTTCGACGGTGTCCTGGTGAGATCCGGCGTCGCCTGGACGTGACAGTAGTCACACCGCACGCCCAGCGAATCGGCGAGGAGATTCATCATCGGGAACAGCTGCGATTCGGGAAGCGCTCGCAGCACCTTGAGGTTCGGCCGCGCCGCGCCGGCCGAACCGGGCTGCTGCGCCGCCGCACGGTGCGGCGCCATCACCGCGGCGAGGACGATCGCCACGACGCACCGGCAACCGACCATGGGCGTCACTCGCTTCTTAACGCCGTGATCGGATCGACCACCGTCGCGCGCTGCGCAGGAATCCACGACGCGACCAGCGCAACGGCGACGAGCAGCAGCGCCGACAGGGCGATCGTCGGCACATCCGCCGGCTCGACGCCGAACAACAGCCCTTTGAGCAGCGCCGACAGCGGGATCGCCGCCAGGCCGCCGACCACGAGCCCGACGAGCGCCATCGCGGCGCCTTCGCCGAGAATCATCCGCAGGATCGTACCGCGCCCGGCGCCCAGGGCGACGCGGATGCCGAGCTCGTTGGTCCGCTGGCTGACGGAAAATGCGAGCACGCCGGCGACGCCCACCGTCGCGATCGCCAGCGCGAGCGCCGCGAACAGGCCGATCAGCGTGGCGTTGAGCCGCTGCGGGGCGATCGTCTCGTCGCGGATTTCCTCGAGCGTCTGCACGTGATCGATCGGCCGGTTCGGATCGAGCTGGCGGATCGTCTCGATGACCCGCGGGGCCAGGCCGTCGGGCAGGCCGGCGGTCCGGACGAGCAGGGTCGACGGCGTGAAGTTCTGCGTGTCCGGCAGAAACAGCGTGTGCATCGGCGCCTGATCGACGCCGTCGGCGCGCGAATCGGCCGCGATGCCGACAATTTCGATCGGCGGCGACCACGACACGGCTCCCGTGATGCCGTTGGTGAGTTTCATGCTGAGCCGGCGGCCGATCGGGTCGCTGTTCTTGAAGTAGTACTTCGCCATCGACTCGCTGAGAATCGCGACCGGCGGCGCCGTCCGCGTGTCGCTCGACTTGAACGTGCGGCCGGCCTTCAGCGGCGTGCCGATCGTCTCGAAGTACGACCCGCTGACGATACGCTGGACCGTGCGCGGACCCGAGCTGACGGCATCGGCGTCCGCGCCGTCGATGCGGAATTCGCGCTGCTGCGGGAACGACCCGGCGAGCGGTGCGGCCGACGCGATGGCCGCGTTCTTGACCGATGCCTCCGCTCTGACGCGCTCGACGAAGTCGAGGCCGAACTGTGCGGCGCGCTGCTGATTCACGCCGGGATTCGCCTGCTGAAAATTCTGCGGCGCCTGCAGGCTGAGCACGTTCTCGAGATTGAACCCGGGATCGACGGCGTACAACCGCAGCAGGCTGCGCGTCAGGAGCCCGGCGCCGATCAACAGCATGAACGACGCCGCCAGCTGGCTGACGACGAGCAGGCGTTGCGCGCGCCGCCGGCCACGCGTGCTGCTCGAGCGCCCGCCGCCGCCGGCCGACATCGCCCGGACCGGATCGGTCATGAACGTGAGCCGCGGCGCCCACGCGAACAGCATCGCCATCATCGTGGCCACGAGGAGCGTGAACACGAGCACGCGCGCGTCGAGCCCGATCTCACCGGTGCGGCTCGTGAAGCGCGACGTGTAGGCGATCAGCAGGTTGAGCCCCGACACAGCGAGTGCCAGCCCGAGCGCGCCGCCGAGCACCGACAGCACGAGGTTCTCGGCGAGCAGCTGCCGCCGGAGCATCCCGGCCGGCGCGCCGAGCGCCGCGCGGATACCCATCTCGCGCTCGCGCTGCACGAGCCGCGTCAGCGTCAGGTTGGCCACGTTCGCGCAGGCGATCACGAGGACGAAGACGGTGGTGACGAGCAGGATGATCAACGTCGGCCTGGCCTTCGTCGTCAGCTCGTCCTTCCACGGCGTGACGACGACATCGAAGCCGCGCGATTTCGCGTAGGCCTCCGGATGGTCCTGGTGGAGCGCCGCGGAAATCTGCCGCAGCTCCGCCTGAGCGCTCGCCGGCGTGGCGCCCGGCGCCAGGCGTGCGAACACCGTGGTCATCCGATGCGGCCACTCGTTCTGCATCGACGAGCTCATGTAGTGATCGTTGGCGGCGTAGTTCGCGTAGAAGTCCTGCGTGCGCTGCGTCGCGTAGTGCGAGCCGGGCTTCAGCACGCCGACAATCTGCGCCTGCTTCGTCGTCAGGTCCAGCGTCTGACCGACCACTTTCGGATCCGATCCGAACATCCGCTGCCAGTAGGTGTGCGTGAGCACGACCACGGGCGGCGCGCCTTTGGCTTCGTCCGCCGGCACGAGCATCCGGCCAACCAGCGGCTGCGCGCCGAGCATCGGGAAGAAATTGGCGGTGACCAGCCCGCCGGTCGCGCGATGCGGCTCGCCGCGCCCGAGGACGTTGAAGGTCCAGTCGCCGAATTCGACGAACTGGTCGATCGTCTTCGCCACCGATCGGTAGTGCGCCACCTCGGGGAACGAGAACGACGAATCCTCGACGCCGGCGGCCACTTGCGGCTGGCGCAGGTGCATGATGCGGTCGGCTTCCGGATACGGCAGCGGACGCAGCAGCACGCCGTTGATGATGCTGAAGATCGCCGTGTTGGCGCCGATCCCGAGGCCGAGCGTCAACACGAAGGCCAGCGCGAACCCGGGGACGCGAATCAGGTTTCGGAGCGCGATGCGAATGTCGTTGATCATGGGCTCGCCTCGACGAGAGATGGTCGCACAGCTCGGCGGGCAGCAAACGTGCCGGACCGAGGCGCGCGCAACTCATTGACCGGCGAGGCAGTCGCGCCGGTTTGTGCCCGGAAGTGGGACGCGTCCATCCCATCTCCGCACAGCAGCTACGCCGCCATCTGCAGCCGGGCGTCGACTTCTTCGGCCACCTCATCCCACCGCGAGCGCTCGATCGTCATCAACGCGTGAATCTCGCTCTCGCACAGCGGAACGCCCCAGTCGCCGGCCAGGTGAAGCGCCCTCCGCGGATTGCGCAGGAACGAATCGCGAAACTCTTCGTCCGCGACGAGCTCGTTGATCAGAATCTCGAATGTCTGCTCCATGACCTACTCCTCCACCGCGTTACGCCGGATGCGCCGGCCGGGCGCGGTCCCCGTCGCGAGTGTCCAATTGCTGATGCGCACGTCACTGGAATCCATGTCCGCGCCCTCCGCATCGAGGAAAGGCAAGTCGCGCGCCGACGGGGATGCCGTTGCGAGGCGACGGGAAAACTGGTTATGGGTCAGCGAGTTATCGCGACACCGAGGCGGGACGAGGCGCGCGGTCGATCAGGCCGCTTGTGCGGCGATCTTCAAGTTGCTTATTCCTGCGCGCAATGTGTAGCGCGCAATGCGCGCGGCAGGCCTGAAGCCCTGCGCTACCAAAATCGCGTGACGCGAGACTCGCATCGTAGCGCCGCCCTTCAGGGCTGCCCGCGCGCGCTTCGCCAGGAGCGTGTCGAGCGAATTATTCGCATCGCAGCGCGACCATGGGATCGACCAGGGTCGCCCGCCGCGCCGGAATGTAGCTCGCGAGCAGCGCCACTGCGGCGAGCACGAGCGGCACCGCGACGAACGTGTATGGATCGAGCGGAGCCGTTCGAAAGAGCAGGTTCGCGATCAATCGCACGATCACCACGGCCCCACCGAGGCCCAGCGCTGTACCTGCGCCGATCAACACCGCGGCGCGACCGAGGACAAGGCGCAGGACATCGCGTCGAGTGGCGCCGATGCTCAGGCGGATTCCGAATTCACGTGTCCGCTGCAGCACGACGTAGTTCATCACGCCATAGATGCCGATCGACGCCATCGCCAGCGCGAGGATCGAGAACGTCGCCAGGATCACGGTGCGGAAACGCGGCTGCGCCACCGATGCCGACACGAGCTGGCCGACGGTTTCAATCCCGTCTACCGGCACCGCGCGATCGATCGCCGACACCGCCGCGCGGAGCTCGGCCGCGGCCGTTCCCGAATCAAGCGCCGTGCGGACGACGATCGTCGGGCTGCTCTCGACGTTCGGCGCCTGCGACACCGGCACGTACATCTCCGGCTCCGGTTCACCGTCGAGTGCCTCGTGGAGCTCGTCGCCGACAACGCCAATCACCGTGCGCGCGGTTTCGCCAGGTCCAAAACGCAGGCGCTGCCCGATCGGGTCTTCTCCAGGCCAGAACTGGCGCGCCATCGCATCGCTGATGGCCACGACCCATGGCGCATCCGCCGTATCAGCCGGCATGATCGATCGGCCGCGGATCAGCGGAATGCCGATCGTTTCCAAATAACCCGGGCTCACCGGGCGGTACTGCGCCGTATTGAAGACACCTACTGGTAGCGGCGGCCGGCCGTCGACCGTAAACGACCATCCGTTCTCCAATCCGCTCAGTGGCAGGTAGGTCGCGAAGCCGGCGGACTGCACGCCAGGTCTGCCGCGCAAGCGGTTCCGTAGTTCTCCTTCGAACATCGCGATCCGATCATTGTCGGGATAACGGCCCGGCGGGAACAACAGTCGCGCGGTGAGAATGCCTTGCGAACGAAAACCTGGCTCGACATGCATGAGCGCCCACAGGCTTTTTGCCATCAAGCCGGCGCCGACGAGGAGCACGATCGCGATCGCGATCTGCGCGACCGCCAGCGTGTTTCGCAAACCAGACTGCAGATGCCCGGCCGCCCGGCTGTTCTCTTTGAGCGACTCCGCCGGATTCATGCGGCCCGCGCCAACGAGCGGCATCAGGCCGACGAGCATTCCCGTCGCGAGGGAAATCAACGCCGCGAACCCCATCATCGTCGTGTCCACGGTGATTCCCGCAGCGCGCGAAAGGTCGGCAGGCAAGTACGACGACAGGACCTTCACCGCGGTGACGGCGAACAGAACACCGGCGATTCCGCCGATCGTCGACAGCAGCAGGCTCTCCGTCAGCAGTTGCTGCGCCAGGCGCCGGCGGCTTGCCCCCAGCGCGACGCGAACCGCCATCTCGCGCTCGCGCGCGACGGCGCGGCTCAGCAAGAGGTTCGTGACGTTCGCGCACGCCAGCAGCAGCACCAGTCCGACGGCACCGAGCAGCATCTCGAGCGGCCGCCTGACCGGAGCGCTCAGTTGCTCCGACAGCGGAACCGCGGCAATCCCCCTGTCCTTGTTGTTCGCCGGATAGGCTCGCGCGAGGTTCGCGCCGATCACGTCCAGCTCGGCCTGCGCGCTCGCGATCGCGGCGCCGGGCTTCAGCCTCGCCAGCACACGGAGAGGGTGGCTGTTTCGCTTCAGTCCGTCCGGATCGAGCGCCATCGGCACGAACACGTCGAACTGGTTCCGTTCCTCGAAGCCCGCAGCGCTGGTGGCGAAGCGGAATGCCGCCGGGAGCACCCCGACCACGGTGTAACGTTCATCGTCCAGCGTGATGTGGCTGCCCGCGATGTCCCGGTTCGCGCCGAATCGCTCCTGCCACACGCGGTGGCTGAGAATCGCGACGTGGTCCCGTCCGGGTCGGTCCTCGTCCAGGAGAAAGCTGCGGCCTAGCGCGGGTCGGACTCCCAGCAGCGAAAACAAATTCCAGGAGACTCTCGCCCCGGCCAACCTCGCGGCGCCACGCTGCCGATCGAGGACGAAGCTGCCGTCGCCGCCGAAGCCGGGATTGAGCGCGGCCATGTCGGTGAACGACCGGCTCGCGCTGCGCCAGTCGACGAAGTTCGCCGGTGCGACGGGCGTCAGCGCCCCGCCGCCGGTCCGCTCCCACAGCATCACGATGCGGTCCGGTTCCGCATATGGCAACGGCGTGAACAGCACGGCATTGCAAATGCTGAAGATGGCCGTGTTGGCGCCGATCCCCAGGGCCAGCGTCGTCACCGCGGTCAGCGAGAACGCCAGATTCTTGCGCAGCATACGGACGCCGAACAGCAGATCGCGCCCACATGCCTCGATGGCGGGCATCGTCTGCATGGCCCGACGATCTTCCTGCAGCAAGACGGCGTTGCCGAACTGACACCGGGCCGCGAGCATGGCCGGTTCCTCGTCCATGCCTTGCCGGCGATATCGCTCTGCCAGCAGCCTGACGTGTTCCGCTATCTCCGCGTCGAACTCCAGGTCGCGCGGTGCACCGCGAATCGTGCGACGCAGCCGCTGCCACACTGTGGCAAGCCGTCGCACCCTCACGACTTCTGTCCCTCCAGCCGGAGCACGCGGCCGATGACGCCGGCGATCCGCTGCCACTCCTCCGTCTCTTTCGCCAGCTGCTTCCGTCCGCGCTTCGTGATCGAATAGAACCGCGCCTTCCGGTTGTTCTCCGAGGCCCCCCACGTTGCGGCAATCCATCCCGCCTGCTGCAGCCGCATCAACGAGGTGTATACCGTGCCTTCGTTCAGCCGCAGCACCTCGTTGCTCAGTTGCTCGAGGCGACGCGCGATGCCGAACCCGTGCAGCGGCCCCAGTGCCTCGAGCGTTTTCAGGATCATCAGATCGAGCGTGCCCTGGAGCACGTCGGACTTCTTTGCGTGGCGCATCGCTTCCTTTGGCCAGTCCAAAGAAGATAACAGGACTCCTTTGGACTGTCCATAGGTGCGATGGCGTCGGCCGGCGCGGCACCGCCGTCCGGACCGGGCTACAACAGGAGCATGGCCATGGAGACCACGCTGACAATCAGCGTCAGCGTCAGTTCGAACGCCAGCCGGGATGCCGCGATCGCTCGAGCGGCGTCGTCGTACATCTGAATCTCGGCGAGTCGCCGCAGCGATCGAATCGTGGCGAAGGCGACGCCCGCCATCCACGCCCCGGCGACGAAGGCGCCGACGTAGTTCCCGGTTCGCGCTGCGAAGAACGCGTCTGCGGGGATCCCCAGCGCAAGCACCAGGACGAGCAGCCAGTACGCGCCGTTCGCGGTACGGACCCCGAGCTCGGCGTACGTCGGTGTCGTTGTCTCCATGCCGATCCTCCTTTACCAGAACGCGTTCCCGCACAGCCACGAGAAGAAGCAGGCCGTCGCCGCTTCAACACCCATCACCGCGCAGATCGGGGCGAACTCGGGCTGCACACCGGCGATGACGCAAATGATCGCCGCCGCTTCCCGCATGAACGCGCAGACCGCGTTCATCGTCGAGCACCAGCCGCCGATGTCCTGGAGCGCCGCGGGGCGAACGTGGGGGGCGTCCGGCCGACCGTCGCCGCTGAACCGCGCCATTTGCGCGCCGACGGCCTCGAACGCTTCTGCCGCTTGATCGAAGAGCGCGGACAGTGAGCCGGGCGCACTCAGCGCCGTGATCATCCGGTCGTAGTGCTCACGAGGGATGTCGCGCTCGGCGACGTGCAGCCCTTCGAGTCCGAGTGCCTTCAATTGGTCGTGATGCCGCATCGCCGCTTCTGGACTCAGCGCGCTGTCGAGGAGCGCCTCCCGGTCTCTTCCGCGTGAACGACGTCTGACCGTCGATGCCAGTCGAGCGTCGAGGCCCTTCGCACGCACATGGGCAGCGTGGAGACGGAGATTACTGGCCATTCCGACAACGGCCTCGTGGCGACGGAGGGCGTCCTGACTCAGAATTGTTTTGGCGTGTCGCGTCGCTTCGCGAAGCAGGTGCGCGTCAATGGGGTCGCCGTCGTCGATCTGAGCACCTGCCGCGGCCCCTGCGCCTCCCAGCGCCACACGGCTCGACCCGACAAACGCCCGTACATGGTCGTACTCAGAGTCAGCAGACTCGCGTGCACACGCGACCCCGTCGATAAGCACTGCCCCCATCGCGGCTGCCCCTGACCCGAGCAACGCTCTGCGCGAATACCTTAGCATCTGATCGCTCCTTCTCCCGGCGGCTTCCGGGCCTCGATGGAGGCCGCGTCCGCGCCAGGCGTCGGGCAGAGAGCAGAGCCGATGCCGACCACGATTGTGCTGCGACGATGACGCTCGCGTCGCACAGAAGACGTTTGCGGCGACGCGAGTCGTCGTGCGGGTCGACGACGCGAGCGGCGGAACGTGTGTAGCCGCTACCCGTGGGGTATTGCGTCGCCGATCCAGCAGGCGCCATTTCTAACAGGACCGCTTTGTGCGATGCTGCGCTGCATTCAGGAGGTCTCGATGCCGCGGATGATCACCGGATTCGGGGTACTGGTCGTGCTGATGTGGATCGGCGCTCCGCACGTCTCCGAGCGCACGTCGGCACAGTCGGCCGCGGATCTCGTGCTGCGGAACGGCAAGGTCCTCACCGTCGACGCGCGTGACGCGGTCGCGCAGGCAGTGGCGATTGCCGGCGGCAAAATCGTCGCGGTCGGGACCGACGAGGAGATGCGATCGCGAATCGGCAGCGCGACGCGGGTGATCGATCTGCACGGCCGCACGGCGACGCCGGGGCTCATCGACACCCACGTCCACTTTTCAGAGACCGACGCGCTCTTCTCGGTCGATCTCAGCGACGTGTCGGTGAAGACCATGGACGACGTGCTGAAGCGCGTGGCGGCCGGTGTGGCGCGCGTGAAGCCCGGGGAGTGGGTGCGCGGTTCGGGATGGGACGAAGGCAAGCTCGCCGAACGCCGCTACATCACGGCGGCCGATCTCGACAAAGTCGCGCCGAACAATCCGGTCTGGCTCGAGCACACGACCGGGCACTACGGCGTCGCGAACAGTTACGCCCTCAAGATGGCCGAGGTCCGCAAGGACGCGAAGGATCCGCCCGCCGGCACCATCGATCGGGATGCGCAGGGCAGTCCGACCGGTGTGATGAAAGAAGCCGCCGCCGGCCTGGTCACGCGGCTCGTGCCGCCGTACACGCGCGAGCAGCAGAAACAGGGCATCGTCGCGTTGGTCAGGGATTTCAACAAGGAAGGGATGACCGGCGCGAAGGACCCCGGCATCGGCCAGCAGAAGTGGGATCTCTATCAGGAGATCCTGAAGGAGGGCGCGCTGACCGTCCGCCTGTTCGCGCTGTGGAGCGGCGCGCGCCGGGTCGAGGACGCGTCCCAGGTGCTTGCGCGCGTGCGCGCGAACCCGCGTCCGCCGCAAGCGCTCGGTGACGGCGTCCTGATCTCCGGCGGCGTGAAGATGTTCATGGACGGCAGCGGCGGCGCGCGCACCGCCTGGATGCACGACGAGTGGAACCGGAACTTCACCGACAAGGACCCCGGCAACGTCGGCTATCCGGCCATGCCCCCTGACGCCTACCGGCAGATCGTCACCGAGCTGCACAACGCCGGCATCCACGTCAGCACGCACGCGATCGGCGATCGCGCGATCGACTGGGTCGTCGACACCTACGCGCAGGCGCTCGCCGCGAAGCCGACCCGGGGGCTGCGGCACGGCATCATCCACGACAACACGCCGACCGATCACGCGATCGAGGTGACCGCGCGGCTGCAGAAGGAGTTCGATGCCGCCTACCCGGAGGCGCAGCCGGAGTTCATGTGGTGGATCGGCGACAACTACGCCGGCAACCTCGGCGCCGTGCGGGCGCCGCGGCTGTCGCCGCTGAAGACGTTCGTCGCGAAAGGCATCAAGTGGGCCGGCGGATCCGACTACAGCGTCACGCCGTTTCCCGCGCGCTACGGCCTGTGGGCGTCGGTGGCGCGCCGCACGCTGAATGGCAGGTTTGGCGCGACGCCGTTCGGGACGAAGGAGTCGATCGACGTCAAGACCGCGCTGCGCTCGTACACGATCTGGGCGGCGCACCAGCTGTTCCTCGACGATCGCATTGGATCGATCGAAGTCGGGAAGGACGCGGACATCGCCGTCTGGGATCGCGACCTCTATACCGTGCCGGCGGATGCGTTGAAGGATCTCAAATGCGAGATGACGCTGTTCCGCGGGAACGTCGTATACGAAGCGGCGCGGCCGCAGTAGCCAGGTTCCCGTGCTGAACGATCTCCGCTACACCGCGCGCACTCTTGGTCGCTCTCCCGTGTTCAGCGCCGCCGTGGTGCTCACCGTGGCGCTCGCGATCGGCGCCAACACCGCCATCTTCAGCGTCGTCAACACGGTGCTTGTCCGGCCGCTGCCGTTCGCAGCGCCGGACCGGCTGGTGCAGGTCGGCGAGAAGAACGACGCGATGCACCTGCCGATCTTCGGCGTGTCGGTGCTCAACTACCTGTCGTGGAAGGAGCAGACGCAGACGCTGCAGCTCGCGGCCGTCGGATTCGGCACCTTCAGCCTGAGCGGCAGCGGCGAGCCGGAACAGTTCACCGGCAGCCCGATCACGCCCTCGCTGCTGCCGGTCATCGGCGTGTCACCGATCGCCGGCCGCGGGTTCACCGACGGCGAGGACCAGCCGGGCGCGCCGCGCGTGGTGATGATCAGCGAAGGCGTCTGGAAACGGCGGTTCGGCGGCGACCCCGGTCTGGTCGGCAGAACGCTCACATTCAACGGGCTCGACTACACCGTCGTCGGCATTGCGCCCGCGGCGCTGACCGTCCTGACCAACGGCGACATCTGGACGCCGCTGACGATCGATCCGGCCAAGGAGATCCGCCTGAACCACACGATCTTCGTCGTCGCCCGCCTGCGGCCGGGCGTCTCGTTCGATCAGGCACAGGCGGAGATGAACACCGTCGCGTCGCGAGTCGCGGCGCAGTATCCGGAGATGAAGGACTGGGGTGTTCGGCTCATCACCTTCTACAACGCCTTCGTCAGCGCGCAGCTGCAGACCGCGTTGCTGGTGCTGCTCGCTGCGGTCGCGTGCGTGCTGCTGATCGCGTGCGCCAACATCGCCAACCTCCTGCTGGCGCGCGCGGCGGCGCGGCAGAAGGACATCGCGATTCGCACGGCGCTCGGCGCCAGCCGCGGCCGGCTGATGCGGCAATTGCTCGCCGAGAGCCTCATGCTGTCGAGCGCCGGTGGCGCGCTCGGCGTCCTGCTCGCCCTGTGGGCGGTGGCGGCGATCAACCGCAGCCTGCCGCCGAACCTGCTGCCGGTGCCGGAGGTCGGCGTCGACGCGACCGTGCTCCTCTTCGCCGCCGCTGCGACGCTCATCACCGGCCTCCTGTTCGGGTTGGCACCGTCCTGGCGTTCGGTCAGCGGTGCCGTGCACGACGCGTTGAAGCAGGCGGGGCGATCGTCTGCCGGCACGGCACGGCCGCGGCTGCGCAACGGCCTCGCCGCTGCGGAGCTCGCGCTGGCGACGGTCCTGCTGATCGGCGCAGGACTCCTCGTCCAGACGCTGATCCGGCTGCAGCACGCGCGCGTTGGCTTCGAGCCACGCGGCGTGCTGACGTTTCAGCTCGCGCCGCCGCCGGTTCGCTACGGGCCCGATACGACGGGGCCGGCCTTCTATCGCGCGGTGATCGACGCACTGCGGGCGGTTCCCGGCGTCCGCGCCGCCGCGGTCTCGAGCGGCGTCCCGTTCGGCGTCGGCAACTACACGCAGACGCCGTACGCGACCGTCGGCAAGTCGCCGCTGCCGCCGGATACCGAAATCCCGATCGACTGGCGCATCGTCAGCCCGGGCTATTTCCGTGCGATGGGCATTCCGCTGCTGCGCGGCCGCGATTTCACCGACGCCGACAATCTAGCGACGCAGCCGGTGACGATCGTGAGTCAGGCAACGGCGCGCACCTTCTGGGGTGACGACGATCCGATCGGGCGCACGCTGCACCGGCGCGCCGATACGAAAGTGTTCACGGTGATTGGCGTGGTCGGCGACGTGCGCAACACGGCGCTCAACCGCGAATCGCCGTCGCTCTACTATCCAACCGCGGCGCGCGTCGCCGGCCTGATGGACGTTGTCGTGAGCGTTGACGGCGATCCTTACCGCGTGCTGCCGGCGGTGCGGCAGAAGGTGCACGAGCTCGATCCGCAGTTGCCGCTCTCCAACGTCCGCACGATGGACGAATGGGTGACGAACAACGCCGCGCAGCCGCGGCTCAACGCGGAACTGCTCGGCATCTTCGCCGCGGTGGCGCTGGCGATCGCCGCTATTGGCATCTACGGCGTGCTGGCCTACTCGGTCACGCAGCGCACGCACGAGATCGGCGTCCGCATCGCGCTCGGCGCGCAGCCGAGCGGCGTCGTGCGGCTGATCGTGGGCGAAGGAATGATTGTGGGCCTGATCGGCATCGCCGGCGGCCTCGCCGCGGCACTGGCGCTGAGCCGCGCCCTGGCAAGCCTGTTGTTCGACATCCCGGCGCGCGATCCGCTCACCTTTGGCTCGGTTGCTGTCGTCCTGACCGTCGTCGCCCTGGCGGCGTCCGCCGTCCCCGCCCGCCGCGCCGCCCGCGTCGATCCGATGATCGCGCTTCGAGACGAATAATAGCGGCGTCTCTCTCGATCTGCACCGCCTATATGCGCGCGTAGTCGGCTACTCGCCGATCAATCTCAGCACGTCGCTGCACATCTGCAAGCGCGCCCACCAGATTGCGTTCTTCCCGGCGTCATTGCGCTTCAAGCGCAGCGCGGGATCGTGCGTGAGCAGCGCACGCACCGTCTCGACGCGGCAGCCGCCGAACATCGGGCGGTCCGGTCCGTGGATCGTGCCGGCCGAGACCGCACGAGCCAGCGGCGTGACGCCGCGCTCATCTTCGATGGCGGGATCTGCTCCGTGCGCGAGCAGCAGGTTGACGAACGTGGGATCGGGATCGCCTGCGGCCAGCAGCAGCGGCGCCGGAGCCTTCG